>Ga0315287_10003804_pt1 | contig 14609 bp, 14 predicted proteins | sample YL17G11_0_MG_FD_205037 | JGI IMG/M metagenome (GOLD analysis project Ga0315287, IMG submission 205037) | Sediment microbial communities from Yellowstone Lake, YNP, Wyoming, USA - YL17G11_0 | ecosystem: Environmental > Aquatic > Freshwater > Lake > Sediment | place: USA: Wyoming | collected... | reverse complement strand
TGTACTCTACCCGCCACCGCGGGCCCGCGGTGTTACATCTGCGTAACTTCCGGCGTCAGCGGATGCCGAACGATCGGAGGAGCAGGCCCATGCCTGCGCCGAGCGCCGCGGCGGCGGGAATCGTCAGGACCCAGGCCCAGACGATCTGACCGGCGACACCCCAGCGCACGGCCGACAGGCGGCGTGTCGACCCGACGCCGACGATCGCGCCCGTGATGGCATGGGTGGTGCTCACGGGGACCCCGAGCGCGGTGGCCAGGAAGATGGCCCCGGCGGCGCTCGTCTCGGCCGCGAAGCCATGCACCGGCTGCAGCTTCGTGATCCGCGATCCCATGGTATGGATGATGCGCCAGCCGCCCGACAGCGTGCCCAGCCCGATCGCCGAGTACGCCGCCAGCACCACCCAGGTCGGGATGTTGAAGTGCGTCTTGTCGATGTAGCCCGCCGTCGCCAGGACGCCGGCCATGATCCCCATCGTCTTCTGCGCGTCGTTCGCGCCGTGGTTGATGCTGAACAGGGCCGCCGACGCGAGCTGGAGCCGCCGGAACCACTTGTCGACCTTCGTGGGGGTCGTGCCGCGGAAGAGCCAGTAGATCGCCGTCATCAGGATCAGGCCCGCGACCAGTCCCACCACCGGCGACACCACGATGAAGATGAGCGTCTTGGTCCAGCCCGACGGGATGATCGCGGCCCAGCCGGCCTCGGCGATCGCCGCGCCGGCATACCCGCCGATGAGCGCGTGCGACGAACTGGTCGGCAGGCCGTAGTGCCAGGTGATGAGGTCCCAGACGATGGCCCCGAACAGCCCGGCGAAGATGACGGCATAGGTGACGACGTGGAGATCGATCATCCCCGAGCCGACCGTCCTGGCCACGGCCGTCCCGAACAGGAAGAACGCCGCGAAGTTGAAGAAGGCCGCCCACAGCACGGCTTTGCCTGGCGACAGCACGCGCGTGGACACCACCGTCGCAATCGAGTTCGCGGCGTCGTGGAAACCGTTGATGTAGTCGAAGACGAGCGCCGCGCCGATCAGCGTCGCGACGATGGCCAGTTCCCCGTCCATCTCAGGCGTGCTTCAGGATGACGCCCTGGATCACGTCGGACACGTCCTCGACCGAGTCGACGGTGGCCTCGAGGTAGTCGAGAATCTCCTTCCACTTGATCAGCATGATCGGGTCCTTCTCTTCCTCGAAGAGCCGGCTGACCACGTCCTGATGGAGACGGTCCGCCTCGTTCTCGAGGCGGTTGATCTCGACGACGCTCGACGTGACCGGCGTGCGCGCTTCCATGTGCTGCAGCGCGACCCTGATCTGCTCGGTGGCCGTCACAATGATCCGGGTGAACTGGCGCGTGCCGTCGTGCGTGCGCTCGATGCGGTACTGCAGGAAGAGGTGCGCGGCCGCATCGATGGCATCCATGACGTCGTCGAGGGCCTTGGCGAGGGCGTGGATGTCCTCGCGGTCGATCGGCGTCACGAAGGTGCGGTGCAGGCGCTGGATCACCTCGTGCGTCAGGAAGTCGCAGCGGTGCTCCAGTTCCTTGATCTCGGCCGCCTTGTCGCGCGCCGGGGGCTCGGTGGCGACCATCTCGTCCAGCACCCTGGCGGCCTCGCAGATGTTCGCCGCCATCGCCAGGAAATCCTTGTAGAACTGCTCTTCCCGCGGTATCAGTCGGAATCGCACTGGTCGCTCCCCCGCCCCTTGGGCGCACAGATTGTATCTGAAGCAGACCCGTGATTGTACCTGAACCGTCAGACGCGGAATGTTACAGGGCTGTAACAACGGGTTTCCGTGCGATCGCCGCCCGCGGGCGCCGATCCGCACCCTGCGCACCGCGTCCGCGGCGGTACAATGCCGGATCATGAGCTACGTCCTCGTCGTCGAAGACGACCGCGACATCGCCGAACTGGTCGAACGCTATCTGGCCCGGGCCGGCCACGTGGTGACCGTGGTGAACGCGGGTGACGCGGCGCTGGAGGAAGTGCGCGCGCGAGTCCCCGACCTCATCCTGCTCGACCTGATGCTCCCCGGCGTGGACGGTCTCGAGGTGTGCCGCGCGTTGCGCCGCTCGCCCCAGACCCGCGCCATGCCCATCATCATGCTCACGGCCAGGACCGAGGAAGCCGACCGGATTGCCGGCCTTGACACGGGCGCCGACGACTACGTGACCAAGCCGTTCAGCCCCAACGAACTGGTCGCCCGCGTCGGCGCGCTGCTGCGCCGCGCACAGCGATGGGCGGAGTCGGGGGAGACCACTCTGCGATACGGAGCGCTCGAGCTGGACCGCGAGCGCCACCGCGTCACCGACCAGCAGCACGAGGTGAAGCTGACCGCCAAGGAGTTTCTGCTGCTGGAGTACCTCCTGCAGCACCGCGGCCGCGTCCTCTCGCGGGACCTCCTGCTGACCGACGTCTGGGGCTATCGCTACACCGGCGGCACGCGGACCGTCGATGTCCACGTCCGTCGGCTTCGTGAAAAGCTCCCCGTGCTCACTGACGCGATCGAGACCGTCAAGCAGTTCGGCTACCGCCTGGCGGATCCCGCGCAGGCGCCCGCCGCGCCGGCGGGGACCACGGCGCGCCTTCGCCCAGGGACGCCCCGGTCGTGATCCTGGACAGCCTGCGCGGCCGCACGCTCCTCACCGTGTTCGGCGTCTCCGCGGCGGCGCTCGTCCTCGCGGCCGTGATCACCTCGATCGCCCTGCGCGCGGCCATGCTCCAGATCATCGAACGGGACCTCGTGATCGAGGCCCGCCTGGCGGCGAGCCTCGTCCGGGAACTCCCGGCCGGTTCGTCGCTGGACGCGATCGACGCCGAGGCCGATCATCTGGGGACGCTCGCCTCGGCCCGGGTGACCCTCATCGCGCCAGACGGCCGGGTCGTCGGCGATTCCGCGGAACCGGTCGAGCAGTTGCGGCAGCTGGAGAACCACGCGGCCAGGCCGGAGGTCGTCGCGGCGCGGGACAGCGGACTGGGCGTCGCCCGCCGCCCCAGCGCCACGCTGGGCGCCGAACTGCTCTACGTCGCGGTGAAAGTCGGACGCCAGGATGTCGACATCCTGCGGCTCGCGGTGCCGCTCGCCCACGTCGACGACGAGATTGCCACCGTCCGGCGCAGCCTGTTGCTCGCCCTCGCCATCGCCTTGCTCTGCGCCCTTGGTCTGGCCTGGCTGTCTGCCGCCGCCCTGGACCGGCGCGTCGCCGCCATCGCCGCGGTGGCGCGGCGGTACTCGGCCGGCGACTTCTCGGCACCGACCGGCGAGAGGGGGAACGACGAACTGGCGACGGTCGCCCGGGCGCTCGACGATGCGGCCCGCGAACTCGGCCGCCGAATGAACGAGATCGAGCAGGACCGCGCCCGGATGCAGGCCATGCTGGCAGGGATGCTCGAAGGGGTGCTCGTCGTCAACGCCCTCGGCCGGATCCTGCTCGTCAACGACGCCGCGCGCCGACTCTTGCGCCTGGCCGACCTGGCCCCGGACCAGCACTACCTGTCGGTCCTTCCCGATCCCGATCTCGCCGCCATGCTCGGCCGGGCCCTTGAGGGCCGCGCGCAGGATGGCCAGGCGTGGTCGCTGCCGCAGGAACCACACCGCACCCTCATGGCGCGCGTGGCACCGATCGGCGCCGCGGGCTCGCGCGGCGCGATCATGGTGCTGCACGACATCACCGATCTGCGCGAGGCCGATCGCATGCGCCGCGACTTCGTCGCCAACGTCTCGCACGAGCTGCGGACGCCGCTCACGGCGATCCAGGGCTACGTGGAGGCCCTGCAGGATGACGAAGCGCCCGCGCCCGACGAGACGAAACGGTTCCTCGACATCATCGCCCGGCATGCGGCGCGCATGGAGCGCCTGGTCCGCGACCTGCTGCGGCTCGCCCGCCTCGAGGCCGGGCAGGAACCGGTCGCCCGAACGACGGTCGACGTAAGCCTCGTGTTCGACGACGTGCTGGTGGAATTGACGCCGTCCATCGAAGCCCGCCGGCAGCGCTTCGTGGTGACGGTCGAGCCGGAGGCGACCGACATCGAGACCGACGCCACGAAGCTGCACGACGTGCTGCGCAACCTCGTGGAGAACGCCGTCGCCTACGCGCCGCCGGCGACCGCCATCGAGTTGACCGCCCGCCGGGTCGACCGACGCGTCGTGCTGACGGTGGCCGACGCGGGGCCGGGCATCCCGGACGCCGACCTCCACCGGATCTTCGAACGCTTCTATCGCGTCGACAGGGCCCGGTCGCGCGAGTCCGGCGGCACCGGGCTCGGCCTGGCCATCGTCAAGCACCTGGTCGGCCTGCTGGGCGGCGAGGTGCACGCGGCCAACCGGCCTGGCGGCGGCGCCATCTTCACGATTACGCTCCCTTTGGGGTCAGGCCTGAAACGGCGCGTTCTCCTTGGAGACGCGCCGTTTCAGGCCTGACCCCGAACGAGGCGTCGGGGGGCCCGTGCGAAGCCCGTGCGAAGCTCTTGCCCCGGGGCGCACGCTTCGCCTAGGCTAGGGCCATGCAGGACGTCCTTGCCATCATCCTCGGCGGCGGCCGCGGCAACCGCCTGTTCCCGCTCACGCTGATGCGCTCGAAACCGGCCGTGCCGATCGGCGGCAAGTACCGGCTGATCGACATCCCCATCAGCAACTGCCTCCATGCCGGGCTGCGGCGGATGTTCGTACTGACGCAGTTCAACTCGGCGTCGCTCAACCGGCACATCTCGTCCACCTACCGCATGGACCTGTTCTCGGGCGGCTCCGTGGACATCCTGGCCGCTGAGCAGACCCCGGACAACCCGAACTGGTTCCAGGGCACGGCCGACGCGGTCCGCCAAGCGGCCCGGCACTTCACGGGCTACCAGGCCGACTATTTCCTGATCCTCGCGGGCGACCACCTGTACCGAATGGATTTCGCGGAGCTGATCGACGCGCACGTCGATCGCAACGCGGACATTACGATCGCCGCGCAGCCGGTCCCGCCCGAGGCCGCGCCCGAGATGGGCATCTTCCTGTTCGATCGCGGCGGGCAGATCGTCGGCTTCGAAGAGAAGCCGAACGCCGAACGGCTCGGGAAAATCGGCCGCAGCATCCCGGCGGGGGCCAGCTTCGGCGGGCACTCCGACGAGAGGCCGTTCATCGCCTCGATGGGCATCTACGTGTTCTCGCGCGAGGTGCTGCTCGACATCCTCAAGCAGCCGGGCGCGACCGATTTCGGCCGTGAGATCATCCCGGCCGCGCTCGGCCAGCATCGCGTCAACGCGTATCTCTTCCGCGGCTACTGGGCCGACGTCGGGACCATCGAGTCGTTCTACGACTCGAACATGATGCTGACGCGGGACCACCCGCCGTTCCGGTTCTACGACCCGAAGAAGCCGATCTTCACGCGGCCGCGGTTCCTGGCGGCGTCGCGGTTCATCGACAGCACCGTCAGCTACTCGATGGTGACGGAGGGGTGCTACATCAACCGCTGCCACATCGAGACGTCGATTGTCGGCATCCGCACGCGCATCGACGAGCGCGCGGTGGTGAAGCGCTCCGTGCTGCTCGGTGCGGACTACTACGAGGCCGACGACAACGAGAACGGCGAGCGGGCGGTGCCGCTGGGGATCGGCCAGGACTCGATCCTCGACCGCGTGATCGTGGACAAGAACGCCCGCATCGGGCGGGGCGTCCGCCTGGTGAACGCGCAGAACGTCCAGGACGCGGACGGCGAGAACTACTACATCCGCGGCGGCATCATCGTGGTGCCGAAAAACGCCGTCATCCGCGACGGGACGGTGATCTAGACAGCAGACCGCGCTTCTGAGCCGTCGTGGGGGTCGGCTTTAGCCGGCCCCAAGCCGCGTCCGGCTGACCAGCCTTCGCCAAGGCTACGGCGGTCCGCCGTAGGTCTTCCGAAGGCGGAAGCCGGTCGCCACGCGTGATTCGCAACACACGTACGCGTCGGTCTGGCGTCGCGTCAGCGGTGAAAGGCGCGCAGCGCGCGCGGCGGCAGGAGCCACTGCAGCGCGCCCGCACCGACGGGCGGGAGGGCGTCCGCATCGATGCGGCACACGCTCCCTTTCTTGAACGCCAGGGGCCGCGCCGCGCCGATCAGGCGCGCCGCGAACTCCCCCATCGACGGCTCGTGGCCCACCAGCGCCACGGAGGTCTCGCGCCCCAGCCGCTCCAGTGTCGCCGCCAGCGCCTCGAATCGCGCCCCGGGCCGCAGCGCGTCCACGATCATCAGCGGCTCGCGGCACGCCAGGCCCGCAGCCATGATCTCGGCGGTCTGCTTCGCACGGACGAGCGGGCTGCTCAGGACGCGACCGACGCTGACCTCCAGCGCGCGCAACCCCTTGACCGACTGCTCCAGCCGGCGGATGCCGTCCGCCGTCAGCGGCCGTTCCTCGTCGGTCGGATACTCGGGCCCCTGGTCCTCCGCGATCCCGTGCCTGATGAGATAGATCGAACAGGTCACCTCACCCTCCCTCGCGCCGCCGGGGCGCCGTCGCTCGCGGTGTCGCCGTCTCGTCGAGCGGGCGCCGCGCGGCTAGTTCCCGCGCCAGCCGCGTCGCCCGCGCCAGCACTGAGACAAGCAGGCTTCGTCTGGCGACGTACCGGCTGTGCAGGTCCCGGATGGCATCGTCGAGGTGCGTCGCCAGCGCCTCGAGGGCCGGCTGCTGGCGCGCTGGCTCCCACGCCCCGGCATCGCGCGCGTGCGCGGCGAGGACCTGCAGGTCGTGCATCTCGCCCAGGATGTCCTGCAGCGTCTTCAGGCGCCCCAGCGTGGCGCCGTGGCGGCCGTGCGCGAGCCGTCCCGCGAGCTCGAAGCAGTAGCGGAACTTCTTCAGCGAGATCCGGACGGCGTGGAGCGGCCCTGGCGCATAGACGCGCCCGGCGCGGATCACGGCGGCCTGGAGATCGTGCGCGCGGCCGTGCAGCCGCTCGCCCGCGCGGCGGGCGCAGCCCGAGGATCCGGGCTCGCCATCCAGCCGCAGGGCCAGCTCTCGGGTCCGCGAGGTGAGGGCGGCCACGTCGATGCCCTCCCCGACCTGGACCAGCGCCTCGGCCGCCGCGGCGCGCTGGGTGGCCAGTCGACGGTCGGTGGCCGCGGCTGCCCGCTCGAACGCGGGCCGGCGCGCGGCGATGTCGTGCAGCACCAGCCGCGACACGTCGAGCTCACGGCTCGGGCCCAGCGCCCGCGTCAACGCCTGGAGCGCGTCCCGGATCAGCGCGGGTTCGCGGTCGCGGGCGCCCCGCCGCAGCAGCGGCAGCGCTTCGCGCAGGCGGCGGGTCGCGACGCGGGCCTGATGAATCCCCTCGACCTCGCCGCGCAGCGCGAGCGGCCACTGGCGGAGGAATTCCTGGGCCGGCCGGTTCACGAGCAGCAGGGGGCGAGCCAGGACGCGCATTGGACTTATTATAGTGGCGGAGCGTTCATGCACCTCGCGGCCATCGATATCGGCACCAACTCGCTGCACATGATCATCGTCCGAGTCACCTCGGACGGGGGATTCGAGGTCATCGGGCGCGAGAAGGACATGGTGCGGCTGGGCGCGGGCGGGCTGGAGGGGCGGCCGCTGCACCAGGGGGCGATGGACGCGGCGCTGCAGACGCTGGCGCGGTTCAAGCGGCTCGCCGACTCGCGCAACGTGGACGAGATCATCGCGCTGGCCACCAGCGCCGTGCGCGAAGCGCCCAACGGCGGGGATTTCCTCGAGGCGATCCAGGAGCGGACCGGGATTCAGGCGCGCGTCATCACCGGCATCCAGGAGGCGCACCTCATCCATCGCGCGGCCGTGCACGGGATCGACGTCGGCGGCGGCAAGGCCGTGGTCATCGACATCGGCGGCGGCAGCACCGAGATCACCTGCGGGACCGCCGGCGCCGTCGAGCAGGCGCGCAGCTTCCGGCTCGGCGTCATCCGCCTCGGCGATCGCTTCGCTCAGACCGACCCGCTGTCGGCGGGCGACGACCGGAAACTGGTCCGCCACATCCAGTACGAGCTCGAGCATTACCTGACCGACCTCGCCGGGGCGGGCCACACGCGGGTCATCGGCACCTCGGGCACGGTGCTGTCGATCGGGGCCCTGGCGCTGGGCGCCACGGCCGACACGCCGCTCCATCACCGGCGCGTGTCCGCCAAGGCCATCCGCGGCCTCCGCAAGACGCTCGCCGCGATGACGCTCGAGGATCGCCTGCGGCTGCCGGGGCTCGATCCGAAACGCGCGGACCTGATCGTGTCGGGCGTCGTGCTGCTGGACACCGTGCTGCGGCAGCTCGGCGCCGACGAGCTGACGCTCTGCGACCTCTCGCTGCGCGAGGGCGCGGTGCTCGACTACATTCACCGCAACCGGGGCCGCATCCAGCGCATCGAACAGTACCCGGACATCCGCCGCCGCAGCGTCATCGAACTGGCGCAGCGATGCCACTATGCCGCCGAGCACGCCGAGCAGGTCGCGCGCCTGGCGCTCGCGCTGTTCGATCAGACGCGCGCCGCGCACGGCCTCGACGACCGGGCGCGCGAGTGGCTCGAGATGGCGGCCCAGCTGCACGACATCGGCGAGCACATCTCGTACGAGCGCCACCACCGGCACTCGTACTACCTCGTCAAGAACGGCGGGCTGCGGGGCTTCGAACCCGACGAGGTCGAACTGCTCGCGCTGGTCGCGCGGTACCATCGCCGCGGCGCCCCCAAGAAGGCGCACGATACGTTCGCCGCGCTGCCCCGGCCGATGCGGACGACGGTCCGGTGGCTGGCGGCGATGCTGCGGCTGGCCGAGAGCCTCGACCGGAGCCGCGCGCAGCTGGTCGAGTCGGTCACGCTGCAGCAGAGGGCCCGGGAATGCCGGCTGCGCGTGACCGGGCGCGACGACTTCGAGCTGGAGCTCTGGGCCGCGCAGCGCAACACGGGCCCCCTCGAGCGCGAGCTTGGCAGGGCGATTCGCGTCGCCTCCCCCCACCATCGGAGTGCCCACGGCCGGCAGCCCGCGGACGCCGACTAGGTGACGACATCTCGACAACGGTCCCGACTGGATTCGGACGAGGAGCACGGTGTGGACATCAGCAGACACGGCAGCAGACTGGCGGCGGTACTCGTGACGGGGCTGATCGCGGCGTGCGCCGCGCCGGTGGCGGCCGTCGACCCGCCGGCCTTCGACGGCGGGAAGGCCTACGATCACGTGCGGATGATGGTCGGCTTCGGGCCGAGACCGGCCGGGTCCGCCGCGCTCGAGCAGACGCGGCAGTACATCCGCGCGCAGTTCGCCGCGATCGGCGTCCAGGTCACCGATCAGCCGTTCGAGGCCGAGACGCCCATGGGCAAGGTGAAGATGGTGAACCTGCGCGCCACGATTCCGGGGGCGCGCCCCGAGCGCATCATCTTCGCCGGCCACTACGACACGAAGCTCTTTCGCGAATTCCGCTTCGTCGGCGCCAACGACGGCGGGTCGAGCGGCGCGCTGCTCATCGAACTGGCCCGCGTCCTCAAGGCGCGGAAGAACGCCTTCACCCTCGAGTTTCTGTTCCTCGACGGCGAGGAGGCGCTGGTCGACTGGTACCTGGCGTTCCCGTGCGCGGCGGGCACGTGCCACGACAACACGTACGGCAGCCGCTACTACGTCGCGCAGGCGAAGAAGGCCGGCGCCCTCGGCCAGATCAAGGCGATGATCCTCGTGGACATGATCGGCGACCGTGACCTCGTCATCAAGCGCGAGACCAGATCCACGTCGTGGCTCATCGACGCCATCTGGGCCGCGGCGAAGACGCTGGGGCACGACAAGACGTTCGTGCAGGATCCGTTCCCCGTCGAGGACGACCACGTCCCGTTCCTGGATGCCGGGGTGGAGGCCGTCGACGTGATCGACCTCGACTACGCGCCGTGGCATACGCCTGACGACACGCTCGACAAGGTGAGCGCGCGCAGCATGGAGATTGTGGGGCGGGTGCTGACGACGGCCCTGCCGACGATCGAGACGAGACTGGCGAGACCGGGACGATGACGAGGGACAAGCGCCGGGTCTGACCGCCTTCGCCAAGGCTACGGCGAGTCTCGCCGAAGCGCTCCGCGCGGAGGCGGAAGCCGGCACCCACGTCTGTCACGGAGTCAGCGGGAGGGCCGGCCGTCGTGGAATCCGGCTTCAGCCGGATTTTCGGGGCTCTTTCGCCGCTGCCGCGCGGCGAACCAGAACCCGAGGGCCCCCACCGCGGCCACGCCGCCTGCGACGAGCGTAGCCAGCCAGAACCCGTGCACGATGCCCGGGCGCATGACGCCCGGAATGGTCACCGCCGGCCCCGTGCCCTGCTGGTGCCGCGCCTGCTGCGTGAGGTACTCGCGCCCCGACTGGATCACGACCCCGTCGAACACGACGTTCCAGAGCACCACGACCAGGGCCGCCCACGCGAGCCCGGCTGCGCGGCGGCTCCGCCACCACCGCCCGCCCCGGGCCGGCGTCGCGCCGGCGCCGCCAGGGGCGCCGGCCTCGCTACTGGGCATAGCGGATGATGAGCACCGTCATGTCGTCGCTCTGATCCGCGCCGCGCGCGAAGACGCGCGCCGACGCGATGAGGGCCTCGCGCATCTCGGCCGGCGACGCCGCACGGTTCGCCTCGAGGCACGCGATGAGCCGCTCGTCGCCGTACTCCTCGCCTTCCGGGTTCTGCGCCTCCGAAATGCCGTCGCTGAACACGACCAGCGTGTCGCCGGGCGAGAGCGCGAGCGTCGCCTGCTCGAAGGCCGCGAAGTCGAACATGCCGAGGGGCATGCCGCCGGTCTCGAGCCGGGACGTCCCATCCGGGCGCAGCAGCACCGGTGCGTTGTGGCCGCCGTTCGAGTAGGTCAGCCGTCCGTCGTGCTCGAGCACGCCGTAGAACATCGTGACGAACTTCGACTCGATGTTGCGCCGCTTCAGCCCGAGGTTGATCTTCGCCAGCATGCCGGCCGGGCCGGCCGCCTCGCTGGACAAGACGGTGAACATCCCCTGCACGGCCGCCGTCAGCAGCGCCGCCGGCGCGCCCTTGCCCGACACGTCGCCCAGCGCGACGCCGATGCTGCTGGTGCCGATCTCGAGGTAGTCGAAGAAGTCGCCGCCGATGGCGCGGCACGGGACCGTCGTCCCGGCCACCTCGAAGAACGCGCCCTGGCACTCGCCCGGCGGCATCAGCGCCTGCTGGATCTCGGCGGCGATGGCCAGTTCCTGCTCGAGCCGCGCCTTCTCGCCTGCCTCGCGGTACAGGCGCGCGTTCTCGATCGCGACCGCCGCCTCGGTCGCCAGCGTCTCGAGGGCCGACCGGGTCAGGGGCGAGAGAATCGCCCCGCGCTCGCGGCTGTCGAGATACAGGACGCCGATGCGCTTCTGCCCGAGATCCGCCTGGGCCTGCTCGACGTATTGCACCAGCACGAGCGGCACGCACATGACGTGGCGAATCCCGAGCGCCACCGTGCCGGTGTGCGCGGCGGAGAGGTCGCCGTCGAGCAGGTCGGCGACGATGCGCGCCTCGCCCGTCTCGAAGACCTGCTCGGGGATCTTGCGGCTGGTGTCGAAACTCTTGCCGGAGAGGGTGATGCGTCCCCGGCCGCGCGCCATCTTGAACTCGAGCGCGTTGTCCGCACCGGCCAGCATGATGAACCCGCGCTCGGCGGACGCCACCTCGATGGACGAATCGATCACCATCGCGAGCACGTCGTCCAGCACGCGGCCCGACCCGAGCGCCCGCAGCCCTTCGAGCAGCGTCGAGACCTGGCGCAAATCGCCGGCCGCGGACGTCGCCCACGAGATCGACGACGTGTTGCCGCCGGCGTCCAACTGGAACACGATCTGGCACTCGGCGTTCTGGCCGAGCCGGATGGAGTCCCCCGAGACGAGCGTGTGCTCCGTGATCTGCGTCCCGTTGACGAAGGTGCCGAAGCGCGATCCGCGGTCGCGCAACACGTACTGCTCGCCCTCGCGCGTGATGTCCGCATGGTCGCGCGAGACGTCCGTGCCGGCCAGCCGCACGTGCGACTCGCTGCGCCGTCCCATCGTCGTGAGCGTCTCTGACATCGGCACCGTCCGGCGCCCCGTCTGATCGACGACTTCCAGCCGCGCTGTGCTCATGCCCGTCTCCGTGTCGCAACCCGCCAGATCAGCACGACGGTGGCCAGTGCCGCCACCGTGTAGGACAGCCAGACCGGCACCTGCCCCTGCGCCGCCCGCCCCAGATACAAGGCCCCCAGCACGAGCACGGCCAGCGCCGCCAGCGCGACCCACGTCGGACGCGCCCCGGCCGACGACGAACCGGACGGCGACGCGGGCTCGTCAGCCGTCGAACGGCCGCACTTGAAGCAGATGATCGCCCTGGCCGAGATCTCGGTTCCGCAATGACGACAGTTCACGTGCCCTCGGGACTGAATTCATCGATTATATACTGGACCGATGCTCCCGATCGGCGACGTCCTGCCGTCCCGCACGCGCCCGGTGCTCACCGTGGCCCTGGCAGCCGCCGAGTTGACCCTGATCGGGCCGCCGCTCCTCCGGCCGTGGGCCGTCGTCTGGATCGCCAGCGCGGTGGCCATCGGCATCTTCGGGCGCACGCTCGAGGACCGCATGGGCCACGGGCGATTCGCGGCGCTGGCCGCCCTGGGCGCCGCCGGCGCCGCGATCATCGCGGCGCTGGCCGCGCCCGTGCCGACCGTGCTCGTCTGCGCAAGCGGGCTGGCCGCCGCCATCGTCGGCGCCTACCTCGCGCGCTTCCCCCGATCCCGTGTGCTCGCGATCATCCCGGTGCCGTTCGGCCTCGATCTGATGGAAATCCCCGCCTGGTTCATCGGCGCCGCCTGGGGAGTGGTGCACCTGGCCACCGCGCTCGGGGCGCTGACCCACGCCGGCACGATCGCCCTCCTCACCGCGTGGATCGCCGCAGGGGCCTTCGGCGCGCTGGCGGTCCGGCTGCTGGTTCGCCCGGAGCGGATGGCCGTCTCGTGGTGGGGAGATTAGCGCCTGTCAGAAAACACCGTTGACAGGCTCGCCGTCGGGCCGATACTACAGGCGTGGCCATCCCATTCCCGTTCCCTCGTCGACGCGCCGTACCCGCGCATCACGTCAGGCGGCCTGCCGATGGCGGCTGCCTGCCCCGCGCCGCCCGCGCGGCGTTGGCCGTGGCGGCTCTCCTGTGGCCGGTCCTCCTGGCCGCTCAGCCGGCCAGTCCGCCCACCGTCCGGTTGTCTGCGCAGCTGGATGCGAGCGGGACCGGGACCCGATTCGAACCGCTCTCTCCGATCCAGGAGCCCGAACCGGCGCCGGTGCTGGAGGGCGGAGACGAAATCGGGAACGGTGCCTTCGAGTACATGGTCGACACCAGCCAGATTCGATGGGCAGTCGACTGCGGCTGCTACCGGTACTACGCGATCGTCCTGCGCGCCCGACACACGGGCGTGGTGACGCGGCACAAGTTTCGCGCGTACCCGAGCGGCTCCTTCCTCGACCGGTACGCGGACGTGAGAATGGAGGTCCGCTACGGCCCGGCCGACGACGCCGTGGCCTCCGCACAGATCTCGTTGCCTGTGGCCAGCGCGCCGGGCCTCGAGCCGACGCCACTGCTGGGCGTCGGGCCGATCACGGTGCCTGTGGAAGTGTCGCTGGGCGGGAGCACGCCCATCGAACTGGCGGTGAAGAACAATGTCTCGGGGATGTCGGTCCTCCTCACGGCGGACATTGACGTTCGGCCCGCGAGGGTCAAGCTCTGGAAGAACCTGCGGGCGAACCCGCCAGGGGGCCGCGTACCGTTCACCCTCGCACCGGGAGCCGTCCAGACGCTGAAGATCGACGCAGAGCCGAACCTCTGGCAGGCCCTCCAGGCTTCCTTCGATCCGACCAAGAGCGACAAGCTCCACACGGAATTGAAGTTCGAGGTGCGCTACACGAATCCGACGTTCAAGGGCCGCGACCTCGCCGTGCCCGTGGTGGTGCCGATTCTCTTCAAGCCGAGCGCCATCGCGCTGTTCTTCGCGCTCCTGTCCGGCGTGCTGCTGGGAAGCCTGGTGCGACTGCTGGCGTCCTGGCGCGGCCCGATCGGCGCGTGGTCCCGGTGGTCCCGGTGGTCCCGCGCGACGCTCACCGCCCTGGTGGTGGGAATCATCCTCCAAGTGGTCGGGGCGCTGATGGTCTACAACAACAGCAAGTTCGTGGTGTTCAGCTTCAACCTCGATCCGTTCCAGACGCTCCCCGTGCTCGCGCTCGGGATCTGCACCGGGCTGCTCGGCTTCGAAGCGGCCAAGAAGCTCGACTTCATCCGGGATCCGAAACAGGGTGAGGGCACATGAAAACACCGGAACTCGCCGCAGGCGCGCTCGTCCTGGCGACGGCCCTCGGGGTGGTGGGGCTCTGGCTGCCGGCCGGAACCGAAGCCCGCCAGGCCCCCGTGATGCGTGAACGCCGCATCATGGGGCCCGGCCCGATCGCCATCAGCATGCGCCAGGGCATGGAGGCAGTCGTCCTCCAGGCCGACGGCGCCGCGTATGCCGTCAACCTCGCCACCGGTAAGATCGGGCCGCTCCTCTACCGCGTGCCGCCCGCGTACCAGGCGGCCGACATCGCGGCGGGAGCCATGGGCGGCGGGGTTGTCACGTGTTTCAGCCTCAGCGCGCGGACCTCGTTGGAGGCGGGCGCG
>Ga0315287_10003802_pt1 | contig 14616 bp, 14 predicted proteins | sample YL17G11_0_MG_FD_205037 | JGI IMG/M metagenome (GOLD analysis project Ga0315287, IMG submission 205037) | Sediment microbial communities from Yellowstone Lake, YNP, Wyoming, USA - YL17G11_0 | ecosystem: Environmental > Aquatic > Freshwater > Lake > Sediment | place: USA: Wyoming | collected... | reverse complement strand
TCAAAATAATCGCTCCCTGGCGGGAATGGAAATTCCAGGGCCGGGCTGACCTGGTGGCTTACGCGAAAAAACACCACATCCCTGTTCCAGTAACTGCGGCGAAGCCGTATTCCAGCGACGCCAACCTGCTCCACATCAGCTATGAAGGCGGCGTGCTTGAGGACCCGTGGAACGAATACAAGGAAGACATGTTCTCGATGACGGTTTCCCCGGAAAAAGCGCCCAACAAGCTTGAGATATTGACCATCGGCTTCCGGGCCGGGAACCCGGTGTCCATCAACGGCAAAAAATATTCTCCGGACGGCCTTATGGAAAAGCTGAACATCATCGCGGGAAAACACGGCGTGGGCCGGGTGGATGTGGTTGAGTCCCGCTATGTGGGCTTGAAGTCGCGCGGGGTGTATGAGTCCCCGGCCGCGACCGTGCTCCACATCGCGCACCGGGCAATGGAGAGCATCACGCTCGACCGCGAGGAAATTTATTTAAAGGACAGCCTGATGCCGCTTTACGCGCGGCTCGCTTATTTCGGGTATTGGTTTGCTCCGGACCGGGAAGCGCTCCAGGCCATGGTGGACAAGATCGAAGAGAAGGTGATCGGCGACGTCAAGGTAAAACTTTACAAGGGCAATTGCTTTGTCCTGGGCCGGAAATCCCCGCGCAGCCTTTACTCCACCAAGCTCGCAAGCTTTGAAGAGGCGGGCGGATATAGGCAGGGAGACGCCACCGGGTTCATCAACTTGAACGCGCTCCGGTTAAGGATAAAATCTTTGGTTGAAGAGAATTATAAAAAATGAATCGCGATCCCGCCCCGCGGGATCGCTCGCTCATTTAAAAAAAACATTTACTGCAAAGACGCATTGAATCGGGACTAACTTGTCCGTTTGTGCGCCGACAAGAGTGTCGGCGCCCCCTCTAAAACAAAAGAAATTCTTTGCGCCCTTTGCGCCTTTGCGGTGAAAGATTTCTTAAATGGAAATTCAGGCGGCTACAGGAACGCCTGAAAATACAAGGCAGGAGGTTGCCATGAAGAAGAAGACTCTGTTGACTCCGGGACCGACCCCGGTGCCGGAAAGGGCTCTCACAAGGATGGCGATGCCCGCGATGCATCACCGTCACTCCGAATTCAAGAAGGTCCTGGGAGAAGTGAGAGAAGGACTAAAGTACGTTTTCCAGACCAAGAGCGAAGTGATCATTTTCGCGTCCAGCGGGACCGGCGCGATGGAAGCCGCAATCACCAACACGCTCTGCAAGGGAGACCAGGTGCTGGTGGTGCAGGCGGGAAAGTTCGGCGAGCGCTGGGCTCAGATCTGCAAGGCCTTTGGCGTGAACGCGGACGTGATCACGGTCGATTGGGGCAAGGCGGTTGAGGTCAAGACCGTTGAGGCCAAGCTGAAGGAAAAGCCTTACAAGGCGTTCATGATCCAGGCCACGGAAACATCGACCGGCGTCAAGCACCCGGTCAAGCCTTTCGCGGACATGCTCAAGAACACGGAAACTCTTTTCATCGTTGACGGCGTGACCGGAGTGGGCGTGTTCCCGCTCCCTTTCGACGAGTGGGGCATCGACATCCTGGTCACCGGCTCCCAGAAGGCGCTCATGCTCCCGCCCGGGCTGGCGTTCGCGGCGCTTTCTGAAAAAGCCTGGAAGGCCTGCGACAAGTCCGACCTTCCCAAATATTATTTCAACTTCAAGAAGGAGCTGAAAAACCTGGGCAACAACGAGACCGCTTACACGCCAGCGGTCAGCCTGATCGCGGGCCTGTCCGAAGTGCTCAAGATGTACAAGGAAGAGACCCTGGAGAAGGTGTTTGAGGAAAACGCCAAGATGGCGGAAGCCACCCGGGCGGCGATGAACGCGCTCGGGCTGAAGCTGTTCGCCCCGGACGCGCCCAGCGAGGCCTGCACCGCGGCCTGGACCCCGGACAATGTTGACGGCGCGGAAATCGTGAAAAAGATCCGCGACGTTTACGGCTACGCGATCGCCGGCGGCCAGGACCAGGTTAAAGGCAAGATCATCCGCATCGCGCACATGGGTTACATCAACCGCTGGGACGTGGTCGCGTGCATCGCCGCGCTGGAGCAGACGCTGCTCGACCTCGGATACAAGTTCGAGATCGGAGCAGGCGTCAAAGCGGCCATGCAAGTGTTCGGCAAGAAATAATCAGGCCCCAAATATCCAGGAGGAATTACATGAAAATACTGGTTAGCGATAAATTTGCGCCCGAGGGGATCGACCTGTTCAAGGCCGCCCCTGGCGTTACCATTGACTACAAGACCGGGCTCAAGCCCGAGGAACTGATCGCGATCATCGGCGAGTACGACGGGCTCGCGATCCGGAGCGCGACCAAGGCCACCAAGGAGATCATCGAGGCGGGCAAGAACCTGCGCGTGATCGGCCGGGCCGGGATCGGCGTGGACAATGTTGATGTCGCGTTCGCAACGAGCAAGGGCATCGTGGTCATGAACACCCCGGGCGGGAACGCGGTCACCACCGCGGAACACGCCCTGTCCATGATGATGTCTCTGGCGCGCAAGATCCCGCAGGCGCACAAATCGATGAAGGAAAAAAAGTGGGAGAAGAACAAGTTCACAGGCGTGGAGGTGATGGACAAGACCCTGGGCGTGATCGGCCTGGGCAACATCGGTAAGGTGGTCGCGGACCGGGCGCTCGGGCTTAAGATGAAAGTGGTGGCCTCGGACCCGTTCGTGACCCAGGAAGTCGCGGCCAGGATGGGCGTGGAACTGGTCTCGCTCGACGAGCTCTATGCGCGCTCGGACTTCATCACCCTCCATGTGCCCAAGACCGACGAGACCAAGGGCATGATCAAGGCCGAGACCATGGCCAAGATGAAAAACGGCGTGCGCCTGATCAACTGCTCGCGGGGCGGGATCATCAACGAGAAGGACCTGATCGAGGCGATCAAGTCCAAGAAGGTCGCGGGCGCCGCGCTCGATGTTTACGAGAAAGAGCCGCCCGAGTTCACGGGCGAGCTCTGGGACATGGACGAGATCATCTTCACCCCGCATTTGGGCGCGAGCACCGGAGAGGCCCTGGTCAACGTCTCGGTCGGGGTCGCCCAGCAGATGATCGACTACCTCTTGAACGGGATCATCACCAACGCGGTCAACTTCCCGAGCGTAAGCAAGGATTTGTTGAACCAGCTCGCGCCCTACATCAACCTGGCGGAGCGGATGGGAAGGCTGGCCGGGCAATTGCTCTCGACCCTGCACGGCCTGGATGTTGAATACAGCGGGGAGGTCGCGGAGTTCAACACCAAGCCCATCACCCACGCCCTGCTCAAGGGCATCCTGGAGAGCTTCACCGACGAGCCGGTCAACTATGTGAGCGCGCCATCGCTTGCAAAAGCCAAGGGCATTGCGGTGCGCGAGACCAGCAGCCACGAGTCCGGGGACTTCAGGAGCCTGATCCGCATCCAGATCAAAAACCAGGAGCCGGAGCTGGCGGAAATTTCCGGTACCCTGTTCGGAAAGACCGACCCGCGCATAGTACAGCTCGGCAAGGTCCGGCTCGACGCCATCCCCAGCGGGTATGTGATCGTGCTCAGAAACCATGACAAGCCGGGCGTGATCGGGAACCTGGGTTCCCTGCTCGCAAGGCATTCAATCAACATCGCATCATTCCAGCTCGGCCGGGAAAAGGGCGATGCGGTGTGCATGGTCAATGTGGACGCCCCGGTCCCGGAGGCGGTTTTGGAGGAGATCAAACGGCTGCCGAACATAATCTCGGCCAAACAAGTCAATCTGGGGTAAAGCCCGGAAAAGGAGAAGATAAAATGCCGGTGGTAGTTCTCATCGGCGCCCAGTGGGGCGACGAAGGCAAAGGGAAAGTCGTCGACTATTTTGCGAGCAAGGCGGATGTGGTGGTGCGCTTCCAGGGCGGCAACAACGCCGGACACACTTTGGTGGTGGGTGGCGAAAAAATAATCCTGCACCTCATCCCCTCCGGCATCCTTCATCCGGGAAAACTCTGCATCATCGGGAACGGGCTGGTGGTGGACCCCAAGGTGCTGCTGGAAGAGATCGACGGTCTCAAGGCCAAAGGCCATTTCAAGGACGACAGCAAGCTCAAGATCAGCGAGCGCGTGCAACTGATCCTGCCCTACCACCGCGAGATCGATGTGGCGTCCGAGGCGAAGAAAGGCAAGTCCAAGATCGGGACCACCGGCCGGGGCATCGGCCCCTCTTACGCGGACAAGGCCTCCCGGTCCGGGTTCCGCTTCTGCGACCTCAAGCACCCGGCGCAGCTGGAAAAAAAGCTGAAAGAAGCGATCAAGGAAAAAAATATCTATCTCACCCGGGTGGCCGGGGCAAAGCCGCTGAACGCCAAGAAAGTCATCAAGGAGTTCCTGGGCTATTCCAAGCGGCTGGCCAAATACGCGGATAACACGAGCCTGCTTTTGGACCGGTTGGCCCGGCAGAGGAAGCGGGTCCTGTTCGAGGGCGCCCAGGGCACCATGCTCGACCTTGACCACGGCACCTATCCCTATGTTACCAGCTCGAACACGGTCGCGGCCGCGGCCTGCGTGGGCGCGGGCATCAGCCCCCTGCTCATCGACCGGATCATCGGGGTCTCCAAGGCCTACACCACCAGAGTGGGAGGGGGGCCTTTCCCGACCGAACTCTTCGACAAGCTGGGGGATATGATCCGGGAGCGCGGGGGCGAATACGGGTCCACCACGGGAAGGCCCCGGAGGTGCGGATGGATCGACCTGGCGCAACTGAAATACGCGGCGCGCATCAACGGACTCACAGACCTGGTCATCACCAAGCTGGACGTGCTTTCCGGGATCAGCCCGCTGAAAATCTGCACCGGGTATAAATACAAAGGCTCCTTGCTCAAAGACTTCCCGGCTGAGGTTGAAATCGTATCCGCGGTCAAGCCGGTGTTCAAGGAATTCAAAGGCTGGAAATCCGAACTGGGAAACATCCGAGACCTAGGAGACCTGCCCAGCCAGACCAAGTCATACCTGCGCTTCATCGAAGACCAGCTCGAAGTCCCAATCCTCGCGGTCAGCGTGGGCAAGGAGCGCGATGAGATAATAGTGATGTCGGAGCCGTTCCTAGCGAAGGTTTAAAGGTGTAAAGGTTTAAGGGTTGAAAAGGCAGGGGCGGATCTCGCGGAACGCGGGCGGTCCGCCCTGCTGTTTAAAAAAATATGGAAAAAATCTTAAAGGAGGATACGATGAAAAAACTGTTGGCGATGGTGGTCGGGTTGGGACTGCTCCTTGCGCTTTCCAATCCCGCGGTTTCCGAAACCAAGTCCAAGGATTCGAAAAAACCGAGCATCGTTGAGGCCGATCTCTATGAAGTCGTGGCAACCGTTGAAAAAATCGACATGAAAACCAGGACCCTGACCCTGAAGGTGCCGGACGGCAGCCTGATCGATCTGGTGGTCGACAAGGCCGTGAAAAACCTGGACCAGATAAAGCCGGGCGACGAAGTGTTAGTGGAATATCTGGAGTCAATCGGCATCCAGGTGCGCAGCCCCAAGGAAGGCCCGGTTGGCGAGTCCCTGGAGATCGCCAAAGTGGCGCCCGAGGGACAGAAACCCGCTATCTATGACGTCAAGGTCACGCAGTTGGTCGCGACTGTGGAGTCGATCAACTACCTGAGCCGGATCGTGACCGTCAAGGGTCCGTCGGGAAAACTGGTCACGGTCGAAGTGGACAAAGGCGTCAAGAATTTCTGGCATGTGAAAAAAGGCGATCAGGTTGTGATCGATTTTGTGGAAGCGATCGCCATCAGCGTGGAAAAACCGGCGAAGAAATAAACAGCCGCTGTTTATTTAACTCGAAATTTACAGAAAAAGGGGCGGACACCTAGGTCCGCCCCTTCTACTTATCGTTCCTCGCCTACTTGTTGGGATAATCCTTTCCGGTGATTTTCTTCCAGAGCTCCCGGGCGCCTTCCTGGGAGGACTTGTTGGCGGTCACTTCCGTGGGCATGGAATTGGGGTCCTGCTTGAGTTCGTAGTCCAACAGTTTCAACGCCGCGGGAGTATCCTCGTAATAGACATAGGTAAACCGGGCCTTGTAAAGATAGTTGTCCAGGTATTTCGGCTCTTCCTTGATGGCCAGGTTGATCTGGTCTATGGCGTCCTGAACATACCGGAAGCCCACGATCTTGACCACGGCCTTGGACACGCGCGCCAGGATCTCGGTCCAGAGCCGGCCCACCGCGCCGTAATAATAGGTGGGCTCGTGGTCCGTGACCCAGTCGGAATTCCTCTTGATGGCCGGAAAAGCCTTGGCCTGCTCCCAGATCCCGCTGAACTCCAGGCCCGACGACTTGTTGACCGCCCACCAGTAATGACCGCCCGAGGTCTCCTTGATCTTGAGCGATTGTTCCGCAAAACCGAGCGCCTTGTTGTAAATGCCCACCAGGTATGCCTGCTGCTCCTTGGTGGCCTTGGGCTGGAGGTCCGCGTATTCCCAATAATAGCGGGACATTTCGACCAGGATCCCCGGATTGTTGGGGTCAAGCTTGTTGGCCTGTTCCATCATTTGATAGCATTTCTTGCAGGTGGCTGCGCCGGTGTCAGTCTTATATAAGTTCCAGGCCTGGTCGATCAGGTTCTGGGCCTCGGGATTTTTGGAACTGGGCTTGGGAGGCGGCCCGGCCAGCGCCTGGGTGGCCGCCAGGACCAGAAACAATCCGATTACCATCGCAAAAGCTTTCAGGTTTTTCATTTTAGCCCTTCCTTTCATTGAGAAATTTTACCTAATTATATTGGACAACAGGTTGGCTTTGCAAGTTCTGTCCGGGGTTGCCGAACTCTACGCGGGCTGCGAGCAGATGCATACCCTCAATCTCCGGGCGAATCCGGGACAAGTGGTTCAAGGTCCTTGATTAATGGCCCCAACTCCTCGGTCACGGTCTTCCAGACAACATTACGGTCCACATTCAAATAGTCATGCACCACCTTGTGTCTCATGCCAATGATGTCTTTCCAGGGTATCGAGGCATGAGCTTTTTTGAAACCGGGCGACACTCTGCCGGCTGCCTCGCCGATTATTTGCAAGAGGTGGGTCAGAGCCAGGCGAAGATTTTCATCAGCTTCAAAGTCTTTCCTGGTTTTTCCCTTGACCTTGTCCAGGGCCTTGCGGGCCATATCCAGCATATGCCCCACATAAACAAGGTCATCTTTGGGCATACTGGACCTCGGCCTGGGCCAGCACGCGCTCGCGGATCCGGCGGTTAAGGAATTGCTCGGTCACCAGATCAACCTTGCGTCCGCCCAATATCCCGGACAGTTCCCTTTCCATCCTCGACAGGCGAATAAAGCCCGGCTCTTTTCCGGAGACGAACTCAACCAGGACATCGATATCGCTGCTCGCGCTGAATTCATCCCCGAGCACAGAACCGAATAAAGACAGTTTCGTGATATTATTGCGCTTGCAGAACTGCTCGATTTTTTCCTTGGGTATAATAATTTTGTGTTTGTCCATGGCCCGACCACTGCTATCTTGATTACCAATCTAATTATAAAGCATTGTTTGACAAGAGCAATTGAACTGATGGCCGGCTTAGAAAGAACGCGGTCCCCGGCCGGAGAAGCCGCTTATTCGGCATCATCCTCAATGCTTCTCCCGCACTCCGGGTTTTCTATTTCCACCAGGCTGAATTCTTCGCTTATGCCCTTGACCAATTTGTTAAATTCATCCTCGTAAAAGGGCGAGAGCATGACTTCGATTATGCCGCGCGCCCGGTCAATGGTCCGGACAATGCCCATGCCGTCGTACCCGGCCAGGATGAAGTTGAACTCAACTATTTTCTGCCTGGGGAGTTTGAAGAATCGGAGCTTGTCCTTCATGCTCAGAGCCAGCCGAAGTCAGAGAGCACTCTCTTTATCCATTCCGACTTCTGCGCATCAACCTTCTGATAGGGCAGCCGCACATTGTTGGTGATGGGGATGCCCTTGAGCCGGAGCGCTTCTTTAATGGTGTTATGCGCGACCTTGGTGTGGCTCATGACCTGGGAATGGAAAGGCGCGTTGTAGATGGCCATGAACCCCTCCTTGATGGTGTCGTAATTCGCGTCAATGCCGGAAAACAAGGTGGTGCCCCCGCGCCGGACTTTTTCCTGGATCTCAAACGCCTCGGTCCATTTCTTGGCCGAGACCAGCCGGAACAACTCGTTCATGTCATCAGCCGCGATCAGGCACATGGGGCAGAAAGCGCCCTTGGCGTCCAGCTTCATGGCCTCAAACAGGAGCAGGCTGGTTCCGAGGAAGAGCTGGCAGTCCAGATCCCAGCAAAGCTCCAAGGTCTTGCTCACGAACTCGCGGTTCATGACCGTGAGCTTCATGGAGTCAACCCCCGGGATCGCCGCCAGCTCCGCGACCTGCTCGGGCGAGAGCACCAGGCCGGCGCAGTCCGGGACATAATACAGAGTCACCTCCACCGGAGAATTGGCCGCAAGGTGCTGGTAATGCCTTTTGACATCCGCGAAATCGAGGTGGAAATACTGCGGGATCGCGGCCAGGATCGAAGCGAAGCCCGCGTCTTTGGCAAGCCGGGCGTATTCCAGCGACTCCACGGTGCCCATGGTGATGGCGCCCGCGACCAGGGTGATCCTGCCTTTACCCACCTCGCCCGCGGTCTTGATCACCCGGGCTTTTTCCTCGCCGGTGAGATAGGGGCCTTCGCCGTTGCTGCCCAAGAGGACCGCGCCCGTCACCTTTTTGGAGACGGCGAATTCCAGTTCCGCGGCCAGGCCTTTCAAGTCCAGTTCCCCGCTGTCGGTGAAAGGGGTAAGGATAATGCCGTAATTACCGGCCGGCAGTCTGCTCATGGTTATTCTCCCTGTTCAATTTTTTTTGAAAATTCTTCATGCAATCCTCGGAGCAAAAATAATGGATAACGCCTTTGGCCTCCAGGGACAGGGCTATTGAGGGGTCAACATACACGCCGCACACGGGGTCCTGGATCATTTCCGTGGCCGGCTCGGAACTCTTTTTCTTGAACACCGGGCCTTTGGCGGGCTTATTTATGGGCTTGAACAGGCTCTTCAGGGAAAAGTAAACCATCATGGCCAGGATCGCAAGTAGAAACAGCCTTCCCATCAGATCACCCGCCCCGCGGCCAAGCCGGTCATTTTCAATGGTCTCAAAGTCTTTCACCAGTCTTTTTCACCTGAGCCCTGTCGCCGGACCCAAGCAGCAAATCGCAGACTCGCTTTTTCAATACCGGATGAACAGCCTCAGGGGCTATTTCCGCGAGCGGCTCCAGCGCGAAATTCCGCCCGGCCATCCTGGGATGCGGTATGCAGAGCTCCGGCGCGTTGACAATTATAGCATCCGCCATAAGTATGTCCAGATCAATGGTCCGGGGGGCATTTGTGATCGATGGATTTCTTTTGCGGCCCAGTTCCTCTTCAACCTCAATCAGACCGCTCATCATTTTATCCGGGCCCAGGCCGCTTTCAACAACGACCGCCGCGTTCAAATAACACCTCTGCTTTGGCCCGCCCTTGGGCTCGGTCTCATACAGGCCGGATTTGATAACAACCCTGCCCAGGCCTTTTTGCTCGATCATCTCCAGCGCTTTTCTCAATATTTTCTTCGTGTCCCCGATGTTGCCGCCCAGGCCCAGATAATATTTCATAACTTGAGACCCTTGAGCCTTTGCACCGCCAGCCTGATCCGCGCTTCCGGGACCACCATCGCGAACCGGACATAGCCCTCGCCCTCCGGGCCGTAGCCCGAGCCCGGAGAGGTGATGACCCCGGCCCGGTCCAGCAAAAGGCCCGACATCTCCTCGGAACTCATGCCCTTGCTGGTCTTCACCCAGATATAAAAAGTGGCCTGGGGCTTTTGATATTTCAAGCCCAGTTGGTCCAGGCCCGAGCACAAAAGGTCGCGCCGGCGCTGGTAAACCGAGCACATCTTCTCGATGGCTTTGTCTCCGTGATCCATCCCGGTCACGGCCGCGCATTGAACAGCCTGGAACGCCCCGGAATCGATGTTGCTCTTCACCTTGGCCAGCATCTCCACAACCGGCCGGGCGCCCGCGGCAAAGCCGATGCGCCACCCGGTCATGTTGAAAGTCTTGGAAAAGGAATAGAACTCGATCGCGTAATCCATCGCCCCCTTTACCTGGAAAATGCTGGGCGCCCGGTACCCGTCAAAGCAGACATCGCAGTAGGCCGCGTCCTGAAGCACCAGGAGCTGGTGCTTCTTCGCGAAACGGATTACGCGCTCGAAAAATTCCAGGTCGCACACCGCGCCGGTGGGGTTGTTGGGGTAATTGAGGAAAAGGATTTTGGCCTGGTCCGCGACCCGGGCCGGGATGGCGTCCAGGTCCGGGAGGAAACCCAGCTTTTCCTTGAGCGGTATCAGATAGGGCCTGCCCCCGGCGAATAAAGTGCCCACCTTGTAAACCGGATACGCCGGAGAGGGCACCAGGGTCACATCTCCCGGGTTGACTATTGCAAGCGGGAAATGGGCAATGCCTTCCTTGGAACCGATCAGGCTCACGATCTGGCCCGCGGGTATTTTAATCCCCAGCCTGCGCTCCAGGAATTTGCTCGCGGCCTCCCGGAACGCCTTCATGCCCGTGCTGGTGGGGTATTTGTGGTTTTCCGCGTCAGCGATCGCCTTGTTCATGGCGTCGATTATGAACTTGGGCGTGGGCAGGTCCGGGTCCCCGATCCCGAAATCGACCAGGTCCCTGCCCTCCTGCCGAGCCTTCTCCTTGATCTGCTCCAGCTTCACAAACGGGTAAGTGGGCAGACTCTTGATCCGCTCCGACGGCTCCACTACAAACGACATCTCCATACCTCCAAAAGATTTAATACTTTTATAACCGAGATTTACCATAGTAGCAACCTTCAGATAAATTGACGAGAAAATTTTTTGATGCAAGAATGGCCAAGCATGGACCAGTCAGGCAAAGACCGGATGCTGCGGAGGATCCACCCCGAAATCGACTTGAAGTTCATCTCCGAGCATCCCCAGAAGGCGGAGGGCATCGTCAACTCCCTGCCGCTCCGAGACCAGATGGAAATGGCGCTCGAGCGCCGCGGCAAGGAGCGCATGGAGCTGATCCTGCTCAGCAAGCGCGCCAAGGCCCTGGTGCACATGCTTCCCGAGCAGGAGCTTTATTTCACGCTCAAGGAGTTCGGCGAGGAAGAGACACTCCCGCTCCTGGCCCTGGCCAATACCAGGCAGCTCATCTACATTTTTGACATCGAGTTCTGGAAAGAGAATTCGCTGGAGCCAAGCCAGGTGTTCCGCTGGCTGGACCTCCTGAAGCAGGCCGATGAAGAGCAGCTCCGCGGCTGGCTGAAAAAAGCCGACCCCGAACTGCTCATCTCCATTTTACAGATGGCTCTAAGAATCTATGTGGTTGACCCGGACAACCTGGGCGCGGAACCCTGGCGCGAAAAAGACCTGCTCACCCTGGACGACCAGTATTATTTTGAGATCATCGACGACCAGCACCGGCCCATAATCGAGCGCAGCCTGGTCCAGCTCCGGGACCTGGAGCCGGAAAAATTTTATAGGGTCATGGACGAGGCGCGCATGCAGTTGAGCTCGGAGGTCCAGGACCTGGCATACCGGGTCAGGCAGGGACGACTGGAAGACCACGGCTTCTACGACTTTGACGACGCCATCGTAATTTACAATTACCTTTCCCCCGAAAAACAAAGGGACCTGGAAACCCACCCGGAGCGGCCCGCGCCCGTGGAGCTCCCGGCCGCGCGACATGCCCTCACCCTTGCACACAAAATGCCTTTCCTCCTGACCAAGGCCCTCAGCGAACTGTCTCCTCCCGAAACCGAGGAGTTCCACCACCAGTTCGCCCGCCTGGCAAACAAGGCCATGATCGCGGACGCCCTGGACTTGACAATCCTGGACAACCTCCGGCTTTGTGTGGAAAAAGTTTACGGCTACATCGAGATCGGACTGGAACACTGGTCCTCCGGAAAGCTCGAGGCCGCGGTCGTGCTCCTGAAAAAACAGTGGCTGGAGCACATCTTCCAGTCAGGGTTCTCGCAGGTGCTGGACCTGAGCTTCCGCGCCCAGAAAATCAAAAACGCGGCCTGGTTTAAATTCATGGGAGAGCCTTATCACCTGTTCGGCGAACTGGACGGGAAACGGCTGGCCGCCCTGCTCCTCAAGCGTCCCAAATTTTACCACGAGCCCAAAAAATCAGACCAGGCCGTGGAGTTCAAGTCCATGAGCGATGTCAGGCTCGCGCTCGAGAGCATCGAGCGCGCCGAGACCTGGTCCCGCCTGTTCATCGAAATCCTGGAGGTCGACAAGGAAGAACTGAAGACGCTGGCCGAGGCCTTTCCCTTTGAACTGACCTTCAAGGTGGCGCTCAGCCAGGGCCTGGTCATGGGAGTGGCCCGGGGCCGGCCCGGGTTCGCGCCGCTCAGGCGCGAGGAACTCAGCAAGTTCATCCGCCTGTCCATGCACCCGCCGGAGCCTCCCCGGCAAATCTATCAGAACCTCAAGGATGAATTCCTGGACTGGCTCATGAGCCGCGCCATGGCCAAGGGCCGCGTCAAGGAGGAACTGGTCAAGGAACTTGCCACAGCCGCGATTGTCAATATGGAACAGGAACTGGGGATCATCAAAGACCCGGACCACATAGACCCCCGCTATATCACTTCACTGGTCATCGCGCATGAAAAGGGCAAATAGCCGCGGCTGAAAAGGAGAGGCTGAAATGAAGACGAACGGAAAAACATTTTCCCTGGTGATATTCTTTTCGCTTTTTCTCGCGCTTGCCGCAGCCAATTGCCAGGACCAACATCCCAAAAATATTTACAGCCTGTTTGACTCTGACAAGGCCCCCAAGGCTTCCATGGTTGGACGCGGAGGAGCGGACGAGACCTCAACCCCTGCATCCCGGGCACTGCCGGCCACCGAGCGAAAGCAGATCGTTTCCGTAAACATGACCATTGAGGTTGACGAGGTCAGGAAGCGGGTCAAGGAAGCGGAAAAGATCGCAAAGGAACTCAACGGCTACATCTTCCAGTCAAACATCTCCCAGCTTAGAGGGTTTGAGAACGCGCAGATCACGATCATGGTCCCGGCCGATAATTTGGAAGACGCGGTCGCCAAGATTGAAAAACTGGGGACCGTGGAAAACCAGATGCAGAACACCGAGGACGTCACCCGCCAGTTCATAGACCTGACCGCAAGGCTCAACAACTACAAGAAAGAGGAACTGGCGCTCGCGGAGCTTTTGGGACGGCCCGGCAAGATTGAAGAAATCTTGAAAGTGGAAAACGAACTCAGCCGGGTGCGCTCTGAAATCGAACGCATCCAGGGCGAGCTCAATTTCCTTCAAAAGCAGACCTCTTATTCCAAAATCCACCTGAACCTCAAGGCCCAGGCCGCGCCCGCGGGATTCAAGAACTGGCCCGTCAGCCACACCCTCAAAAGAGCGGCCAGGGCTTTCCTCTACACCGGCCGCGCGCTCATCTCTTTGACCATCTATTTCGTCTTCTTCCTGCCCTTCTTCATCCTGGTCTACCTGGCTTACCGAATCCTGCGGTGGCTCCTGAAAAGGAAAAAAGCTCCCAAAACTGTAAATTGAAATTTCTAAGTAAGATGTTTTTACCGCCGAGACGCGGTCCAGCCTTCGTCCCGTGGGGCGGGACTTCGGAGGAGTAGGCAGAGCGCAGAGGAAGTCGTTTAAAAATAAGGAATAATCGTATTCTCTGCGAACTCCTCTTGTCCGCTGTAGCCTTGAGCGAAGGCGGATGTGCCTCCGCGGTGATAATTTGATCCTGATTTGCCAAAACTTTAATGGTGACGGGAAATAGGAGTAGTAGATGAAGGTCGTTAAGAAGCCTCTAATTGGTGGTTGACGACCTTGCGGGATATGGTATAATTTAGTTTATCAAGGGGAAGAGCATAAAGGGTTCCGTTGATCAGGTCAAAGTCCTGAAGGACCGGATCAGCAAGCTGGAGAAGGAAAACTCCCGGCTTGCGCAGGGGGAAACTGCGCTCAAAGCCACGATCTCTCATTACAACAAACTTCTTTTGGAAAGCCCTGCCATCATCTGCCAGTTGGACCCGACCGGCAAGACCATTTTCGTGAACCAGATCGTCCGGCCCCTGACCGGGTATTCGCCGGAAGAACTGGTGGGCAAGAACTGGTGGAAAACTTTTTACCCGGGAGAACTCGAAGCCCAGGTCAAGAAACTTTTCTCGGAATTCGGCAAGAGCAAGGATGTTGTGCAATACCGGATGTCGCTCCGCGCCAAGGACGGCTCTCTTCTAAATATCCTCTGGACCAGCTATAACATCTGGGACGAAAAGGGCAGCCTGGTTGAGGTCAACGGCGTGGGCCAGCGCCTTTCCGCGGAGAGCGATGCCCCGCCCAAACCCCCGGCCGGCCACGGCAAGGCCATGGGCGGCCTGGGAGCTTATGAGAAAATGGCCGGGGTCAAGTCTATCCTGCTTGCCATGGGCGGCGACGATGGCAAGGTGTTTTTCTGGAACGACGGCGCTGAACTGATCACCGGCTACTCGCGCCAGGAAGTGGTAGGCAATTCCAACATTTTCGAATGGATGTACCCGGACCCGGAATACCGGACCGTGGTGCTTCAAAAATCCATGGAAATCGCCAAGCAA
>Ga0315287_10003801_pt1 | contig 14617 bp, 14 predicted proteins | sample YL17G11_0_MG_FD_205037 | JGI IMG/M metagenome (GOLD analysis project Ga0315287, IMG submission 205037) | Sediment microbial communities from Yellowstone Lake, YNP, Wyoming, USA - YL17G11_0 | ecosystem: Environmental > Aquatic > Freshwater > Lake > Sediment | place: USA: Wyoming | collected... | reverse complement strand
ATGGCCAGGCCGGACCGGAATACGACGGTATGGCAGACAGGACTCTTGTCTTGGGCCCCGGCAATGGTCGCTTGGCGTATGGTGCACAGAGGGGTGACAAATGGCTGGTTGTTGTAGATGGCCAAGCCGGGCCGGAGTACGATGGCATCGGTTCGATTGTCTTCAGCCCGGACGGCAATCGCCTGGCGTACGTGGCCCAGAAGGGTCACATACTGAGGGTTGTCCTCGATGGCCAGGCCGGACCGGAATACGACGGTATTGCAGAAGGTACCGTCATGTTCAGTCCTGATGGAAGGCATGTGGCGTGTTGCGCTAAGAAGGGCGGCAAATCGCTGCTCGTTGTAGATGGCCAGGACGGTCCGGAGTACGATGATTTCGTATGTCTTCCAGTGATGTCGGGTGAAAAGGGATTTGAGGCTATTGCCATTCGCGGCGACATGCTCTACCGAATACTCTGGAAGCCGTGATCTTTGCACAAGATTTCACTCATAAGTGACTGGCGGCGATCCGGCTTGCCAACGCGAGGAGGCCGCTATACAATCACCGCCATGGACATCCGGCGGATCTTGGGGATAGTGGTTGTCGCTGTTCTGTGGATGGCCCAGCCGGGGCAGGCCGCAGACCAAGTGCCTGTCAAGGCCGCGATCATCACCTGCAAGGGTATGATCGACGATGGCCTGTACAAGTCCATCCGGCGCCGTACGGAATCGGCCCTGGACCAGGGGGCCACGTACCTGATCTATGAGATCGGCACGTACGGCGGCCTGGTCGAGTCAGCGGACAACATCTCCAAGTACCTGATCTTTGACGCTGCCAAACGCGCACACACCGTGGCCTACGTCGTCACCGAGGCCATCTCCGCAGGGGCCATGATCGGCGTCTCCTGTCAGGACGTCCTCATGCGAGAGCATTCCACTATTGGGGACTGTGCCCCGATATCGCTGGGCGAGAAGCTCGATGGCGTTGAGCGAGAGAAGACCGAGAGCTTCATTCGAGCCATCTTCGATAGGGCGGCCAAGGCGAACGGCTATCCGCAGGCACTGCTGCGGGCCATGGTGACTGTGGACGTGGAGGTCTATCAGGTCAAGGACCTCAAGACCGGCCGGTACGAGTACGTCGAGACCGTCGACCTGCCTCAAGACGCGAATGCCTATGACCTGGCCAACAAGAAGCTGATCAATTCCAAGGACCGGCTCTTGACGGTCGACGCGGCCACGGCTGAGCAATACCGGATCGCCAGGGCACAGGTGGAGGACGTCAATGGTGTGCTGGCGTTTCTGGCAAATCGCGACGGCGTGACCTTCGAGCAGACCATCGTTGCGATGGAGACCAATTGGTCCGAGGAGTTGGTCCGAAGGATCAACCACCCGGCGGTTACCGGGATTCTGTTGACGATCGCCCTGATCGGGCTGTACGTGGAGTTCAGCACGCCAGGGCTGGGATTGCCGGGATTGGTGGCCCTGATCTGCTTTGCCCTTCTGGTAGGCAGCAAGTACCTCATAGGCCTGGCCAATTGGGTGGAGGTGGCCCTGGTGGCAGGGGGGATCGTGCTGCTGTTGGTTGAGGTGTTTGTGCTGCCAGGTTTCGGGATTGCCGGGATCGCCGGTATCGGGTGTCTGCTGGCGGGCCTGTTCGGCATGTTGGTCAAGAATGCCCCGAATCGCCTGCCCTGGCCGCAGACAGCGATGGATTGGGACGTGTTCGTGGACGGTGCATTGGGCCTTCTATCGGGGCTGGTTGGGTTCGCGGTCTGTGCAGGGCTGTTGGGTAAGTACCTGCCGAGACTGAGGCTGTTCAGCGGACTTGTGTTGGTACCCAGCTCAATGGAGCAGCGGCCTTTGGGCCCAACTGGCGTATCGGTCCCAGTAGGCGAGGCGGCGGTCCATGTGGGGGACAGCGGCGTGGTGGTCTCTACGCTGAGACCGGCCGGCATGGTGCGATTCGGACAGACCTTGGTCGATTGCGTGACCCAGGCGGAGTTCCTGGAGCCGGGCACGCAGGTCAAGGTGGCCGAGGTGCACGGCAATCGAGTGGTCGTGCAGGTCGTACGAGCTATGAGCGACAAGCAACAAGCAATTGAGTAACGAGATGACTGGTATGTCGGGATTGGTCCTTGCAGTATTTCTGTACGTGGTTTGTGCGGTGCTGTTGATCGCCGAGGTCTTTATCCCCAGCGGCGGGCTGCTTGGCGTCTGTGCCTTCGCGGCCGTGGCAGGTGGGATTACCATCTTCTTTGGGCATGGTCCCTTTGCCGGATGGATCGGTGTGGGCTTTGCGGCGGTGATGATCCCTTCGATCTTGGCCCTTGCCTATAAGATCTTTCCCAAGACGCGGTTCGGCAAGGCGGTCACCTTGTCGCCGCCGGATCGGTCCACCGGAGACGCCATTCCAGATGCCGAGCAGCTTAGACGCCTGGTCGGGGCCAGGGGCGTGGTGCTGACGCCGCTGCGGCCCGTGGGCGTGTGCGAATTTTCGGGTAAGAGGATTGAATGTGTTGCTGAAAGCGGCTATGTTGACAAGGGCACGCCGGTGGAGGTCATTCGTGTGCAAGGAACGCAGCCGACGGTGAGGATCAGATAGTCTCAAAGGAAAGGATTCGATATGCTCAGCGGAGTGCTTTCATTACTAGGTCAAGGGCCTGTGCAGCAGGACTATTCCAAGATGGTCGTGCTGATCCTGTTGATCGTTGCTGGCACGGTGGTCCTGATCTTCGTGCTGCTGTTCCTCAAGTTCTTCCGGATGTGGCTGCAGGCAAAGCTCTCCCGCGCGGACGTGCGTTTCTCAGAGTTGATCGGCATGTGGCTCCGCAAGGTCGATATCCGGGTCATCGTGATCAGCAAGATCACGGCCGTCCAGGCCGGTATCAACCTTACCACCCAGGACCTGGAAAGTCACTATCTGGCCGGGGGCCGTGTTCCGAACGTGGTCCGGGCACTGATCGCCGCTAATCGGGCCAACATCGAGCTGTCCTGGAAGACGGCCACGGCCATCGATCTGGCTGGACGTGACCTCCTCGAGGCAGTGCAGACCAGCGTCAATCCCAAGGTCATCGATTGCCCGGATCCAGCCAAGGGCCGCGGGACTGTGGATGCCGTGGCCCAGGATGGGATCCAACTGAAGGCCAAGGCCAGGGTCACGGTGCGGGCCAACATCCAGCGATTGATCGGCGGCGCCACCCAGGAGACCATCATCGCCCGCGTGGGCGAAGGGATCGTCAGCACCATTGGCAGCGCCCGGAGCTACAAATCCGTGCTGGAGCATCCGGATGCCATATCCAAGGCGGTGCTGGCTAAGGGTCTGGATGCAGGCACGGCCTTTGAGATCCTCTCGATCGACATCGCCGACGTGGACGTCGGCGTCAATGTAGGCGCCCAACTCCAGGCCAGCCAGGCCGAGGCCGACATGCGCCGTGCAAAGGCAGAGGCCGAGCAGCGCAGGGCCATGGCAGTGGCCAGGGAACAGGAGATGCGGGCCCTGGTGGTGGAGAATGAGGCCAAGGTCCCGTTGGCCATTGCCGAGGCCTTCGAGAAGGGGAACGTCGGCATCATGGATTATTACAGGATGCGAAACGTCCTGGCCGACACCCAGATGCGGGAATCGATAGCCAGACCCAAGAAGAAGAAGGAAAAGGAAGAAGAAGAAAAGGAAGGCTAACAGACCGTCCCATGAGCGATCGCCTGATCCAATCCGTGCTCGCGGCCCCAGCCGACGACGGCCTGATCAATCTCCTGGTCATGGCGATCATGGCGGCAATCTGGCTGATCGGGTCGTTGTCAAGGGCCAGGTCGAAAAGGCCATCGCCTGGGCCAGGCTCCCAACCTACAACGGTAGATGAGTCTGTCCCTGAGCCGGTTCAGGGACCTGGTGAAAACTATCCAGAGGAATCTCCGACCTTAGAATCTGCCGAATCCATGCCGGACGAGGTCTCCGAATCCTATCAGGAGCGGGCAACCGCGCAGTCGAGCACGGTCTCGCTGCCTGGGCCTCACGATCAGGCTGCGTCCCAGGCATACACCCAGACCTTGGGGCCTGAATCTGAACCGGCTCCCATCGAACTGCCTGAGATAGACTCGGCACTGACAAGCTACTCGTTAACCAACCTCTGGACCACACACGATCTCGGAGAGGCGGGCGACGACCAGACGAATGCATGGCTCGATCCCGAACAACTGAGACAGGCCATCATCGTCAGCGAACTCCTGGCAGAGCCCGTGTCCATGAGGCCTATGGAGTAGTTGTCCGCGGCTAGTCCTAAGAGTGGACGGAAAACTCCCGCTTGCGGGAGTTGAGGTGGGCCTTCAGGCGAGCCACGATCGATGAGTGCATCTGGGAGACCCTAGACTCGGACAGGTCCAGGGTGGCCCCTATCTCCTTCATAGTCATCTCTTCATAGTAGTATAGGACGACGATGAGCCGTTCCGCACGGGTCAGTCCCTTGGTCAGCAGATTTTTAAGGTCTCGCTTCTGGGCCTCGATAAGGGGGTCTTCACTCCTCTGATCCTTGATCACATCGATCTCGCAAAGGTCCTTGTCGCTATCGCCTTCGTTGCATCGCGTGGACAGTGACACCAAACCCACGGCCTTGGCGTCTCGCTGGAGCCGGTTGAATTCCTCCATTTCCAAGCTCATTTCTTGAGCTAGTTCTTCTTCTAAGGGCTTGCGTCCCAGATTCAGCTCCAGGGTATGGGCGGCCTTGGCCAGTTGATGGGCCCTGGCCCTGACCAAACGTGGGACCCAATCCATGCTTCGTAGTTCGTCAAGGATAGCTCCCTTGATACGCGGCGAGCAATAGGTCTCGAACTTGACCCCTCGCTTAGGATCGTAGGCATCTATGGCATCCATCAAGCCGAAGATGCCGGCGCTGATCAGGTCGTCCACTTCGACCTTGTCAGGCAGCTTGGAGTGCAGACGCTCTGCTGCATATCGGACTAGGTTCTCATAATGCTCCATCAGGAGGTTTCGATAGGTGTCATCATGCGTCTTATGAAAGAGGTTCCATATTTGTCCGATGTCAGGATGCTGATCCGCCTTCATTGGCTTGCTCCCTGTTACAGTTGTACGTTTGCTGGGCATCGCGAGATCGTCCTATAGCCACCTAATCGGCGTCTGTAACGAAACGCCCCTGCTGGCAGGGGACACCCGACACGTTTACTATCGATCCTGTGACCGTTAACTTTAGCACAGCCAATTCACCACCCTTTTCAGCAACGGCTGAGACTCCGTCTTGAAAGTCGGTCCTTCGCCCAGGCGAGCGGCCATTGCAGCCAACGAAAGCGAGATCTGCGACTTGGGATAGGCCATGACCACCGGTCTGCGGGTTCTGACAGCCGTGACTACGTGCTCATCGCGGAGGAGACTGCCGGCATAGTGCACGTGGGCGTCCAAGAAATGCTGCGCCACCTTGGCCATCTTCTGGTAGACATGCTTAGCTTGAAGTGGATTGTCGGCCATGTTGACCACAAGGCTGAGATATCCCCTAAAACCATTCCGCACCAGGACCTTAATCATGCTGTAGGCGCCTGCCATGGCCGTTGCCTCCGGAGTGGTGACGACCCAGACCTGATCGGCGGCAAGGCAGAAGTGAATGACGGGCCTGGCTATGCCGGCTGCTGTATCGAGAACGAGAAAGTCAGCGTTATACCTGAGTTGGGCCATCTCTTGGACCAAACGCCCGCGTTGGAACTCCTCAAGATCGGCCAACCTCTCGGAACCGGAGGCGGCGAAGACGACCTCTAGCCCATAGGGTCCTACTTGGATGACCTCCTCTATGCGTTTGCGCCCGTTTACTACGTCTGCCAACGTATTCCGGCTGCGGACGTTCATAAGGATGTCTACGTTACCCAGGGCCAGATCCGCATCAACCAACCTAACGCGACGGCCGCTACGGGCCAGGCAGATTGCCACGTTGGCGGCAACCTGGGACTTGCCGACGCCTCCCTTTCCACTGGTGACGGCTACCCAGGTGCCACGTGGATGCTCAGGACTCAAAACCCTTTGTGACACAGCTACCGGACTATCCATGGGCTTGTCTGCCTCTAGTTTTGTCGTTTCTACAGGTAAGTCCTACTGTCGGTTAAGTCCGCTCGCGTGAGGGGCCGGACCGAGACTGTACCCGGCGCGCTCCGATGAACGTCGGGGCCTGCATAGATCCTCAGCATTTTCAAGGCCACCTCTTCATTTAGGGTATTCTCCAGAAACCGGTGCATCTGATACTGAATATACGCCCTAATGTCGGATTCGAGCAGTCCCTTAGCCAGTTGATCCGTCTGGGGGAGCAGATACAAACGGCCAAGCCTGCCAAATCGAACGTGGGGTTTATCCCGCAGGATCAGACGACGATGGGATATATGTTCCGAGATTGCCACGTGGAGCTGTTCCGAGAACTCCAGAACGGCGAGGTCCTTAGGGACAAAGCCGTCCACGTCCATGTGTAGCAGGTTGTCGATTAGTACCACTCGCCTAGCCCGTGTGAACCGGATCACCAAGATAAGCAGCTCGTCAACGTGGTCAGTGGTTATCGCGGACATGGTCATCCATAGCCTCACCAACTCTTCATTTAGAGGTCCTCGATGCGGAGGATCTCCCGGATCTGTGACAAGGTCTTGGTCTTCCTGAGGGTCATAATCCTTGATAAACGGTCAAACACGGATTCGTCGTAGAGCCGATGGCCCCCTTGGGTCCATTCCACCTCTCGAATCAGTCCCATAATCGTGTAGTTGTGAATCGTCTGCCTAGAGAAGGGGGTATTGCGCACCAAGTCCCCGATACGGTACAGCTTTGCCGGCGTCCGGATCGATGCCATGCCGGTTCGTGAGTTGACGGCCTGGCCACTCCGATGGATTGGAGGAGAAGATCGGCCCGAGGCAGACGAACGTTCATTCAGACCGGCAAATGGTCCCACTTGCGGTCCGGCCTTCATTGCATTGTCTGTGAATCTTGGAGTCATGATGCTGCAAGGCCCACAAACAAACGCTGTTCTAGATTCATTAAAGCAACCCTCGTTGCGGCCAGGTCAGTGACACATCGATCTATGACCGGCCAGTATATGTCCCTTAAGAGGGTTAACATATTTTACATTTTACAAAATGTAAAACACGTTTGATGTGCCGTCAACTTTTTTTAGCGATTTTTTGAACCTTTAGACAAAATGTCTCCGTCTTTTGTCGCCGTGGACACCGCTACTATATATGTTGGGCCGATAACCTGCGTTAGCCCCTTGATGATCGCTCGCATTGGCATGCGACAGATAGCGGGGGAGAGAGAAAACAAAGAAAATTTCCATGAACCTTGACGGCGTCTTTAAGTAAGACTATATTAGTCTTAGTTTATGGCATATGCCTAGGAGAACTTTGGATGGACGTGATCCGACGCAACACCGACTACGCAATAAGAGCGATGAGCCATCTGGCAGTATCCTATGGAAACGGTCCTGTCTCGACCGCCACTATTGCGGCAGAGCAGGACCTTTCGTATCAGTTGACCTCAAAGCTCATGCAAAGGCTGCAATGGGCCGGGCTCGTGGAGAGCACCATGGGCGTCAGGGGCGGCTTTCGGCTGAGTCGTGATCCTGGAGAGATCAGCCTCCTGGAGGTCATCGAGGCGATCCAGGGCAAGATCAGTCTCAATCGGTGCCTGACGAGTACCCATGCCTGTACCCGCCAGAAGGTCTGTCCAGTCAAGACTACGTTGGGCCACGCACAGGAGACCTTGCTCGATCACCTTAGGCAGGCCACCCTGGAAGACTTGGCGGATAGACGAAGGAGACACGGCCATGACTGAGAAGAAGTCCAACGTTCTGTCCTGTTGTGTGGCCCAGGCCAAGGTGATCGTGAGCCTGATCGACTACGCAGTGGATTCTGTTGTTAGCAAAACCCTCCTGGATAAGCCGGCCGGTACGATCACACTCTTTGCCTTTGACAACGGCCAGGCGATTAGCGAGCATACCTCGCCGTATGACGCGGTGGTCCAAGTCCTGGATGGCAAGGCCCGTCTGACCATTGGCGGTCAGGCTGTGGAGGCCAAGGCAGGGGAGTTGATCATTATGCCGGCTGATGTTCCACATGCGGTGGCGGCCAAGGAACGGTTCAAGATGCTACTGACCATGATTCGTTCATGAGGACCAGTGTTTGGTGGATTCACTCAAGGAAAGGAGAACTCATGTTTTGTTACCAGTGTGAACAGACGGCAGCAGGCAAGGGGTGTACCAGGGTGGGCGTTTGCGGCAAAGAGGCACAGATTGCTGAGTTCCAGGACCTCCTTGTGTATAGCACAAAGGCCATTGCCATGTATGCCCATCGGGCCAGGCAATTGGGGGCAAAGGACGCGACAATTGATCGCTTCGTGATTGAGGCATTGTTCAGCACGGTCACAAACGTCAACTTTGACGCGGACCGGCTGGAGGGTCTGGTCAAGAAGTCCGGCGGGGTCCTGAGCCTCGCCAAGACCCTGTACCAAGAGGCCTGCAAAGAGAAAGGTCAACCACTGGAGAAGATCGCGAGTTTGGAGACCTGGCAGGTCCCTCAGACCCGCGACCGGATGCTCCAGGAGGCAGCGGCCATCGGTCTTTCCGGGCGGCTCGACCAATTGGGACCGGATGTGGCCGGCCTTCAAGAGCTGATCACCTATGGTCTCAAAGGCATGGCCGCGTACGCTGATCATGCGATCATTCTGGGCCGGACCGATGAGTCGGTCTTTGCGTTCTTCCATGAGGCCCTCAACTTCCTGACCACGCCTGCGGCCAAGGATGTTGGCTCCCTTGTCGCTATGGCCATGAAGGTCGGCGAGGTGAATCTCAAGGTTATGGAGCTTCTTGATAAGGCCAACACCTCCACCTATGGCAGTCCGGAGCCTACGGTGGTGCGGATTACACCTAAGAAGGGCAAGGCGATCCTGGTCTCCGGCCACGACCTCAAGGACCTTGAGGACCTGCTCAAGCAGACGCAGGGCAAGGGGATCAACGTCTACACCCATGGCGAGATGCTGCCTTGCCTGGCATACCCCGGCCTGAAGAAATACAAGCACCTGGTGGGCAACTACGGCGGGGCCTGGCAGGACCAGCAAAAGGAGTTCGAGGTGTTCCCGGGCGCGATCCTTATGACCACCAACTGCATCCAGAAGCCCAGGGATACCTACAAGGATCGGATCTTCACCACAGGCTTAGTGGCCTTCGCCGGGATCAAGCATATAGCCAACAAGGATTTCACGCCGGTCATTGAGGCGGCCTTGAAGGCCCCCGGCTTTTTGGTGGACGTTGAAGAGAAGACCATCACCATCGGCTTTGGCCGCGACGCGGTCTTGGGCGTGGCGGACAAGGTCATAGACGCAGTAAAGGCGGGCAAGATCCGGCACTTCTTCCTGATCGGCGGCTGCGATGGCGCCAAACCCGGGCGCAACTACTACACCGAGTTTGCACAGGCAGTGCCCAAGGATTGCGTGATCTTGACGCTCGCCTGCGGCAAGTACCGGTTCAACAAGCTCCCGTTCGGTGACATCGGCGGCATCCCTCGGTTGCTCGATGTCGGCCAGTGCAACGACGCCTACTCGGCGATCCAGATTGCGGTGGCGTTGGCCGGGGCCTTCAACTGCGGCGTCAATGACCTGCCGCTCTCGCTGGTGCTGAGCTGGTATGAGCAGAAGGCGGTCTGTATACTGCTGACCCTGTTGTACCTGGGCATCAAGGACATCAAGCTCGGGCCGTCATTGCCGGCGTTCATAGGTCCCAACGTCCTGAAGGTCCTGGTGGAGAAGTTCAACATCGGTCCCATCAAGACGCCCAAAGAGGACCTGGCTGAATGCCTGGGAAGTGTTGCTTAGGAAGTTTTAGGTTTCAAGTTTTAAGTTTTAAGTTGAGGGGGCTTGTACCCCTTAACCGAAAGGTTGGATGTATGGCCGTTCGGAATATCGTAAAGATCGATCAAGCCAGGTGCAACGGCTGCGGTCTCTGTGTGACTGCCTGTGCCGAGGGTGCGATTGAGATCGTGGACGGCAAGGCCCAGTTGGTCAGTGAGATCTACTGCGACGGCCTGGGGGCGTGTCTGGGACACTGCCCCCAGGGCGCTATCTCCGTTGAGAAGAGGCAGGCCCCTGCGTTCAATGAACAGGCCACCCATGAGCATCTGGCCGGGCGGGAGAAGGCGTTATATGCGCCGCCTTTGGTATGCCCGGGCCTTACGGCACACACCTTTGCACCTAAGCAGGCCGGCGAGGTGCCGTCGCAACTGAGCCACTGGCCTGTGCAGTTGAGGCTGCTCTCGCCGACCGCGCCTTGTTTTCAGGAGGCTGACCTGCTGCTGGTAGCGGACTGTGTGCCCTTTGCCATGGCCGATTTTCACTGCCGCTTCTTGCAAGGCCACAGCTTAGCCGTGGGCTGTCCCAAGCTGGACGACGCACATGCCTACGTGGAGAAGCTCGCCTCGATCCTCTCTGCCAACAAGGTGCGAAGCCTGACCGTAGTGCACATGGAAGTGCCGTGCTGTTCGGGCCTGACCCGAATCGCCAGGGAGGCGATCCGCCAGTCCGGCGTGGATTTATCCTTTGATGATGTCACGATCGGTCTGAGAGGCGACGTGTTGAAGGTCCAGGCCGTTGCAGTATAGTCGCCATGGTTCCGGCCATGCCGGAAGGATTTCTTGAAAGGCGGTGGCATGATGGATGCCATCAAGACAGCGTTGTTCGAGTTCTGGGCCACGGTGGCGGAGATGTCGCCGTATCTGCTCTTTGGTTTTGCCATTGCCGGCGTACTCTCGGTGTTCGTGTCGCAGGCCTTTGTCCAGCGACACCTGGGCGGCAGGGGCCTGTGGCCCGTGATCAAGGCGGCGATGTTTGGCGTACCGCTGCCCCTGTGTTCGTGCAGCGTTATCCCGGTCTCCATGTCGCTCTACAACAATGGGGCCAGCAAGGCGGCCACCGTGGCATTTCTGCTGTCCACCCCTCAGACCGGAGTGGACAGTATTCTGGTGACCCTTGGCTTGCTGGGACCCGTGTTTGCCGTGCTTCGGCCCATCATGGCCCTGGTCACCGGATTACTGGGAGGGGTCCTGACTGACCTGTGGGACCATGGCGCTGAATCCAAGGGCACGATGAAGGCGAGTTGCCCTCATTGCCAGGCTGCCAAAGAAAGACCCGGCAACAAGGTCCTGGATGCGTTAAGGCATGGTTTTGTGACCCTGCCGCGGGACATAGGCAAGCCCTTGTTGGTGGGCTTGGTTGCGGCTGCCGCCATCTCCACGGTCATCCCTGATGACTTCTTTGCAGATAGATTGGGCACCGGCATCCGGCCCATGGTCGTCATGATGCTCGTGGGCATTCCCCTCTATGTGTGTGCAACGGCCTCTGTGCCGGTGGCGGCAGCCATGATCCTCAAGGGCCTCACACCAGGCGCAGCCCTGGTCTTTCTGATGACGGGGCCGGCCACGAACGCCGCAGGGCTGGTCACTATCTGGAAGATCCTGGGCACGCGAGCGGCGGCGGCGTTTCTATCGGCAGTGGCGGTGTGCTCTCTAGCCAGTGGAATGCTGTTGGACTGGCTCGTAGAACATATCGACCTGCCTCTGGGCTCTAGGTCCCACTGGATGCCTAGTCCTTGGTTTGGGAACCTTTCGGCCATTGTCCTAATCGGCCTGATCGTATATGCCATGATCGGGCGTATGATGCCAGAGACAAGCACAAAGACCACCCAGTAGCGTATAGCCAACAAGGAGTACGGCCATGAGTGCACCGAGATTTAATGTCTTGATTTGGGGCTTCGGTGGAGTTGTTTTGGGAGGCATGTTCATCACGGTTGCTGCCACTTTGGCTGCTCCGAACCGGTCACAGGGACCTGCATTGGGCAAGAATAAGGAGACTCGCATGTGGAGGAAGCTCACGCCGCAGGAGGAGTTCGTGATCTCGCACAAGGGGACCGAGCGGCCCTTTACCGGCCAATATTCAGACCACTTTGAGAAGGGGATCTACACCTGCAGACGGTGCGGGGCCGGTCTCTTTGAATCGGACTCCAAGTTTGCATCTCATTGTGGCTGGCCCAGCTTTGACGATCAGATTCCCGGTGCGGTTAGGATGCAGCCGGACGCTGACGGGGTCTGCACGGAGATCCTGTGTGCGGCCTGTGGCGGCCATCTGGGCCACATTTTTACGGGCGAGGGCCTGACCCCCAAGAACACCCATTACTGCGTCAATTCCATATCAATGGACTTCCTGCAGGCCAAGGCCTTGGAACGGGCCGTGTTTGCCGCCGGTTGTTTCTGGGGGGTGGAATACTATCTCAAGACGGCCCCAGGAGTGATTTCCACCACCGTGGGCTACACCGGAGGGGAGTTTAACAGTCCCACGTACCAACAGGTCTGCACGAACAAAACGGGCCACGCCGAGGCCGTAGAGGTGGTCTTCGATCCGAACAAGACCACGTATGAACAGTTGGCGAAGCTATTCTTCGAGATCCACGACTTTACCCAATTGAATCGCCAGGGCCCTGATGTAGGAACCCAGTACAGAACCGAGGTCTTCTATGCCGATGACCGGCAACGCAAGGTGGCCGAGGATCTGGTGATCCAACTAAAGGGAATGGGATACGACGTCAAGACCCAGATCTCACCCCTTGTCAGGTTCTGGCCTGCCGAGGTCTATCACCAGGACTACTATGAAAAGACTGGAAAGACGCCCTATTGCCACATCCGTAGGCCTCTTTTCTAGAGTTGGGGTCACATCTTCAATTATCAATTACCGCTTGACAGGTCGCGCCAAGGTGTCGTAGTGTATGCGTCATGGCTTGGCCGTTACGCATGGACTAGGCGGAGACCTTTTTACCACGTGCTCTATCGCTTCAAGACGCAGCCCTAAAGCAAAAGTTCACTGTCGGACGATATTTTTCATTGCGCCACCGGTCCTTGGCGGAACATATTGGGCTGTGAATTAACATCCGAAGTGTAACATGTCGTGTTCAGGCATTCGCGTTGGAGCCGGTAGCACAATTGGCTTGAGTCGCACTGAACGCTGCACGCTCTGCGTTTTTCGCTATTGGGATTGACGGCAGGGGAGCATACCCGTATAATCTTCTCTCGATTTAGCTCTTTCAAAGCTCAATACGATCTGGCTTCAGGTCCCAGCTAACAACTGTGGGATAGCCAATAGGGAACGCGGTTAAAATCCGCGACGGTCGCGCCGCTGTGAGCGTCTGATCCGGCCTGTGGGTCGGAAGTCCGTCAGGTGATAAGCCACTGTCCGCAAAGCGGATGGGAAGGCACCTGAGGTAAGATGCAAGTCAGAAAACCTGCCTGATACAGATAGCACAAATTAAAGATAGTTCCCGCGTTCTGGAACGAGGTGCAGAAAGGGATTGGCAGGTCTTTGGGGGTAAGGGAAGACCAGCCGATCCAACGGTTGGTGGTGTGTGAAGCCGTCGTTCCTCACGTGGGAACGGCGGCTTTTTCATTTATAGGAGAATGGGCATGGACAAACGGATGTGTGGGGCGATGTGGATGATGGTGACCCTGGCTGCTTGCAGTCAGGCTGCGGTCGCTACATTCGAGGATGTGGTCTTGGGACCAGAATCGTATTGGAATGGTTCGGATGGCAGCGGAGGGTTCGTAAGCGGCAGGGCGTTCTTCAAGAACGTCTACACGGTCTATCCAGGCGGATTCGGCTACTGGGAGGGCTTTGCCTGCGCAAACCTGACCGACACCTCAGTGCAGGGACTGGCCGGCCAATACAACGCCATCCCTGGCAAGGGACAGGGCAGCTCCAGCAACTACGTGATCGGATTTGTCGGCTGGAGCACGCTGCCGAAGGTGCTCCTGGATCGACCCGGCCTGGTGAATGGCCTGTATGTGACAAACACGAACTATGCGTACTACTCCATGCTCCACGGTGAGCCGCCAGCCAATAGGTTCGGCGGCAAGAAGGGCAATGATCCGGACTGGCTTGTGCTGACCATCACCGGCAAGGACGCAGATGGTGCAAAGACCGGCGAGGTCGAGTTCTATCTGGCTGATTTCCGGTTTGAGGATAGTAACCGAGACTACATCCTCAAGGACTGGACCTGGGTGGACCTTCGGCCGCTGGGCCGCGTCAAGACCATGGAGTTTACGCTGAGCTCCAGTGACGTGGGACCGTTTGGGATGAATACGCCTGCCTACTTTGCGATAGATACGCTCGTTTTGGAGGGTCTGGTAGATCCGGATACAGGTATCCACGGATTCATAGACCGCAACACCTATGGTCCATCTGATCCGAAGGACCCAGGCTCAGTCATGCATCCGGCATTCAGGGGCTGGGCCACGGCAGTGGTCGGTTACCAGCCTTCTGACGACCAGTGGATTGCCCCGGGCCGTGTCAACGATCCCAACAAGGCCCTGAGACCAGTGACTGGGGATGCCCTGGACATAGTCAGCCTTGGCGAACTTTATGCAGACGAGATTGCCGCAGGCAAGGCCCCTGGCATGATCACCTTGGCGTTCGGCGACACAGATGATCCCAATGACCCCAGGCACATCCGAAACGGCCCTGGATTCGACCTGGCCGTGTTTGAGAACGGCTTTGCCTCCCAGGTGGCCACTATGACCGGCTCTGTGTCCGGCCAGATGCTGGCGGAGCTTGCCTTTGTGGAGGTCTCGACCAACGGCAG
>Ga0315287_10003798_pt1 | contig 14621 bp, 16 predicted proteins | sample YL17G11_0_MG_FD_205037 | JGI IMG/M metagenome (GOLD analysis project Ga0315287, IMG submission 205037) | Sediment microbial communities from Yellowstone Lake, YNP, Wyoming, USA - YL17G11_0 | ecosystem: Environmental > Aquatic > Freshwater > Lake > Sediment | place: USA: Wyoming | collected... | reverse complement strand
CTCAATCTGGTGGTCTGCTGCGCGCGCTGCAATAATCGCAAAGGTGATCAATCGCCGGAGGAAGTGGGGATGAAGCTGATCGGAATTCCGTACCGTCCTGCCTCTGCTTTGTACCTTCATATGACCAGAGTTGCCGGTATTCCGGAAAGCTGGTATAATTACTTTTTCAATAATAACTAAATATGTTTTAGTTGTTAGTTGTTAGTTAACGGGGGCCCGTAGTGTAGTCTGGTTTAACACGCCTGCCTGTCACGCAGGAGATCACCGGTTCAAATCCGGCCGGGCCCGCCAACCTTCGCCTTCGTCCCGGCTATTCGCCGGGACTCATGGCTACGGTTGGCTATGTTCTAGATGTGTTTGTTAAAGTGGAAATGGAGGTGGCAAGCTGTGGAGGGCAGATACTATGTTTATATTTTAAAGAGTATCAAAGATTCATCAAAATCCTACATAGGTTTTACAACAGATATCAACCGTCGATTGACTGAGCATAACAACAAGACCCAAAATTATTCAAAACGATATGCACCATGGGAAATAAAAAACTATATTACTTTTTGTGATAAAGAAAAGGCGTTTAAATTCGAGAAATACTTAAAAAGCGGGTCTGGTAAAGCTTTTCTCAACAAGCATTTCTGAAACAGTAGTAATCCATGGCCTCCGAAGCTACGAACGAGAGTGAGAGCGAAGGAGGGCGGCCGGGCCCGTTCCTAAATATTCTCCCCAAAAATCTTATCTTTACATTCTTCCTCCAATAAGATAAAATTATTTTTACTGTATTGATGACCCGCTAGCTCATCGGGTAGAGCACTTGCCTTTTAAGCAAGTGGTGGTGCGTTCGAGTCGCACGCGGGTCAATTCGAGATCTTGGCGCGGTAGCTCAGCTGGTAGAGCGCCGCCCTGAAAAGGCGGGCGTCGCCGGTTCGACTCCGGCCTGCGCCATTTCTCGAAATGATTTTGTAAAGGAGAAAAAATGGCACCGACTTTATCGCAAGTAGTGGCCGCCGGAGCGTCAACCGCAGCGTTCAATTATTTCTATCTATTCGCGCTGGCGGCAGCCGCCGGGGCCGCGGTTTTTTCGGCGGTAAAAGGGCTGGAGTTGTACCGCCGGGGCCGCTTGATGTCCGCTGTGGTTGAGAGTGCGCCTTCGCTGGCCGAAATGGAAAATCAGAAAAAAATTGAAAAGCTCAACTTCTTGCTGGATGAGATAAAGAATGAAAAAGAAAGGCTGGCCAATCAGAACCTTCAATTGCAGGATAAATTAAGCGGTTCGGCAATCCAGAAACAGATGGAAGAAGTGTTGCGGAAAAGCAATCAGGCGCTAGCCAAAGAGTGCGAGCGATTAAAGACCGAAAGAGAAGAGCTGGTTCTCAAAGCAAATAAACCATTATTGAAAACCAGCCCCTCTGTTAAGCCAAAAGCTAAAACGATTGTTAAAAAGGAGGTCGCCCGAAAACCAAAACGAGTTTCAAAAAAGAAAAATGAAAATTCATAGAAGCAAGGTTTTTTGGTTGCTGGTGTTGGGATTGTGCGGTTTGCTGAGTGTTGCCAGAGCAGAATTTTCTTTTTTCCTGATCGATAATTTTGAGTCAGGCAATGCGGATAAGTGGTATAAATTCGGCAATCTTGAGATGTCGGTGGCAAAGAACCCTTCGGTCGAGGCCGGTCGGGACACAGTGGCGGAATCGTGTGGGGATTACTCCCTGAAGTTGAAGGGCCGGACCGACAACTGGTACGTTGGAGGGATCGGAACCGATCTTAGGATCGATGCTTCTGCTTTTTCCCGCATCCAGCTGGATCTATACGGCAGTGACGCCGGCGGGAAGCTCAAGGTTGAGTTGTACGATGATGATGCCGGCAATCCGGTGGTAGAGGTCGATCCAGCCAAGAACTGGGCGCCTACCAAAGATGACCGGTGGATCGCGGAAATTCCGGTGTACGGAAAAGGGTTCACCCGAATTTCTATCCCTTTTTCGGCTTTCAAGCTGGAGAATCCGGGAACCGGAAACGGAATTATGAATTTCGATCAGAAAGATGGTAAAAACGGATTGTTAAAGATCCAGTTCGTGTTTTTGACCGGGGAACAGAAGGGGAGCGCCGAGGTTAATATTGATAATATAATCCTTACATATTAAATTAAGAAAGGAGAAAAAAATGAAAAAAGGACTTTGGTTGATTTTGATCGTGTTTCTGGCGGGGGCGGCATTTGGGATTGATGGAGGGGTCATTCCTTCGGGCAGTCAACAGGAAAATTTAAGCCTGAAGGCCGGACCGACCGAGCCGGGCGAGGGGCTGTCGCTGGTTTGGGTTGAAGCGATGGTCTATCCCAAAATAATAAAAGATGAAAAAGTTATTTCGCTGGGGGTGCGCACCGCCTCAAAAGTGAAAGAGGTTAAAGCTTTTTTTGATTTCAATTCTGAGAAGGTTGTGCTGGCAAGCAGTGACGGAATGTTTTGGAGCAATATTTACCGGATACCGGCTAAGATCTCGTCCGGAGTCCATGTGGTCCGCTATCAGATAGGCGGTGCCAAGGGGAATATTCAGAGGACGGTAGAGTTTTATATCAATTCTCAAATAGCGCTAGCCGGTAATATCCCGGTTTCTCCCAAACCATCAGTCGTCGCCATTTCTAGCTGGCCGATCACCGTGACCTCGACCTGCGCGGCCTTGACCGGTACCTCGTCCCGTATCATTCAATCCGGGCAGAAGCTGACCGCACTTTCCAAGGTTCCCTGGTACAAAGTCGTTTTTGATGACGGTTCGGAAGGCTGGATCTCATCCACCCGGGTGAAAGAGCCGACCGAAGATTATTATAATGCCGGGTATAAAGCCTACAAAGCCGGCAATTATGCCGAAGCGATCAAGAATTATCAGAACACGGTCACGGTTGATCCTGAGTTCGTAAAAGGTTATCTGTGGCTGGCAAAAAGCTATATGGCCCAGGATAATCTGGATGCCGCTTCCGAAGCTTTGCAAAAAGCCTTAAAGCTGGACGAGCGGGATATGGATAGCCGAGTTTTGGCAACTAACCTGGCGCAAAAATTTTATTCATTTGGTCACGCTCAATTTAAATCAAATAACTATAATGAAGCGGTGGCAAACTTCAAAAAAGCCCTTGATCTTAAGCCCAGCTCGGTCCTTTCCTGGATAGAGATGGGGCAGAGCTTAAGCAAGCTTGGCTTTGAAGCCGAATCCCGCAATGCCTGGAAAGAAGCGCTGAAGTACGAACCGGAGAATAAAGAGCTGCACAGCCTGCTCAAGACCGATTACCAGCCGGCGGTGGCGGCAAAACCAGTAAAAGAAGTTCCCAGTCCGCTGGAAGCCGCGGTTTCACCGCTGCTTTCTAAAGATTCACTTGATATCCTGAAGAGTGAAAAGACCAAGAAGGGAACCGCGCTGGAAAAAGCCATTAGGTCGGTCATTGCCATGACCCGGTCACTGGGTACGCCGATCGCGGAAAAGGGCTGGCAGATCAAGAAACAGGGCGAAAAATTCCTGGTCAGTTATCTTTGCCAGCAGAGTGGCGGGGTCCTGGAATCTTTTGACTGGCTGGTGGATGTCGACAGCCGTCAGGTTCTGCCCCATAACGATAACGCCCGGTTGCTCATGAGCCGCTGGTAGTTCAACCGTCTTAATTGGGGATTTGCCGACGTAGCTCAGCTGGTAGAGCAACTGATTTGTAATCAGTAGGTCGCCAGTTCGATTCTGGCCGTCGGCTTTCTGACCAAGGTTAGTAATTGGTGGGTCGTGCCTGCCTGCCGGTAGGCAGGGGTTCGAATCCCTCTCCCGGCTTATTTTATCCGCTTCTACGATCTATGATATAATTATCGTAACGATGCCGACGTAGCTCAGTTGGTAGAGTCCCGACGACATTAATATGTGCTATTATATATTGTCGGGATCCCGATCAAAGCCGCAAAGCCGATGTAGCTCAGTTGGTAGAGCAGCTGTTTCGTAAACAGCAGGTCAGCGGTTCAATTCCGCTCGTCGGCTTTGCATCGGGAAATTCCGCTCGTCGGCTTATTCTTGTTAAATAGAAAATTAAAATGCAAAAGGCAAAAATTCCGGTTACTCTTTATTATGGCGAAGAAGAATTCCTGATCGAAGAAAAAATCAAAGAACGGAAAGACCGTTTCAAAAACTCTTCTTTGAATGTCGAAGTTCTGGAAGGAAAAAGTTTTACCCCGGATAATTTCATCAACGCACTGCAAACCTCTCCGCTGCTGGGAGGAAACAAGCTGGTAATTGTGCGTGATTTTAAACTGGACACAGATAATCAGCAAATGATAATTGATGCCCTCCAGGCGGTGCCGGATGGAGCGGAAGTAATCTTCCAGACCGAATCAATCGACAAACGTTCCCGCTTTTACAAATTGATCGACCAGGCCGGCGAGACCATGGAATTCCGGCCCTTTGCCCCCTGGGAACAATACGAACTGGCTGGGTGGATCAAGGAACAGGCCGGATCCGGCGGTAAAAAAATCAGTGACGGGGCGGCGCGTCTGTTGGCAGAGATCTCCGGCAGCCACCTGCGCCAGCTGGTGAGCGAGATCGATAAGCTGATCGCCTATATCGGTGAGAGGCAGCTGATCAGCGAAGATGATGTTTTGCTGCTGGCTTCGCCGGGCGAGACCAGCGCTTTTGAGCTGCTGGACGCCCTTAGAGCTAAAGATCTAAAAAAAGCGCTGATCGTTTTTCAGGATCTATTGAGAGATAAGGAAGATCTCTTTCAGCTTCTCTCCCTGCTTTCCACCCAATACCGCTTGATGCTCCAGATCAAAGCCCTGCCGGGCAGAGAACGGGATGCCGGTAAAATTTCCCGCCAGGTGAACGGCAGCCCCTATTTTATTAAAAAGTGTCTGGATAATATTGATAAATTTAATTTGCAAGAATTAAAGCTCGCGCTGGAAAGACTACTGGAAACCAATCTTAAGATGAAAACCGGTGAATCACCTACCATCCTTTTTGAGCTGCTGCTCAACGATCTGTGCGGAAGCTAAAATGGAGAAAAAAAATCGCTCACTTATCCTGCTGATAATATTTTCTCTGTTTTTTGTGATCGCGATACTAAGATTGATCGATCTGCAGATTATTCATCACGAATTCTATCAAAAAAAATCGCAGGAACAGAGGACCCGCATCATTAACCTGCCTTCGGGGCGGGGGGATATCCTTGACCGCAACGGCGAGATCTTGGCTACTTCAATTGATACCTTTTCGGTTTTTTCGCAAAAGAGCGGCTTCGACTGGGTCGCGCGTAAACTGCCGCTGGCGGAAGCGGAAAAGCTGCGCGCCACCGATCCTAAAAATTTATTCTTGTTCAAAGAAAAGAAAAGGGTTTATCCCAAGGGAAAACTGGCCGCTCAGGTCATGGGCTTTGTGGGGTTGGACAATCAGGGGCTGTCGGGAGTGGAATTGGCCTCAGATAAATATTTAAAAGGCAAAGTGGGCAAAGTGATAACCGAAGGGGATCCGGAGGGGAGGGAACTATTCGGAGCGATGCGGGAGATCGAGCCGGGCGGGGAGGGGATGAATCTTACCCTTACTATGGATGAGAATATCCAATACGTAGCGGAGCGGGAGATCGAAAAACAAATCCAGGCTTCGAGTGCTGTATCCGGGATGGTAATCGTTATGAACGCCAAGAGCGGGGAGATCCTGGCGCTGGCCAGTAAACCCGATTTTGACCCCAACCTTTTTTCCAAAAGCAATCCCCGCCTGTGGCATCCCCGCTTCAATGATCCCTATGAGCCGGGATCGACCTTTAAACTAATCACGGTAGCTTCAGCCTTGGAAGAAGGAGTGATAAAACCGGATTCAAAGGTCCAGGCCTTGAGTAAGATCGAGATCGGCGGCAAAGTGATCGAGAATTCGCATAATATTGATTTTAAAAGCAGCCAGATTTCTATTTCTGAGGTGCTGGAGCAATCGATCAATACCGGCACGGTTCAGATCGGGCTAAAAATGGGGCCGGAGCGTTTTTATAACCGTATCCGTAAATTTGGCTTTGGTGAAGAGACCGATTACGGTTTATATGGCGAATCGCGCGGTATTGTCCGCAACTGGAAAAACTGGTACAAACCGGATATTGCTATGATGTCATTCGGGCAGAGCATCGCGGTTACCCCGCTGCAGCTGCTTTCGGCCGTGTCAGCCTTTGCCAATCATGGGGATATAATCCGTCCCTATCTGATAAAAAAAGTGGAGAGCACCGATGGTGCGTTCATCAAAGCTTTTGCGAATGAGGTGAGAGGTCATCCGGTTTCGGATAAGACCGCCAACCAGATGAAACAATTTATGAAAAATGTGGTGCTTAACGGATCTGGCCGGCGCGCCAAGATGGCGTGGTTCGCTACCGGAGGGAAGACCGGAACCGCCCAGAAGGCCCTGGCTAACGGTCGCGGTTACATGAAGGGACATTACATCGCTTCTTTTATTGGAATGGCACCGCTCAGCGATCCCCAGATTATCGTGCTGGTGATTGTTGACGATCCTAAAGGTTCAATCTGGGGCGAAAGCGTGTGCGGGCCGGTTTTTAAAAATGTCGTCGAATATTCACTGCGTTATTTGAACGTTAAGCCTGACATGCTATAATTGTAAATAACAAATGACCACTGATAAATTAAGAAAAAGAGTATTGTCCGGAATTCAACCGACGGGAAGACTGCATCTTGGCAACCTGATCGGAGCGGTCGAGAATTGGGTCAAACTGCAGGAACAATTTGATTGTTTTTTCTTTATTGCCGACTTTCACGCTTTAACTACCGGCTATGCCGAGACAAAAAACCTCAAGCAAGACATTCATCAACTGGCGATCGACCTGCTCTCCTCCGGGATCGATCCGGGACTGGCTACCCTGTTCCGCCAGTCGGATGTGCCGGAACACGCCGAACTGCACTTAATTTTTTCTATGATCACTCCACTTCCCTGGTTGGAGCGGGTGCCGACTTATAAGAGCAAAATCGATGAATTGAAAGAAAAAGACCTCGGCACCTACGGTTTTTTGGGCTATCCGGTCCTGCAGGCGGCGGATATTTTGATCTATAAGGCCGAGCTGGTTCCGGTGGGGGAGGATCAGCTTCCCCATCTTGAATTGACGCGCGAGATCGCCCGGCGCTTTAATTTTCTCTACAAAGAAATATTTCCTCTTCCCAAAGATTCTCTCACCCAGTTCCCGGTCCTTCCCGGAACCGACGGGAGAAAGATGAGCAAGTCTTATCAGAACACCATCGCCATCTCCGATTCAGCTGAAATCATCCGGAAAAAGGTCGGCATGATGGTTACCGATCCGGCCAGGATCAAGCGTGATGATCCGGGACACCCGGAAGTTTGCCCGGTTTACGCCTTTTATAAGATCTTCGGGGAGAAATTGACCGCTACGGTCGCCGCCGAATGCCGTGAAGCCAAACGAGGCTGCGTGGAATGTAAAAAGCAGTTGGCCGACATTCTAATCGAATATCTGGCTCCCGTTCATGCCCGCAGGAAAGACCTGGAATCGGATCCTGCCATTGTAGAGCGGATCCTGACCGCCGGAGCCAAAAAAGCCCGGCAGTTCGCTTCCCAGACTTTAGCAGAAGCTAAAAGGGCGGTGGGATTAATATGACCGGACAAACTGTTTATCAGGTAAAGATCGACACCTTCGAAGGTCCCTTCGACCTGCTGCTCAAAGCGATTGATGACGGCCAGCTCGATATTTTCCGGGTTTCGCTTTCAGAGATCGTTGCGTCCTACTTTGAATACTGGAAAAGAGAAGAGCCGAATTTGATCATGGCTTCAGATGTCATCTATATGGCAGCCTATCTAATTGAGCTGAAGACCCGCGAACTGCTGCCTTACCGGGATGACACCGCGATGGTAGAGGAGCTAGCCGGGATCGAAGAATCGCTGGTTTCCCATATTCAGGAATACGAGGTTTATAAAAAGCTGGCCCAGGGTCTGCGGCAAAGAAAAGAGATCTTTGAAAAGATCTACGGCCGGCATGAAGGAGAAAAGCAGGAAAAGGAGATCGAGCTGGTTGATGTGTCGCTGCGTGATCTGGTGCTGGCTTTCCAGAAAGTCTATACCGAAGCGGTAGAACGCGAAAAGATCATCCCGATTATTGAAGAAGAGATTACTTTGGATGATCGGATCGTAGAGATCCGCCGCCTGGTGGCGGGAAGAAAAGACGGCATTCCTTTCGAAGATCTTTTCATCCGCAAAACCCGCCTCGAGATCGTGGTCACTTTCCTGGCGATACTGGAGTTGGCCAAACAGCAATCAATCAGCATCCGGCAAGGTAAAACCTTCGGCCAGATCCTGATCTTTGGTATATCGGTAGTTGATCAATTAGAAAGGATAAATGATGGAACCAGCCAAAATTAAAAATGCCCTGGAATCAATGCTTTTTGTCGCCAGAAAACCGCTCACCCTGCAAGAGCTGGAAGAAGTTACCTCCGTTCCGCAGGAATTATTGATGGCCTGTTTGGAAGAGTTAGTGTCCGAATATGAAACCAAGGGGATTCGGCTAATAAAGGTTGCCGGCGGCTATCTCATGGGAACTAATCCGGAAAACTCCGATCTGGTTGAAAAAATTCTGCATAAGAAAATCGAAACCACGCTTTCGCATCAATCACTGGAAACTCTCTCTATCATTGCCTACAAACAGCCGGTTACCAGGGTAGAGATCGAGCGGCTGCGCGGAGTGATATCGGATGGCGTGATCGAGACCCTGCTGAGCAAAAAATTGATCAGAGAAATCGGCCGCAGCGAAGCGGTGGGAAGGCCTTATTTGTACGGAACCACCAGTGAATTTTTGCGGCATTTTGGTTTAAAAGACCTTTCAGACCTTCCGGCGCTGCCCGAATCAGCCGACGAACAGGAAAACCTCTTTAAATCGGCTCTGCACGAATCGGAAACCCAATAGTTATTCGAAGCTCAGCGGCAGATTCAATTTCTGCTTGAGGGCGATATTATATTCATCGATCTTAGACTGCGCGTAATCCGATTGGATATAATGATGTGGTGAAAGATTGAGCGCGCTGAAGAAAAATCCCAGCGCGGTAGCAATTGCTCCGCCGGTGATGGTCGGTTGGCCGGCCGAGAGCGCGGCGCCTCCGACCATAGTTAAAACTCCAACTGCGATCGAGGTGTTTCCGATCAGCCGCATTTTGCCTTTGAAATCTTCCTGATCATAAATTTTATTATATTGGGCGCGATCTCCGACCAGCCCCAGGAATTCGAGATCGGATAATTCTTTGATGGCCCCCTTATAGATATACCAGTCAGTAATTTCTTTGGCTTCGGATTGCGCCATGGATGAAGTAGAGATATTGCCGGTATTTTGAGTGTAGGCTTCGTAGGTATAGGTGTAATAATTGATATCGGTTGAACTGTAGCTGCGATTGATATTAACCATCCTGGTTTTTACCAGAATCTCGAGTTTATTGTGCCGGTAATAGAGCTTATTTATGTAATCCTGATCGGATGCCTGATCCGCGAATACCGGGGCGATAAGTAACAATACCAGAGTCAGAGTCAATACTTTCTTTATCATAATGCTATAATTATACCATATGCTCACCGTTGAATGGCAAGATGGTTGTATCCGGATCATAGATCAGACACAACTTCCCCACCGCTTGAGATTGATTAACCTACGATCGGTGGAAGAGGTGGTAAAAGCGATCAAAGCACTAAAAGTGCGGGGCGCTCCGGCGATCGGAGTTGCCGCGGCCTTTGGCTGTGTTTTGGGGGCCGGAAAGTTGGAAGCGACCGCGAAAAAGCTGATCGCCAGCCGCCCAACGGCGGTTAATATTCGCTGGGCGGTCGATCGGATGATTAAGATGGCAAGAGCAGGGAAGGGCCTGCCAATTAACAAACTAAAGCAACTTTTACTGGCGGAGGCGTTAAAAATTCAGGCTGAGGATATTGAGGCGGATAAAAAAATAGGTTTCCGTGGTGCCAGCTTGGTTAAGGATGGTATGAGTATCCTTACATTATGTAATACCGGGGCACTGGCGGCGGTCGATTACGGCACCGCGCTGGGAGTGATTCGAACTGCGCATAATCTGGGGAAAAAGATTCATGTTTATGTGGCAGAGACCCGGCCCCGCCTGCAGGGGGCAAAGCTGACCGCCTGGGAGCTGAAAAGGCTTAAAATCCCTTTCACCTTAATTACTGATAACATGATCGGCTATTTCATGCGTCAGGCAATGGTTCATATGGTAATGGTTGGGGCTGACCGGATCGCGAGCAATGGCGATTTTGCCAATAAGATCGGCACTTATACGGCGGCTGTTTTGGCAAAAGCTCATGCTATTCCATTTTATGTGGCCGCGCCGCTTTCTTCGATCGATTTTTCCATCCCTTCCGGCGACCAGATCGTGATCGAAGAAAGAGATCCCAGGGAGGTTACCAATATCGGCCGGGAAAGGATCACTCCCGCCGGGGTGCGCGCCGCCAACCCGGCTTTTGATATAACGGATGCCAAATATATTACGGCCGTGATTACTGAAATGGGAATAATTAAACCGGGTGAGATAAAAAAATTATGGCGTTAAAAAGAGTTGAAGTTCATTATTCAGGGAGAGTGCAGGGGGTTGGCTTCCGCTTTACCGCCGAAAATTTCGCCAGCGCTTATAAACTGGTGGGTTATGTCAGAAATATGCCGGACGGGAAGGTCGAGCTGGTAGCCGAAGGAGAGGAAGCGCACTTGAAAGAATTTCTCGATGCGGTCAAAATGGATTTGGCGAATTATATCGAAAAATACTTTACTAACTGGTTCCCTCCTACCGGAGAATTCAAGCGTTTTACGATTAAAACCTACTAGATGGAACCTTTTGGGGTCTGCGATAGTCTAACAATTGGACGGGGAGATAAATAATGGCTGATTTTGAATTTGATCAGGTGTATCGCGATACTAAAGAACTGGTTTGGAAACTAGTCTCGCGTTACGTTTTTACCCGGGAAGACCGGGAAGATTTGTTCCAGGAAATATTCCTTAATATTTATTCCGCTTTGCCTAAATTTAGAGGCGATTCCAGGGTCAATACCTGGTTATACCGGATAGCGGTCAACTGCTCGATAAACTATGTAAAGAAACAGGGCCGAATAAGGAGATTACTGCGGATTCTGGAGGGGCTGCGGTTGATCGAGGAAAGTCCGCCAGCGGAGATCGATGAGGTCTCTGTTCCGCTGGCCAAACTTAATCCTCAACAGCGGATGGTGCTCCTGCTGGCAGAAGTCGAAGAGAAACCGCTGGAAGAGATCGCGCAGACCATGGGGATCCCGGTCGGAACGGTTAAATCAAATCTACATCGGGCGAAGGAAATTATTAAAAAGGAAGTGAGGAAAGATGGATCAGTATTCCAATTATATCCGGAAATTGAGACAAACTGCGCTGAAGGCTGATTTCAGCGCGCTTTATCAAAAAATAGAAACGAAAAAAAGCAAAAGGAGCCGCCAGGCTTTTAGCCGACCTTTGATCGGCCTAGCCGTGGTTGCGATGCTTTTTATTTTTATGTTTCCTTTTTTGCCTAACAGAAATCAATCAATCGTTGCCGGCAGTAGGTTTTCCACTTATGGGTTTCAACACGAACGGAGCGGTGACCATATTGTAGCTGAATATGTTCTTGGAGAGTGAAATGGAACTTTATTGTTTGACCGGGTGTCTAATAGGTTCTAAGGAGGGAAAAATATGAAAGTAGTTAAATTGGTTTCCGGAGCTTTATTTGTGATGTTCTTGTTCAGTTTGATTAATTTAGCAGACGCGTTGCCAGCCCGGCGATTTGCTCCCAAGGATAGGGGAATGGGGCCGAGAGAAGGGGGCGTTGGTCTAGAGCACCGGGATTTTGGCGCGGGGAGCCGCGGGAGGATCGAAGGATTAGCCCGAATGCTAGATCTGACGGCGGAACAAAAGGCTAAGTTGCTTGAACAGGATCAGTTACAGGAACGTGACCTCCTGCCATTCCGGCAGAAGATCGAGACTCTAAGCATGAAAATGGAAGGGGAGATGAGCATGGACAAACCCGACCGGAACAAGATCGAGAGCTACATCAAAGAGATCAACCAAAATAGGCTGCAGATCCAACTGAAAAGAGTTGATTCCATGCTTAAGTTCAGAGAAAATCTCTCCGCGGATCAAAAAGCTAAGCTTAAAAAAATGGCAGAGCGGGGGCGCAAAGATTTTCAAAAAGATAGTGAAAAGCCTAAATAACAGGTATAATAAATCCGCATGCGCAAGCTAGTAACACTGCTAATATTGATCGGTATAACCGGCAGTGCCTGGGCGCAGAATTGGCAGGATGTAATGGCGCTGGCAGCGCAAAACAGTAATGATATCAAAGGCGCCCAGAAGCAGCTGGAAGCCTACCGCTGGAGCTATTATCGGTCATACAGCAGTTCCCTGCCGCAGGTGTCAGCCAGCCTCTCGATCGGAGAATCAACCAGCTCGTCGGGTAATAACTATAGCGATTCATACGGATTAAGTGTCAGCCAGTCCCTTTTTAAGGGTACGACCAATTATTATAATATCCGCTCGGCGGCGGTCAATTTAGATCTTTATTCTGCCAGTTTGCAGAGCACCATGGCGGATTATTTCAGTCAGGTACGCCAGGGTTTTGTTGACCTCTTCATGGCCCAGCAGAATCTGGCGGTGCAAAAAAAGATCCGCTTGTCCCGGGAAGCCAATTATAAAATGATCCAGCTCCTGTATGATGGCGGGACCGAAGATAAAGGAAGTTACCTGCGGACAAAATCCCAGCTTGCCAGCGCTGACTATAATATTGCTGCCGCAATGCGGCAATTGGATCTGGCCCAATTGAAACTGTCGCAGCTGATCGGCGCTGACGTTTCATCCGCGGAAGGCGAGCTAGCGGTTGTGACTGTTGCCAGTTTGCCCGATTTTCATGGTTTAATGAAAAGCGCGCCGGCTAATATTGTTGCCAAATCGCAACTTGAACTGGCGGATATCTCGCAAAAAGAGAGTTTATCTGGTTTTTTACCTTCCGTTAGTCTGAACGGCAGCTACCAGAAGTCGGGCAACAGTTGGCCGCCGACGAATTCCAGCAAGTCGCTCTCTTTGAACGTTTCCCTCCCCATTTTTCCCGGCGGCAGCAATATCGCTGACCGGGTTATCGCGGGCTTCCAGCTCGATAAGGCGCGGGAAGATTTTGCTAAGAGCCAGAAAGACCTCTATTATAATATCCGGCAGGCTTATAATGATGTGAAAGACGCGATCGAAGCCTATAATGTGCAAAAGACCGCGCTGAATGCTTCGGCAGAGAGGTCCCGTATCGCCCAGGCCAGCTATATGAACGGGCTGATCTCTTATATTGATTGGGATACGATCCAGAATGATTACATAAATAACCAGAGCAGTCTGCTTAATTATCAACGGAACATGTTAGTCGCTGAAGCCAGTTGGTATAAATCATACGGAGGGTGGGTAAAATGAAAATTAATAAAATGAATAGTAATTCGAATAGCGTAATGCGTAATGCGTACATTGTACGAGTTGCTCGTTACGCGGCTCGTGTTACGAGTTGGGCATTATTCTGTTCTTTGATAATAGTCTTGTTGTCTTCCTGTTCTCCTGGCAAACCGGAAAAACCGCTGCAGACCGTGAAGATACAAAAGGGGAATATTCTAGCGCAGCTGCCGACGACCGGGGTGGTCATTCCGCGCAATAATTTGAGCATCAAGCCGCCGGTAGCCGGCCGGATCGAACAGGTCCTGGTGGATGAGGGGCAGCGGGTGAAGAAAGGGGATGTGATCGCCTGGATGAGCTCGAGCGAGCGGGCGGCGCTGCTGGATGCCGCGCGCGCCAAGGGGCCGGAAGAAATTAAATACTGGCAGGATGTCTACAAGCCCGCACCGATCGTAGCGCCGCTGGACGGATTCATTACCAAAAGGAACATGCAGCCGGGGCAATTTTTCGGCCAGAGCGAGGACGTGATGGTGATGGCGGATGTTTTGATCGTCGAAGCCCAGGTGGATGAGACTGATATCGGAAGGATAAAGCTGAACCAGCAGGCGACCGTTATCCTTGACGCCTACGCTGACCAAAAGATAGCCGGTCATGTGGAAAAGATCGCTTATCAATCGGATACGATCAATAATGTTACCATCTATCGGGTCGATGTCCTGCCAAAAAAAGTGCCGGCGTTTTTCCGCTCCGGTATGAGCGCTACCGTCAATTTTATGATGGATGAGCGAAGGGACGTATTGACCATTCCGATCAACGCCGTTAAAAAATCCGGAGGCCGCTCTTTCTCTTTCGTTATGGATAATGGGAAAATAAAAGCAGTGCCGATAAAGACCGGTCTTGAGAATACGGAAAATATTGAACTAATCTCCGGCCTGGCGGAAGGGCAGGAAGTGGTCATCCCGACTGCCAAGATCGCCCAGGAAGCTATGCAGCGGAACCAGTTCAGGGGCGGGCCGTTCAATTTCTTGGGCGGCGGCCGCAGAAGATAAAAAGATGGCTTTGATCGAACTGACCGGTATATCCAAGACCTATGATTTAAGCAAGGACCTGCCGGTCCATGCTTTGCGGTCGGTTTCCCTCAACATCGAAGCCGGTGAATTCGTCGCCATCATGGGGCCATCCGGCTCAGGTAAATCGACCCTGCTGGCGATCCTCGGAT
>Ga0315287_10003796_pt1 | contig 14625 bp, 11 predicted proteins | sample YL17G11_0_MG_FD_205037 | JGI IMG/M metagenome (GOLD analysis project Ga0315287, IMG submission 205037) | Sediment microbial communities from Yellowstone Lake, YNP, Wyoming, USA - YL17G11_0 | ecosystem: Environmental > Aquatic > Freshwater > Lake > Sediment | place: USA: Wyoming | collected... | reverse complement strand
GCCGGGCCCGGGTTCGGCCCCGGCCCGGAGGCCGACGAGGGTGCCGGCGGCGGGCCACCGCGTCACATCTCCACCCCGCTGGCGGCCGGGCTCCCCAGCCCCGGCGCCGGGGCATCGACACCCCGGTACCCGGCGAGCGCCCCGTCCAGGCTCCGGTGGAACCGGGCGATGCCGTCGAGCTTGCGCTGCTCGTAGCCCCGCACGCCGTCGGGCAGCTCCGCGATCACCACGGCCATCGGATGGCGCGCCGGTGTGAGCCCGGCCACGACCTCCTGTAGCGCGGCGCGGTAGCTGTCGGCCAGGCCCCGCTCCGCTCGGCGCACGGCGGTGCGCCCGAACGGGTCCCACCGCGTGCCCCGCAGCCGCTTGCCCCGGGCCAGTGCCCTCATCGCCGGTGCAGCCCACGGCCCGACCCCGACCTTGTGGCGCAGGCCGAGTGACCGCAACAGAGGGGGGTGGAGCCTCCATTTCACCCGCGCGGGGCCGTCGACCAGGGAGCGGGCCTCGGCCAGGACGTCGGGGTCGACCAGCAGCCGGGCCACCTCGTACTCGTCCTTGTAGGCCAGCACGCGGTGCAGTTGGCGGCTCACCGCAGCCGTCAGCTCCCACGACCCGGGCCGCACCTGCTGCTCCCTGGCCGCCGCCGCCGCCACGAGGTCGAGGTATCCCGACGCCAGCACCTCGTCCCCGAACGCCACCAGGTCGGCGACGTGGAGCCCGACCGCCTCGAGCACCGCGTCACCCGCACCACAGCCCGCCAGCTCTACGAGGCGTCGTTGCAGCGCGATCGGCAGGCCGGCGCCCTCCGCCCCGGAGTCCGCGCGGGGCAGGTCGCCCGCGGCCGGCAGCAGGCCGGTCACCGCCGCAGGGTCGGCCACCACGGCGCGACCCCAGTCGAACGCCGCCCGGTTGGCAGCCACCGACACGCCGTTGAGGCCGATGGCCCGGTGCATCGATGACGGCGTGACGGGCAGGAGGCCGGACTGCACCGCCATTCCCAGCACGACGAGGTTGGCGGCGGCCGGCGTCCCCGCGAGCCGTGTGGCGATGGCCGCGGCATCGGCCCACAGGGCCCCGGGGACGCAGGCCGACTCGACCCGGCGGCGCACCGTCGCCGGCGGGTCGGCCGACCGGTGCGGATGCAGCACCATCGTCGCCGTCGGCGTCGTGGAGGACGAGCCGACCAGTCGGGTGCGGTCGGGGGAGGCGGCGCCAAGCGGGCCGTCGGCCGCCGCCACCAGTGCATCGAGCGCGAGCATCACGTCGGCCTGGCCCTCGCCGACACGGTTGCCCACCGGCGCCCCACCCGGAGGGCACAGCACCAGGTCGCTCACCACGGGGCCCGCCTTCTGCGACAGGCCCGTCTGGTCGAGGCCCCGCACCACGAGGCCGTCGAGCATCGCCGCTATCGCCAGCACCTGCGCCGCGGTCACCACCCCGGTCCCCCCGATCCCGGCCATGCGGACGGTGGCCGGTCCCGACAACTCCCGGGGCCCGGCAACGGGTTCGGGGTCGGGCAGGTCGGCCGGCGGGACGGGCGGGTCGCTCCGCCCCGCAGCTGTGGCGGCGGAACGGCCATCACGCCCTCGGGCCCATGAGACCGCGGCCGCCGGGAGCCGCCACCGACCCGACGCCGGGGCCACCGTCAGGAACGACGGGCAGTCACCGTCGAGGCACGACTGGTCGAGGTTGCACGAGGCCTGGTCGATGCGGGTCTTCCGCCCGAACGGGGTGTCGACCGGCTGCACCGAGAGGCACGAGCTCCGCTCCGCGCAGTCTCCGCACCCCTCGCACACCCGTTCGTTGATGAGCACCCGGGCCGGTGCCGGCGTACCCGGGTGTCGATGCCGGAACCGCCTCACCTCTGCCGCGCACGGCTGGTCGTGGATCATCACCGTGACGCCCCCCGTCGCAGCCAGCACCTCCTGGGCCTCCAGCACGCGGGAGCGGTCCCACACCTCGACGCCCCTGGGAAGGGCCCGGCGGGGATGGCGGCGCACGTCGTCGGTGGTGACGATCACGCGCCGCACCCCCTGGGCCAACAGGACACGGCACACGTCACCGAGGTCGCGCTGACCCGGGGGCCGCTGGCCGCCGGTCATGGCGACGTGCCCGTTGTGCAGCAGCTTGAAGGTGATCGCCACGCCGGCATCCACCGCGGCCTGCACGGCGAGCTGGCCGCTGTGGAAGTAGGTGCCGTCTCCCAGGTTCTGCACGAAGTGGGTGGTCTCGACGAAGTCGGCCATCCCGATCCACGGGGCGCCCTCGTTGCCCATGGCGGTGATGCACACGATCTCGCCGAGGCGCTCGTCGTCGCCCAGCATCGCCATGGTGTGACAACCGATCCCCGCCCCGACCAGGGAGCCCTCGGGGACGCGGGTGGATCGGTTGTGGGGGCACCCCGAGCAGAACGCCGGCGTGCGGGCATCGTGGATCGCGATGAGCATCCGCTCACGGGGTGGCGGGGGAAGGGGGGCGATGCGGTGGCCCAGGCGGTCGGACAGGGCGCGGCGCAGGGGTTCGAGCATCCGGTCGGCCACGAGCGGGCCGTGCCCGGGCATGAGCGGGCCTCCGTCGCGGTCGAGCCTGCCGGTGACCAGGGGCCGGCCCGCCACGCCGTAGAGGGCATCGCGCACGCGGCGCTCGAGTGACGGGTTCATCTCCTCCACCACCATCACCTCTTCGAGGCCGGCCGCGAAGGAGCGCACGACCGCCGGGTCGAACGGGATGGGCATCTTCATCTGCAGCACCCGGATCCCTGCTGCCGCCAGGCCGGACGCGTCGAGGCCGAGGCGACCGAAGGCCTCCATGAGCTCACGGAATGTCAGCCCGGACGCGACCACCCCGAGCCAGGGCGAGGGGGGGTCGACCACCACACGGTTGAGGTCGTTGGCGGTGCCGTAGGCGATGGCCATCTCGTGGCGGGGCCCGCGCAGCTCGCGCTCGATCTCGAGGGAGTGCGCACCCAGCAGCAGGCCGTCGGGCCGGCAGGTGTAGGGCTCACCCCCGAGCGAGGGCACCACCGGCCGGACGCGGTCGGGGTCGAGCTCGACGGTGGCCGTCCCGTCGGCCACCGCGCCCACGATCTTCAGGCCCACCCACAGGCCGCTGGCCCGCGACAGGGCAATGGCGTGGCGGCCGAGGTCGAGGGCCTCGGTGACGTCGGCCGGGTAGAGGATCGGAAGGTGGAGGTCGATGAGCGTGGCGTCGGATGACGACGGCAACGTCGACGACTTCGCGGCCGGGTCGTCGCCGACGATCGCCACCGCGCCCCCGAGCGGGGAGGTGCCGGTGAACACGGCGTGGCGCAACGCGTCGGACGCACGGTCGAGGCCGGGGGCCTTGCCGTACCAGAGGCCGACCACGCCCTGGTAGCGGGCATCGGGCCGTATGGCCGCGAGCTGGGAGCCCATGACCGCGGAGACACCGAGCTCCTCGTTGAGCGCGGGCCGCAGCACGATGGGCAGGTCGGGGGCGAGCGCCGCGGCCCGTTGCAGCTCCTGGTCGAGGCCGGCCAAGGGGCTGCCGGGGTAGCCCGACGCGAACACTGCCGTGTGGTGGCCCGCCCGGCGGTCGGCCCGGAGTTGTTCCACAGGCAGCCGGGCCAGGGCCTGCACCCCGGTGCAGAACACCGTGCCGTCCTCGCGGGTGAGCCTGTCCGACAACTCGTAGTCGATGGTGCTCATTCTCTACCCCCGATGATCGGCATATCGCGCTGTACCGTAGCGATATGGCAGGCATTCCGCCATGGAGCCGGACAACATTTGGCTATCGTGGTGGTATGCCGAATTTTGACGCTATCGACCGTTCACTGTTGGCTGCACTCCAGTCCGATGCACGGCAGACCAACAGGGCCCTGGCCGCCACCGCCGGGGTGGCACCGTCCACGAGCCTCGACCGTGTGCGCGACCTCGAGCGGCGCGGGGTGGTCACCGGCTACGGCGCCGATGTCGACCTCGCCGCCCTCGGCCGGCCGGTCCAGGCGATGGTCGCGGTTCGCCTCCACCCCAAGACCCATGAGATCGTTCAGGGCTTCGTCGACGCGGCCTGGCAGCTTCCCGAGACGGTCTCGGTCACCCTGGTGACCGGCGCCGACGACGCACTGGTGCACCTGGCAGTACCGAGCGTCGAGGTGCTGCGAGCGCTGGTGCTCGACCACATCGCCCGCGCCCCGGGCGTGGTCGACGAGCACACCTCGCTCGTGTTCGAGCACCGTCGCCGACGGGTGGTCGAGCCGGCGTGACCGCGCGCCCTATCCGCGCAGGTCGTTGGTGGGGTGCTGTACCCGCAGGCCCGGGAACCGGGCGAAACCCCGGTCGGCTGTCACCCAGGTGCAGCCGTGCTCGATGGCGAGGGCGGCCAGGTAGGCATCGGGGATGTCGTTGCCCCGCAGGCCGAGCGAGCGGCACAGGCCCGAGAAGATCTCCCCGTGCCGGCCGCCCGGCTCGACGGAGGTGACGGCCGGAGAGCTCCGCACCGCCTCCACGAACTCCATGGCCGTTGCCAACGGCGTGGGCTCCCTGAACACACGGGGGTGGGTGACGACTCGCAGGAACCCGCTCTCCACCAGGCTCGGGACGCCGAGCGGCTCCCGGCCCCGTCGTTGTGCGTCCAGCCAGGCCCGGACCTCGTCGTGACCCGGAGACTCCGGCCGGTGGGCGTGGATCAGGACGTTGACGTCAACGCAGCGCATCGACGGTGCGCCCCTCGTCCATCAGCTCACGCAGGGCTCCACTGTCAGCGAGGTCGACACCCGGCATCACCCCGCTGCCGCCGAACACGGGCAACTCGGCAACGACCGACTCGTCGCCTCGACGCGGCCTCAGGGCCACCCGCACGGCGTCCTCGATCAACTCGGCGACGGTCTGCCCGCTGCTGGCCGCACGCGCCTTGGCCCGCCGGTAGAGGTCGTCGTCGATGCGGATGGTGGTGCGCATGTGCGCATCTTGGCATCAGGGCCGCGCGTCAAGACACCAGCAAGGCCGGGCTGCCGAGCCGGATCAGGTCGGAAACTCAGCCCATGTCAGGGAAGCTGGTGCCCGACGGCCACGGGTCGGATGCCCCCATCAGCAGGGCCAGGCCTGCGAGGTCCGCAGGCGGCTCCGGTTCGGTGACGTCGTCGAGCTCGGGAAAGCTGGTGGCGGCCGGCCACGAGCAGCAGTCGCCGAGCATGGTCCCCAACGCGGCGAGACGGTCGGTGGTGGTGGCGGTGTCGATGCCGCCCGGAATGGTCATCGTCATGGGTGGTCCCCCGGGTTCGGTTCGGCGGTGTCGCCCACCCCGCTGACCTGTTGGACTGTGCCCTCCGTCCGACCATTGTGCACCACCGGGGCCCGCCGCGGGTCGAGTATCCGAACTCTCCTTCCGCGCCGGTCGGTGGTGGGGCCGCAGGGCCGGGACAGGCGGAGTAGACAGGGGACCATGGGACTTGCACTGGTGTTGGCCGGCGGAGGCATCACGGGGATCGCCTGGGAGACGGGGGTCCTGCGGGGCCTGCTCGACGAGGACGTCGACCTCACCGGGGCCGCCGACCTGGTGGTGGGCACCTCCGCGGGCTCGACCGTCGGCGCGCAGGTGCTGGGCGACCCCGACCTCGACCGGCGCTACGCCGCCCAACTCGACGACGCCCACGGTGAGATCACCCCCGAGCTCGACTTCGACCTCCTCATCTCCATCTTCGCCGAGGTGGGGGGCGGCAAGACCCTCGACGAAGCCGCCTGCGCCCGGATCGGCGCCCTCGCCCTCGCCCACGACGCCGTGGCCGAGGAGGTACGCCGGAAGGTGATCGAGGCCCGCCTGCCGAGCCACGAGTGGCCGGAATCCCCACTGAGGATCACCGCCGTCGACGCGCTCAGCGGTGAGCTCGTGGTGTTCGACCGCGCCAGCGGTGTCGACCTGGTCGATGCGGTGGCTGCCAGCTGCGCCGTGCCCGGCGTGTGGCCCCCGGTGACGATCGGCGACCGTCGTTACATCGACGGAGGGGTCCGCTCGGCCGCCAACGCCGACCTCGCGCGTGACGACGAGTTCGCCGTGGTGCTCGCCCCGCTCACCGGCCCGGTGGCCACCATGCTGCAGGCCGACGTCGACACGCTGGAGGCCGGCGGCACCACCGTGGTGGTCGTCACCGCCGATGCTGAGGCCACCGAGGCCATGGGCCCCAACCCGCTCGACGCCGGGTTCCGCCGCCCGGCCGCGGAGCACGGTCGCCGCCAGGGCCGCGCCGCCGCCCCCGCGGTGCGCACGGCCATCGAGCAGGCCGGCGGTCCCCCAGCCTGATCATTGAGTGACCGTGACGGTCAGCCGACGACGGCCTGTTGGACGAGCTGGCGCAATTGCGGGCGGATCGCGTAGGTGCTGGACGGCAGCAGCTGGGTGAAGAACATGACGATCATGTCGTCGGCGGGGTCGACCCAGAACGCCGTGCTGGCGGCGCCACCCCAGCCGTACTCGCCGGCGCTCCCGACGACCTTGACCGCCGCCGGGTCGTCGACCACCGAGAACCCGAGGCCGAAGCCCACACCGTCGAAGCTGGTCTCGGCGAAGGTCGACTGGCCGTAGGCCTCGAGGTCGACGCCGCCGGGCAGGTGGTTGCGCACCATGTAGGCGTGGGTGCGCGGGCCGAGCAGGCGGGTGCCGTCGAGCTCGCCGCGGCCGAGCAGCATCCGGCAGAACCGGTGGTAGTCGCCCGCGGTGGACACGAGCCCCCCGCCGCCGGAGAGGAGGGCCGGGAGGGAGCCGGGCACGGCGCCGAGGCGCCCCGCGGGGGCGCATTTCCGCTCGGCGGCCGGCAGGTAGAGCTCGGCGAGGCGGCCCTGGTGGGCGTCGTCGACGAAGAACCCGGTGTCGTCCATGCCCAGGGGGCCGAGGATGCGATCGTGCAGGAACTCGTCGAGTGACTGTCCGGAGACCACCTCGATGAGCCGGCCGAGCACGTCGGTGGCCACCGAGTAGTTCCACGAGGTGCCCGGCTGGAACACCAAAGGCAGCGCGGCCCACCGATCGCACGCCTCCGCCAGGTCCATGCCCTTGGGAGCCCCGAGCTCGAAGCCGGCCTGGCGGTAGAGGGCGTCGACCGGGTGCACGTAGTTGAAGCCGTAGGTGAGCCCCGCGGTGTGGGTGAGCAGGTGCCATATCCGCATCGGCTCGGTGACCGGCTCGGTCACCGGCTTGGTCGACGAGCCGCTGCGGAACACCCGGGTCGACCCGAAGGCGGGCAGATACCACTTCACCTGGTCCTTGAGCTCGAACGCCCCCTCCTCGTAGAGCACCATCGCCGCCACCGACGTGATCGGCTTGGTCATCGAGTAGATGCGAAACAGCGTGTCGGCCTCCACCGGCAGGCCGGCCTCGCGGTTGGCGTGGCCGTGGGTGCTGAGGTGGGCGACCCGGCCGTGGCGGCTCACCGCCAGCAGCCAGCCGGGCAGCCGGCCGTCGTCGACGAAGCGGCGGAAGTGGGCGTCGATGCGCTCGAGGCGGCCGGCGTCGAGGCCCACCTCGCCGGGCTCCACCTCGATGGCGATGTCGGTCATGTGATCCCCCTCGTCCTGGTCTCCGGCAACCTACCGGGGACTGGGCCATGATGGGGCGCTGCTCCCTCCGGTGGCAGGGACCGAAGGGACGCCATGACCGACACCACCGACGACCCGATCGACACCTGCCTCGACAGCGGGAACTCCCGGCCGGGCGGCAACCGGCCCGAGGGGCTCGACGCGGTGCCGTACGAGGACTGCGCTGTCCCCTCCTCCATCCGGTTCACCCGCCGGCAGGGCGACTGAGGCGCCGGCGTGCTCGAGCTCCTGGCTCTCGGCCTCGTCATCACCATCGAGCCGCTGCCCGTCATCGGCTTCATCCTCGTGCTCAGCACCGATCGGGGGCTGCGCAACGGCGCGGCCTTCATCGCCGGATGGCTGGTCACGCTCGTCGCGATCGTGGTGGCCACCGTCACCCTCACCGGGGGAACGCCGCCGGAGCACAACACCCTGCCGGCCACCGCCATCGCCGCGGCCAACATCCTGATCGGCCTGTTCCTGCTGGGGGTGGCCCTCCGTGTGCAGCGTCGGCCGAAGGACGTCCCCCGGCCGACGCCGTCATGGGTGAAGCGGGTCGACGGGCTCAAGCCTGGCGGCGCCGCGGTGCTCGGGTTCCTGCTGCAGCCGTGGGGCCTGGTCGCGGCCGGGGCCGCCGCCGTCACCCAGGCCGACGTGTCACAAGCGACCTCGATCGCCGCCCTCGTGGCGTTCTGCGTCGTCGCCACCCTCTCGCTGGCCGCGATGCAGATCTACTCCATGCGCTCACCCGAGGAGTCACGCGAGGCCCTCGAGCGACTGCGGTCATGGCTCGACCGCCACCGCGACGAGGGCATCGTCATCCTGTCGGCCGTGGTGGGCGCCTGGCTCGTGGGCCAGGGCATCTACACGCTCGCGACCTGACGGGGCGGGCTGGCAGCCGGCGGGCCGTCCCGTCGGCCGGCCCGACCCGGCGGCTCAGCCGAGCGGGGGCACGTCGGTGCCGGTCCACTCCCTGATGCCGGCGCGCCACTCGTCGTCGTCGGGGGTGGCCAGCGCGGCGATCCAGTCCTCGTCGCTGATCCCGGGCCGCCGCGCCGCGATCGCCTGCGCGTCACGGCCCGCGGGATGGCGCAGCGTGGGTTGGTCGGTGCTGATCGCGTGCCACACAGTCGCGGCGATGTCGTCGGGGGTGGCCGGATCACCGAGGCCGGCCATCAGGTAGCGCGCCGTGCGCATCGTCGCCTCGGCGTAGGGAGAGCCGAAGTCGGGTGGGCTCTCGGCCGACTTGGCGTAGATCGGAGTGGCCACCACACCCGGCTCGACGATGGCCACGCGGATGCCGAACGGCGCCACCTCCACCGCCAGCGCCTCGCTGAAGCCCTCGGTCGCCCACTTCGACGCCGAGTAGGCCGCCTGCCCCCCCAGGGCGACCCGACCGACGATCGACGTGACGTTGACGATGCACCCGCCGCGCTGGGCCCGCATGGTGGGCAGCACGGCCTGTGTGCACCGAACGGTTCCCCAGGCGTTGGTGTTCATCACGGAGGCGAACAGTTCCATCGGCGTGTCCTCGATGGCCGCGAGCGACCCCACCCCGGCGTTGTTGACGAGGATGTCGATCCCGCCCTCCGCGGCGATCACCGAACCGACCGCCCCGGCCACCGACTCGTCGTCGTCGACGTCGAGCACCAGCAGCGCCACGGGCAGGTCGCCCGCCGCCTCCGCCAGGGCGGCACCCGAGGCCTCCGAGCGCACGCTGGCGTGCACCCGGCAGCCCTCACGGGCCAGGCGCAGCGCCGTGGCGAAGCCGATGCCGGTGGAGCATCCGGTGACGATCGCGGTCGGCATGCGCCACGTTGTCCCGGGGCTACGGCTTGGCGAGGACGGCCTGCGCCTCGCGGGTGGAGGCGTCGTCGTACATCAACAGCACACCGCTCTCGGTCGACGGCGCAACCGAGCCCGTCGACCCCAGCTGGAGGGGCGTGGTGCCGGCCATGGGCACCACGACGTCGGTGACCGGTGCGCCAGCCGACGACAACGCGAACCTGGGGGCACCTACCGTGTAGGTCATGGGCCCGACCGCGTCGCCGAGTTGGCCGCTGTAGTAGTTGTCGTAGGCGTACACAGAGAAGTCGAACGACTGGCTGGGCACCAGCCCGAGCACGCTGAGCGGAGCGGCGAGCACCATGTTGGCGCTGTCGTAGTCGGCCTGTGAGTAGAAGTACGCAGTGGTGGCGTTGCTGGACAGGTCCTGCACGTACGCCACCGACTGCCCGCTCACCCCGAACCCGCCCAACTCACCGTTGTACACCCGGAAGTCAGCGGTGCCGTCACGGTTGGCGTCGACGTAGGCGTCGTACTCGGCGGGGTAGAGGGGCGTGGGCCGCCGACTGCCGCCGTTGATGGCGAACTGCACGACGGTGGCGTCGGTGCGCACACCCACGTTGAGCAGGTCGACCTGCGCCACCTCCGTGCCGGGTGCGCCGGGTGCGCCGGGCAGGGGCTTGGGCAGCTTGGGGCTGGTGCCGGTGAGCGCGAACACCGACACACCGCCGTCGGCGACCGCGGACGTGTTGGTGAGGGTGAGCGACGCCGGGTTGGCCTTCTTCAGGCTCACCGATCCCGGGGCCGCCACGGCCGCGGAGCGGTGGGGAAGCGCATGCCATCCCAGGTGCTGGGCCTCGCCGGCGCCCGACGTCGCAGTGAGGTAGCCGTCGAGCTCGGGCCCGTTGAGCACGGTGCCGTCGCCGCCGGTGATGCCGGCGGTGCCGGTGAGCGGCCAGGCGGGGAGATTGGCGGCCTTCACCACGAACTGCAGCGTGACCGTGACCGACGACTTCGCCGGCACCGCCACGGGCCCGGCGCCGATCACGTCGAGCGCGGCGGCCTCGCTGGGGTCGCGGAAGGTCGGCGTGAGGGTGATCGTCTGGGCGGTCTTCGCCATGTTCGTGATGGTGACCTTCTTGGCGATCGCGGTGTCGGCGGCGACGTGGCGCGAGCCCAGGGCGATGTTCCCGGAGCCGGGCTCCCAGCTCCTGAGCCTGAACGTGCCCCCCGCCGCCGACAGGGCCCGCACCTCACCGGCGCCGATCCGGCTGATGGGCGTGGGGTAGAGGTTGCCGTCGGGGTCAGGCGTGCGGTTGTTGGTGTCGGCGCCGTTGAGCAGGCGGGTCTTGATGGCCGCAGGCCGCTCGCGGGGGAACTTCTGCAGGAGCAGCGCGGCCACGCCCGACACGGTGGGCGCGGCGCCCGAGGTGCCACCGAAGTTGGTCTGGCCGTTGCCGGTGCCGACTTCGGCCGAGAGCCAGGCGCCGGGGGCGCCGATGTCGGGCTTCACCCGGATGCCGTCGATCGAGGGACCGCGGCTCGACGTCGCCACCATCGTCCCGGCAAGCGACACGGCCTGCGCCGGGTCGACCTGCACGCTCACGGTGCCGGCCGCGGCCGCCGTCACGAGGGCCGTGCCGTCGGGCTTGGTGACGGACAGCACCGGGATGGTGATGGTGCCGCCCCCGCCGTAGCTGAAGGCCGGGGGCGCGCCGGCGACGTTGTTGCGCAGGATGAAGCCGGTGGCCCCCGCCGCCTGGGCGTTGGCCGCCTTGATGGAGACGGCGCAGCTTCCCCGGTCGACGAGGGCGACCTTGCCGGCGGCGGCCGCGCCGAAGTCCCCGACGCTGCAGCCGAGGGAGCTGCCGGTGGGCCGGGCCAGGTCGCCGACGAGTCCCGGCGACGCCGGGATGGCGCCACCCCATGGCTGCAGCACGGTGACCTTGATCTGGTTGCCGGTGAGGCCCGCCACGTTGGCCGGCGACGTGACGTCGATCACGAAGCTCTTGTCGTCGGGCAGCGCGGTCTGGGCGACGCTGATCACCCGGGCGGCGGCCGACGGCTGGCCCACCTTGAAGGGCCGGTCGCCGCCGTTGCCGGCCGAGGCCACCACCGCGACGCCGACGCGTACCGCGTTGTCGAGGGCCAGGGAGAGTTCGTCCTCGTCGCCGCCGTAGTCGGAGCCGAGGGAGAGGTTCATGATGTCGACGGCGTCGATGATGTTGCCGTCGCCGTTGGGGTCCAACGCCCAGTCCACGCCCTTGAGGAGTGCGACACCACTGCAGCTGCTCGACACCGCCGAGCAGACCTTCACCCCGTAGAGCGACACACCCGGGGCCAGGCCCTGGTGGTTGGGGCCGCGGCCGCCGATGATGTCGGACACGTGCGTGCCGTGGCCCTCGGCGTCGATCGGGTTGGGATCCGGGGTCTCCGCGGTGTTGGGCCAGCTCTCGCCCACGAAGTCGTAGCCGCCCTTCACCTTGGGCGCATTCGGCCCGAACCACGCGTCGCACGGCGCCGTCACGGCCGCGTCGGCGCCGGCGTAGCACTGGGCGTAGTCGGCCGCCGTGCCCGGGCCACCGAGGTCGGCGTGGGTGAAGTCGATGCCGCTGTCGAGCACGGCGACCTTCACGCCGGTGCCGTCGATGCCGCTTGCCCGCACCTGGTCGGCCTGCAGGTAGGCCGCGGCCTGCTCGAGGCTCCCCGAGGCGGTGGGGTCGGCCTGGGTCTCGTAGGTGCCGACCGGCTTCACCGACACGACGCCGGCGATGTTGGCCAGCTCCGGGATGCGGGCGGCATCGACATCGAGCACGAGGGCGTTCAGCGCGGTGTCGACACGGGCCACCTCGGTGGCGCCGAGTGCGCCGGCCGCGCCGGCGACCGCGTCCTGGTCGGTGTTCACGGCGGTGATGATCGCCTGCTGCTCCGCGGCGCTGGGCAACGTCGCCTCGTTGGTGGCGCCGTCCGGCACCGACGCCGCGAGGCTCGGCCGCGCCAGCTGGACGACCACCTGCTGGGGGCCGGTGGCACGCTTCAGGCCGGGGGCGATCGCCGCGCCCGGATCATCGGGAACGGGGATGTCGGTCACCGCGATCGGAGGATGGGGCGGAGGCGGAGCCGCGGCGGAGGCAACCTGGCCCCCACCGATCAGCAGTGCCGGCACGAGTGCGAGGCTGGCGGCGAGGGCCAGCCCGTGATGACGAGATCCCATGATCTCCCCCCCCGGGTAGTAGGTGCCGCCGACTCTATCGGCGGCAAGGCCACAACGCGCCGGATCGTGGCAACGTCGCTCGATGGACCTCGCGATGGACCTCGCGATCGACCCGGCCGCGCCTCCGAGGGGTGGCGTTGGCCGCAACGCGAAGGGGGAGCCGGCCTGGGCCGACTCCCCCTTCATTCCCGGAGATCGGGTTTCCTACGGGCAGAGGTTCACATCCACGCAGGTGACTCCCGGAGCGGGACCGACGTTCCAGTCGATGTTGTAGGTGGCGCCGCCGTTGAGGATCATCTCGGCGCTGACCCCCGAGGAGGTCCCCGAGAGCGAGCCGTCCAGGTTGAGGGTCGGGGCCGAGGTCGTCACCGCTCCCACCCCCACCTTCCGGGGCGGGATGACCGGTGGCAACGTGACAGTGGGAACCGAGACCGGCAGGAACACCGGTGGTGCCACGAAGTCGGTCCCCACGGTCCCGACGAACTGGTTGGTGTTCAGCACCCGGCTGATGTTCACGCACAGCTTGTTGTCCGAGAACAGCGCCGGCACGAGGGTGGGCCCGACAATCGGAACCGCCAGGACGGGCGGGGTGTAGTTCATGCTCGTCCCGCATCCCGCGATGGCGTCCAGCCGCCCGTTGGGCGCCGTGGTGAACGTAAAGCCCCCCTGCAGCACGGTCCGACCGCTGACCGAGAACGCCCCGTTGCTGAGGGATGCGCCGAAGGTCTGGGCCCCTGCCGCCGCCACGTTCGTCGTGGCGGAGGCCGTCTTGGCCGGTGAGCCCGGGTCCACGTCGTTCGCGTTGGTCACGGTCGCCGTGGCCGTGACGCTGGGCGTCACCGGAGCGGCAACGTCGACCAGGACCGAGAGGCTCGGGGCCGGGGTCAGCAGGCCCGTTGTGGCCACTCCGTTGGGTCGCGTGCAGGTGACCACCTGGGCGGCCGCGCTGCAGGAGAACCGGTTCGGCGCCGTGAGGCCGGAGGTGGTGAACCCCCGGTACGAGACGCCGGCGGGCAGGTTGAGCACGACGGTGGGCGAGGACGACGTTGCCGTCCCCACGTTGTCGACCGCCATGTCGTACCTGTTCTGGGAGAGCCCGGTGCCTTCGGTGAAGAACAGGTTGGGGGTCTTCTCGGGACCGTTGAGGGTGATCCCCACATCGGGCCCGGGGGGCTTCGCCTCGAGCGTGCTGGTCGTGCTCTGCGGCGACGCGTTCCCCGCGTCGAGCGTGGCGCGGACGGTCAGGGGGGTGAAGGCCACCGTGGGCTGCACCCTGATGCTGATCGACGGCAGGGACACCGGCAGGACCGACCCGGCGATCGCGGCGATCAGGTTGGGCGCCACGGGGCTCGTCAGGCTCGAGTCGAGGTAGCAGCGCTGGCGGCCGGGGACGGCCGGCACGTCGGTGCAGGTCGTGCCGCTGGCCGGCCCGACGAACGTGAGGCCGGCCGGCAGGTCGATGTCGGCCGAGATCGGCCCGATGGTCCATCCCGACGTGGCGCTGATCCCCGTGTCGAGGGTGAAGGTGGCACCGCTGACCAACCGGTCGGGCGTCGTGATCACCGGGGCGAGGAACACGCCGGTGTTGGCGTACGTCAGCGGCGGCTCGCTCACCGGCGGATTCGGCTGGTAGTCGCCCGCGGTGATCCCTAGGGAGAAGGTGATGCCGCCGGCCAGGGCCCCGGTGATGCCCCCGAGGTCGAGGCTCGGGATGCGGAGGTTCACCTGGCTGCCGGTGAGGTTGCGGAACGGCCGCGAGCCCCTGCCGAACAACGCCCCCCGCCAGTTCACGGTGAGCGGATCACCACCCTGTACGCCGGGGTCGGTGATGGTGACCGGGCCCGAGAACAGGGTCGCAGCCTCGCGCTGCAGGTTCATCGAGACGTGCGCGGTGCCCACCTGGGCGTCGGTGACGACGAGCGCCGAGGGCCCGATGAGGTCGCTGGTGATCGACACGTCGCCGGAGGAGATGTTGCCACCGGCGCGGAGGTTCAGCGCCCCCGAGAGCTGGACGTACAGCTGGTCGGGATTGCGGGCGGGAACCACGGTGACCCCCGCGCGGCCGCTGTCGTTGGCCGC
>Ga0315287_10003795_pt1 | contig 14626 bp, 13 predicted proteins | sample YL17G11_0_MG_FD_205037 | JGI IMG/M metagenome (GOLD analysis project Ga0315287, IMG submission 205037) | Sediment microbial communities from Yellowstone Lake, YNP, Wyoming, USA - YL17G11_0 | ecosystem: Environmental > Aquatic > Freshwater > Lake > Sediment | place: USA: Wyoming | collected... | reverse complement strand
CGTCCAATTTTGCCTCCTTATTTTTGCTTCAACGCCACCACCGAAATTGAATGCTCGGGCAGTTCCAGGGAGAAGCTCGTGCCGTTTCCCTGCGCCTTGAATTCCGGCCGGAGTTTTTTAATTTCGGGCTTGATGGCGTTGGGGTCTTTGAAGGTGTTGTATTTCATGGGGTCTTGGTGCCAGAGAAGAGCGAGTTCGGCTTCGGGAGCGGGATTGAACCCGGAAATCGAGAGTTGGGCGTTGATTTTTTGCTCCCGGTCGTAATTGACCAGGAACAGGCTGAGCTGGTTGCCCGCCTCGTCCCTGGTCGCGCTGACTTCCAGGCCCGGTGATTTTTGGGAAATGAGCGAAGGCCTGAGATAGCGGTCAAGGTTGTATTGGGTGTAAAGGTTGAAGGCCCAAGCGGACGGGGTGAGGAAAGTCCCGCGTTCGTCAGAGATGATTATTCCGATGCAGTTCACGGTCTGGGCCAGGTTTGCGATGGGCACCTTGTCCGCAAGCCTTTGCAAGCGACCGAGCATGGCGGCCACGAACAGCCCGTCTCTCAGGTTGAAGTTGGTCTGGATGACATCCGTGAACTGGTACCAGAGGTTCCATTCGTCAAAGGTGACCTTGACCTCGCGGTCCTTGGGGCCGTTCTGCTCAATGGCGGAAATGCCGAGCTTGATGTTTTTCTCAAACACATCCAGTCCCTTGAACACCTCGTTCCAGGCGAATTTTTTCTTCATCTCTCCGTCCACCACCATGATATTGGGCGGGTGGTAGGAATGGATGGAAAGATAGTCAAAGTCCTTTCCCGCCATCTCCGTCAATTTTTTGTTCCAGGTATTGAGCGGGTCAGTGAACCCGCTGGCGATGAGTATCAAGCCGGGGTCATTCGCGCGCATGGCTTTTGAGAATTCCAGATATTTTTTGGCGTAGCTCTCCACGGTGAAACTTCCGTCAAGCTCGCCCCACATCTCGTTGCCCACAAACCAGTATTTGATATTGTAAGGCTCCCTGTGCCCGTTCGCGGCGCGCGCCGCTCCCCACTTGCTGGAAGCCGGGCCGTTGCAATATTCCACCCAGGCCGCGGCCTCTTCGGGCGTGCCCGTTCCCACATTGGCGGTGGGCATGGGTTCCATTTTCAGCTCGCGGCAGAAGAGGATGAACTCGTCGGTCCCGAACTGGTTGGAGTTGTCCGGCCCGACTTTTTTTCCGAACCTGCCCCAGGCAGTATTGGGCTTGGGCTGTCTCTTCTCGCGCGGGCCGATCCCGTCCTTCCAGTGGTACCAGTCCGCGTAGCAGCCTCCGGGCCAGCGCATCATGGAGGGCCTTATTTTTTTCAAGGCGTCCATCAAGTCCCAGGGCACTCCGCCCAGGAACTGGTCCGCGCCCTTTACCGGCCTCCAGATGCCGCCTTCGATGCACTTGCCCAGTTCTTCTATGAACTGACCGTAAATGCCGGTGGATATTTTATGTTCCGGCTTTTGAAAATCGATGGAAATGACGGGAGATGAGCCTTCCCGGCTGAAAGCCGTTTTTGGTCCAACCGCGATCACGCCTGCTGAAACCACGCCGGCCACTGATAAAAAGTCCCTCCGGTTCAAGGCCTTTTTTCTTGAATTCCGTTTGCCTGCTCTCTTCATTTTCCCCTCCTAAAGTTCGGTTGCGATCCTGATCAACTGGACAGGATTTAAAACTATCTTGAGCGTGTTGATTTGCTTGACCGCTTTCTGGATGCTTTTTTCCAGGGCCTGATGGGTGACGATCACCAGGGGCACGGAATCTTTTTCCTTTACCGCGTGCTGGATCACCGAACTGATCGAGATTTTCTGGCGCGCGAGTATCCCGCTGATCTTGGCGAGCACGCCCGGCTCGTCCTTGACCCAGACCCGGAGGTAATAGGGCGATACCAGCTCGGCCATGGGCTTAAGCTTGAGTTTCCGGGGGTTAAGCACAACATATCCGTCGGGACTCAGCCGGCCCGGGCTGCGGCCCTGGGCCAGGTTCCGGGCCAGTTCCATCACATCGCTGACCACCGCGCTCGCGGTCGCGTCCATGCCCGCGCCCCGTCCGTAGTAAAGGGTCGGGCCTACAAAGTTGCCGACCACATAGATGGCGTTGTTCACGCCCTTGACATTTCCGAGCATGGAATTTTGGGGCACCAGGGTGGGGTGCACCCGGGCCTCGATTTTGCCGTCAGTCACCCTGGCGATGGCCAGCAGCTTGATGCGGTATCCCAGTTCCTTGGCGGCCTGCAGGTCAAGACGGCCCAGGCGCGAGATGCCTTTCCGAAAAATTTTTTCAATGGGAACGCTGATGCCGAACCCGAGCCGCAGCATTATGGAAAGCTTGTGGCTCGCGTCCATGCCCTCCACATCCGATGCGGGGTTGGCCTCGGCATAGCCCTTTTCCTGGGCCTCTTTGAGCGCGGCCGAGTATTCCAGGTCCGCTTCCTCCATCCGGGTCAGGATGTAATTGCAGGTGCCGTTCACGATCCCGTAAATGGCCTGGATGCGGTTTGCGGCCAGTCCCTCCCGGAGCACGCGCAGGATGGGGACGCCTCCTGCGACCGAGGCGCCGAAATAGATTTCAGCGTTGGCTTTTTGTGCGGTCTTGAAAATCTCGCTCCCGTGTTTGGAAAGGATGGCTTTGTTGGCGGTGACCACCCATTTGCCGGCCTCAAGCGCGGAGATGATGATTTCCTTGACGCCCGGGTGGTCGCCCACCAGCTCGATGATGATTTTCACTCCCTGGTCTTTGATCAGCTTGGCGCTGTCTAAAAGTCTCAGCTTTTTCGGGAGCGCCACTTTCCTCGGGCGCTTCCAGTCCTTGTCCGCAACCCCGGCGAGCACCAGACGCGCGCCGATCCGGGCCTGGATTTCTTTTTCATTCTCGCGGAGCAGCTTGACCACTCCCTGCCCCACGGTCCCGAAACCGATCAATCCGATTTTAACTTCTTTCATGTCACTTTCCCTTGAACAGAGCTTTCTTAATCCCGCGCACCGCCTGCTTGATGCGGTGCTCGTTCTCAATCAACGCAAACCGGACATAGCCTTCGCCGAACTCCCCGAAGCCCACTCCGGGGCTGACCGCGACCTTCCCGACCGAGAGCAGGAACTTGGAGAACTCGAGCGAACCCATGGATGCGTAAGTCTCCGGGATTTTGGCCCAGACGAACATGGTGGCCTTGGGTTTTTTGATCTTCCAGCCGGCCTTGCCCAGGCCGTCCACCAGGGCGTCGCGGCGTTTCTTATAAGCTTCCGCGGTCTTGTAGATCTCGTCTTCGCACTGGTTGAGGGCGATGGTGGACGCGATCTGCACGGGCTGGAAAATTCCGTAGTCGAGATAGCTTTTGATCCTGCTCAGGGCGTGGACCAGTTCCTTGTTTCCCACGCAAAACCCGACGCGCCACCCGGGCATGCTGAAGCTTTTGCTCATGGAATAGAACTCCACGCCGACCTCTTTTGCGCGCGGGATTTCCATGAAGCTGGGCGCGCGGTACCCGTCAAAGGTAAGGTCGCCGTATGCCAGGTCGTGGATCACATAGAGCTTGTTATCGATCGCGAAGTCCACGATCTTTTTAAAAAATTCCCGGTCCACCACCGCGGTGGTGGGGTTGTGCGGGAAATTCAGGATCAGCATCTTGGGCCTGGGCCAGGTGAGCTTGAGCGCCTTGACCATCTCCTCAAAAAAATCGCTTTCCTCGCCCGTGAACGGAATGCTCCGGACATCTCCTCCCGCGATCACCACGGAATAAGTGTGGATCGGGTAGGTCGGGTTGGGAACCAGCACCGTCTCTTTGGATTCCACGGTGGCCAGGACCAGATGCGCGATGCCTTCCTTGGCGCCGATGGTCACGATGGCTTCGGTCTCAGGGTCGAGGTCAACTTCGTATTTGCGCTGATACCAGTCGCAGATCGCCTTGCGCAAGCCCGGGATGCCCCGGCTCATGCTGTAGCGATGATTTTTTGCGACATCAGCGGCTTCCTTGAGCTTTTCCACAATCGGCTTGGGCGTGGGCAGGTCGGGGTTTCCCATGCCCATGTCAATGATGTCCTCTCCCTTGCGCCTGGCCTCGGTCATCAACTTGACCACCTCGCCCAGGACATAGGGCGGAAGACGGTTGATCCGGTTGAACTCTGCACTCATAATTTTTTCTCCTTAAACCGCGCGAATACTTCTCCGGCGCTAAAACTGCTCCGGACCAATGGCCCGGCAAAAACATAATCGAAGCCAAATTCCAGGCCGGCTTCTTTAAATTCCTCATATTCCCATGGCTCGTAATATTTGGCCACCGGCCAGTGTCTCCGGCTGGGCGCAAGGTATTGGCCGATGGTGAGGGTCCGACAACCAACGGAGACCAAGTCTTTCATGACCATTATGATCTCTTCTTTGGTCTCTCCCATTCCGGCCATGATCCCGCTTTTGGTGATTACGGACGGAGCATTTTTCCCGACAAACTCGATCAAGCCCAGCGAGCGATGATAATCAGCCCCGGGCCGCACCCGCGGATAAAGAGAGGGCGCGGTCTCCAGGTTGTGGTTGTAAACATCGGGCTTGGCCTCCAAAACAATTCCGACCGGGCGCATATCACCCATGAAATCCGGGGTCAGGACTTCAACCGTGGAACCGGGCAGCATTTTTTTTGCCGCGGCCACGGACTCATAAAATTGGCGGGCACCCCCGTCGGGAAGGTCATCGCGCGTGACCGAGGTGATGACCACGTGCGCTAGGCCGAGCGCGGCCGCGGCCTGCGCCAGGTGTTCCGGCTCCGCCGGGTCCGGAGCCGCGGGTTTCCCTTTTTCCACGGCGCAAAAAGCGCAGCTCCGGGTGCAGACTTTGCCCAGGATCATGAAGGTTGAAATTTTTTTGCTGAAACACCGGCCGAGGTTCGGGCAATTAGCCTGCTCGCAGACCGTGTGCAGGTTTTGACTGCGCAGGAGTTCCCTCAGCTTGACCACCTCCGGCAAACGCCTGGTTTCGCTTTTCAGGAACTCGGGTTTGGGGCCGGAACCGGTTTTATTCAAAAGCTCTTCCATCTGCTCCGCCTGGATTCTTGATTTTAACACATCTCCTCACTCTGTAAAGCATACGCGGGCTTTACTTTTCGGGCTGTTAAAGCTAATTTAGAATTGTATGATCGGCCGCTTTAGGCTTTGACCGATATTGGTAAAGGGATGATGGAGGGGTAATTTTGTATTTGATTTTGATTTTGGACTGGTCTATATTTAGAATCTATAGGTAAATAATGATTGTCCAGTGCCCAAATTGCACGACTAAATTCAAATTCCCGGATGACAAGATCAAGCCCGGGGTTAAAGTCCGCTGCTCAAAATGCAAGAATATTTTCGAATTAAACCTTGATGCCCAGGCTGCTCAGGCCTTGTCTCCGGAGCCAGCTCCACCAGCGCCAAGCGCTCCTCCACCGCCCCCTCCGCCACCAGCGCCCCGCGCGGCGCCCGGGCCGGCAGAGGACAAGTTTAATTTCGGTGATGACATAGACCTCAGCGCTGAACAGCCCCCGCCTCCCGAACCCAAGCTCAGCACCGAGCGCAAACCCATGACCCCGACCCAAAAAGATTATGCGGCTGGCTTTGACGATATACAAGTCAGCGAGGAGAAGGCGACCCCTGCGCCCCCGCCCAGGAGAGAGCCGCCGCCTCCACCCAGGAGAGAGCCTGAGCCTCCTCCCCAAAAAGAGCCGGCCGAGGAAAGCGAAGAATTTAGTTTTGAAGACGAGGCTGATTTTTCCACGGAAGAATTCGGCTCCCAGCCCAAGGCGGAAAAAGATATGGACATGGGGTTTTCCTCGGAAATGCCGGAGATCCCGGGCGGGGACAAGCGGTCAGCCAAGGAAGAAGAACCTGATTTCGAAGAAGGCATGGCCAATTTCAAGATTGACCGGGGCGAGGAAACACCGTCCAAACCCTCGTCCAAAAAGGAATCGCCCAAGAGTTCGAGCGAAGACTTTGATTTCGGAGGCAAGCTTGAGAGCTATGCCCGCACGGACACGATCAAGAGCAAAGGCGGCGGCTCGGACGATCTGGAAGCCAACCTTGATCTGGACTCCGAATCTCCTCCTACCGGCCCCGTGGCCGCGTCCACCGCCCAGGTAAGAGAAGCTCCCAAGCCGGCCTCCAGGCCGGTTGCCATGGCCCGACCATCGGCAAAGGGCGGCAATTTGAAATACCTGATTATTTTAGCGGCCGCGGTTGTGGTGGTTTTAGGGGGGTCTTTGCTTTATTTCAACTCCAAAGGCAGCTTCACTTTTTCGGACCTGGGCAAGGGCAATTTCGGCAAGCTTAAAACCGTGCCCCAGATAGAAAAAATCCTGGTCGCGTTCGGTTTGGTCAAGCCCGAGATCAAGGGCTCGGTGGACATCGTAAAGGAAACGCTCTCGGTTACCAATGCCCAGCGCAACGAGGGCGGAGTCGTGCTGGTGGTCTCGGGCAAGGTCAAAAATAATTATCCGGCCTCGATCAGGTTTGTCAAGGTCTCCGTAAGCCTTTATGACGCCTCAAAAACCCTGCTCGCGAATGGGATGAGCTATTGCGATGTCAATTTTACTAAGACCGAGCTGGCCAGCATGCCGGAGACGGAGATCCAGGGTTACATGGAAACCAAGGCGGGCAAGAATATGAACAACCTGGAGATCAAGCCCGGCGAGGACCGCGATTTCACCGTGGTTTTTTTCCGGCCGCCCAAGGGGGTTGAAAGTTACGACCCCAAAGTGCTGGATACCTACGAACTGATCAAATAGGGAAATGGAATATCAGCCAAACCCAGGAGCCGGGACAATTCCCGGCTTTTTATTCCAGTAAGGAAATGCAAGTCAATCGCGAAAAAGCAGAGCAGATCGCAAAAAAAATCATCCATCAAATAGCCCCCCTCTCCGAGCACAGGCAGCGCTGCTTCGCGCTGAGCAATAAATTGCAGCGCTTCGGGGAGGAAATGATCACCGAGGTTTTCCAGGTGATCGCGCAGGGCGCGCGCAACAAGGAGCCGGATTTTCAGGCCGGGTATCGAGTCATCTCGGACACCGCGATGTTGTCCGAGTACCTTGGGCCGCGCATGCTGGCCGGGGTGTATTCGATCGCGCGCAGCAAAAACTATCAGGAGGTGGTCAGGCTGATGACCCGGGTCCCGCCCTGGCGCGTTCCCGGCAGCGGCGACGATCTTGAGGACAAGGAGTTGCGGGAAAAAACTTTGGGGGAGCGGAAATCCCTGGCGCGCACCCGGGACCGCGACCTGATCAACCGCCTGCTCAACGACCAGAATCCGACCGTTATTTACATCCTGCTCCAGAACCCGATCCTGACCGTGAAAGAGGTGGTCCGGATCGCTTCCAAACGGCCCACCAGTTCCCAGGTCTTGTCCCAGGTCTATAAAAACCTGAAATGGATAAACCACTATCCGGTAAAAGAGGCGCTGGCCAACAATCCCTATTGTCCCACCCAACTGGCCTTAAGCCTGCTCCACTATTTGCTCGAGCAGGACCTGGAAGAATTGGCAGATAATGAGGTTTTGCATCCCAAGATCCGGGAGGCGGCTTGGGACTTGGTCTTGGAAAAAATAAAAGACAGGAAACCGCAGGACCAGGAGTAAAAGTTCGGGACCGGAGCCGGACTTATTCTTTCTTTTCTTTCTTGTCCTGTTCCGCGCTTGCGGGCGGGGCGGAGTCTTCGCCTTTGAGCGAAGAGCGGAAGTTCTTGATGCCTTTGCCCAGGCTGGCTCCCAGTTGCGGGATCTTGCCCGCGCCGAAGATCAGGAGCACGATAAAAAGAATAATCGCCAGTTCCCAAGGACCGATTCCGAATGGCATGAATTACCTCCCACTGTTTAACTTATCACAGATCGTCCGGCTTGACAATCCAAACCATGACAAGATGACAGTTCCTGCTTTTTCAGATAAAATCCAAATAACCTTTTTGGAAAGATAATGATTGATATCCACAGCCATATCCTGCCCGGCATAGATGACGGCGCCGGTGATGAAAGCGTCTCCCTGGAAATGGCGCGCGCATACCGGGAACTGGGTTTTGAAAAGGTGGTGGCCAGTTCCCATATGACCGGGAAATCGGAGACCCCGGTGACCAGCGCGGACATTGAATCAAAAGTGAAGGCGCTCAATGAAAAAATCAGCGAGAACGGGATCAAGCTGGAAATTATCGCGGGCGCCGAATATTACCTGGACCGAGATTTCACGGACATAGCCGAAAGCCTCTGGCCGCTGGCGCGGATCAATAATTCATTTTTTGTGCTGGTGGAGATGCCCGCGCTGTTCATGCCCGCCTCCCTGGGCCTGAGCTTTTTCAACACCAGGGTTAAAAACCCAGAACTGAAAAAATTGCTGCCCTTCCTGCGCCTGATCATGGCCCATCCGGAGCGCAACGAGGAAGTGATCAAAAGGCCGGAGTCCGCGGTCAAGAACATCAAGGAGCAGGGCGTTTACATCCAGATGAACCTGGGCAGCCTGACCGGGTACTATGGCAAGACCGTGAAGAAGGCCGCGGAGCAGATCCTGAAACTCAAGATGGTGGACTTGATCGGGACCGACGCGCATTCCCCGGAACAGCTCCGGGCCATGGTCCCGGAGGGAATTCAAAGGCTGCAAAAAATCGCGGGTCAAAAGGCCGTGGATGTGCTTATGAAGATCAATCCCTCTAAAGTCCTGGCCGGAGAACCCCTGGAACCTTTCTATTGATCTCCAAGGAAAAGCAAATGGCAAGCGTTGAAATATGGCCGGTGCTGATCGCGGGCGGCCGCGGCACCCGCTTCTGGCCCCTGAGCAGAAAAAATTCGCCCAAACAGCTCTTGTGCCTGACCTCGGACAAGCCGCTGGTCCGTGAGGCTTGCCGGGTCCTGGAGCCGCTCGCGGAATGCAAAAATATTTTCATCTCAACCTCCAAAAACCTGGCGCCGGCCGTTAAAAAAGCGCTCCCCAAAATTCAGGGCCGGAATTTCATCATCGAGCCTGCGGGAAGAGACACCGCGCCCGCCATCGGCCTGGCCCTGGCCCTGCTCAGCAGGAGGCTCAGCAGTAATAAGCCGGAGCCGGTGATCGCGTTCCTGCCTTCCGACCACCACATCCAAAACCCGGAATCGTTCCGCAAAACTCTTCAAAACGCGGCAAAAATCGCGCACACGAGCAAACTGATCGTCACCATCGGCGTCAAGCCTGACTTCCCGTCCACCGGGTTCGGATACATCCAGCCCGGAAGGCCGCTGCCTAAAAGCAAAAATGCCTTTATTGCCAGGAGTTTTACGGAAAAGCCCGGGCAAAAGCAGGCCAAGAATTATATCCGGAGGGGATATTTGTGGAACGCGGGCATGTTCATCGCCCGGCCGGGCGCGCTCTGGAGCGCTTTCAAGAAATACCAGCCCCGGATGCACTCGGTCCTTCAAAAAATCCGCCATGCGCCTCCAGCGAAATTAAAATCCGTAATCGCCGCCGAATTCCCGAAGCTGCAAAAAATTTCCTTTGACTATGCGGTCATGGAGAAGGCGAAAGAGGCCGCGGTGGTCCCCGGAGATTTCGGCTGGAGCGACATCGGCGGGTACCGGGTGCTCCGGAAACTCATGGCCGCAAGGGGTGTGAAAAATTCGGGCAAGGGAAAACTAGTGACGGTTTCCTCGGAAGACTTTTTCGCGCACACCAAAAAACTGACCGCGCTCATCGGGGTGAGGGACCTGGCGGTTGTGGAAACCGATGACGCGATCCTGGTCATGGATCTGTCAAGCGATGCCAGGCTCAAGGAACTGGTCTCGGAACTGGAGCGGCTGGGCCTGGATGAATATCTGTAAGGGGGAATTTGGATGAAAATTCTGGTGACCGGCGGGGCCGGATTTATCGGCTCCAATGTGGTTGACGCCTATGTCCAAAAAGGACACCGGGTTGCGGTGGTGGATGATTTAAGCCGGGGAAAACGCGGTCAAGTCAATAAAAAAGCCAGGTTTTATAAAGCGGACATCAAGGACAAGGCCGGTCTGGAAAAAGTCTTCAAGGCTGAAAAGCCCCAGGTGGTAAACCACCATGCCGCACAGATCGACCTTCGAAAAAGCGTGGCCGACCCGGCCATGGATGCGTCCACAAACATCGTCGGGTCGATCAACCTTTTTGAACTCGCGCTCAGATACGGGACCAAGAAAATCATATTCGCCTCCACCGGAGGAGCCCTCTACGGAGAGCAGGATTATTTCCCGGCTGACGAGGACCACCCCATCCGGCCCATGTCACCCTACGGGATCGCCAAGCGTTCGGTGGAGCTTTACCTTTATTACTACCATGTGGTCCACGGCCTCCCGTCCGCGGTCCTGCGCTACAGCAATGTTTACGGCCCGCGCCAGGACCCGTTCGGGGAGGCGGGAGTGGTGGCCATTTTCGCGGAAAAACTCTGGCGCCATGAAAAGTGCGTGATCAACGGGAGCGGGAAACAGACCCGCGATTTTGTTTTTGTGGGAGATGTGGTGGCCGCGAATTTGCTCGCGCTGAAAAAAGGCGCGCACGGCCCGTTCAACATCGGCACCGGCGTGGAGACCGATGTCAACCGGATATATCAGGCGCTGGCGAAGAGCGTCGGCTCAAAGAAGAAAGCGGTCCACGGCCCGGCTAAGAAGGGGGAGCAGATGAGGAGCGTGCTCGACAACCGCCGCGCCCGAAAAGTCCTGGGCTGGATGCCGAAGGTGGAATTGACGCAAGGCCTGAAACTGACCGCGGAATTCTTCAGGCCAATGAAATAGAAATTGTATTTTTCAAGCCTGTGTTTATTTCTTTTTATTAACCGGTTCCTTATTCGCCTTTTCCAAAACCTGTTCCAGCTTCTTCTTGTCCGATTCCGGGATCTGGTCCTCAACCGGCTTGGCGGTAGAGCCTGGAATTTCCTTTACTCCCGTCCCGGTTTTTTTAACCGTGTCTGAGTTTGCCGGCCCGGGTCCGGTTTGTTTTGATTCCGCCTTGCTCCCGATGATGTCCTTGACCTCCCCGGCGCGCTTCTCCATCAGCGCGGTTTTTTGCTTGAGCCATTTCTCGCTCTTGTTCCTAAGGCTGGGGGTTTGAAGGATTACGGTCAACACCGCCACCACCATCACCAGGATAATCGTGGTCAATATCCACCTGATCATATTCCACCTCCGCGTCTGAAAATATTTTAGCACCTTGGACCCGGATTTGGAAATATTTGTCCGGGTCCAAATGCGACAGTCAGCTAAAAGAATTAGCGGGAATCTCTATCCGCGCTTGAAACCGGCAACAGCGATCAGGACCATGGCGGCCAGGGAACTTAACATCACCCACAATCCCAGCCTGAAACAGACCGGCACGTAGCGGAACTCAAGCTCATTCTCGCCCTGGTCCAGAAAAACCGCCCGGAAAGCATAATCGCCGCGCAGAATCTTCCACTCCTCGCCGTTCACCCAGACCCTCCAGCCCGGATAGTAATTGTCAGTCATAACCAGGTATCCAGGGGCATACATTCTCACCCGCATCCGGGCGCGGACCGCGCTATATTCCGTGACCTCAACCGGCTCGTTCGCGGGCATTCGGCCCCATCTGCCCGGGCTATTGATCAGGTTATAAGTCGGGTCCGGATTGGATAAAAGCACGGAGGTTCTGGGCTGGAAAACGGACGGGTTGAGGAGTTTGGAAATCAGGTCCGAATCGCCGGTGATCAATTCCGCCTTGTGCACGACAAAGGCCCGGGGAAGCGCATATTGATTCAGGTATATGCCGGAGCCGGGGGATGTTTCCTGCAATGCCGCATCCTTGCGGATGATGCGAGGTTCGATCAAGGCCAGGCCCCCGGGAGCCTCGCTGACTGGCAAGGCGTTTATGGTGTAACCATATTCGCCCGGCGGCGACAACTGACGGTCAATCTGGAAAAGACTTCCATTGCAGGACGCCGCTGTATTCCCGTCAGCGTAGCGCGCGAACAAAAGGGAGGGCTGGCCGCCTGCGGAAAGTTTTGCGGTTGTTTGGATGAAACCCTTGCCTGGGCCGCGAATCCGGCAGGCCCAAGCCAGCCTGGAATCCGGATAGGTCATTATAGACATCCGCACCGAGGAAGAAAAATTCATCTGCAATTCCTTAATGGAATCAAAGCCATTCTGCTTCTCAATCCTAACCCGGCCTCTAAACAGGACCGGGCCTGGCAATGCTCCTGGTTTTAGCAGGTAATATGGCGAGGAGAATTTAAGGGAATAACGTCTGGAAATCACATATCTCACGCCGGTGAGATTGAAAAGCTGCAGGGTTTTGGGGCTTAGGAATTCCGGCTCGAGCATGCTCAGCCCAGAAAAATTGAGCGAGCCGCTGTCCGAGCGCGCGACAATCCCGGAGTATGCTTCATGGAGCAGCTTGAAGCTGCGGTAGAGCGGCAGGCGTGTGAAGGTGCTGAGCGAATCCGCGCGGGTCTCGGCCTGCAAGAACCCGGTTATCTCCGGGCTGAGGTCCATATGGTTAGCTCCCTCCAGCGTCATGAACCTGAACAGACCGGCCGGGAGGCGGGGCCTTACGGCATCGGAAATATTTTCCGGCGCTTTGAAAATTTCCGGGGAATTGCGCGGGACGCTGATTTCTGCGAGCAGGTAGACATCCGCGATCAAAACCAGGGCCAGACCGGAGGCAAAGATTTTCGGATTGAGCGGTTGCCCGCGCAAGCGAAGAATTGCGAGACCGAGCCCGCTGACCAGCAGAATTGCGGCCGGGATCAGGCGCAGCCATCCGCCCGAGCACCAGGGCGCGCTTGAAGCTGTCGCGGCTGCCAGGATCAGAGCAAGGGCGATGGCCGTAATTGGGATGCGATGCTTCATTTCATTTCGCAGGGAATCTATTCCATGCCCTGCCAGGACGAGCAGGGCAAAGGCGATCACCTCCACCCATTTAAAACGGTTGGCCATGGACCCGATGACCGGGATCAATTTGAGCAGACCATCGAACCAGCCGAGGTAAAAGACCAGCCCTATTGAGAGCAGCGTGATGAGCCATCGGTGGAGAGTTGTAATTTCGGCATCCCTTCTCCAAGCCCTGATGGAAATCAAAGCGGCAAGCAGCGGCGCCAGCCCCAAATAGATGGGTGACAGCCCGTTATTGAAAGCATCGAAGGGGAATAGATCTTTCATATATTTAAAGGGCAAGAAAAAAAGCGGGATCATGAGGTAAGGCTTGTCCCCGTAAAAACAGCCGTAGTGCAATTTAAATTCGGAGGCCGGGCCGCGGATCGAAAAGTGGAGCATCTCCTGGATGGCCAGGAAAAAGGGCATGATCATCAGCCCGGCCAAAATGGAGGCGGACAGGATGGCGCCCGCGGAACGCAGCCGGAAAGCCCGGTCAAATTTAGCGCAAAAAATTATGAATAAAAACAGACCAATCATGCTGTAGGCATAGGCCTCAACCTCTCCGGCCAGAGCGCAGATGCACATAACCAGAGCAAGCAAAAGCATGGGCCTAAGTTTCGGCCGCTCAAGGATTATATGGGTAATCCAGTAGATCAGCGGCATCCAGGTCATGACGATCAGGTTGGCGGGATGGTTGATGGTGAAAAAAAACAAGCCGGACAGCGGGTAACACAAGGCGGGCAGGAATCCCGCCAACGGACTCAAGCCGCGGCGTCTGAGAAAGCCGTACATCAGCCCTGCGGCAAGCCAGGAGTGGAGAAAAATCGACAAGGGAATTGCGGTGCCGTATTTGAAAGCGATCATGAAAAACATCTGCAGGGGATACAGACCCCCTGTGTAGGAATATGCGATGAGGGGGGACCCGAAGAGATTTTGCGTGTCCCAAAGCGGGAACATGCCTGACCGGTAGGCAAGAGCAGTTTCGGTCAAGCATGGATACCATCCGGAAATGATGTCTTCTTTATACGGCAAATCGATGATGGTCTGGCCCACCAGCAACTGGGGGATATAAACTCCGGCAATGAGCAGGCCCATGGCGAGAATGACGAAAAGATCGTGTCGCGATTTGGAAGACACAACTAAATTTTATACTGAAAGATAATTGGTTTCAAGGTTGACTTCTAAGCGTAACGGCCGGAAACAGCCTTTATAATGGCAAGATTCATGAGCGCGGAAACAATCCCGATGGACATGGCCCCGTGAGCAACGGCCCGACTATTCCATTTGGTCAGTAACTTGTGAAAAAAGTTGACATTCCCGGAAAAATCGCTAACATTATAAACCAAATTTCCGAAAGGGTTCCGAGCATGAAAACATATTTGGCAAAACCCGGGGAGATAGTCCCCAAATGGTGGCTTGTTGACGGCCAGGGCAAGGTCCTGGGCAGGATCGCGACCCGGATCGCGGACGTGCTCCGCGGCAAGGACAAGCCGGTCTTCACTCCGAATGTCGACACCGGCGATTTCGTGATCGTGGTGAATGTGGACAAGATCGTGCTGACCGGGAGCAAGCTGGACAAGAAAAAGTATTACCGTTCCACGGGCTACGTGGGCCATTTGAAGGAAGCGAGCGCGCGCAAGCTGATGGAGAAGAAGCCGGGGGAGATACTCCGTCTCGCGGTCAACGGCATGCTTCCCAAGAACAAGATGCGGCCCTACTTGATGAACAAGCTCAAGCTTTACGCCGGGCCGGATCATCCGCACTCGGCGCAAAAGCCGGAGCCGCTGAAGGTTTAAGGAGGGAATCGATG
>Ga0315287_10003792_pt1 | contig 14636 bp, 11 predicted proteins | sample YL17G11_0_MG_FD_205037 | JGI IMG/M metagenome (GOLD analysis project Ga0315287, IMG submission 205037) | Sediment microbial communities from Yellowstone Lake, YNP, Wyoming, USA - YL17G11_0 | ecosystem: Environmental > Aquatic > Freshwater > Lake > Sediment | place: USA: Wyoming | collected... | reverse complement strand
TCTTGGGACATTCGACGAACGATTCGGGATCAGCCAGGACCGATTCCTCCAGATTGTCTACGAGGCAAAAAAAGTCTGGGAAACCGCAGCGGGAAAAGAGTTGTTTCATTACCGGAAAGATGGCCTCATGAGAGTCAATCTGGTCTTTGACTGGCGGCAAGAAGCGCTCGTGAAGGCGAAGGAACAGAGAACCAAGATTGACGAGAACGGCAGCTCATTCGATATGCTCAAGTCGGACTATGAGAGGAAAGCCGCTGCCGTCGAACGAGAGCAGTCGGCCCTGGAAGAGTCGGCGCAAGCCTACAAGACCCACCTCGATGAATACAATGCCAGAGTGACGCGCTGGAACGACGGGGAGAACCGGACAGAAGGTGAAGCGCAGTTGCTTCAGAGCAAGAGAAAGGACCTCGACCCGGAACTGGCTCTCGTGGAGCAGAAGCGTAGCTTGCTCAAAACAAATGTTGACGATCTCAACGCTCTCGGAGAGCGCATCAGCGCGCTCGCAAAGAAATTCAATCTGGAGGTTGAAATGTTGAATGGGACCTACGTGAATCAAAGGGAGTTTGAAAAAGGGGTCTTTGACGGCAGGAATATTGATATCTATGAGTTCGAGAAAGAAGAAGATTTGAAAGTGGCGTTGGTTCACGAACTTGGACATGCGCTGGGGATTGAGCATGTGGAAAATCCACGGGCGATCATGTACCGAAAACTTGCCGCGCAGGATATGAACGACATCCATCTTACAAGCGAGGATCTCACTGAGCTTCTTTCCAAACTGAAGTAGCAGGTCGTTTCATCTACCAATTCTTGAAGGAGAAAACACTATGAACGCCCACCGCAGCCTACGAATCCTCCTTTTGATTGTTCTTCCCTTTGTCCTCCTTCGGGCGGCCGACGTCCTGACCCCCAAGGATATTCTGATGATGAAACGGGTCAGCAGCGCAGTCATCAGCCCAAACGGTGAGTGGATTGCGTACACCGTTTCGGTTCCGCGTGAAGCAATGGACAAACCCGGATCCGCCTACAGTGAACTGTACGTTGTTTCGACGAAAACAAAAGAAATGCGTCCATTTATTGTTGGCAAGGAAAACGTCTCCGCCGTGACGTGGAAGCCAGATGGGTCGGCCCTGTCGTTTGTCGCCGCCCGCGGTGATGGTGCATCGCCTCAGGTATGGATGATCCCTGTCGACGGCGGGGAGGCGGTCCAGGTGACACGGACAGAGACAGGCGTGACCTCGTATGCGTGGAGTCCGGCTGGCAATAAGATCGCCTACTTGTTGACACCGGGGAAATCAGCGAAAGAGAAGAAGTTGGAAGGTTCGGGTTACGGTTTCGTGTATTTCGAAGAAGACCTCAAACACCGGAACCTGTATCTGGCTGAGATGGGGAAATCCGGTCTCGTCGGCTCACCCCAGCAGTTCACGAAAGACATGACTGTCTGGTCGTTCGTGTTCTCGCCGGACGGGAAGTCTATCGCAGTCGCGGTTTCGCCGAGGAATCATGTCGATGACTCCTACATGTTTCAGAAGATCCATCTCCTCAACATTGAGTCAAAATCCCTGAAGCAGCTCTCGACCAATCCGGGTAAGTTGGGCAATTTCGCATTCAGTCCCGACGGAAAGTACCTGGCGTATGCTGCTGCCCTTGAGCGTAAGGATCACGCGGTGAGTCAGGCCTTTGTCGTCCCGGTGGAAGGGGGAGCAGTAACGAATCTTACTCCGGCGAATTTCCCCGGCCACGTCCGCTGGGTTGATTGGATGGATGCAACGACCCTTCTCTACGGATCGGCTGAAGCGACGAACAACACAATCTCAACAGTGAATGTGAAGGGGGGACAGAGGGGGGTGATTCTGAGCTCTCAAACGTCGGGAGTCGTTTTCGATCAGGCGAGTTTCGCCGGCTCTGTTCACTCCGCTGCATTTGTTGGAAACACCGCCGGCTATCCGGGAGATCTGTTCGTGTGGAATAAGGGGCAAGAGCCCGAACGTCTCACGTCGGTGAATGCTGCGTTTGCAGACCGTCAGCTGGGGAAGCAGGAGGTTATCAAGTACAAATCCCGTGATGGAGTGGAGATTGAAGGGATCCTCATCTATCCGGTGAATTATCAGAAGGGAACGACATATCCCCTGGTCACGCTTGTCCATGGCGGACCTGAAGCGAATTACGCCAATGGTTGGATGACAGGATACAGCGAGCCGGGTCAGGTTCTGAGCGGGAGAGGGTATGCAGTCTTCTATCCCAACTATCGATCAAGCACGGGTTACGGTGTGCAATTCGCCGCTGTAGGATATGGAGATCCTGCCGGCAAGGAATTCGATGACATCGCGGATGGAATTCAGTTCCTTATCAAACAGGGAATTGCAGACAAGAATCGTGTCGGACTCGGCGGCGGTTCCTATGGCGGATACGCATCAGCATGGTTCGCGACATACTACACCAAGCTTGTCAAGGCTGTCTGCATGTTTGTCGGTATCAGCGATCTCATCAGCAAGCGCGGTTCAACTGACATTGCATATGAAGAATTGTATGTCCATTCCGGAAAGCCGCTGGAGCAGATGTGGGATCTTGCTCTCAAACGAAGTCCTCTCTACTATGCGCATCAAAGCAAGACAGCCACGTTGATCATGGGCGGAGGAGCAGATCCACGTGTCCATCCAACTCAGAGCATTGAGCTCTATCGCCAGATGAAAATGACAAATCACCCGGCAGTCAGGCTTGTTCAGTATCCGGGCGAAGGCCATGGCAATGCACGGCAACCAGGTCGTGTCGATGTATTGTACCGGATTCTGGATTGGTACGACTGGTATGTGAAAGACGCCCATCCGTTGAACGGACCAATGCCGCCGCTGGATATCAGCGAAAAATACGGGCTGAGTTTACCTGAATAGAAAGAGATTCTTTGGCCGGTCAATCAAACGAACCACAACTTCTTCGCGCCCTCGGACTGAAAGAAGGGCTTGCGATCCACATGAGTGCGATCATCGGCTCGGGTATTTTTGTCGTCCCGGCTGCAATCGCAGGACATCTGCACTCCATGGGGCTTATTCTCGTGGTATGGGTTGCAGGAGGATGTCTCTCACTCTTCGGGGCACTCACAGTTGCAGAGCTGAGTTCGTTTCACACTGCTGCCGGTGGACCGTATCTGTACCTCAGAGACAGTTTTGGTCGTGTATGGGGGTACATGTTCAGCTGGAACCACTTCTTCATCAACACGGCTGGTTCCCTGGCGGCGATTGCTGTAGCGTTTGCGACATACCTCGGATACTTCTTCCCCTCCTTTGTGTCGCACGATCCAATTCTTCACTATTCTGGTACGCCGCTGGGATTTCCGCTGGAGTTCACATTCCGTGGGACTCAGCTCGTTGCGATGATCGTCATCTTTGTGGCCACTCTCATTAATATCCGGGGTGTCCGGCTCGGCGGATGGGTCACGAACTTCTTCACATTGGCAAAGGTCTTCGCTCTGCTGGCCCTCATCGTTGCAGCGTTTTCTTCCGGGAAGGGATCGGCGGCGAACTTCGGCCCCTGGTGGCCGGATCACTGGTCGACCGAGCTCACTTCGGCCTTTGGCCTGGCAATGATCTCGGTGCTCTGGTCGTACGAAGGATGGACAACAGTTACACAGTCTGCCGGAGAAATCAAGTATCCGGAGAAAAATGTACCTCGTGCTCTGCTCATCGGAACTGTCCTCATCATTGTCCTGTATCTTTTCGTCAACCTCGCCTACGCCTATATCATACCCATCGGGCAGATGGCTGGCTCAGAGCGAATAGCGGCTGATGCCGCTTCAGTGGTGCTCGGTCCCATCGGTACGTCGCTTGTCATTGTTGGAATCCTTTGTTCAACATTCGGGACAATCAACAACTCGTTCCTCAGCGATGCTCGCTCCATGTATGCGGCAGGAGCAGACGGCGCATTTGCCCCCGGTTTTGGAAAAGTCCACGCAGGTTTCAGGACTCCATACGTGACCGTGATCGCTCTGGGGGTCTGGAGTGCTCTGCTGACGCTAAGCGGTTCATATGACCAGATCGCATCGTATGTCATCTTTGGATCCTGGTTCTTCTATGGAATGACGGCACTGTCAGTTATCGTCTTGAGAAGAAAGATGCCCGACGTACCGAGACCTTACAAAGCATGGGGATATCCTTATGCAACTTTGCTCTTTGTCAGTGCTGCGGGTTGGATACTCTACAACACGGTCGTCGAAGACACCCGCGCGGCGATCACGGGGATTGCTCTGCTGCTCCTGTCACTCCCGTTCTATTTCTATTGGTCGGGAAGGAAAAGAGAGCGTAAGACGTAAGAGGTTTGCCCTGAGCGAGCCCCGCTTTCAGCGGGGTAAACTCCGCGAGTCGAAGAGTGAGACGTAAGAAATTAGACGTTAGATGAAGCATGGAATCATTTCTGAATTCTACATCCTGTATTCATCCGGGGACTTCCAAAATGATAAACTCTCTCCGTCCATCAGTCAAGATGCTCAGTCAGGAATTTGTCGAAAAGATCGTTGGAGAAGCATGCCAGGTTCTGGAACGAACCGGCGTCTTTGTCGAAAACACAACAGCGATCGAGTTGTTCCGTGCTGCGGGAGCAAGGATCGACCAGTCGTCAAAACGAGTCCATCTTGGGGCGAAGATCATCGATCAAGCGCTTTCGACAGCCCCGCACGCGATCACGCTTTATGATGCCGACGGAGAGAAATCTTTTGTGGTGGGCGGAGACGAAGTACACTTCGATCCAGGGTCTGCAGCGCTTAACGTCTTCGACCACTCGACACAATCGGAACGGAAGCCCGTCACGAAGGATCTCGTTCGGTTCTCCAGCCTGACTCAGCGGCTTGAGCATTTCGACTTCCAGAGCACTGGATTGATCAGCAGCGACGTGCCGGAGAAGATCGCTGATTGCCACCGCATGTTCATTGCCCTGCAGTGCTGCACAAAACCGATTGTCACAGGCTTGTTCGTTGTGGAAGGCTTCAGTCCCATGTACGAGATGCTGGCGGCCGTGCGTGGTGGATCGGCCGATTTGAGAAGAAAGCCTCTTGCAATTTTTGATGCGTGCCCTTCGCCGCCGTTGAAGTGGAGCAATCTGACCACGCAGAGTCTGATCGATTGTGCCCGGGCAGGCATACCGTCCGAGCTGGTCTCGATGCCCCTGACAGGAGCGACGGCGCCCGTGACACTCGCGGGTGCGCTCGTTCAGCTCACCGCGGAAAACCTTGCAGGTGTTGTGATCACGCAGCTGGCCTCCCCCGGGGCGCCTGTGATCTTCGGAGGTTCGCCGTCGTGTTTCGATATGCACACAGCCAATCCGCCGATGGGCGCGATCGAAACGATGATGATTGATTCGGCGTACAGTCAGATTGGCAAGTGGCTTGGCTTGCCTGTGCATGCCTATATCGGTCTGAGCGACTCAAAATGCGTTGATGCCCAGGCCGGATTGGAAACCGGTATCGGTGCAGTGCTCGGAGCCCTCTCTGGTATCAACGTGATCTCGGGAGGAGGGATGATGGACTTCGAATCGACGCAGAGTCTTGAGAAGCTCGTCATCGATAACGACATTTGCGGCATGGCCTACCGCCTCATCCAGGGTATCGTCCAACGCGATGAGCCGATCGCAGTCGACCTCCTGAGTGAACTGGCAAGCGACAGTGACTTCATGACGCACCCTCACACGCTGCAATGGCATCTTCTTGAGCAGAAGTACTCCCGGGTTATCAATCGAGACGGATACGATCAATGGGTACACTCCGGAAAACAAACGTTGGCTGAGCGAGCATCCGGGCGTGTCCGAGAGCTTCTTAGCGAAAAGACCGTGTCAACGCTCTCTCTCGACAAGAACGAAGAGCTCCGGAAGATAATGGGAACGCATTCGAGGTCTCTCGGGTTTGAGATGTCAACACTCCTGTACGTTATTTGAGGAGCGAGGACCTTCGCACGGTTTTCTCTGTCTCTTGAAGATTCTGGCTTAGACTAGTTTGGCACAAATTCCATCGAAGATGAAGCAAGCCCATAGAACATTTTGGCAGAGAGAACCTATGCTTTTCTCTCTCAGTATCGTGTCCTGGCTTCTTGTCGCGAGTCTCCCTGCACAAACGATTGTAGAGATCAGGGGAGAAAAGTTCTTCATCAACGGCGAGCCGACATACAAGGGAAGGGTGTGGAACGGTTGCCCGATCGAAGGACTCCTGCTTAACGCGAGGATGGTACAGGGGATATTCGATGATTTGAATCCGGAGACACGGGAGCTTTGGAAGTACCCTGACACGGGGACATGGGATCCCGATCGGAACACGGATGAGTTTGTTGCAGCCATGCCCGAGTGGCGCGAGCACGGGCTGCTTGGGTTTACGTTGAATCTGCAAGGCGGCAGTCCGACTGGTTACGGGAACAAAGCGTGGAAAAACTCATCCTTCGATGAGAAGGGAGAGCTGCGGCCGGCATATTTTCGTCGCCTGGCAAAAATCCTGAATCAAGCTGACCGGTTGGGAATGGTTGTAATCCTCGGCATCTTCTATTTTGGGCAAGACGAGGTGCTCGCCGACGAACGCGCGGTCATCAGCGCTGTGGACCATACGGTAGATTGGCTCTTCACTTCGGGCTACAGGAATATTCTGATAGAGATCAACAACGAATGTGATGTTATATCGTACGATCATGAGATACTGAAACCCGCCCGTGTTCATGAGCTTGTCGAGCGAGTCAAGAACAAACAGCAGAACGGCTATCGCTTTCTGGTCGGGACCAGTTTTAAGGGCAAGTCGATTCCCACCTCGGACGTTGTGAAGGCATCTGACTTCGTCCTTCTCCACGGAAACGGGGCCAGTGATCCTGCCATGATTACGGAGATGGTGAAAAAGACAAAGCAGGTTGAGGGCTTTCATGCGATGCCCGTCCTTTTCAACGAAGACGACCATTTCAATTTCGAAAAACCTGAAAACAACTTCGTTGCCGCGCTACGTTCCTACGCGTCGTGGGGATTCTTCGACTACCGCTTCAAGGGCGAGACCGATTTTCATGAGGGCTATCAAAGCGTCCCTGTCGATTGGCGAATCAGTTCTGAACGTAAGAGAAGATTCTTCGAATTGCTTCGTCAGATCACTTACGGCAACTGACGGATGCCGATGTGTCATTTTGCTATGATCATCTTGCAGAAAATCCCCTGTTGTGTCGTTTTACTCTCCTCCATCGTTGTCTTGCCATTCGCGACCGCTGCGGCGCAACGCCAATCCTCCCGAAGTCAGCATAGCGTTACGGAGGCAGTGATTCTGTGGAATCGCGACGCGTCTGCCGCGGATTCCATCGACCAGGGAAGTTATGCAGCGATGATGGCCAGCATGGGATTCGCTGCGTCGCGGCTCAACCTTGAGGATCTGGACAATGCTAAAATCGATGAACGCACATTGCTGCTTGTTCCGCATGCATCCTCCCGGTCTCTTTCATCAACACAGGCGCAGCGCATCGTTCGAGCGATTGAGAAAGGACTCAGGCTTGTTGTGGCCGGTGAGAGTCCGCTTCTCTCGGCTCTCCGTATCAAACTCGGAGTGAGTGAACAGGTCGGCGTCGTCGTCGACCAGAGTTCTCCCTCCAACCACCTGCATTGGGCTGATTGGCCAAGAGTGAAGTGGATATCTGCTTTTCCGGATCTACCGAAACAGATCCTCTATGCCGACTCCTCTACCGGGCATCCGCTGGCGATCAGTGCACGTCGAGGGAAAGGGAAGTACGTCGCTTTTGCGCCGCATCTCGATCCCCTCTCAGGAAGTGGCTACTCTAGATTTCCGACAATCGTCAATGCCATTTTCCGAAACCTCGGATGCAAGCCACCGTTCCGGCGTCAAGGGGTTGATGCATATTTCGATCCCGGCTACCGGATCGGCATGTCGATGGAGGCCACGGCAGAACGGTGGCGTGAGTGGGGGATCCGGGCCGTGCATGCAGCGGCATGGTACTACAATAGCTCGCCTCCGTTCGACTACAAGAGATTGATCGACGCGGCTCACAAAAGCGGAATACTCGTGTACGCCTGGCTCGAGTGGCCGCACGTGGGGAAAGGATTCTGGAGTGAGCATCCGGAATGGAGGCAAAAGAATGCATTGCTCCAAGATGCGAATCTGGATTGGCTCCATCTCATGGATCTTCAGAATCCCGACTGTATGAACGCAGCAGTGAACGACTTATCTCGGCAGCTGGAGCTGGATTGGGATGGCGTCGACATTGCAGAGTTCACGATTACCGGAGCCGGCGGCGAGGCGTTACGTGGTCCGTCACGACCGGATTACTTCACCAGCTTCGGGACGTCGATGCGTACGGAATTCGCCGAGGTGGGGGGCTTTGATCCGCTGGAGCTGGAAAACCCGAGTTCCACGCATTATTGGATGCGGGATTCCGTCGGATTGGAGAAGTTCTATCAGTACCGGAAGGTCGTCAACAATCGTCTACTTCGCCGTGTCGTGGAGTTCATCCTGGATCTGGAGAAAAAGGGGAAACGGGACTGGGAGCTTATCCACACGATAGTCGACAATTCATTGCATCCCGAGTTCGACCATTTGATGGGCTTCGATCTCAATGCGACGCTAAAGCTGGTGAAAGAATTCGACATCACCCTGAATGTCGAAGACCCATATATGGAGTGGGAGCAGCCGCCGATCCGCTATCGCCGTTTGCGTGAGACATTGGGATCGCTCATTCCTGAGCGTGCCTCAATGATCGACATCAATGTAGTGCCGATTCATCCCGTCTCGCAACATGGATTCGCGTCAGAACGAGCCACAGGGGCCGAGTTCCTTCAGCAACTACAAATAGCATCGGAGCAACGGGGTCGAGTGTGCGTGTACTGTGAGTGGTCGGTATTCGAACAGGATTGGCCGATCGTACCTCATACGATGGCCGGCGGATCAACCATCAAGAAGAGTGCTGACGGATGGGAGGTCAACGTGCCGGTCACCGTAGAGCTGGATTGGAAAACGAAGGGGCTTTCTCCGATCTTAGATGGGAAGGCATGGCCCTGCTACGGAGACGACGGGATCGTATTGCCAGCCGGAACGCACCAGCTTTCGTTCAAGAAAAACGAAAAAGCTCCAGGCGTCGATCGACAACCTCTCCGCCTCGTTGAGATTGGAGGAGAACTCATCGAAGGTCAGGGCACAGAGGCGGGAATCGAAATTCTGTACACCTCTCCTGCGAGGTGCCTGCTCACTTTGAATCGTCCGGCTGCTAAAGTACTGGTCGACGGAATTCCGAAGGACCTCCCGGTGTTCAAGGGAGTGGCGGGTTACATTGTGTTCGCGCCATCAGGAATGCATCGGATATCAATGACGAAGTGAGGGGACATGGTTGTTGGGAACGGGACGAAAAATATCGTCATCATCGGCGCCGGATACGGTGGAATTACTGCGGCGTTGAGGCTTGCCAGGATGTTTCGTTCTTTGCGGGAATACAGCGTTCGCCTAGTGGACAAGAATCCATACCACACGCTGAAGACTCAACTCCACGAAGCGGCGGTCCACAAACGCGTAGTGACGATCGATATCGGGCGGATAATCCGCAACCAAAGCATTTCCTTCCATCTTGGATCTACAGCTGCAATCGATCTCCGCGAGAAAACAATCCTTATCGGAGACCAGCCATTCCCGTTTGAGTTCCTCGTCGTCGCACTCGGGGGCCAGACCAACTTCCACAACATCGCAGGCCTCGAACAATACGCGCTGACACTCCAGCGTGCCTCCGACGCTGAAAAGATCTACCAGCACATTTCGGTGATGTGCGCCAAAGCGTACTCAGAACCGGACCCGAACCTCCGGAAGCAGATGCTCCGATTCGTCGTCGGGAGAGGCGGGTTGTCGGGCATCGAGCTTGCGGGGGAATTGGTGGACCACATTTCTCAAAGCGTCAAGGACTATCAACTTTCAGCCGTCGAGCCGGAGGTAATCGTCGTGGAGGCCGCGGATGATATTCTCCCGGCGTCTAGCAAAGAGCTGCGTGAGCAAGTCAGGAAGAGACTCATGGACAAAGGCGTTCGCCTTCTTCCCCGTACAAGAGTGGTGGAGGTCTCAGCGGCCGGAGTGTCCCTCTCCAGTGGCGAAATGCTTCATTCGGGGACACTGATCTGGACCGGAGGGATACGGATCGCTGACGTAGCCAAAGAGAGCGGTTTCTCGATCGGGCAGTCAGGACGCATTGTCGTCAATGAGTATCTTCAATCTGCGACTCAACCTTCGGTGTACGCGATCGGCGACAACGCGCTGGCCATCAATCCCGAAACTGGAAACCCGGTTCCGGCGGCAGCTTAGTTTGCTCTCCAGCAAGGGAGACTTGTCGCCGACAACATCCATGTGGTTGTTCTCGGCAAACCGCAACGCAAGTATGTTCCGAAAGTCTGGGGTGAAGTGGTGAGTCTTGGACGCCATCTTGCGGCTGCCTGGCTTGCGCTGCCCATTCTCAGGAAGCTGGCATTCGTCGGATTTATTGCCAGCCTGTTGAAGGCTGCGATCGCTGAGAAACACATCATCCTCCTGAAAAAGGAAAGTCGAAACTGGATGGCGTATTGATCGCCCCTCTTCCGGGGGTGCGTCCGGTATTCAAAGATTATTCTTGTTGCCGGAATATTCTTCCCGAGTGTTGAAATTCGTGAGGAGGTTCTTTCTATAGAAGGGGAGATCGGGAGCAATGGGAATTACTGCCGCCTCTATGCTGTCGACGAAATCGAGAACTCGATAGCGCCCGGCTTCGAGTTGCTCTGTCACAGGCTGCAGGCACCTTTGTGTATAGAGGCCGCAGAGAGGGTAGAGTTGTTGATTGAGCGACGGAATCTTGACGGCCGAGCTCGAAGGAAATTCGGCGATGTATCTGACAAGATTTGCCGTGATGAACGGAGTATCGCACGCGCAGATAAAAACGCCAGAGCCGCCGGCATGAACCAGGCCTGAGTGAATTCCGCCGAGAGGACCGCAATCCAGGAAAACATCTCCGTACGTTTCAAGCCCGATTGATCGATAGGCCGAGGCGTCATTCGCCACGAGAAGCACCCGGTCGAAAACCGACTGCAGGGTCGAAGCGACGTGGGCCACCAATGGACGGCCATCGAGCTTCAGAAGAGCCTTGTCCGTGCCCATGCGTAAGCTCTTGCCGCCGGCAAGTATTACTCCAGTGATCGTGCTATTCATCGAGTCGCCTCTCTGTCATTTCTGCCCGACAACAATCTTTCCCTCCTTCATCACGAAAGCTACATGCTCGACGACGGAAATGTCTGTCGTGGGATCTCCGGGGACCGCCACGATGTCCGCGAGTTTGCCTGTCTCCAAAGTCCCGATGACATTTCCGAGACCGAGCAAATCTGCTGCCGTTGATGTTGCTGAACGCAGAGCGTCGATGGGAGCCATACCGAGGTTTACCATGAGTTCCAGTTCCTGGGCGTTTGTACCCGGCAGGCTGAAGGTATCTGTGCCGAAGGCGATCTTCACTTTCGACCTCAACGCCCTCTTGAACGTCTCGTTGTGACGGTTGACGGTCGTGATAAGCTTGGCCTTTGTCTGAGGAGTAACTTCCCCGAAAACCTTCCCATCGCGCCAGAGTTCATAGACCATCAGTGTGGGTACGTAGTAGATCCCTTTCTGTGCCATCAGGTTGAAAGTCTTCTCGCTGATGTACAGGCCATGCTCGATCGAGTTCACTCCGGCTTCGATAGCCATCCGCGCTGCGGTGTCTGAGTACACATGTGCTGCAACTGTAAGCTTTGCCCGCCGCGCTTCGTCGACAAGGACTTTGAGTTCCTCCGGCGTATATGTCAGCACCCCTGTCAGCGAATCGTTGCTTGTCTGTTTTTTCTCTGCAGACTCGATGTACACTTTGATCAGATCGGCGCCAAGTTTGACAAGATGTCTGACCTGCTTTCGAATCTCGACTTCTCCGTCCGCCTCAAACGATGACGAAGGAAGAGAAATGTACGGGCTGTAGCCCACCATCTGGTAGGATCCTTTTGCCGCTACAGGCTGGATTGGAGCCAGAATCCTGGGACCGGGCACAACGCCACGGTTGATCGCGTCGCGGAGAGCGATGTCCACAAGCGCAGCCCCTTCATTTCCCATATCACGTACAGTAGTGATTCCGGCCTCAAGCGTGCGGCGAGCGGACTCAGTTGCGCAGATCGCGCGATACTCAGGAGTCTCACGAAGCGTCTGTTGATCGGGATCGCCCGGATGAAGAGCGATGTGCGTATGCGCATCGATCAAGCCGGGCATGACGGTCATCCCGGAAAGGTCGATGACTCGTGAGCCAGCTGGAGGATTTTTGCTTTCGCTGATGTCAACAATCCTGGATCCCTTGACGGAGATTGTTACGTTTTGTCGGACTGACATCGATTTTCCGTCGAACAATTTGCCGGCCCTGATGAAAAGGGTTTGTTCCTGTGCTTTGGCAGAAAACGCACACACGGTCATGAAAAGCAGGATCGCGAGTGTCTTGTTGAAGGAATGAGTTTTCATCGCTCTCTCAAATTATCATTACTGGATGTATTGTGCCAATATAGCTCGATGCGCACCGACAATCAACCAGACGTAATCCTTCGCCTATCAAGTTGGAAAAAGCTTCGCGGACGCCTTGACTGTCGTCGTCCCACCTGCTACATTAACAGCTGACATTCCATGCATGCAAAGCAGTAAGGTGTTTTGCGAAAGACAAGAATGAACGGCCCCCTCTATAAGTTCTTTGTCGGAGACCACAGAAGGCTCGAAAAGTTGTTGAATCGTGCGGCCGTCAGAGCCCCGGAATATGATATGGCTGCCTACGGCGAGTTCCGAGCCGGATTGCTCAAGCACATCAAGATGGAAGAAAACGTCATCATTCCAGCGGCACAGAAAGTACGCGACGGCAAACCCCTTGCCATTGCCTCCAAACTCAGGCTTGATCACGGCGCGCTCGTGGCCTTGCTGGTGTCCCCGCCTTCGCCGACGATTGTCAAAGCGATTCGGGGAATCTTGTCGGACCATAATCGATCAGAGGAAGATCAGGGGGGGCTCTATGATTTGTGTGAACGCCTCGCCGGTGAACAAGTCGACGCATTGATGAAGAAGGTTGAGGACGTTCCCGAAGTGCCGGTGCTTCCCCACAAGAGCGGGCCAAACATTCTGGAGGCTACGAGACGGGCTCTTGAGAGGGCGGGGTATGATCTGGACGACTACTCTTCAGGCCCTCAGAGATCATGACCCTTTGATCGCTGCAGTTGTCAAAAAGCCCTGTTCCTTTTCCGTCCTTAAACGGACCCCCGTAATGATCTCCTGGCGGAAATTCGCAGCGTCCCGGAAGTGCCGCAGCTCCCTCACAAGAGCGGACCCCGCATTCCAGAGGCTGCCCGGCGGGCGGTCGTAAGGGCCGGGTTCCCAGTGGAGGCCGATTCCATGCAAATCTTGCCCCTGGCTCTATTCCACGCCGTTTGCCTTTCTGCGTTAACTGCAGTAGCTTTGTAGGAGAGCGCCCACCGTTGAGTCCAATCAGGCGCCGCAGAAATTGGATCGCTGATTCCGATTCCGACAAAGAATTCCGCACAACTTTGAGGAGGACTGCTTATGAATAGCGGGAAAGGAACATGGCGTCTGATACAAATCGTGATCGTGTGGTCACTCTGTTCCCTTGTTGCTGTTGCTCAGGATATGGCCCTGATTACATCAGTGAAGGGGGTTGTCAATATCAAGAAATCGTCCGGCCAAAGCGTTCGTGCATCGGTAAGGGACGGACTCAGTCCCGGGGATGAAGTCGCCACGTCAAGCGGAGCGTCGGTCACGTTGATGCACTACACCGGCAAGGAGATCTACCTCTCGGGAAACAAATCGTACGTTGTTGCCAAGGAATCAAAAGAGGATTCCTTCTTGAACCGTCTCGCAACAGTTTTTTCCAATCTTCTTTGGAGCAAGGAAAAAGCGAAGAGCGTGCTTGGGGCATCGAGGGGATTCAAGCCGACGGTGAACCGAAGTGTCACGGGCATCTATCCCAGTTATGCCGTCGAACGCGGACCGGTTCTCTTGTTTGAGTGGAGCGACAACCAGCTAAAGCCTGGTGCGCACTACGTTGTAACGCTTCGCAACGAAAAAGGCGAAATTGAAAAATCGGTAACTGTGTCCGATGCAAACAGAGTCCTTGTGCCGATCGCCCGCATGAATCTGGTGGCCGGGTCAAAATATCGATGGCAGGTTCACGATCAGAAGTCGTCAGTGGCCTCGAAAGCTATTGAATTTTCTCTCCTCTCAGATACTGATAAAGAGAAACTCGACCAGTACCGCGAGAGGCTCAAGGATGTCTGCCAGAACGACTCAACTGGATTCCGCTACACGCTCCTTGAAGCAATGCTCTGTCTCGACTCAAACCTGCTGATGCAGGCTGAATCATCCCTTTCGAACCTCGTGAAACTGAAACCAGAGTTTGTCGTCGGCCACGAGATGCTCGTCGATGTCTATCGCAAAGTCGGCAAAGTCGAAGAAGCGCACGCTCAGCAGAAAGTGCTCCAGACGCTCCTCGAAGCCAAATAGATTTTCAGATTCGTAAATCCTGAAGCGGTCATCACGCGTTTCGGATGATCGATTGAAGGATTCTCATGATGTGAGATCCTTGACGAAAACCCTTAAAAAAATCCTGTGGTTGTTCATCCTC
>Ga0315287_10003791_pt1 | contig 14636 bp, 5 predicted proteins | sample YL17G11_0_MG_FD_205037 | JGI IMG/M metagenome (GOLD analysis project Ga0315287, IMG submission 205037) | Sediment microbial communities from Yellowstone Lake, YNP, Wyoming, USA - YL17G11_0 | ecosystem: Environmental > Aquatic > Freshwater > Lake > Sediment | place: USA: Wyoming | collected... | reverse complement strand
TACCGAAGTCGAGCGGATCCAGTTCAATGAGATCAGTCTTTGGGTCGGAACCCGCATGGCCGTCGAGGGCCTCGATGACGAGGGCCAGGACCTGGGGGCCTATCAGGCGTTCGGCGACATCCTCATCCATCTCGGCCATGACTTCTCCAAGGTGACCCATTACCGGCAGGAGCTCGACATTGAGCGCGCCGTTCATCAGGTGACCTACGAATACAACGGCGTGCGCTATCAACGCACCGCCTTCGCCAGCCACCCCGACGGAGCCATTGTAATCCACCTGACGGCGAACAAGCCTGCCGCTTACACCGGCCGCGTTCAGCTTGCGGACATGCACCAGGCCCGGATTGCCGCCGCAGGCAAGAAGCTCAACTCGGTAGGCAAACTGAAGAACGGTTTTGAATATGAAGCCCAGTTGCTCGTGCTGAATAAAAACGGCGCCATCGCAGTTGAGAATGACGACGCCTGCGCCAAAAACCCATGGAACGTTACTGTGCCCGGCACCAGCCTGGTCTTCGAGCAATGCGACAGCGTGACCCTGATCCTCGGGGCAGACACGAACTTCCTTCAGGATCACACCAAGCAGTGGCTGGGCGCGCATCCCCACGCCGCCGTCACGAAGCGGGTGGATTCCGCCGCCAGGCAGAGCGTGGCGAAGCTGCTGGCGCGGCATGTGAAAGATTATCAATCCCTCTTCCGCCGATTTTCCCTCGATGTGGGAACCACCGCGCCGGACCTGCTGGCCAAGACCACGCTGGCGCGGCTGGAAGCCTATGCAAAAAGCACGACGGCCGATCCGAATCTCGAAGCCTTGTTCTGCCAGTTTGGCCGCTATCTGCTGATCAGTTGCTCGCGCCCGGGATCTTTGCCCGCCAATCTCCAGGGAGTCTGGAACGACAGCAACGAACCCGCCTGGGCCGGCGACTACCACTCGAACATCAACGTCGAGATGAACTACTGGCCGGCCGAGCCGACCAACCTCGCGGAATGCCACCGGCCGTTCATCAACTACGTTACAAGTATCCGCGAGGTCAGCGCGAAGAACACGCGGCGAAACTACGGCAAGGTCCGGGGCTGGACCGTCCAAACGATGAACAACGCCTGCGGCGTTTCGTATTGGAAATGGAACCCGCCCGGCAGCGCGTGGTATGCGCAGCATCTGTGGGAGCATTTCGCCTTCGGCCGCGACAAGGCCTATCTCCGCAAGACCGCTTATCCCGTGCTCAAGGAAGTCTGCCAGTTCTGGGACGACCACTTGAAACGGCGGCCGGACGGCACGCTCGTCACACCCGACGGCTGGTCACCCGAGCACGGCCCCGCCGAAGAAGGCGTGACCTACGATCAGGAGATCATTTACGACCTGTTCACCAACACGATCGAGGCCGCCGATGTGCTGGGCGATGACAAGGAATTCCGCGATCACATCGCCGGCCTGCGGGACAAGCTCCTCAAGCCGAAGGCCGGGCGTTGGGGGCAATTGCAGGAGTGGGAAGCCGACCGGGACGATCCTAGGGATGATCATCGCCATGTCTCCCATCTGTTCGCCTTGTATCCCGGCCGCCAGATCACCCGGGCCGCAACACCCGGGTTAGCCGAGGCCGCCCGGGTTTCCTTGCAAGCCCGCGGCGATAAAAGCACCGGCTGGAGTCGTGCCTGGAAAATCAACTTCTGGGCCAGGCTTTGGGACGGCGACCACGCCTACACCATGCTGCGAAACCTGTTGAACGTGAGCAGTGAAACGAACGTCAGGTACGGCGAGAGCGGCGGCGGCGTCTATCCGAACCTGTTCGACGCCTGTCCACCGTTCCAGATTGATGGAAATTTGGGCGCGACGGCCGGCTACTGCGAGATGCTGGTGCAAAGCCACACGGGCCGGATCCATCTGCTGCCCGCGCTGCCCAAGGCCTGGCCGAGCGGAAAGGTCACCGGCCTATGCGCGCGGGGCGGCTTCGAGGTGGAGATGAGCTGGGAGGACGGCCGCTTGACCCGGGCCGTGATCCATTCCAAGTCCGGCCTCCCCTGTAAGGTCCTTTGCGGTAACCAGAGCTGGGAATTCAACACCACGCCCGGGAAGTCCTATCCCCTCACGCTCGCACAAAAGGTTGACCCGCGCAGCGTCAGGTAAATGGGACGCATGGGAAACATTCTATCAAATCAACCATTAAACAAAAATTGGAAAACAGAAACATGATGAAAGCGAAAAAGCGGGTTGGATTTACCATCATGGCTGCGGCCTTGCTGCTGGGCCTTCCGGGCATAGCGGCCGCCGCGCCGCCGGATCTCACCCAGGATGGGAAACCGGACAATAATCACCGCTGGACGCTTGGTGCCACCGGCGCGCGGGGCTGGGTGTGGAGCAGGTATTTGGCGAGAGGAAGTGAGAACACTGACGCACGCCAGATCCTGATCACCGAGGTTGCCAAGGGTTCACCCGCCGATAGCGTGCTGAGCATCGAGGAATTTACCGGAAAGAAAGGACAACCATGAACATAATGAATACTAAAACAACAAGTGCAGTAGTTGGCGCAGTGGTCGCCATGTCATTGGTGGCGAATGCGGTGATGGCCCAGCAGGCTGAGGCAGGCAAGCCGCGGCAGGAGTTCAAGGGGCCGGTGAAAGTTTTCATTCTTGCCGGGCAGTCGAACATGGAAGGGCATGCCGGTGTGCAAACGCTCGACCGGCTGGGTGAGCACCCGACTCATGGATATCTTTTGAAGAAGATCAAGAACGACGACGGCTCATTTGTGGTGCGCGATGATGTGTTTGTCTCATACAAGAAAGAAGCCGAACACATCAAACGCCCGCTGTCGGTGGGCATGGGTGCATGGGGGGCCGATTGGTTCGGGCCAGAACTGATGTTCGGCATCGAGATGGGCGATCACTTCAAAGAGCCGGTTCTGCTGATCAAAACCTGCTGGGGCGGGCACAGTCTGTACGGGAATTTCCGGCCGCCCAGCGCCGGCAAGCCGGCCTATGAGTCGGGTTACAAACCGGAGGAGATAGGTGCGTCTTATCACAAAATGGTGAAAGAGGTGCGTGCGTGCCTGGCCAATCTTGACACCGATTTCCCGCAGCTCAAGGGGCTCAAAACCGAACTCTGCGGGTTCGTCTGGTTCCAGGGCTGGAACGACATGTGTCAGCCCGGCGATACGATCAGGCAGCAGGTGTATGATGAATATTGTCCGAATTTCGTTCATCTGGTTCAGGATTTGCGTGCCGAGTTCAAGGTTCCCAATTTGTCGGCAGTCCTGGGGGAACTGGGCGTCGGCGGCGAAAAAGCCGACAAGAATATGATGGATTTCAGGGCCGGACAGGCGAAGATCGCGACGTGCCCGGAATTGAAAGGCACGGTGGGTTATGTGCGTACCGCGCCATTCTGGTATCCCGAGCTGGATGAATTGCCCGGGAAAATGGATGTTGAGGAAAACCGGGTGAGGAAGGCGGTTGCGGTTAAGCTTAAGGAGCAGCAGAAAGACCAGCCAGAAGGCGCGGATCCCAAGAAGATGGAACAGCTCGTCAAAGAAGCTGGCGACAAGGCCCTGGAAAAGGATGCGGCGTATCAGAAAGCCAAAAAGGAATCTGACAGGCACGTTTGCAACTGGTACTGCCATTATCAGGGAAGCGCCAGGGTTTACTGCATGGTTGGATACAGCCTGGCCGAGGCGATGAAGCCGTTGTTGACGACCAAACGGTAAAACGTTCAACACACTAACAGATCAAGAAATCAACAGTAGGCCACACATGAACCCATCAAGAACATGCCGGAGAATGAAACTCATTCCTCCTGGCTCCTTGCTCGCGGCTGCGGCTACGGCATGGTTGGCTGTGGCGGCGGTCTGGCCCGCCAGGGCGGATGCTGTGCCAGGCGAAGAAGTGAAAACACGGAGTTACACTCTTGCTGAAAAGAACATTCAGCACGCCAAAGAGAACTTGCCAAGACAAATATATACGGACAACCCGGAATTAACCAAGTTGGTGCATGCTTTATATAGCGATTGCCTGTTTGATAAATTGTGGGAACCGGCCCTTCCTGGTCTGCCTTACAGATTTTTCTCGATTTCAGGAGCAGGCGACGCGTCATACGGCAAGTGCCAATTGCTGTGGGATACCATGTTTGTTCTGAATGCATGGGCTCCGTTGGATGACAATGAACTGGTGTGTGATGTCTTTCGCAATTATTGGAATGTGATCGACAATAATCCGGAAGCGCCAAAAGGATCATACCGTTACGGCATGGTGCCCTGTGTGACCAATCCGGATCTGCCGCAGAATGGTTACTCCCAAATCCCGATTCTAGCCTGGGGCTGCCTGATGGTCTTTAATCAGACCAATGATCGGGCGTTGCTGGATCTCTGCCTGCCATATTTGGATATATTCTTAACGTGGTATGCCACCGAGCGGGATGTGGATAATGATGGATTGATCGAGTATGGCGCATACAAAGAATGTTCGATCGCTGACATAGTCCAGACGGCTCGCTTTGAAACATTTGATTTTGCGGCACCCCTTGATGCTCTGAAATTAACAAAGCATCCTTCGCGCGATACAGGTGGTGCATGGTATGGGAACATTGAAGGCGTCGATCAAACTTGTTTCCTGGCAATGTCCGAAAGGGCCATGATCGAGATGTGCCAAAGAACCGGACGCATCGAAATGATGAAGAAATACGAACGGAATCTTGCCAAACGGACGGAGGCGATCCGCGAGAAGATGTGGGATTCGGAAACAAAATTCTTCTACAGTCTGGACCGAGATACCGACAAAATAATCCGCGTTCGAACACTACAGGGGTTTCTTCCTCTGACTGCCGGTATGGCGAGTGAGAAACAGGCCGGGGAATTGGTCAAGCAGTTAACCGACCCGTCGCTGTTTTGGAGCAAATATCCGGTAACCACTTCAGCGATGAACGAACCAACTTTCCGCCCGGATGGGTTTTGGCGCGGTGACATGTGGCCCCCAACTGATTATTTGATTGCGCTCGGCCTTAATCGCTATGGCTATTATGGCGTTGCCCGTGAGCTGGCTGATAAAGTATTTGAGCTGGTGAAGAAATATGACGGCCATGCCTTTGAACGTTACAACGGTGTTGAAGGTCTCGGTTTGGGGGTAAAGGATTATTGCTGGGGGGTAACCACCTGGAGCATCGCAGTGAATACCATTTACGGCATTCAGGAGGATTACCGAACGATTATGGTCCCACCCCATGCCAAAGGTCGGCGATTGAAACTTGGCAAACTGGAGGTGAACTATCCCACGGATACTTCAGTAGAGTTAAAGACAGCTTTTCGGCGGGAATTCAAAGTTGTTTTTCCCGGCAAAAATGCGGAGATCAAGGTTCAATGCGACGGAACGACTGTGAAATCCGTCAGCGTAGCCGGCGCGGCATCTGAAGTTACGTTTACCGCACTGCCTGGGAAGGCCTATATGGTTTCAAAATCCGAACCATCTTCAGAGAGCCGTCTGGCCGTGAAGGGGGGGCGTTTTCTAACGTTGAATACGGTGATCCGCGTAAACCAGATCGAGGCGGCCCGCGACGTGAACGAAGGTGACGACGAAGCGGCCGTTCATACGCCTGAAACCGTGGCTGCGTTTCGTGATGCGGTATCCAAGGGTTTCCCAGGTGCAAAAGTGACATGGGCCTTTTCATGGCTTGCATTGCAGGATCAGCGGACGAATTACACTGCAATTCGGAAACAGGTCGTAGGCTATCATGAAAAGTATGGCGATGAGATCACATTTATCCCAGGCGGATTCTTCGCACCCATGTACAGCACGCGCGCACAAGTCAATCAGGATATCAAAGAGGCGCTTCAGAAAATCCGCGACATGGTTGGAGACGGCTACAAACCCAAAAGCATTGTGGCCGGTTTCCTGGCCGCCGAGAATATGCGCTATCTAGCAGAAGAGGAAGGTATCCATGTCTGCCAGGGCACGATCTGGAGCCAATACGGCATCGACAACGGGGACGGGGACGGTTCGATCAGTTACCCCTATTATCCGAGCCGCGAGCACGGGTGCAAGCCCGCCCAGGGCAAGGCTGACTTCATTGATTGTGTGAATCTGGATGGTTGGACCTGTGATTTTCTGTGCGCGCGGCGTTTCGGGTTTGAGGGCGGTTTCAACAGCCGTCTCGGGGTGGGGCCGATCGAGTCGTATCGCAATCTCGGCGTGGAGAAAGGCATGGCCGAAGTGATGGCGGTCACGGCGAATCACTTTGACGATGGCTTCACGCGCAACGGGTTCGGATGGGTTGCCAATTGTTGGGAGATCAGTCTGGTCAAGAATCTCAACCCGGAAGTTCTGGACTGCCTCACCAAGTGGCTCCAGAATGTGCGGCAGCGCTGGCCCGACACCAGGATCGTCACGCAGGGGGAATTCGGCGAGACTTGGCGGCATGAGCATCCGGATAACACCGGACTGGATTACCGGTTTGTGCAGTGCGGCACCGGCATTGGAGGTTCAGAGCCCAATTTGGAGATCCGCTGGTTCATGAATACCGATTTCCGGCTGGCACTTCTGCGCGACTGGCAAACCAACGATCCCGGCAAGGTTATCGACTTCACGCGATATGATCTGCCGGCCCGCGAACCTGCCGACCCCTCAGCTGCCAACCCGTCCCGGAATTGGAGTCTGATCAACCGCATCAACCAGAAAAACCGTCGGCCGGAAGATGCCCCTGTGCCTTTAAAGGATCTCACCAAAGAGGAGCAGTCGTTGATCAAGAAACGTTATCCCGCACTTTTCTAAGTGCGTTGGTAATCCCAGCAGTGAGCTGGGACGACGGCCGCTTGACCCAGGCCGTGATCCATTCCAAGTCCGGGCTCCCCTGCCGTGTCGTTTGCGGTGACAAGACCTGGGAATTCAACACCACGGCCGGGAAGTCATATCCCCTCACGCTCGCGCAAGGGATTTCCCAGCGCAGCGTCAAGTAAATGGGGCGCGTGGGAAAAATTCTATCAACTCAACCATTCCCGGATTTCCCAGATAAATCCGTGCATAAGAGTGAAGATTGGATAGTATAGAGCCTGTGGATGCTGTTTAAGGCAGTTTTGCTGTTATGATTTGGAGAACCCGATGGGTGAAGGCAAAAAGGATGCTTTGCGAGTCAATTTTGACAAAAAATTGAAGCTTGAATTACGCCTTTGCTACGCTGTTGCCATGCAGTGCGCGTTGACGTTCCTGGGGGCGGCATCATTTATCCAACCGGCACAAGCAGGCAGCACCTCGGTGGAAGAAAGCGCCCGCTTGCTGGCGCAAGTCGAACCGCGGATCAAGGCGATCTACGAAAAGGACGAGTTTCGCATGCGCTCGTTTGGCGCCACTTGGCTGCCGGACGGCTCGGCTTATCTGAGGATGGAGACGCCCGCCGGCGCGTCGGGAGCGGAGATCGTCCGCTACGATTGCGTCAGCGGCCAACGCACCGTCGTGGTTGCCAGTGACAAACTCCTCGTCCCCGACACCTCCCAGCGCCTCAGGCTCCGGGGATTCGTCCGTTCGCAGTCGGGCAACCGTTTTCTGCTGCACACGGACATCACCAGCGGCGAGCACGGAAGCGATCATTGGCTGTATGAGCCGGAGACGGGAGCGTTGCGTCCGGTGGAGGCCGGTTCCGGAGCTTGGTTTGATGCGAATGCGTTTTCGCCGGACGGCCAGCGGCTGCTGGGTTCGCGCGGCGCGGACTTGATCGTGTTTGACATTGCCAGCGGCCGGACGATCCCCCTGACCAAGGACGGTGATCCCGACACCATCGAAAACGGCCTCGCCAGTTGGAGTCCCGACGGCCAATGGATCGCCTATGTCCGGACCGATTCCTCGGCCGTCCCCAAACGGGCGGTCCTTGTGCCCGGCGACCCGACCTATCGCACTTTCCGGGAAACGAGATATGAACGAATCGGCGGGCCGATTTCCACGCTGCGCATCGGCGTCGTGGGTGTGGAAGGCGGCCCCACGCGCTGGATCGAGTTGGCCGACAAGCCGGGGACATTCTATCTGAACCAAGTGAGTTGGGCCGGGAACTCCGACGAATTGCTGGTCGAGAAATTGAGCCGCTCTCGGGACGCGCGGGAATTCCTGCTCGCCAACCATCGCACCGGCGCCATCGCCAAGGCTTACGCGGAAACCGATCCCGCCTGGGTGGATATGGAGCCGTCGGCCAACGAAGGGCTGGAGTGGATTCGCGGCGGCCAGGGCTTTGGAAGGATAATAATAACTTTCAAGGACGCAAAAAGGCAGCCCGTAACTCTGCTGGTCTGGAGAATTCGACAGAAGGCCCAACTGCTCGAGAACGTGCGCGGGAAGTTTGCAATTGACCATTTGCAGCCGAAGCAGGAGCCGAGCAAGTGAACGAATCATCTCTGCTGTGGGCTAAGAGCCTATCCCAATAACCCGGTCTATTCCGGCTGGCTGCAAAGCCCGATGCCTGCGTTGTCGGCCAAAAACGTTCTCAGCGTGGAACGAACCACGCCTCCGAGCGTTTTTGGCCTGCCGTCTTGGCCTCGGGCTTTTCGCTCAGCCTCATGACGACCAAGTTATTCGGATAGGCTCTAACCCAAGTTCGCCGGTTCGGAGCAGTTTTTGATTTTTTTCAAAAAAATACACTTGATACGAATCTATCAGGAGCGATTTGGGGGATATTATTCGCGTGAAGGCTTTGTAGTATAGACCTACCCGATTGAAACAGAACACAATCCCTGCCATGATGCGTTTGGACCAAGAAGGATTGTGCTATGTTTCTCAAAAGATGCAGTCGTAAAAAAGATGGTAAGCCCCACACCTACTGGCAATTGGTCGAATCGTATCGAACGCCGAGAGGGTCGCGACGATTCGCCACGTGTGACAGCCACTTGGCTGAGCATGTCAGGCTGTGTGCCACTCGGGCTGTCGGTTTAGTCGAACCGGCATCTCCAGTTACACGAGAACAGAACGAAGTCTATGTTGTCCACGTGTCCGGAGCCGTCCAGGTCGGCTGCGCTGCCCGGACCACAGAGCCATTGCTCGGCAACGATGGCAAGGTCCGCAGCATCCACAATCGCATCGGAATTGAGATCGCTTTGAGCCAGAGTACAATTAGCCGGGGCGAGTAGCCAGTTGACAATGTTCCTCATCAACGGTTCCCACTGCGGTGCATCCCAGAAGGCAGTCTGACCCGCAGACGGTTCGCCCAGTGGCGCCGCAAGTACGACCGCCACACGGCCCGCTCCGTAAGTGCCCGTCACGATGGCGGGAAGTCCACCGGCCGTGGCCTGCACGACGGCACCCGGACGCGGGGCGGCTTGATGAAGCCAGAAGACCTGGGCCGGCGTGCTCCAATCCAGTCCGCCAGCAAGAGGACCGCAGGGCTGCAAGGGGGCGGCGCCGCCGGGCACGGGGTGCAAATCGTAGCCCAGCCAGGTGACGACGCGAGGGACGAGAGTCACCGGAAGCATTGGCTCGACAAGGTCGGAATTCCAGGCGCCGCGGCCAAAGCCGAAGGGCCCGCCTGTCAGCAAGGCGCGGCCCCCTTTCTCCACATAACCGCGCAGCCAATCCAGCCAGGCCAGTCCGTTGCTCTCACTGAATGGCCAGACATTGTTGTTCGCAGGCACATCGGCAAGGACGACCAGATTGTATTGCATCAACTCGGCGGGTGTGCCAGGGAAGGGCTTGCCGTGCCAGCCCCGATTGTCTGATCCGTAGAGATAGGGGTCGCCGAAGGAAACTTCTGCGCCGGGTGCAACCGCCTGAAGGGCCTCCTTGATCCTGAAGTACTCGTGATACAGGCCGTTCGCAAACCAGATGCGAGGGGCCTGGCGCCAGATGTAATTCGGCACGCTTGTGCTCCCAGGCCAGGCAACTTCGCCACGCAGCGGAAGTCGCATGCTGTCGGTGTCAATGGTTACCAGTTCGGCACGAATGTAATCAACGACCAAGCCGGGCCAGAGGTTACCCAGGGCCACGCCAAAACCTCCTTGGCTCATCGTCACCTCCCCCATATGCGCGGTGACAACAAACTCGCGATAACCATCGGCCTTCGTAAGCGTAGCGGTGCCGAGTGATACCTGGTAGTACGGCGGGCTGTCGCCGGCGACACGCAGGTACAAGTCCCTGACGTTGTCGGTTTGAGTGCGAATGCGCACCGTGAACTCGTAGACGCCAGCCCGAGCCGCGCCATGATCAAAGTTGCCCTGGGTGTCTTCCCAGTCGACCATGTTGGTGTTGATGAGAAGTGCCTTCCCGCCCCGTGCGTTCGGATCGGCAATGATGCTGGAAGCGGGCTTTGGCGTGTCGGCAGCGTTTGGATAAGTTGAGGATGGCTCGCAAAACGCCACTAATGAGTCGTTGGTCACCGGGGTCGCAACCGGTGGCAAGTTCACGTCCGGCACCGTGGGTAGCGGGGGCAGCGCGGACGCCGGCCCGTCAGGGAGGTCCTCCGCGGGCCCGACACAATCCAGCACGACAATGCTCCATTTCGCCACTTCCGGTACAATAACCGAGTCCCCTGCCAGCGGGAGCGGTTGACTGGTCGGCATTTTCGTGGCGGCCTCGGCGATGGTGTAGTATGCGTGGGAGCCGGAGCCCCATGGATACTCATAGGCCTCGACGAAGGAACGCACGAAAGCTGGAGCATCCGGCGTCAGCACGGTGGCATTTGTGGCGCTCCAACCCGCCGGCAGTGTAAAACTCACCACCACATTGGCCAAGACCACCGGATCGGGCGAGTTCACGGTATCGCCCACACTCGTGGTGACCGGCGGATTGATCAGGTGGACGACGTACTGGCGGCGCCCCGCGCCAATGTAGTGGCAATAGACGTAGTCGGACCACCATACATCGCGTACGCCGGCGTCCACATGCACCAACGCGGTGGGCTCCTGCACGGGTTGGACGCGTTTGCCGAAGAGCAGTCCGCTGTAGCGGGCCAGGAACTGCATGTAGGGCATCGTGCTATGGCAATTCGAGAGTTGCACACCGGCCGCACCGGCCAGCGCGGCCACGTATTCCCGCTCGCCCTCTCTGTCAGCGTCGCCCATGTCCACGATGGCGAAAAGGTGTCCCTCACCTGCCTTCGCGTTCCGGCCCCCAGTGACGTAGTGGTCGCGGATGTCTGTGTACGCGCTCTTGGCGCGGAAAATATCCCTGAAGGCTTCCTGCAACAGGAAGCCACCCTTGCCACGCAGGATCGCGGCCTCGGTCGCACTCTGCGTCGCCTTTCCTTCGACGTCTGAATAGCCGGACAACACCCGCATCGGGTCGGCGTTGTGACCATACACGGCATCAGGGTTTTGGGCGGCAATGCGATCCCGGATGTACCGGATCATGGCCTCATTGCTCCAACCCCCATAGGGGGCTTGCCGTCCAAAGATGTCAATTTGGTCAACGTCGTAGGCCAGAGGATCATCGTAACGGAAACCCAACCAGCCAAACTGCTGCATTGAAGCTACGAGTTGGTCCGCGTGAAGCTTGAGCATGGTGGGACTTGACATGATGACCCTTGCCACGCCGTCGGGAGAAGTGGTGCTGTATTCATTGTCATCCTCCCGCCTTTGTCTGGAATCCAGAGGAGCTGCCCCCTCGGCGCTCATGGAAAAGGCAAAGATCGGGCAGCTGGCGTTGGAAACATCCCAGTCCAGGATCTCCGGTTGTTTACGCGCCGAGTCCAGAATGCGCCAGCCCGACGTGATGCTGTAATTCGCGTAAGCGAGGACCCCGATGCCTTGCGCTTCAGCTGCCTGCATGTAAGCTTGAAGCTGCTCCGCGGAGAGGCGTTTGAGCGTCTGACCAGACCACCACGTGCTGCGCCCGGGCGGGGACGTGAGCATCGTGGTGTCGCACGGGGCCCAGAAATCCAGTTCAGCTAACGCGACGTATAATTGCCGTAACGGATGGATCTCAAATGCTGCGCCGTCCGGACTGTACGGCGACCACTGTCCAATGAAGTTGCCGAAGACCGGCGACACATCCACCGGGCTGTCGCCGCTCAGAGTGTAGTCGCGTGCTGTCGAAACCACCTGCTCTCTGTCATCGAGAATCTCCGCAATGACCGCCGTGCCTCCCGCCGCCAGCGTGCCCACCGGAAAAGTGAAGAGTTCAGGGATGCCGCTGCCCGGCACGGTCACACTCGTATCGCACACTACGTGAGAATCGGCAAGGCCGCTTTCAAGTCGAATCCGCAGGTGCACCACCTGGTCTGTGGAAGACGTATTGAGCAGGCGGACCTTCGCCACAGCGCTGCTATCGGTTTTGTAAAAGAGCTTCTCCGTCTGTGCCTGCACCACCTCCACGGGAGGAAAACTGCCCGCGGGCAATGATTCCAGCTTGCACCAGTCCACCACCATATTGTCCGCAAACCAAACCCGAACAGTATAGGTAATCGTGGCGCCCGGCACGAGCAGATCGCACGAACGCACGACAAAGCCGGTGCCTGGGCCCACGTCGCTGAAATCGAGCATGGTGGTAGATATATACCAGAGGCTATCCGACCAAGTGTGCATGTCGACAAGGATCGCCTTGCCTTGAGCCGACGCCATTCGAGCCCGCAAGGTGAGGCGGTAGCGCCCTGCCGGCAGAGCCCCCTCGTGCTGGAAACCCCTCGGCCAAGCTCCGACCGTGGTGATGCGCGCCGCCGTCAGGCCCGTGGCCTCACCATCGCTCAGCAACGTCGCACTGGCGTCGCTCTCGCCGTTGATCACATACACGATGTCCGGCGATTCCACGAAGACAAGTGCATTCGCACTCGATGGGATCGTGGCCGGGTTCGGATTCCAGGACTCGCTCGCCGCGTTGGCCACGATCTTGGCGTGGGCGAGAATACTCTCGTCCGACAGGGGGTAGTTGTAGACCACCGCCTCTTCCAGTATGCATTCGAGCCACCCCCAGGCGCGATCGGTGCCGATTCTCAGCCGCGGGAAGTCCACGGCGTTCCCAGTGGTCCCCATCAGCTTCCCGTTGATGAAGACTTGCGTGCCGGAGTTGTCCCGGCGAAACGCCAGGTGGATCCATTCGTTCAGGGGGGCGATCAGGTCTTGCACCGTGTATCCGGCTGTTGGCGTAAAGTAGTAATAGCCGACACCCCAGTTCACGAATCCCACTTCCATTAGCGCCGTCCAGCTGGTCAGGCGGACGGACGTGGCGTCGCTCTCATGGAGCCCCATGATAATCGGCCAGAGTGTGGTCCTCAGCACGATGTATTCCGCCGTCCACGGGCCGGCTAGGTCCATCGCCCCCGGGAAATTGACATGATCGGTCCCCAAGGCTCCATCGAAGAGCCCAGCCGAGGTCGGGCCAAACAGCCCTGCTCGGCCGGGCATCGGCCCGTCGTAGGTCCCGTCAAGCGTGCCGCTGCCGGAATCGATGCAGTCTGTGCCCGTGGTCTCGTTGAACTTGTACCACTGCAGCGGATGAGCGGCGATGATGGCCGCTTCCCAATCCGCCAACGGGTCGGCTTGGGCGATCCCCACCAATGTCAGGCAGCACGCACAAGCTGTCACCACCGCGACCTTTTGCCTGTTCATGGTCTTTCTCGTTTCGGATGAAACGCGCTGTTCCATTTTCGGACCGTCTACCACTCACTGATTCTATTGTACACTTGGGGGCAATTCGAAGTCAAGAGCATTCCGCTGAAACTTCCCGATCTTTTTGAGGCGAACGGGGGAGCGGTAGGTTTTGGAAAAGAAATCTCGCCGACACACGGATTTTCAGTCCGAAATCACCCTTTGTAAATATCTGTCAATAAACAACTTATGCTTGTCAAATAAAGATTTATCTGGGATTTCCCATATAACCTTGTATATTCTTGCTCAGCTACGCCGCAGAGCCTTATTTCCAATAGAATACCAAATCTGCCTTGAAAAATCAAAATTTTTAAGTTTATCTCGAAGTTTTTTTAGCCAAAATGGTCGCAAAAAACGAATTTTGGCGGCTAATTATTGTTTTTGGACGTACCTGGTGAAAAGCGCTGAAAAGGGGGCCAGTAGAAGCGCCCAAATGGGGGCCACCTGAGCCATAAATAGTAGCGTCAGATACGACGCTGTCAACAAGATCCTCCTGGCTCACCCTTAAGGGTGAGAGGTCCCATAATGTCTATTCTTGCTTTCCCTTGTCCTTGTCCAAGCTGGACTTGAGCCGGTAGCTGTCGCCCATGATCTCCAGGATGTGCACATGGTGCGTGAGTCGGTCCAGCAAAGCCCCGGCCAGTCGTTCATCGTCGGCAAGAACCTGGGGCCAGTCCGCAAAGGGCAGATTCGTGGTCACAATCAGGCTGGTCTGTTCATAACATTGGCTGAAGAAGCCAAACAGATGCTCAGCCCCCATCCGATCCAGTGGGATATAGCCGAGTTCATCTATAATGATCAGGTCACACTGCCGGATGTTCTTCTCCAGCTTCAGGATCATTCGTTCCTGCCGGGCCTCAATATAGGTATTGACCAGCTTTGAGGCGGTAAAGAACTTCACCTTGTAGCCGCGTTTACAGGCTTCCCGGCCAAAGGCAATGGCCAAGTGGGTCTTGCCCACCCCCGGCGGGCCGGTGAGGACCAGATTGGTCCGGGTCTCGATGAACTGACATTGGGCCAGGTCCAGGACGTACTTCTTGTTCAGTTTGGGCACATCGGCAAAACGATAGGATGTCATCTCCTTGACCATTGGAAACTCGGCTTGTTTGA
>Ga0315287_10003790_pt1 | contig 14639 bp, 13 predicted proteins | sample YL17G11_0_MG_FD_205037 | JGI IMG/M metagenome (GOLD analysis project Ga0315287, IMG submission 205037) | Sediment microbial communities from Yellowstone Lake, YNP, Wyoming, USA - YL17G11_0 | ecosystem: Environmental > Aquatic > Freshwater > Lake > Sediment | place: USA: Wyoming | collected... | reverse complement strand
AGGTCGAGGCTGGCTTCGCGCACGCTGATGGATTGGCGCGCCGCCACGGCCTGGAAGTAGACGTCGAGCACGCTCTTCTTCAGCTTGCGGCAATCGTCGTCCAGTTTATCGTAGGAGAGCTGCAGGATGTTGCTGGCCAGGAAGCGCGGGATGCGGTTGATGTACTTGCCGGCGCCGCGCGCCAGCGGCCGCGTATAGCCGATATCCAGACTGCCGCCGTAGGTGAGCGGTGTGGTCGTGCCTTCGCCGGTCCCGAACAGGTTGAACTTCGAGCGGCTGACGTCGTAGCTGAACTGGAACGCATCGCCGTATTCGCGCGGCACGGTGTACTTGACGCCCGCCGTGGCGCTCTCGCTGCCCAGCACGCCGCTGGCCGTTACCGGCGCGCCGCCGCCGGGATTGCTCTTGTTGTAGCTCAGGCTGGCGGAGACCTGCGGGTCGAAGGCGTAATAGGTCTGGTCGACGCTGTAGTGCCCTTTCTCGATGATGTAGTTCTGCAGCTTCAGGCCGATGTTATTGACGACCGACAGCTCCAGCAGGTCGTCGAGCGTGATCTGCAGCGCCTCGGCATCGGAGTACGGTTCTGGCCGCAGATGGTAGACCGGGCTCTCGCTGCCGCTTTCGAGGACAGTCTCCGTGCCGCTGACCAGCTGCTCGGGGGTTTGGACGTCCTGCGCCGCCGCCGAAACGACGCCCGCGGCGACGGCATCCTCAGCACCCTGCACTACCGGCGGTGCAACCTCCACCGCGTCGCCGCCGCTCGCGCACAAGGCGCTGGATGAACCACCCAGGGCCCAAGCCAGCGCAAGCCCCATCAGCGGCAGCGCCGCTGCAAAGCTTCTCACTGCCTGCCTCCTCCACGTGCGCTTGGCGCATCGTGCAAGATTCTCGTTGGCGCGCCAATCGTCATGCCTCTGCCAATTGGCTGGCCGCTTAGCGCAGCTTACCCCCCGTGAGCGCCGCGCTTACTGCGGAATAGTATAGCCTTGTTTGGACGGATCGAAAGTCGTCATCTGGCTGGCGAACGCCTGGTACTTCGGCAACGCGCCGTAGAAGTAACCGAGCGCCGCACCGCCGCCGACGACGATCAGCAGCACGACCAGGGCGCCGATCATCTGTCCGGTGGTCAGGTCGGCTGCCTGCATGATCCCCATGCAGAACAGCACGATGCCATATAGCAGCAGGATGGCTCCGGCGATTGTCCAGACGTCCATCGGCGGCGAACCGCCGGCCATGACATCCTTGTACATCGTCGCCGAGTTGAAGATCGCCGCGGTCATGCACGCCAAGCCGATGCCGCCAAAGAAGTAGCTGTAGGCAAGCGAGCCGAGGAATGCGCCATAGGTGGCATGGCCGCCAAACATCCGCGCCCCGACGTAGGCCACCGAGCCGATCACCAGCCAGAAGGCTACGACCAGCAGCGGGAAGAAGATCATGTTATTGATAAAGAAGACGTTGAACGCCGCGTCAATCTTCCCCAGCGCCCACTGCTCGGCGACCGGGCGATAGGTGGGGTTGGGTGCGGCCTGCGCCAGACTGGTGGCCACGACCTGCGCCGCCTGGTGGTAGCCGCTGACCATCGTCTCCTGGTTGAGCAGCAGCACGAAGGCGCCGATCACTCCACCGAGGAACACCACAACCAGGGAGAAGAAAAAGTTGTCGTTCTGGCCGTGATGCTTCAGGCTGGCGCTCGGGGCGAACAGCACTTCCTTCATGTTGACGAAGAAGCGCAGCCCGAGCGCAACCAGCGTGGCCAGCGTGATCACACCTAAATACATGAACAAGCTGTTGTCGGGTTGCGACGCAGCTTGCAGAAGTGCTAATGAAATGGTCATGACCTACCCCGCGCTAGCGTTGGAACCCCTATTATACCTTATAGCTTAATCTGGACGGTCTCATATACGTCAACGCGCTTGACGCCCGCGTAGTTGATCACCAGGGTGCCGCCGGCATAATCATGCGGCCCGCGATAGGCTGGGAAAAACCAGCCGATGAGGATCGCCGGCCAGCCCAGACACACCATGAACACCAGCGTGCGCAGCATCACCGCGCTGAAGGAGACGAAGTCGCCCCACTCGGTGACGAGGCGGCAACCCAGCCAGCTCATGCCGAAAGTGCGATTGGTGATCGACAGCGCCAGGAAGAAATACAGATAGTCCACGACAGCGAAGATCACCAGCCACGGCAGCACCGGCCTCAGCAGCACGGCGGCGTTGAGCACCTGCAGGAGCATCTCGTGCTGGGTATCGGCATGGAAAGTCGCCAGCACGGGCAGCTCCGAGGTGGGATTGAACGCGCTGTAAACGAACATCACCAGCATCACCAGCCCGCGCGTCAGCAGCATGTCGAATAACAGCGCCAGCAGCTGCTTTCCTGGGTGGGCGGGATGGCCCTCGATGCCGAACAGCGCGCCGCCGTACTGGAACTCCGGATGCTCCTCGGGCTCAATTTCCGCAAAATCCGCCTCGGCGCCCGCCACCTGCGCGCTGATCACCTGCTCCTCGCTGGGCACGAAAACCGTCTGCGCGCAGTCGCGGCACATCAGCCGCCCGCGACGTACCACCAGGCAGTTCAGGCAGTAGTAGGCCTGGCACTCGGGACACTGCCCGCCGGCCTCCTCCTGGGGGTGATTGCGGCATTTGATGGAGATGCCGGTCTCGCGGTAGAAGTGGCGCAAGGCGTTGTCGAAATCGTCACGCACCGGCGGCGCCGTCAGCTCGCGATAATCAAACTCGGGCTCCAGCAGCTCGGGCGCTGAGATCATGCGCTGGATGCGGCTGCCATCAGTCTCCGCCTGCGGGCTCTCCTGGGGGGGCTTGGCTGTGGGCGCAGCCGGCGCAGCCGGGGCTGCCGGCGCCTGAGCGGTCTCGGTTGCCTCTGCGGTCTCGCTCGCGTCGTGCAGGATGCGCCAGAGCGCATCGCCCTTCGGCAGGTCGTCGCCCGGCGGTTGTGGTGGTTTCGTGGCGCCCATGTGGCCTTGCTGCTCGTCGCGCGTTTCGCGGCTGGTTACTTTACCGCCGCGATGCGCCGGTTGATCTCCTCCTTGGCTGCGGCATCGGTCGTCACGCGCAGCAGCGCTTCCCAGGCCTTCAGGGCGCGATGGCGGTAACCCAGCTTCTCATAGGACTCCGCCAGGTACCGTTGCGCCTCGTCAAACTTGGGATCGCTGTCGATGGCCTTCTTGAACAGGTCCGCCGCGCTGTCATACTCGCGCTGACCGAAGCTCTGACGCCCTTGGTCAAAGTACATCCGTGCGGTCATGTTCAGGCTCGGCATACTTCACATCACCTAATGCTGGTGGAGGCGAGCGGACTCGAACCGCCGGCCTACTGCGTGCAAGGCAGTTGCTCTACCAACTGAGCTACGCCCCCGGCAAAACAGCCAGCCATTATACCCCCTGCGGGCAGCGCTGTGCGGCCGCCGCAGCCAGCCAGTTTGCGATACTGCGGCTCATTGCGTGCGATCTCCGCGGGCGGGAGGGCGATCTGCCGCTGGCCCGGGCATGCAACAGCCCACATATAATATAATAAGCTGCTTGCCCGCCTCGCGGGGCGGGTTTGTTCGCGCAGTAAAGGCAGGTCAATGGCAACTAAAACCGTGCTCAGCAACGTGGACCTGATCCGGCGTTTCGTCTTCGAACGCCAGCCGGTCAGCGCCCAGGAGATCGCCGCAGAGATGCGGCGCCAGATGGTGTCGATCCTCAGCGACGCGGTGGCGCTCGACCGCTATGTGATGCCTGTCCTCAAGTCGCAGCCGTATTACCGCGAGGTCGACGGCCAGTGGGACGTCGTGCTGGAGCAGATGCCGGAGTACCGCGTACTGAACGACCTGCTGCGCGAAGAACACCGCCTGATGTACGAGCGCGAGGTGCGCAGCCTGGTGGCGGCCAAGCTGGGGATGAAGGTGCTGACCGTCGTGCTGGATCTGGAACAGGCGCCGCAGCTCAAGCGCTTCGGCAGCCTGTGGGGCATGGCGGACTGGGTGCTGGCCAATGAGACGGCCGTGGAGGTGCTCAAGCAGCACCCCAACGGCATGAGCGAGAAGGACCTGCTGAAGGCCGTCAGCGACCGCGCCCAGATCGACCCGAAGAAGACCATCCTGCACCTGACCGGCGACAAGCAGAAGCGCTTCGTCCTGGACCGCAAGCTGTGGTACCTGAAGGAAGAGCACGACAAGCTCAAGGCGGCGCCGCAGGACAAGGTCGTCACACTGACGCCGCTGAAGTCCAAGGAGATCGACCGCGTGCTGGAGGGCTCGTTCCTCGAGGCCCAGACGATGCGCGGTGACGACAAGGGGCAGCCCGAGGAGCATGCCGCCAAGGCGCGCCTGAAGAAGGCGCTGAAGAAGCAGGCCCAGGACATCATCGAGCAGCGCGAGGATCTCGCCCCACGCGCTGAGGACTTCGCCGCGCGCTTAAGCCAGGTGCTCAGCGCCGCCGGCGTCGAGGACTACGGCGTGCGCAGCTTCCAGCGCGTCGAGCCGGCGACCAAGGACCGCGGGCTGACGCCCAAAGAGCGCGAGGAGATCCAGCAGTTCGTCGACACACTGCTGGCGCAGGAGACCGTCGGCGTTGGCTCGCCGCTGCAGGGCGTGATCAACGCTCCGCTCTCGGCGCGCAAGATGCTGGACGTGCTTAGGCTCAAGCACCTGCCATACACGCGCGACCGCGTGGCGATTCCCAGCGAGTACTACCGGCTGCTCGTCGAGCTGGCCCGGCCGCGCATCAACGAGAGCGTGCTGCATCCGGCCTGCCACGAGGGCAACCTGGCGGTCGAGCTGTTCAACCATCTGTTCGACGGGCTGGAGGGCGCGGCCTGGGCGTTCTGCGACGACGACAGCAACGTGCTGGAGATCGTGCAGCCCGACGGCACGCGCTGCCGCATTGACGCGCGCGACTCGGCGCTGCTGGAAACGGCGAAGGATAAGTTCCTCGTCACGCAGGCCGGGCTGCTGAACCATTTCCTCACCAGCTACAGGTACACCGGGCTGGAGAGCGACCAGGTGCTGGCGAAGGCCGCGCGCGTGATCACGCGCCTCTCGGGCTACGAAAAGGTGTACATCAGCAGCCGCGACTACCTCTCCGAGCTGCCCGAAGTCTTCGGCATGCCACCCAACGAAGATAACGACGTGCCGCTGCGCTTTGACTGCGTGCTCGGCAACCTGACCTATACGCAGGACGCCAACCTCTCCGCCAACTACCTCGACCAGTCGCTCAAGCTGCTGGCGCCGCACGGCCGGCTGGGCGTGTTCGTGCTCTCCGAGCTGCTGCGGCTGCTTAAGCAGCACGCGCTGCTCGGCGAGTTCCTGCGCACCAACGCCGTGACGCACTACATCCGCCTGCCGCTGATCGAGAGCCGCCAGGAAGTGCTGCTGCTGGCGATGCGCGCGCTGGCGCCGGGCGAGACGCCGCCGCAGATCATCTACGCCGAGGTGGCGGACTTCAAGACCGCCAACATGCTCGGCAACACGCTGGCGCGCGGCGCGGATGATCCCGAGCTGTACCGCCGCATCGACCAGATGGCGCTGGCAACGCTGATCAACTAGCGTGCTCGCCTGCGGCTGCGGCCGATGCTGGTGTGGGTTCCCGGGCGGCAATCTAGACTTCATCTCGCCAGCGCCTGAAGGTGCGGTACAATCGCTGGCAGGCAATTAGGCCAGCCTCAGTGCAGCCGAGGGTTCAGGGCGATGCTAGACATCAAGGACTACGAACTGCATGTGTCCAGCGACCGCATGGAAGCAAGCTTGACGCTGCTCAAGCAGGAGGCCGTAGCGGGCCTGAGCGCAGCGGTGCTGCAGGAATCGCTGACCAGCCGCGGCGTTGTTTTCGGCGTGGACCCCAGAGCCTTGGCCGATCTCGCCAAGTCCCCGCAGCTCGACACGCCGTACCTCGTGGCGCGCGGCACCGCATCGCGCGACGGAGCAAACGAGAAGGTCGAGTACAAGTTTGCCTCTGACGCAGCGTCCAAAGTCGTAGTAACGGAAGGCGGCTCGGTCGATTTCCGCAACATCAAGAATTTCAGCAACTTCCGCGAGGGCGAGATCATCGCCGTCAAGACCCCCGCCAGCCCTGGCGTGCCCGGCAAGAACGTCTACGGCGAGGAGCTCAAGTCGCGCGACGGGCGCACCGTGCCGTTGCGCGTGGGCAAGGGCGCAAGGCTGACGGATGATGGGCTGGCGGTGGTCGCCGAGGCCAACGGGCACGCCTGCCTGGTCGGCGACCGCGTCAGCGTGCTGTCAACCATCGAGGTGCCGACAAGCGTGAACTACGCCGTCGGCAACATCAAGTTCATCGGCAGCGTGAAGATCCGCGGCGGCGTGATGCCCGGCTTTTGCGTCGAGGCCGAGGGCGACATCGAGATCAGCGAAAACGTGGAGAAAGCCACGATCCGCTGCCGCGGCAACCTGGAGATCCGCGGCATCGTCTTCGGCCAGGGCGACTGCAGGATCGAGGCCGGCGGCAACGCGCGCATCAACGCCGTCGACCAGGCCGAGATCTCGGTGCGCGGCAACCTGACGGTCAACAGCTACATCCGCCACTGCAAGGTGCTGGTCGGCGGGCTGGTTGAGGTCATCGGCAAGAAGGGCAGCATCATCGGCGGCGACGTGCGCGCCTTCCGCAGCATCACTGTGCCGTACATCGGCAACTCGATGGCCACGCTGACGAAGCTCTCGGTCGGCACCAATCCCTTCATCAGCGAGGAGTTGAACGAGATCAAGACCAAGCAGGACGAGGTGGAGACCAAGCTGAACCAGGTCAACACCGCGCTGCGTACATTGATCTCCCGCCGCCCGCTGAACGGTGAACTTGATCCGCAGTCGCTGGCGCTGGTGGAGAAGCTTAAGACCACCAAGCAGCAGCTCGAACCGCAGCTGGTTGAGCTCAACGCCAGGATGACCCAGACGCAGGAGCTGTCCGCCGAGTACAAGGAAGCGCGCATCCGCGTCAGCGACATCGCGTACCCCGGCGTGGTGGTCAACTTCCGCGACAAGATGCAGTTCAAGACGATGGACGAGACGCAGCATTTCTGCTTCTACGAAGAGGGTGCCGAGATCCGCAGCGGCCCGTTCTAGCAGCTCGCGGGCAGCTGCTTGAAACCGCCAGCTCTGCGCTAGGATAAGCCATGCTGATCGACACGCACTGCCACCTGTACTTTGACGCCTTTGACGCCGACCGCGAGGCGGTGATCCAGCGCATGCACGAGGCCGGCGTGTCCAGCGCGGTAGTGGTGGGCATCGACCCGGCGACCAATGAGCTGGCGCATACGCTGGCCGCCGGCTACCCCGAACTGCGCTACAGTGTCGGCCTGCACCCGGCCACCGAGCTGCCGGCGGACATCGACGTGCGCGACGCGCTGCTGCCCTGGATGTCACGCCAACCGCGGCCGCTGGCGATCGGCGAGTGCGGCATCGACCTGCACTGGGAGACCAATCCGCTTCAGCGTCAGCAGGAGCTGTTCCGCCAGCAGCTGGAGCTCGCGCGCGATCTGGGCCTGCCGGTGATCGTGCACTCGCGCGCCGCCGACCGCGAAACGTGCGACGTGCTGGCAGCGGTGGATGACGTGCGCTGCGTGCTGCACTGCTTCAATGGCAGCCCGCTGCTGCTGGATTTGGCGATCGCACGGGCGTGGTACGTCAGCTTCGCCGGCAACCTGACGTTTCAGAAGGCGCGCGAACTGCACGAGGCAGCGCAGCGGCTGCCGCTGGAGCAGCTGCTGGTGGAGACCGACGCGCCGTTCCTCGCGCCGCATCCCTGGCGCGGCCGGCGCTGCGAGCCGGCGTACGTGGTGCATACAGCGCACAAGCTGGCGGAGCTGCGCGGCCTGCCCGTGGCGCGCATGCACGAGGTGCTGTCGGCCAACGCCCGCTACTGCTTCAACCCGAGCTGACAGCCGGCACAGCCTGATGCGGCATGCCGTGCTCAGCGCGAGGGGAGCGCCAAATGTCGCCTGCTGAACATCGCCGCGGCGGGGGAGTCATGGGGTAAACTGGCACGCCGATGAACAGCCTCTCGCCGCCACCTGCTCAGCTCAGACGCCCCGCGCGCCACGCACAGCTGTGGACGCTGGTGATCGCCATCATCCTCGCCGACCAGCTCAGCAAGGCCTTTTTCGTCTGGCGCCTGGGCACGCACACGGCGGCCAACTTCCTTCAGTTCCTCGCCGGCTACTTCACGCTGTGGGGCGCGATGGACGGCAGCCGTTCGATCCACGACACGTACTTCCCCTATCACCGGCCGATCCTCGTCTGGCCGCCGTGGATCGAGTTCAGCCTGACCACCAACACCGGCGCGGCGTGGAGCATCTTCGAGGGCAACAGCTTCTACCTGAGCTTCGTCTCCTTGGCGATGGCGCTGCTGCTGTTCTACATCTGGCGGCGCAGCTTCAGGCACCACGCCGGCATGACCTGGGCGCTGGGGGCGATCATTGGCGGCGCGCTGGGCAACTTCGTCGACCGCTTCCGGCTCAAGGAAGTTGTGGACTTCATCAGCGTGAAGCTCCCCTACATCGGCCAGCTGTTCCCCAAGCTCGGCGATCCCTACGACTTCCCGATCTTCAACGTCGCCGACAGCTGCGCCGTGATGGGCACGCTGGCGCTGGCGGTGTACCTGATCTGCTCCGATATCGCCGGGCACATGCGGGCGCTGCGCGCGCGCCGCCAGCCGGCAGCGCCGGCCTTCACGCCGTACCACGGCGGCATCGAGCTGGACGAGCAGGCCGCCTACGAGCTGAAGCGCCTGACCTCCGCCAAGCCGCCGCGCCCGCGTCGCGTAAGCCTGGGCCTGACGGTGCACATTGGCGTGCCGGATGACGCAGACGAACAGGACTCCGGCGCTGCCTAGACTCGCATGATTGCGGCACTACGTTCCCGCTGTGATAGTAACCGTCACCGACTCACCGAACTGGCTGGCATATAACACTGCCCCATCCCAATACGTCACACGTGCGTCGATTGTGTAGGTACCCGGGTTGGTATATGTATGCTTGGCGCAATGGGCCGGATCCAATCCATCACCAAGGTAATAGTCGTAGGTACGCTCTTCCGCAGTGACATCCACCCAGCCTCCGCCGTCGCCGAAGTTGACCTCGTGTTTCGTCATGAGAGGATCGACTCCGCGATGAGCGGCATCGCTGTCGTAAGGTACAGCAACTCCTGCATCCGGGACCATGCCGACAACCATCCCTACGCCGCCTGTAAGGCCTTGGCCGCTAGCGGCTTCTCCACCTTGCAGCGCGCTTGCCTCAACGAAGACTCGACGCTCGGTGATAATGCCATTTTGATCCATCGGCGCTGGAGCTGAGCAGCCACAGGATAAGCTCACTAAGAGCGCGGATAGCAAGGCGGAGACCAGCACTGCGCAGAGATTGGAGGTTATCCTAAGGCAGTTCATACAGGCACCTCCAAGCATCTACGCGGCCCACTCCGGGCGGGCCGACAGAGATTGAGTATACAGCTTTGGAGATCACCCTGTCCTTGACCTGTGCTGGTGTCAGCCAGTACATCTTGCACGAAATGAGCAGAGCAACCGCCGAGACGTGCGGAGTGCTTATGGATGTCCCGCTCATAGTATAAGTAGAGCCGTGGCCAAAGCCTAGGTCATCGCCATTGCTGTTTGTTCCAATCATGTCGGTAGTCCAAATATCAGAGCCGGGCGCGGAAATCTTGATGTCAGAGCAATTGCGGCAAATCCAATTACCTTGCTGATTGTAAGCACCGACGGAAAGACAAGGAGCATAATGCGCGGGGTACTGACTCTGCGTACCAGCTGTGTTGCCTGCCGCGCAGACGAACAAAATGAAGGGTGTCACCCGATCAAGAGTTCTTTGTTCTGCGCAGGGGAACGCCGGGCCGCCAGTGCTGCAGTTTGCTACTTCGACTTGGTAGTGAGGTACGAAGAAGCCCGCGCCATATTCCTTCGTCTTGTCTATGCAACCTTGCACGCAGCCCACCGCAATATAGGCATTGATCTTTGCCAGTTTCGAGTAGCCACCCTTATACTTCACGGCAATCGGAAAGTACTTAGGCTTGTAAGCAATGCCGGAGATATCTCTACTATCCTCGAGATCATTGCCATCATTATTGGTAGCTGCTGAACATACACCGGCTACTCCGGTGCCGTGGCCGATGTTAATAGCGTTGTCTGCTGATAAGTCCTTGAGCCATTGCCACGGTTCACCTCCTTCGCTCTCTCTAGTCAGGAAGGTCGTGGATGCTTTGGAATCGCCTACATTGCAGCCGTAAAGCGTCGAATTCGGCGTTAGGTCCAGGTTGTACGTGTTGATACCACCTATGACGTTGTCGAAATCCACGCCCGAGTCTATGATGGCGATGGTGGGGTTCGTGTAAGCCGCTCCATTCTGCTCATCCTGCGCCCAGACTTGGCGTATGTGGATGTCGCCCTTTGAATTGGTGCCGTTGATCGCCCATTGCGACTCAGTTGGATAGCTGAATAGCGGTGGCGGGTTGATGAACCTGTCGTCATTCGGAGTTTCTGGCGGAGTTGAGTCGTTGTAGTCGACAGCGTCCGGATCCACCGTATCGATGATCTCCGAGTACTCCTGCGGCCAGTTGGCCACAGCATCCTCGACAGTCTGGCCTTCTGGAAGTGACGCTCCGATAGACTTGATGCACTTCCAATCCGAGATGACCTCTAATCCCTCCGCAGCGATGAATGCAGCGATATCCGGATCAGTTATGATTGGCGGGTATGGAATGGAGTACGCTTGGTCGGTTGGCAGGCGCTCCGCGTCGAAGTAATTGGGGTCTACCTGCGGCACGGGCGGTGGATTCTTGAAAGAGACCAACACACGCCCGTCGATGATGTCATAGGTCTCTTGTGTACGTGGATCAGTGAAGGGCACAATGCTCCACACGTCCTGCTCGTCGTAGGAAGTGATGGGATCGTCAAGCGTGGCCCCTTCGTCCCCGCCTGGCGGACCTTCGCCGCCGTTGACCTGGCTGCCCGCCAGGATTGTATTGCTGGCTCCCTCAACGTCTCCAGCCTGCTGCGCGCCGGGCGCTAACGAGATTCTTCCGCCACTACTTCGAGAACTGCATCCTGCAAGCATAAGCAATGCTAGCATGCAGAAAGAATGAAGAATGATTTTGAATACGCTACGCCTTCCCATCGTTTCGTCCTCCCGCGGCTCCCGTATGCCGGGCGCTACACTTAAACATACCAGCAGTTTTGCATTGTGGACAGCAATATCAAGATGAGACTCTGTCTCGTTTGTAATATCAATGAGCTCTCGCCGTATACTAGTAGCGATGAACTCAGCAGGGCGAGGCGGAGGCATGGATGTAAGCGCGCTGGAGCGGGCGCTGCGGCTGGAAGGGCACCGGTTCATCGCCGGCTGCGACGAGGCCGGGCGCGGCGCGCTGGCCGGGCCGGTCGTCGCCGCCGCCGTGGTGCTGAACTACGACCGCCTGCCCGCCGTGCTGATGGACTCCAAGCGCATGACGCGCCGGCGCCGCGAACTCGCCGCCGCCGAGATCAAGGAGCTCGCCGTGGCCTACGCCACGTTCCGCATCGAGCCGCGCGAGATCGAGCGCATCAACATCCTGCAGGCCTCGCTGAAGGCGATGGCGCGCGCGGTGGACAAGCTCGGCATCGCCGTGGCCAGCGTGCTGGCGGACGGCAACTTCGCCCCGCCGATCCACGGCCCGCTGGTGCAGGCGATCGTGCACGGCGACGACAAGATCGCCTGCATCGCCGCGGCCTCGATCCTCGCCAAGGTCGAGCGCGACGAGATCATGCGCCAGTACGCCAAGCTCTACCCGCGCTACCACTTCGAGCGCCACCTGGGCTACGGCACCGACGCGCACGTCGCGGCGCTGAAGCGCTACGGCGCCTGCCGCCTGCACCGCGCGACGTTCAAGCCCGTGCGCGATCTGCAGCAGCCCACGCTGTTCGAGTGAACCCACTGGTGCTGCAAGCCCCCGTGCCTACAGACATTACTGTAGCGGCGGCCTCTGTGCCGCCGATCACACCAGTGGCGCGGACGGCTCTGTCCGCGGTTCTTTGCAGGCGGACGCGGCGGTCCGCCCCACTGAAGATGCCGCCGAGACGGCGCCGCTACCCGTCAGAGCTCAATCACCAGGCCGCGCAGCTGCTGCAGCGGCAGCTCGCCAACGAGCAGGATCATGTCGCCGCCGCCCGCCCCCGTGGGCTTGGCCCGCCCGCCGTGCTTCCTGGCCCACTGCTCGATGCGCGCGTGCACCGGCAGGCGGTAGCTCACGCCCGCCGCTGTCAGGCGGCGCGTCAGCACGGCGTCGAATTCGTCCAGCGCGCTGTACAGCGCCGCCGTATCTGCGCCGAACCACAGCGGCGCCAGCTCATCGGCGGCAGACACCAGGACCTGCATATCGCCGGCCGAAAGCCCACCGCCGGACACCCAGGCATCGAAGCGCGCGACGAGCGTCCGCGTATCCGCCGGCTGGCCCGTCCAGAGCAGCGCCAGCGGCACGCCGCCTGTATCGGGCCGTGCCATTGAAGCCGCTTCGGGTACAGCGCCGCTCGGCAGGCGATACAAGATCGCCTGGCCCATCGCGCAGGCGGCTACATCGGCGCCGCTGCCGCTGCCACCCTGCGCATTGGCGTGCGCGATCAGCGCCAGCTCGCAGATGCGCTCGCGCCGCGCCTGCCAGTTAAGCCCGGCCACGGCGAAGCGCAGCGCCAGCATGCCCACGGCCTCCGCCGCCGACAGCCCCAGGCCGAGTTTCACCTGCTGGCCGTCAACGCCGGCAGCGTAGAACTGCGTCGCATCAGCAGTGGCCTGCGGTACGCCGTGCGCCTGCTCATGCTCGGCCAGCTCGGGCACGGCCAGCGCGCGCGCCGCGGCCAGTGCTGGCGGATAGCCGCCGGCCGGCTCGGCATCCGCTGCGGCCAGTTCCAGGTAGCGAGGCACCGGAAGCAATGCCGCAGTCGCGCCCAGCAGCACGGCGTACTCGCCCGACAGCATCACCTTGCCGGGAACACGCACAGACTGCTTAGGCTCGCTTGCGCTCATTGCGCATCAATTATCCGCGCCGGCCCGCCCGGCAGGCTGGGGATGACGCGCACGACGCTGGGTACGCGACGTGCCAGCCGCGCAATCAGCGGCAGCGCTGCCCGCTCGCAAACCAGGAAGACATGCGCGCCGGCGTCAATGGTGAAGTACACGCAATGCCTCTGCTCGCGCCACTGCGCGGTGGCCTGCATCAGCGCCAGCGTCGCCGGCTGCCAGTACAGCAGCGCCGGTCGCGCGGCCTGCATGCAGGCGTGCATCGTCAGGCAGTTGGCCTCGATCAGCGGCCCGGCCTGACTGAGATTGACTCTCGCTCTCGGTTGTCCGGCACTGCCGCTGCCCGGTGTCAGGCGCAGCACAGCGAGCAGGCTGTTGTAGTCGCGCTTGCACTGCGCCAGCCACGCCGCGTAGTACGGCGAAGTCCCCTTTGTGTGGCGCATGCCGTCGCGCGAGCCGGTCTTCTTGCGCGGCGCATCGACCTGGCAGACGACCATGCCCCAGGGTACCTTTTCTGCTGGTACCAGCAGCCGCGCCGCGGGATCCCGCCCTGCCGGCAACGCCGACAGAGCGCCGGTGATGCTGCGTGCCGCGCTGCCGCTGCCCAGGCGCGCCAGCCGCGACAGCCTCTGTGTAGACAGCCCGCCGGGGACGAACGCGCTCAGCGCTGTCGCCAGTGCGGCAAAACCGCTGGCGCTGCTGGCCATGCCGGCACTGCGGTCGAAGTTGCTGGCGCTCTCCACGCGGAAGCGGCCTTCGATCAGGCCGTGATCACGCCATAGCTGCAGGTAGTCAGTGATTCGCCCGCGCTCCCGGCCGCGCGCCGTACTGCCATCGAGCCTGATGACGTCAGCGCCGCCGCCGATGCGTGTCAAGCTCGTCGTCGTTGTCAGTTCAGCCAGTGCCAGCGCGATGGAAGGCGTAGCCGGTGCCTGGTGCTCCCCGCGAGCATCGCTGTATTTGCCCCAGTATTTGATCAGCGCGATGTTGGCGTGGGCGACCGCCACGACGTGGCGTAGCTCCCGGCTGCCCGCGGCGCGTGTCATCCCGCGCTGCCCAGCTCAATCGGAAACACCAGCGCAAAGCGCTGCTTCAGCTCGTCCAGCAGCTCCAGCCTCCGCAGCGGATCGAACAGCGCGACCACCGCGCCGCCGCCGCCGCTGCCCGTGAGCTTGGCGCCCAGCGCGCCATGCTCGCGCAGCCACTCCACGGCCGCGTCCAGCCGTGGTGTTGAAACGCCGAGGCGCACCAACAGCTCGTGGTTGCGGTACATCAGCTCGCCGGCGTAAGCCAGGTTGCCCGCGCCCAGCGCGTTGCCCGCCAGCACGACGACCTCGCCGATCTCCGCCAGGATGCCGTCCACCCGCAGCGGGTTCAGCTCGCGGCTGAGGCGCACCTGGCGCACCAGCTCGATGGTGCGCGCGCCGGGCTCGACGATGCACACCACGCCGGACAGCGCCGTGTGCAAACGGATCGGCAGCACCTCGCGCGGCGGACCGCTGCGGAACCACAGCACCCCGCTGCCCAGCACCGTGCTGGCATCCATGCCGCTGGGCGTGCCGTGGAAGATCGACTCCAGCCGCTGCACCTCGTCGAACAGCTCGCCGTCAGGCGCCTGCCCGTCCGCGCGATGCGCCA
>Ga0315287_10003789_pt1 | contig 14639 bp, 13 predicted proteins | sample YL17G11_0_MG_FD_205037 | JGI IMG/M metagenome (GOLD analysis project Ga0315287, IMG submission 205037) | Sediment microbial communities from Yellowstone Lake, YNP, Wyoming, USA - YL17G11_0 | ecosystem: Environmental > Aquatic > Freshwater > Lake > Sediment | place: USA: Wyoming | collected... | reverse complement strand
GTACGTGGACTACGCCGCCTCGAAGGCGGGCGTCGACCTCTTGACTGTGGGCCTGGCCCAGGAGGTGGCCCAGGAGGGCATCCGGGTGAACACGGTCCGGCCCGGGATCATCCGCACCGACATCCATGCCAGTGGGGGCGAGCCGGACCGGGCCGACCGGCTGGCGGATCGCATTCCTCTCCAGCGCCCGGGCGAGGCCGACGAGATCGCCGCCGTCATCGCCTGGCTGTGCAGCGACGAGGCGTCGTACGCCACGGGCTCGTCCATCGACGTCAGCGGAGGCCGCTGACCGTCCTCACACCGCCCCATCGTCCTGCTCGCGTCGCCTGATCAGGTGTCGATGAGGCCTTGGACGGTCTCGGTGAGACGGGACTCGGTCATCTCGCCGTAGCCGGTGCGCTGCACGGAGCCGTCGTCGCCGACGAACAGGAACGACGAGCGGATCTCCGCGCCGAAGCGGAGCCACAGGGAGCCGTCGGGGTCGACGACCTGCGTGAAGCCGTCGGTGCCGGTGCCGTCCAGGAACTGCTGCATCTCCTCGACCGACGCGTCGGCCGCGATCCCCAGGAACGCGACCTGGTCACCGAGCCCGGCTTCGACCTCTGCGACCGCAGGGGCTTCGCGACGGCACGACGTTCACCAAGGGGACCAGAACCAGACGACCAGGTCTTGAGCGGCGAACGTCGACAGGTCGACGGTTCCGCCGCCAATGGCCTCGGCCTCGCCGCTGAACACGCCATCATCGAGAGGCTCGGCCGCCCGGGGCTCGGCGCTGCTCCCGCAGCCGACGACCAAGGCCACCAGGAGGACGAGAGGGGCGACCCGGCGCAGCACCCCGTGACCGTAGCGGTGGCTCAGTCCAGGTTGTCGGCGGCCACGAAGCCGGCCACGGCGGCGCCGCCGGCCAGGAGGAGCACGCCGAAACGGGAGCGCTTCGGCAGGTGGCGGAAGGCCAGAGCCGTGGCCACGGCGTCGGTGACGTCGGCCAGCGCCGAGGCCCGCACCCAGTCCTTGGCCCGGGGGTCGCCCCGGTCGAGCGCCCCGATCACGCCGAGGCCGAGGACGAGGTCTCGTCCACCGAGGCCGCGGGCCAACAGCCGGCTGCCGGGTTGCCCGCCGGTCTCGCCGACCCAGCCGCGGGCGACGGCCCCGGGGGCGAGGAGGAGGGCCGTGCCGATGGCGACCCGGCCGGCGGCGGTGATCCGGGCGATGCTGCGATGGTCCACGGGCGCAGTGTGGCAGGAGCGGCTGGTATCGTCCTTTTCTCCGGGGCCGTTGGCGCAGTTGGCTAGCGCACCTGCATGACGCGCAGGGGGTCGGGGGTTCGAGTCCCTCACGGCCCACTTCAGGGAAGCCCCAGGTCATGCCCGGTCAGGGGGGATCGGCGACCTGGGGCTTCTCTGTGTCCGATCCGGCCGCTGAGGAGGACCGATGGCAGTGAACAGGGATGACGTGGTCGGCCGACCCACGGGGGCGGCGACCATCCACGTGGAGCGGGGACCGGTGACGGCCTTCGCCCGAGCGGTCACCGACGCCAACCCGGTGTACGAGGACCCGGCCGTGGCGGCCGAGGCCGGCTTCGACGCCATTCCGGCTCCGCCGACGTTCACCTTTGCCGCTTCGACCTGGGGTCGCTTCCCCGAGGACCAGCCCGAGGACCCGACCGCGGGCAGGAACCCGATGGGCGAGATCATGGGCGCCCTGATGGCCGACGGCGGGCTGATCCTGCACGGCGAGCAGGAGTTCACCTATCACCGGCCGGTCCTGGTCGGGGACACCCTGCACCAGGAGGGCGAGGTCGTGGACCTCTACACCAAGGCCTCCGGCGACCGGACCATGACCTTCCTGGTCATCGAGAACCGCTTCACCGACGACGACGGCGCCCCGGTCGTGACCGAGCGCTTCAACCTCATCCACCGGGCGTAAGGGGCCACGACATGGCGGCCACACCCACACCGAAGCTGGCCTGGGACGAGGTCGAGGTCGGCGCCGAGGCACCGGCCATCAGCCACCAGCTGGGCCGTACCGACCTGGTCAAGTACGCCGGGGCGTCCGGTGACTACAACCCGATGCACACCGACGAGGTCGCGGCCCAGGCCGCCGGCCTGCCCAGCGTGTTCGGGCACGGCATGTTCTCCATGGGTATTCTCGGCCGGGCCCTCACCGACTGGGCCGGGGCCGGGAACCTGACCAGCTACAAGGTCCGGTTCACCAAGCAGACCTGGCCGGGGGAGACCCTGACCACCATCGTCGTGGTCACCGCCAAGCGCGAGGAGGGCGGTCGGCGCCTCGTCGACGTCGACGCCTCGCTGGCCAATCAGGACGGCGAGGTCAAGGTCGCCGGCTCGGCCACGGTCCTCGCCGGCTGATCAGCCCAGGTCGGCCAACACCGCGGCGGCGGCGTTGCGGCCGTTGAGGCTGCAGACGCCGCCGGCGGGGTGGGTGGACGCCCCGCACAGGTAGACGCCGTCCATCGAGGTGCGGGTGGGGAAGCGGTTGGTCCACATCTGGTCCGGCGTGCACTCCCCGTGGAAGATGTGGCCGGCGGTGAGACCGACCTTCTTCTCCATGTCCGGGGGACCGAGGACCTGGACCTCGTCGACGCAGTCCTCGATGTCGCAGTGCTCGCCGATCATCCCCAGGACCTGGCGGCCGATCTCCTCCCGCCGGCTGTCCCAGGTGCCTTCGGCCAGCTCGTAGGGGCCGTACTGGACGAAGGCGCTGAGCGTGTGCTTGCCGGCGGGGGCGACCGTCGGGTCGTAGGCGGAGTGGAAGTAGAGCTCGGCGAAGCCGGGCTGGACCTCGCCCCGGGTGCAGGCCTCGAAGGCCCGCTGGGCGTCGTCCATGGAGGCGGCGATGGTGACCGGGGCCTGATTGGGCCAGACCTCGCCAGGCACCGCATGCCAGTCGGGGAGACGGGACAGGGCGCAGTTGACCTTGAGCACGGGGCTGGTGATCCGCCAGCCGTCCACCCGGGCCCGGAAGTCCGGCGGGGCCGACGCCTCGAGCAGGCCGAGCGTCGACTTGGGGTCGGCGTTGGAGATGACGGCCCTGGCCCGGATCAGCTCGCCGCCCTCGAGGCGCACACCCTCGCCGGGCACGATCTCGGCGACGGGGACGCCGGCGGCGAGCACGGCCCCGAGGTCGCGGGCCGCCTCGGCGATGGCGAAGGAAATGGCGCCCATGCCGCCCTCGACGTAGCCCCAGGCCATGGGGACGCCCTCCAGCTCGCCCAGGAAGTGCATGAGCTTCACGAAGGCCGTGCCCGGGTCGTGGGGACCGGCCCACGCCCCGATGATGCCCTGGCCGTAGAGGGCCCGCTTCAGCCGCTCATCGGTCACGTGGCGGTCGATGACCTCCGAGATCGGGGTGTCGTAGAGGGCCTCGATCATCTCGGGGTCGCGGCCCAGCAACTCCTCCAGCTCGGCCCGCTCGGGGGCCTCGCCCACCCAGGCGTCACGGGGCCCCTTGCGCAGGGCGATGCGCATGCGGTCGAAGAAGTCCTCGTAGGCGAACTGGCCCTCGATGTCGGCGTCGGCGAAGCCGTGGGCCGCCATGTCGGCGGCGGTGCGTTCCCGGTCCTGGAACTGGGCGTAGCTGGTGCCGTCCTCGAAGGGGCACCAGATGAACGGCTCGGCGACGAAGACCTTGTACCCGTAGTCCCGGAGCGCCAACTCGGTGATGACCGCCTCGTCGAGCAGGCCGACGACGTAGGCGCACGGGCTGACCCGGTAGGCCTCGTCGGCGAACGGGGTCTCCAACGTGCAGGCTCCACCCAGGCGCTCCCGGGCCTCGAGCACCAGCACCGACTTCCCGGCTTTGGCCAGGTAGGCCGCGGTGGTCAGCCCGTTGTGACCCCCGCCGACGACGACGGCGTCCCAGTTGCGAGCGGCCAGGTCGGCCACGGGCATCGGCAGACCGACCCGGCCGAGCGCGGCGTGGATGTCGCCCTTCATGTTCGCCGGGACAACGCCTCGCCGTCCCTGCGGCCCTCCGCCGGTGAAACGCCCTTGAGCGCGGCGGCGAAGGTCTCGAGGTTGGCCAGGAAGACGTCGACGTCCTCGTCGGTGTGCTGCACCGACAGGGTCCACTGCTCGCACTTGCCCCACGGCGGGAGGAACACGCCGCCGTTGTGCTGGTACAGCCAGTGGATGTGGCCGTAGCGGCCGTCGTAGCCCAGGAAGTCCCGGTAGTCGTTGATGCGGTCGGCCGAGAAGATGACCGCGCCCTTGGCCCCGTAGGCGCTCACATAGCCCTCGATGCCGTGACGGGCCAGCACCTCCTCGGCGCCTTCGGCCATGCGGTCCCGGAGGTGCTCGATGTGGGCATGGGCCTCGGCGGTGAGGACCTGGAGCAGCGTGGCCTTGGCCGCGGCCATGGTCAGGGGGTTGCCGTTGAAGGTGCCGACGACCTCGTAGGAGTCGTCCTCGACGATGGCCATGACCTCGGCCGTGGCGCCGATGGCGCCGCAGGGCAGGCCGCCACCCATGGACTTGGCCAGGCAGATGATGTCGGGCGTGACCCCGAACCTGCCGGTGGCCCCGCCGGGGTGGACGGTCAGGGCGGTCTTGACCTCGTCATAGGTCAGGAGCACGTCGTGGCGCTGCAGTTCCTCCTTGAGGTCGGCCAGGTAGCCCGGCGGCGGGGGGACCACGCCGATGTTCATCATCATCGGCTCGATGATCATCCCGGCCACCTCACCCCGGTTGGCCTCCAGCACGTGGCGCACGGCGGCCACGTCGCCGTAGGGCACGACCAGGGTGTTGGCCGCCACCTCGGCCAGCACGCCCGGGTGCACGGGCACCGAGTTGGGGGCCTCCGGCGGCCCGGCGTCCTCGAGGTCGGGGTACACCGAGACCTGTACGGCGTCGTGATGGCCGTGGTAGCTGCCCTCGATCTTGAGGATCTTGGGTCGGCGTTTCGCCACTCGCATGAGGTTGACCGCGGCCAGCGTCGCTTCGGTGCCCGAGTTGGCGAAGCGCCACTTGGGCTGGTCGAAGCGGCGGCTCAGCTCCCGGCTGACCGGGATCAGGTCCGCGGTGGGCTGGGCGAAGTGGGTGCCCAGGGCCACCCGGTCCTGGACGGCCTTGACCACCGCGGGGTGGGCGTGGCCGACGAGCATGGCGCCGAAGCCGTTGTGGAGGTCGACGTAGGTGGTGCCGTCGACATCGGTGATCTTGGAGCCCTTTCCGTGGTCGATCCAGATGGCCCGGGGCGGAGCGTCCTGCCACGATGAGGCCACCCCGCCCGCCAGGAAGGCCCGGGCCTCGTCCATGATCCGGGCCGAGGCGGGGGTGCGGGCCAGGAGGGCCGCCTCCTGCTCGGCGATGAGGCCGTCGATGACGGCCAGTTCGGCTTCGGTGCCCGCGGTGACGGTCATCGGCTCAGCTCCTGGTCAGCGGTGGTGGGGAACGGGACGCCGGCGGGGTAGCGACCCGAGCGGTAGCTCTGGGCCATCAGCCGTACGAACTGCGTGACGGCGTCCTCGTCCCCGGCGAACGGCCCGGGACGGTAGCCCCGGGAAACGACCCCCCGCTGGACGCCTTCGCAGGCGGCCCAGTCCTGGCGGTTGGTCAGGTCCCAGAAGTCCACGGCGTAGGCCGGGTCGAACCCGGGCCGGGCCACGGCTTCGGGGTCGAAGAGCCACTGGCACTCGACGAAGGTGCGGTCGGAGCCCAGGGGCTCGAGGCGGTGGGTCATGACGTAGTCCGGGTGGAGGCTGATCAACAGGTTGGGCAGCACGCCGATGTAGTGGACCCGTCGCCGCCAGGTGTCGTCGAGGCCGGGAAGCATCACGCCGTCGGTCTGACCGTCGAGGGACATGGTCACGGCGTCGTCGGCCAGGACCATCCAGCCCCCGATCCACAGGCCGGCATGGCGCTCGGAGTTGTCGCCGCTGTTGGGCGGGCTGACCACGCAGAGCTCGGGATGGATGGCCGGGCAGTGGAAGCATTCCTGGTAGTTCTCGACCGGGAGCTTCCAGTTGGCGGCCATCTCATAGGTGTGGCTGGCCCCGGCCACGAGGCGTTCAGGGCCCCAGCGCCCGATCTCCGCCGACAGGTCGCCGAGGTGGTCGTCCAGGTCCCGGGCGTCCCCCGACGCATTGACGAAGACCCAGCCGTGCCACTCCTCGGTGCGGACGGGGGCCAAGGGGTGGTCAGCCGGATCGAAGCCGGCCGGCTCGTCGTAACGGGGGGTGAACTTGAGCGTGCCGTCGAGGGCGTAGGTCCAGGCGTGGTACGGGCAGTGGATGGCGTTGCGCCGCAGGGTGGTGTCCTCGGGCTGGAGCTGGTGGCCGCGGTGCTGGCAGACGTTGTAGAAGCCGCGCAGGACGCCGTCGTCGCCCCGGACCAGCACCACGCTGTCGTCGCCCACCCGCAGGGCCCGGCGGTCGCCGGCATCGGCCAGGTCGGCCGAGCGTCCGGCGCAGACCCAACTCTCGGCGAAGAGGTGCTGGCGCTCCCAGGCCAGCACGTCCTCGGACCGGTAGGCCTCGGCCGGAAGCATCCGGCCGGGCGCGCCGGGGGTGAGGATGGCCTCGAGGGCGGCGTCGTCGACGGGGGCGCTGGAGCGCAGGTCCATCGGGCTCACTGCTCGCCCCGGCGCAGGAGGCGGCTGCGCTTGCGGTCCTTGAGGATGCGGCGGGTGCACAACAGCCCGGGGATGCCGGTGACCCCGCCGCCGCCGTGGGTGGCCGACGAGCACTGGTAGAGCCCCGAGATCGGCGTGGTGAAGTCGGCGTAGCCGGGGGCCGGACGCATGTGGAAGAGCTGGTCAGGGGAGAGCTCGCCGTGGAAGATGTTCCCACCGATCAGGCCGTACTCGTTCTCCATCTCATAGGGCCCGATCACCTGGCGGTGGATGACCGACTGCTTGAAGTTCGGGGCCAGGTCGTTGTACCCGTCGATCACCCGGTCGGCGTAGGCCTCCAGCTCGCCGTGGTCCGGCTCGGTCGACCATTCCTGGGGGACCCACTGGGTGAACATCGACATGAGGTGGGTGCCCTCGGGGCACAGCGACGGGTCCACCGTCGAGGGGATGACGCCGTCGGAGAAGGGGAGCGTCGACGCCTGGCCCCAGCGGGCCTCCTCGAAGGACTTCTGGAGGTGGTCGATCGAGTGGCAGAGCTCGACCGAGCCGCTCAGCTTCTCCTTGTCCGGCGGACCGGGCCAGGCGTCGAAGTCGGGCAGTTCGGACAGGGCCACGTTGACCTTGACCGTGCCGGAGCGGCTGCGCCAGTGCTCGAGGTCGTGGACGAAGTCGTCGGGCAGCTCGTTGCGGTCGAGGTGGCGCAGAAAGGTGATCTGGGGGTGGGTGGCGGCCACGACGATGTCGGCCGCCAGCTCGGTGCCGTCGGTCAGGGCCACGCCGACGACCCTGCCGTCGCGGGTGCGGATGCGCTCGACCGGGGCGTTGGTGCGGATCTCGGCGCCGAAGGACTCGGCTGAGGCCCGGATGGCGTCGGAGACCGCACCCATGCCCCCGATGGGGAAGCCCCACTTGCCGAGATGCCCGTCGCCGACGTCGCCGATCGTGTGGTGCATCATCACGTAGGCCGTGCCCGCCTCGTCGGGGCCCGCCCAGGTGCCGATGACGGCGTTGATGGCCATGAGGCCCTGGACCTCGGGGGATTCGAACCACTCGTCGAGCACGTCGCGGATGGACATGGTGAACAGGCGGGTGGCGTCGGCGGTGCCCCGCACGTCGAGGCCCCGCAGGCCCCAGGCCAGGCGGAGCTGATCGAGGAGGTCCTTGGGCCGTCGGGAGCCGACGCTGGGCGGGGTGGACAGCAGCAGGGGGGCGAGGACGTCGGCCACGCCGCTGATCCAGGCGTGGTAGTCGCCGAGGCGGTCGGCGTCCTTGCTGGAGAACTTGGCCACTTCGTCATGGTCGAGCTCGGGGTCGTCCTCGGCCAGGAGGTAGCGGCCGTCGGGGAGGGCGATGAAGGTCGGGCCCATGGGGATGACGTGGTAGCCGTGGTCGGCCAGCTTCAGGTCGTTGAGGATCGTCGGCGGCATGAGGCTCATCACGTAGGACAGCGCCGTCATCTTGAACTCGGGGCCCCACGGCGTCTCGGTGGTGGCGGCCCCGCCCACGTTGTCCCTCGCCTCGAGGACGACGGGCTTCATTCCGGCCCGGGCCAGGTAGGCCGCGGCCACCAGGCCGTTGTGCCCACCGCCCACGACGATGGCGTCGTAGCTGCTGCTCACCTGGGGGTCCCCCTCTGTCCTACAATCCACAACGGCGTCACTAACTGATTGCCCAGTCAGTATAGGCGAGTCGAGCGGAGGCCCCTGGTGACGTTCCATCCCCGAGAGCGACGGATCGCCGGTGGCATCGACCGTCGGGCCTTTCTGCGGCAGTCGGCCTTCACCGCGGCGGCCGTGGCCGCCGGCCCGTCCCTGCTCGCGGCCTGTGCTGGCGACGACGCAGCCGGTGGCGGGGGCCAGGCGGTGCCGCTCTCCCGACCGGACAACCCCGTGACGCTTCCCACCTTCGACGACATCCCGATGATCGCCGACGGCCTCGAGCCCGAGTCCGGTCCGCTCAAGATCTTCAACTACGCCGAGTACATCGCCCCCCAGACGCTCCGGGGCTTCCGCCGCCAGTACGGCGTCGACGTCGACGTCACGACCTTCACCAGCATGGACGAGGCCATCGCCCGCCTGTCGGGGGGTCAGGCCCCGTTCGACCTGTTCTTCCCGACGACCGACGTCATCGCTAAGGCGGCCCTCGGTCGCCTGCTCCAGCCACTGAACGCCTCCTACCTCGGGAACTCGGGCAACGTCTGGACCCAGCTCCAGGACCCCTTCTACGACGTGGGGGCGCAGTACACCCGTCCGTACTCGCTGTTCACGACCGGCATCGGCTACCGCGTGGACCGGGTGACCCAGACCCCCGACGAGTACGACAACCCCTACGACATCCTCTGGGACCCCGCCTACTCCGGTGACCTCTACCTGCTCGAGGACGACCGCGAGGTGCTGGGCATGGCCATGCTCAGGGCGGGGGAGGTCGACGTGAACACCGAGGACGCCGCGCTCGTCGATGCCGCTTTGGCCGACATCCAGGCGCTGGACGACGCCGTCAACCCCCGGATCGGGGTCGAGGCCTACACGATCCTGCCCGAGGGCCGGGCGACGATCCACCAGGCCTGGTCAGGTGACGTCGTGAACGCGCAGTACTACCTGCCGGAGGGCGAGTCGATCGAGAACGTCGGGTTCTGGTACCCCGCCGAGGGTGGCGGCATGATCGGCTCGGACCAGATGTCCGTGCTCGTCGGGGCCGCCAACCCGGTGCTGGCCCACCTCTTCATCGACTACCTGCTCGACGTCGACAACGCTCACACCAACTTCGAGTGGCTCGGCTACCAGCCGCCGCAGACGAGCATCGAACCGGCGTCGGTGGTGGCGGACGGCTTGGTCCCCGCCCACCTGGACACCACCGTGATCCGGCCCGAGGACTTCGACAACGGCTACCAGCTCCTCCAGCTGTCCTTGGCCGGGGAGCGCCTGTGGGACAACGCGTGGTCGACGTTCAGCGCCGGCGCCTGAAGCCCCGGGACCGCACCCGGGCCCTGTGGCCCGGCCTCGCCCTGCCGGGCGTGGCCTGGCTGCTGGCCTTCTTCGTCGTTCCCTTCTACGGGGTGCTGGCCGTGGCCTTCGGCGGCCTCGACCCGATCTTCGGCAACGCCGTCCCCGCCTGGAACCCCCTGGAGTGGGACACCACGGTCTTCGGCGACGTGCTGGACCGGGTGGTGAACGCCGAGCTGCGGGAGGTGTACCTGCGCACCTTCGTCTACGTCGGCGTCGCCCTGTTCCTGTGCTTCCTCATCGGGTACCCGGTCGCCTACTACGTGTCCCGCTTCGGCGGCCGGCGCCGGGGCCTGCTCCTCGGCCTGATCCTCGCCCCCTTCTGGATCAACTACCTCATGCGGATGCTGGCCTGGATCAACCTGCTGCAGGAGGACGGCTATGTCAACGACATCCTGACCGGCCTGAACGTGACCTCGTCGCCGGTGAACTGGCTCGAGGGCCGAGCGGTCACGGTGGTGTTCGGCCTCGTCTACGGCTACATCCCGTTCTTCGTGCTGCCGCTGTTCGCGGCCCTGGACCGCATCGACCGCAGCGTCATCGAGGCGTCCCGCGACCTCGGCATGGGGCCGCTGCGGACGTTCCTGCGGGTGACCCTCCCGCTCTCCAAGCAGGGGATGCTGGCCGCCGCGGTCATCACCGCCCTGCCGATGATGGGCGACTACTACACCGCCGACCTGCTCTCGGGCTCGCCCCGCACCAGCATGATCGGCAACCAGATCGAGTTCTTCCTGTTCGAGGGCTCCCAGAAGAACGCCGGCGCCTCGCTGGTGGTGATCCTGTCGATCCTGCTTATGGCGGCGATGGCGTACTACCTGGTCCAGACCGACCGGGCGACCCGGGAGCTCCACCGGTCGTGACCCGGCTCCGCACCTGGTGGTCGAACCCGTGGCGCCGGCCCGCGTTCCTGGCCACCGGCTACTGGCTCTACGTCATCTGGTCGCTGGTGCCGGTGCTGATCGCCGTCCAGTTCGCGTTCAACTCGGGGCGGTCCCGGAGCACCTGGCAGGGGTTCTCCCTGCGCTGGTGGTTCGAGGATCCCGATCGGTCGCTCTGGCACGACCCCTCGTTGCGCGAGGCCATGCTCAACAGCCTCTGGTTGGCGTTCTTCACCATGCTCATCGCCACCCCGCTCGGCGTGGCCCTGGCCCTCGGCCTGGCCCGCTGGCGGGGGCGCACGGCGCGGGCCTCGAACCTGCTCATGCTCATCCCGCTGGCCATGCCCGAGATCGTCATGGGGACGATGCTCTTCCTGGTCTTCGACAACCTGTACACGGCCATCCCGCTGGGTCGACCCGCCATGTTGCTGGGCCACGTCACCTTCTCGGTGTCCTACGTGGTGATCCTCGTCCGGGGCCGCCTGCTCACGATCGGGCCCGACCTCGAGGACGCGGCCCAGGACCTGGGGGCGTCACCCATCGCCGCCATCCGCACGGTCCTGCTGCCATTGCTGGGCCCGGCCATCTTCGCCAGCCTGATGATCGTCTTCGCCACCTCGATCGACGACTTCGTGATCTCGGCCTTCCTGTCCGCGGACGCGTCCAGCCAGACCATCCCGATCAAGATCTACTCCACGGTCCGGGTGGCCCCGACGCCGGCTCTGAATGCCCTGGCCACGGTGATGCTGCTGTTCACCCTCCTGGCCGTGGGCCTGGCCGTCCTCGCCCTGCGGGTCTTCCGCCGGGGCGAGAAGGGCAGTGCGGTCGAGGACTTCGCGACGCTGGACCTCTGACCGTTCGGCCGTCTCAGATCGGGTTGATCTCGACGAGATCCTTGAACCGGCCAGGGCCCCGACGGCCCGGCCGCGGCTAGGAGAGCTTGACGTAGATCTGCTTGGACTCGAGGAAGCTGTCCAGGCCGTAGGGGCCGAGCTCGCGGCCGACGCCGGAGCCCTTGAAGCCGCCCCAGGAGGCCTCGGTGGGGGCGGGCTGGCTGGCGTTGATCCAGACGGTGCCGGCTCGGATGGCTCGGGCGGCGCGGAAGGCCTTGCCCACGTCCCGGGTCCAGACGGCGGCGGCCAGGCCGTACTCGGTGTCGTTGGCCTGGCGGGTCACCTCGGCCACGTCGTCGAAGGGCAGGACGGTGGCGACAGGGCCGAAGATCTCCTCCCGGGCGATGCGCAGGTCCTGGGTGTCGGTCTCGAAGATCGTGGGCGGGACGAAGTAGCCGCCGGCCAGGGCCGGGTCGGTCGGGCGCTCGCCCTCGTAGGCCAGACGGGCGCCCTCCGCGGTGCCGCTCTCGATGTAGCCCTGGACCCGGTCCCGCTGCTCGGAGGAGACCAGCGGGCCCATCGTGACCTCGGGGTCGAAGCCCGAGCCGATGCGGATCCCCTTGGCCTCGTCGACGAGGCCGGCCAGCACCTCGTCGTAGACCGGGCGCTCCACGAAGATCCGGCTGCCGGCCGAGCACACCTCGCCCTGGTTGCCGAAGATGCCCCAGGCGCTCCCGGTGACCGCGGCGGCCAGATCGGCGTCGGCGAAGACGATGTTGGGGCTCTTGCCCCCGAGCTCCAGGGTCACCCGCTTCAGGGAGTCGGCGCAGGTTCGCATGATGTGCTGGCCGATCTCCTTGGAGCCGGTGAAGCTGATCTTGTCCACCTCGGGGTGCTCCAGGAGCGGCTGGCCGGCGTCGGGGCCCAGGCCCGTGAGCACGTTGAGCACCCCGGCGGGCACGCCCGCCTCGTCGGCGGCGCGAGCCAGGCCCAAGGCGGTCAGGGGGGTCTGCTCGGCGGGCTTCAGGACCACGGTGCAGCCCGCAGCGAGGGCGGGGGCGACCTTCTGGCTGGCCATGAGCAGCGGGTAGTTCCAGGGCACGATCAGGCCGCAGACGCCGACCGGCTCCTTGACGATGAGGCTCATGGCGTCGGGGCCGATGGGCGGGATGTCGCCGCTGATCTTGGTGGCCCAGCCCGCGTAGTACTCGAACATGAACGCCGATTCCTCGATGTCCCAGACGGCGTCCTCGTAGGGCTTGCCCGTGTCGTGGGTCTCGAGCTTGGCCAGCTCGGCCGTGTCCCGGCGCAGGATGGCCGCGATCTTGAACAGCAGGTCGGCCCGGTCCCGCTCGGCCACGGCGATGCCCCAGGTGCCGTCGTCGAACGCTCGGCGGGCGGCCCGCACGGCCCGGTCGGCGTCCTCGGCCGAACCGGCCGGGATGGTGGCCAAGACCTCACCGGTGGCGGGGTCGAGGGTGTCGAAGCGGGCGCCGTCGGCGGCGTCCACCCACTGCCCGTCGAGGTACATCTGTTCGGCGTCAGCCATGGTCGGGGTCTCCATCCGTGGTCTCGGGTTCGATCGTTGGGGCGGCGCCGGCGTCAGGGGCCAGCACCCGGAGGGCGTCGGGGGGAAGTGTGGCCGACACCGGCGTGCCCGCCGCCCATTCGGGGCGGCCGTCGTGGTTGGCCACGAGCGCCTGCAGGGCGGCGCCGTGGGGGAGGCGGAGGTGGACCTGCGTCGTCGGTCCGACGTAGACGAGGCGCTCGACCATGGCGGGCACGCTGTTGTCGCCCACGGGGTCGCCCTCGGCCACCCGGACCCGCTCCGGGCGGATGACCACCTTCACCGGGCCGGTGCACTGCTGGTCGCCGCCGGTGGCCGCCAGCGAGAAGGCGCCGAGGCGGATCGCGCCCTGCCCGGCGGCCCGGGTGCAGTCGGCCTCCAACAGGTTGGCCACGCCCAGGAAGTCAGCGACGTAGGCGGTACGCGGCTCCTCGTAGACCTCGTCGGGTGTGCCCACCTGCTCGACCCGTCCGTTGTCCATGACCGCCAGGCGGTCAGACATGGTCAGGGCCTCCTCCTGGTCGTGGGTCACGTAGACGAAAGTGATCCCGACCTCGTGCTGGAGGGTGGTCAGCTCGGTCTGGAGGGCCTTGCGGAGCTTGGCGTCGAGGGCGCCGAGGGGCTCGTCGAGCAGCAGGACCTTGGGCTGGAGGATCAGCGCCCGGGCGAGGGCCACCCGCTGCTGCTGGCCACCGGAGAGCTGGGCCGGCTTGCGGTCGGCGAAGTCCTCGAGCTGGACCAGGCGCAGGGCCTCGGTGACCCGCTGCTCCTTGGCCGCCTTGCTCTCGCCGTTCCGTCTCTGGCCGGCACCGGCCCACCGCAGGCCGTAGGCCACGTTGCGGACCACCGTGAGGTGAGGGAAGAGGGCGTAGGACTGGAACACGGTGTTGACCGGGCGCCGGTGGGGCGGGGTCGTGGCCAGGTCGTCCCCGTCGAGGCGGATCTCGCCGCTGGTGGCGGCCTCGAAGCCGGCGATGAGGCGCAGCGTCGTGGTCTTGCCACAGCCCGACGGCCCCAGGACCGAGAAGAACTCCCCGGAGCCGATGTCGATATCGATGCCGTCGACCGCGGTGAAGTCACCGAAGCGCTTGACCAGCTTCACGAGCTGGATGGCTCCCCCGTGCATCGGCGCGAAGTCTAGAGTGACTGAGTCATCAGTCAGTAGCGAGGTCCCGAATGACCATCCCCGTGTCCTCCGAACTGTCCGCCCGCCGCGGCCGGCCGCTGGAGCAGGCCCGCACGTTGCCCGGTCACTGGTACGCGGACCCCGCGCACCACGCTTTGGAGATGGACCGGGTGTTCGCCCGGCAGTGGATCGGCGTCGCCGGCACCGACGCCGTCGAGAAGCCGGGGAGCTACCTGGCCGCCACCGTCGCCGGGGGCGTGCCGATCGTCGTGGTGCGGGGCGAGGACGGCGACCTGCGGGCCTTCCTCAACGTGTGTCGCCACCGGGGTGCACCCGTGGCCGAGGGCTGCGGCACCGCTCGGGCCCTGTCCTGTCCTTACCACGCCTGGGTGTTCCGGCTCGACGGCACGTTGGCGCGGGCCACCGGGGTGGGCGAGCCCGTGGGCTTCGACGCCGACGACTACGGGTTGACCCGGGTCGGCGTGACGACCTTTGCCCGCACGGTCATGGTCAACCTGGACCCGGCCGCGGCTCCCTTCGCCCCGGGCCCACTGGTCGACGGCCTCGGCCCCTACCGGCTGGACGACCTCGAGCTGGGGCGCACCGACCGCTACGAGGCCGCTTTTAACTGGAAGGTACTGG
>Ga0315287_10003785_pt1 | contig 14644 bp, 11 predicted proteins | sample YL17G11_0_MG_FD_205037 | JGI IMG/M metagenome (GOLD analysis project Ga0315287, IMG submission 205037) | Sediment microbial communities from Yellowstone Lake, YNP, Wyoming, USA - YL17G11_0 | ecosystem: Environmental > Aquatic > Freshwater > Lake > Sediment | place: USA: Wyoming | collected... | reverse complement strand
GGGGATGTGCGTTTGTGAGAGTGCGTGTGTGAGAGTGAGGCGGGAGCGGGGGCGGAGAAGCCCCGAGAGTTTGATGAGGTTGGCTCCCCCTACAGCCCCCCCGCATGCTCGCTGCTAGAAACAAGGTGCAGACGCACAGTTGGACTGCACGTCCACCCACACGCGCATTCCTAGCTCCTTGACTGCATGTACGCGCACCGAGCTCCTTGGCTTCATCCATACGGAGGTGGTGGGTGATGTGCGGGGACGAGAGAGAGAGAGCAAGACTTTGTTGCTTCTCCACTCTTCTCTGCTTCTCCACTCTTCTCTGCGCATTTGTGCTCCACTGTTTCTCTCTCACTCTTCTTTTTTCGTGGGCGCCCCCTTGTGGTGTGGAGCGCGCTGTAGCCGCGCACACACACACATCATGCAGACCTTCAGGTCGATGAGGTCCAAGCTGGCCGCCCGCAAGTCGGCGGGCAAGGACGGCAGCGGCAGCGGCGACGGCGGGCCTTCTTCGTCCGGCCCGTCGCCGCCGGGAGGCGATGCGTCGTCCACGCCCGGCCGGTCTGGGCGGGGCGGGGCAGGCGCGTCGACGTCCGCCCCCTCGCCCGGCCGCCCTGGCAATGGCGGGCGCGGTGGAGGAGGCCTTGCAGGCGGCGCCGGCGGTGCCGCCCCGCCCCCCCCTCCCTCCCCGCTCCCCCTCCCTCCCCGCCCTGGCGCGCCCCCGCCGCCGGGCCCCGCCGCCTTTGCGGTCGCCCTCCCGACCTTCCGGGACGTCACCGCCGCCGAGAAGCCGGCCCTGTTTGTGGCCAAGCTGCGGGTATGCTGCTCCACCTTTGACTTTTCGGACCCGGCCTCCCACCTGCGGGAGAAGGAGGCCAAACGGCAGACCCTGCTGGAGTGCGTCGACTTTGTCAACGGCGGGCCCGGCCGGTTCTCGGAGGAGGTCGCGCCGGACGTGGTGGCTATGGTCGGGGCCAACCTATTCCGGGCCCTGCCCCCCGGGCGGGCGGCGGCGGGCGGGGGTGTGGGCGACGGCGTGGACCCAGAGGAGGAGGAACCGACGCTGGAACCGGCGTGGCCGCACTTGCAGGTAAATTGAAGGCGTGGGCGTGGGCGTGGGTGCGTGTGCTTGCTGACGCCAGCCACCCACACGACCGTGTAGGGCGGGCATATCTGCCCCTGCGCGAGCGGGTGCGGGCGTGCGTGGGTGGGGCGGGCGAGGCGCCGTGCGCTGCGAAGGTCGCCTCGCTCGCTCGCGCCCACACACTGCTTTTTCCTCTCTACTCAACCCCTCGTCTCCTCTCTCATTTTTTTTTTCTTTTTCACAGATCGTCTACGAGTTCCTGCTCCGCTACATCGTCTCCCCCGACACGGATGCCAAGGCCGCCAAGAAGCATGTCGACCAGGCCTTCATACTGCGCCTGCTGGAGCTGTTTGACAGCGAGGACCCGCGCGAGCGGGACTACCTCAAGACCATCTTGCACCGCGTGTACGGCAAGTTCATGGCCCACCGCCCCTTCATCCGCCGGGCGGTCAACCATGTCTTCTACCGATTCATCTTCGAGACAGAGCGCCACAATGGCATCGCCGAACTGCTGGAGATCCTGGGGTCCATAATCAACGGCTTTGCCCTGCCCTTGAAGGAGGAACACAAGCTCTTCCTGGGGCGGGCCCTCATGCCCCTGCACAAGCCCAAGTGCGTCGGCATGTACCACCAGCAGCTGGCGTACTGTGTGACCCAGTTTGTGGAGAAGGATGCGGCCCTGGCGTCGCCCGTGCTGGCCTCCCTGCTGCGCTACTGGCCGGCCACCAATTCGGCCAAAGAAGTTCTGTTCCTGGGCGAGCTGGAAGAGGTGCTGGAACTGACCCCCGCCGACGCGTTTGGGGAGGCTGCGCCCGCCCTCTTCTCCCGCATCGCCAAGTGCCTGACAAGCCCGCACTTTCAGGTCGCGGAGCGGGCCCTGTTCCTGTGGAACAACGAGTACGTCGTCTCCCTGGTATCCTCCCACCGCCGCCCGGTCTTGCAAGCGGTGTGCGGCGCCCTGGAACGCAATGCGGCCGGCCACTGGAATGCGGCCGTCCACGGCCTGTCCGTCAACGTGCGGCGCCTTTTCCAGGAGATGGACCCGGCCCTGTACGACGAGTGCAAGGCTGCCCACGAGCAGGAAGAGGTAAAGAAGTGGAGAGAGAGAGGGAGAGAGGAGAGATGTGCGAGGGGGTGGAGGTGAAGGTCTAGGGCCTTCTGTGCTGCTGCTGGTCTCTCACATTTTTTTTCTCTCCCCCTCTTTCTCTCTCATACTATTTTTTTACAGGAAGCCAAAGCCAAGCATGAGGCCGCCCGCACCCAGCAGTGGGCCGCCATCGAGGCCGCCGCCCAGCGGCAGGCCCGCAAGAACCCGGCGGCCGCCGCAATTTTGGCGGCGTCACTGGCGGGGCAGAGCCGAGGTGGATGAAATGAGGGGTGGTGGTGGGTTGATATGCGGTCCATCTCCTTTCTCCTCCTTTCCTGACCTTGTCCTCCAGTCGTCGCGTGGCGCGCGTGCTCCCCCTCTCCTGCCACCGTCGCCCGTTCGGTCGCCCCCTTCCCTCCCCCATCCCCCACCTCTATGTCACATCAGAAGCAGCTCAGGTTCCCCTTTTTCCCTCCCTCTTAGCCTCATCGCCTATTTCTGTGTGCTTGTGTGTGTTAGTGGCCATGCGGTGGTGGTGAGTTCGCAGGCGTGTTGTGTGTGTGTGTGTGTGTGTGTGTGTGTGTGTGTGGCGGGCGTTTTGTGTGTGGGGGGGGTTGTATGGTGCGCGCGCTGGTCTGTGAAAACAACTTTCTGCTCCTTTCTCAGTTTGCGCTCCCTGCCTGCAGCACGCGGCGCCCCCCGCCGCGCACGACGCCAGCCACGCCATGCCGCTCCCGTCCTGCCACCCGCGCGGCGGCCGGGCGGTCGCTATCAACCCACCCAACTCCCTGCCCCGCCCCCGCCTGCCTCCCTTCGCACGCCCTGTCTGGTCGCACGCCGCTGCATCGCACGACTCCACCCCTCCCTCCCCGCGTGCCGCCCACAACGCCCGTCAGGCGGCACTTTTCGGGCATGCCGCAGCCGTCAGCTTCTTGGAACCCCAGCCGCTGGAGGTGGAAGAGGTGAGGATGGAGCGGGAGAGAGTGAGCGGGAGCACTCGTTTTTTTGCGCAGCCACCTAGCCTCACCTCCAATCCCCTCTTGACCAGCGCCTCGCCCGCATCGTCGCCACCGCCTCCCCCGCCTGGGCCGGCCGCCCCACCCCCCGCGCCATCGATATCGGCTCCGGCACGGGCGCCCTGATCCCTCACCTGCGGGCGGCCGGCGTGGAAGACATCCTGGCGGTCGACGTGTCGCCAGCCATGCTGGGCGCCGGGTTGGCGCGGCACAACGCGGCCTCGCCGACCTCCCTGTCAGGCAACGCCCCGGCCCTCCGCGCCTGGACCGGCGACATCGAGTCCGTCCCGACCTACCAGGGCCCCGTCGACGCGGTCTTCTTCAACTCCGTCTTTGGCAACGTCCACGACCAGCGGGGCGCGCTGGACGCGGCCAGTGGGCTGGCGAGACCCGGCGGGCGGGTGGTCCTGTCCCACCCCCTGGGCCGGGCCTGGCATGGGCGCCTGCGGGCGGCCGACCCGGAGGCCGTGCCGCACGCGTTGCCAGATGCAGGCGCTTTGGATGCCCTCATCGCTGGCCTCCCTCTGCGGGTTGTGAGCCTCATCGACGAGGCCGACTGCTACGCGGCGGTGCTGGAGGTCCCTCCCGGGTTTGCCCTCCCAGCCCCGCTCCTCCTGGAAGCGCCCGTCGTGGCGGGCTTTGGGCGGGGCTCACGCCAGCTGGGCACGCCCACCGCCAACCTGCCGCCCGACCAGGTCGTGGGCGCATTCGGGCCCGCCGGCCCGTCGCTGGGCGTCTATTTCGGGTGGGCCCGCCTCCTTGACCCCGACCCAGAGGGCTCTGCTCCCGCCGACGCCGCGCCTTACCCCGCCGTCCTCAACGTCGGTCGACGGCCCACCTTCGAGGGCCAGGCAGGTGGCGACTTGACGGTGGAAGTGCATGTCTTGCATAGGTATGCGGCCGACTTTTACGGGCGCCCCCTGCGCGTCGCGGTCGGTGGGTTCCTGCGCCCCGAACGGCGGTTTGCGGGCGGGGTGCCCGCCCTGGTGGCCCAGATCGCGGCGGACATTGGCATGGCCAGGGCCGCGCTGGGCGGTCCGGAGCATGCGGGTCTGCGCGGGATGGTGGAGTGAGAATGGTGTAGTGGAGGGCGGTGGCGGGGTGTAGAAAAGGTCGGAGAAACGAAGAGAAGAGAGGCCAGAAAAAAAAAACCCCATCGGCCTTCCCACAGGTCTTTCACCTCCAAAAAAAAAGTTGAACGGACGCGGCCGCTTCCTCTCGCACACACCCTTTCCCTCTCATGACGCCCTCCGGCTCGGGCGGCCTCCCCCCCAGCAGCGGCCAGCCGCCCCGCCCCCCGCCTCCTCCCTCCCTGGAAAGCGCCGGGTCGGGCGTGCCGCTCGTCGGACCGGGCGGCGGCGCGCCTGGTGGTGAGGGCGACGAGTGGGGCCCACCGCCGCCACCCCCGCCCTTCTCCTCCCGTAGGGGCTCCTGGATTGGTGGAGGCCTGCTCCGGGCGCCTCGGGGTGGTGGCGGCGAGGACGGGGCGGCCAGCCTGGGCGCCGCCACGGCCCGGCCGCCCTCCCGGGCTGGTGGCACCGTCGCGCCGGAGCCGCCTGCTGCTCCTGCTGGTGCGGCCTCTCCGGCCGCCCCTGGTGCCGCTGCCGGGCGCGATGAGGAAGAGGGCGGGGCCGGGCGGTCGTCCGGTGACTCTGAGGGTGTGGCGGTGGGGGGCGTGGTCAAGTGAGTGGAAGGGAGGGGAGAGACGGAGCGGCGCGCGGAGGGGGGGGGAGGGGGGGCGTTGGAGGAGGGAGAGTACCTCTTCAGGTTTTCAGGCACACACGCGCGGCCGTCGCTGGCTCTGCTCAATCTCACTCCTCTCATTTTAGGAAAACCCGGTTCACCTCCCTCTTCCGGTCCGGCGGCGGGGCGGCCCGCGGGTCCAGCCTGGACTCCACCCACACGACCCGCAAGCTATCTCTGGTACCCCGTGGATCGGGCCAAGTCGCGCCTGGTGGCGAGGGCGCAGGTCTGACCGCCACCACCACCACCACCACCACCACCTTTTCCGCCGCCGACCCGACCCCGTTACCCGCCGTCGAGCGGGCGGACTCGGTCTCCTCCCAGGGCTCCTCGGCCGTCTCCTCCTCCTTTTCGGCGGCTGCCGAGGGGGCAAGCGGGGCTCACCACTCAGCCCACCACCCTCGTCGCCTGCGCCGGGAGGATTCCAAGGCGTCCGTCTTCGACTCGGTCGGGGCGGCCGCCATCGCGGCCGACGCGGGCGCGGTGGCCGCCTGGCGCCGCACGGTCGCCGTCCACCTGGACGGCCTGCCCGCCACCCTGCTCATCGCGGCCGTCACGCTCGTCGCCATATTTCTGGACGATGCCCGCCTGGCCTGGCTGCCCCAGTCCGCGGACACGGCGTGCGAGGCCGTGGCGGGCGCCGTCTTTGTCCTCTTCACCCTCGACCTGGTTGCCGGGACGGCCGTCCGGGCGGGCTACCTGCCGCACACCTCCCTGTACTGGTGGGTGGACGCGACGGCGACGGTCTCCATGGCCCTCGAAATCCCGCACCTCATTTCTGCCGTCACGGGCTCCCCGGCCGGCCCGGGCGGGGCGTCCGTGCTCGCCCGGGGCGTGACCGACACGCCCGACGCGCGCGCGCGCTCCATCCTGCGGGTCACCCGCATCCTGCGCCTCATGCGCCTGGTCAAGCTGCACGCCGTGTGGGCGGCCCACCGGGAGGCGGCCGCCTTTGAGCGGGAGCTGGGGTTGGGCGGCGGGAGCGGTGGAGCGGTTGGTGGGGCGTCCGTGTCCGCCTCCTCTCGCGCCTCGGCTGTCACCCCTTCCTCCACCACCCGCCCCTCCTGGGCGTCCACCCTGCGCTGCCGGCCGACCGCCTGGCTGAGCCGTGGGGGCGTGGCCCTGGCGGGTGCGACGATCGTGCCGGAGTCTGCAGGCGGTGGTGGCGCGTGGGCGCCCCCCCACCCCACCCCAGGCAGGCAGGCGCTGCCGCCCTGGTGGGCCCGCCCCCAGCCCCGCTCCCGCGTCGGCCAGCGCCTGGCCGACCTGTCGGCTGCGCGCGTGGTGGTCGGCGTCCTCGCCCTCCTCCTCGCCATCCCGGGCTTCAACATCAATTCCGGCCTGTACGGTGACCCGCCGCCCCTGGCCTTGGGCGGCCTCACCATGCTGCACGACGCCTACCTGGCGGGCGGCGGGCGGAGCCCGGCCTTTGACGCGGCCGCGGCCGACTATGCTGCCTCCGCGCCTTACCCCCTCTTTGGGACCTCCACCTCGGCCGTCCTGGCCCTGACCGCGGCCAACCAGTCCATCCTCGTCCCACCGCCCGGGTGGGACGCCCGCTTCCGCCCGGCTGAGCTGGCCCTCATCACCGTGCGCACGCCCTGGTGTGTGGGTGACACGGGCGCGCACGGGTTGGCGTCCACCGTCGCCCCCCCTCTCGCCGACGCCCCGCCTGCCTTCACCGTCAACGGCACGGCCCTGCCCACGCCTTGCCTGGTCAGCACCGCCTGGTTGGACGTCGCCCACAACTCCAAGATTGCGGCCCTGCTTAACCTGGGCCGGTCCGCCTTCATCATCGCCGCCCTGGGCGCGGGCGTCGTCCTCATCCAGCGCGACGCGGGCCGCCTGGTCCTGCGCCCGATGGAGCGCATGCTGCGCCGGGTGCGGGCGGTGGCGGAAAATCCGCTAGCCTTTTCCGCCCGCCGCGGGGGGCGCCCCAAGCTGGACCGGGGCGTGCCCGCCCGGGAACGCCTAATGGAGACCCGCATCCTGGAGACGGCCATCGCCAAGATCTGCTCGCTCATGGCGGTCGGGTTTGGGGACGCGGGCGCGGAAGTGATCGCCGACAACATGCGGTCGGGCGGCGACCTCAATCCCATGGTCCCCGGGCGCCGCGTGTGCGCGGTGTTTGGGTTTTGCGACATCCGCCGCTTCACGGACGCGACGGAGGTGCTGCAAGAAGACGTCATGGAGTTTGTGAATGCGATCGCGGCCCTGGTGCACCGGGAGGTCGCCCTCCACGGCGGCTCGCCCAACAAGAATATTGGGGACGCCTTCTTGCTGGTGTGGAAGCTGCCGGATGGAGTGGATGAGGCGGGGATGGCCGCGGCGCTGGCCCTGGCGGAGGGGAGCGCTGGAGGAGGGGCGGGCGGCGGGGTGGATGGTGGAGAGGGCGGGCTGGTCGGCACGCTGCCCCTCGATTCCACCACCGCCAACGCCGCCCCGGGCTCGCCCGAACTGGACGCCGCCCTGACCCTGCGCAAGGTCCGGGCCTTAGCTGACGGCGCCTTGGCTTCCTTCATTACCATCCAGGCCGCTCTGCGCCGGTCCCGCCGCCTGCGCGAGCTGGCCGCCCGGCCGGCCGTCCAGGCCCGCCTGGGGCCCGGGTTTGAGGTCACCATGGGCTTCGGCCTGCACGTCGGCTGGGCCATTGAGGGCGCCATCGGGTCGGAGCACAAGGTGGACGCGTCCTACCTGTCCCCCAATGTCAACATGGCGGCCCGCCTGGAGGCGGCGACCAAACAGTTTGGGGTGCCCCTGCTGATGAGTGGCGCGTTTGCGCGCATGCTCTCCCCGGGCGTCCGGTCACGGGTCCGCCCCATCGACGTCGTCACCGTGAAAGGGTCCGCCGTGCCCATGACCCTGTACGCGTACGATGTTGACGCCACCCGGGCACCGGGAGCGGGGCGTGAGGCGGAGGACGACCCCTTTGCTGCGTACGCGGCGGTGAGCGCGGCGGCCGCAGGCGTGCCGCCGGCCCTGGACGGCGCGGGCGGGGCGGACGCCGACACCTTCTCTGGCCGCCCTTACGTCTCCGAATTCGAGGAGCACCCGGACCTGGCCACCACCTGGGCGGTCACCCCGGCCTTCCTGACCCGGTTCGGCTTGGGCTTTGGCGCCTACCGCCGGGGCGAGTGGGGCGCAGCTCGGCCCGCGCTGGAGGGGACGCTCCACGGTCGCAGCCTGGACCCGGCCACCAGCAAGCCGGTCACGGACGGGCCCTCCTCCGCGCTGCTGGCCTACATGGCCTCGCACAACTATATCGCCCCACGCAACTGGCGCGGCTTCCGGGAGCTGACGGAGAAGTGAAATGATGACTGGGGTTGGGGGATTATTAGGGGGTGGAGAGAGTGTGTTGTTCTCCGGTTTGATTTTGTGTGTGTGTGTCTTGCGTGTGGGCGCAAACGAAAGTTGGGCTGGCGTCTGTTGACTGACAGAGTGTTTGTCGTTGGCGTATGTGCAGTGTGGGCGTGTGTGGGCGCGAGGGCGAGTGAACTGCACGCCCACACGCCCACAAGACGACCGACTGTCGTTTCTCTGATGAGGTTGAAAAAAATGTTGGATTTTCCTCTTGTCACACGCTTCCAACTCGCCAGCGTGCGCACTCATTTTCTTTTTCAAGCCGCCAGCGCCTTCTCGATGTCGCCGACCAGGGCGTCGGGAGCGGTGGTGGGCGGGTAGCGGCCGACGACTGTGTTTGTGAGATCAGGGTGGGGCGTGAGGGGGGCAGCGGGCCTGTGGGTGGGCGACCCCGGGCGCCGGAGGTTGTGGCGCAGGCAAATTCAAGGGTGAGATTTCTCTCCCCTCCATCCCTGAATCCATCACTTAATCTCTCTCCTTCACACCTTCACCCTTCGGGGACACCAGAAACTTCGTGAAATTCCATTTCACGTCAGCCGTCAGCAGGCCGCCCTTCTGGGCCTTCAGGTACGCGAAGAGCGGGGTCGCGTCCCCGCCGTTGACGTCCGCCTTGGCCAGCATGATGCCGGCCCCGCCCACGCCCACGCCATTGCCCGCCGCAAACTTCTTGATCTGGGCGTTGTTGCCCGGGTCCTGGCCGCCAAACTGGTTGCACGGCTGCAGCAGGATCTCGACCTTACCCTTGTACTGCTTGGCCAGGGCCGCGAGCTCGGCCTGTTGCGGGGTGAACCCACACGCAGACGCCGAGTTGACGATCAGCAGGGCCTTACCCTTGAACTTGCTCATGGGCACCGCCCGGCCGTCAATGTCGGTGGCGGTGATGGCGTAGATGCCGGCCTCATCCTTGGCGGACTTGGAGCCGAAGAAGGCGGAGGGCGGGGAGGACATGCGAGCTGGGAATGGAAACAATGATGATGGAGAATGAGAGGTAGGAGAGAAGCGGGGTTGGTCGGCAGGGAGCGCCGCCACGACGCCTCCTCTCTCTCTTCGCGAGCGAAGCGCGCGCGGGCTGTCTAGCCGAGGAGCCACTCCCAGGCCGTGGGCCTGCATCACCCATACACCGCCCAAGCTAGATCCCTGGCCCATCACGCCTCCCATCGATGGGCAGCACGCCTGGTGCACGAGTGCATTTGGGGCCGTCTGGTCGCTTGCCGTGAGCCAGGAAACTCTTCACCGCTCATCGGTCTCTCGCCTCTCCTCTCCAAAAGTTCTCACCACGCTGGGCAACCCGGGGCGCCGGGGACAGGGGGGAAACGGCTATGCGACGAGAAGAGAGCAGGGCACGGCCGGCAACAGCAGACGCGCGGGCGGGAGCGGCGGAGGCGGAGGTGAGGGCGGCGTTCATGTTCTTTTTTATTTAGTTAGGGAGTGCGCCTTTTTATTATTCGATGTGGTGGTAGTGATGGGGTCAGAACCTTTAACCTCCCAACCTTCAACCTCCCTGCACTACATTACATTACGACCCTCTCCGCCGGGCGACCGCCCCGGCGCTCCCTCCCGTCGCTACGGCTGCCGCCGCTTCCTCCTCATCCTCCGCCCGCCCGGACGCAGAGGCAGAGGACGCGACAAGCTTGACGACCCCCCCCCCACCTGGCATTGGCGGGTCGGGCAGTGCCACCCAGGCAAGCACCGCTGCCGCCGCGACCACGACCGCCAGCGCCCCGAGCCCCGCCCCGTGGCTGCCCGTCCGGGTGCGCAGGGCGCCCAGGGCGGCCGGGCCGACCAGACCGCCGACGTTGGCCAGGCTATTGATGAGGGCGATGCCCGCCGCCGCGGCGGGGCCGGCCAGGAAGGAGGCGGGGAGAGTGTGGAGCACACCCGACGGCGCCCACAAAGCGGCGGCGAGCAGGAGGAAGATGAAGGCGGTCATTTTTTGGCTTTCCACGGTCATGGCCAGCCCGGTCAGTGCCAGCGCGGCCACCGCAAGGGGCAGCGCGATGTGGGCCCGTCGCTCACCCACTCGTTTTGAGTGGGAAGCACAAAACCACATCGCGGCCGCCGCGGCGGCAGAGGGCAGGGCCGTCAACAGGGCGACGATGGACGGGTTGGCGCCCGGCGGCGGGTGCCCGACCGCCGCGACCGCCCCGCTCAGCAGGCGCCGCCCGGTGACGGACGCGGCCGAGGCGGGGCGGGTTGTCGTCGCCGCCTCTGCGTCGCCCAGCTGGCCTCCACCGACGTCGCTGCCGCCACCACCACTGCTCACAAGGCCGGCAATGATGAGCGGGGACCAGTACATGAGCCCGTTCTTCGCCGCATTTTCGAGGGCCGCGACGGCCGCGACCGCAAAGACGCGCCTGTCGCGGACGACGGCCACCAGGCCTGCCCCTGGCGTGGCGGAGGGCGCCGCTGCGCCGCCCGCCCCTCCATGCCCACCATTCTTGGCGGCCGACTCCCGCATCTCCCGGGCCGCGACAAAGGCGCGCTCGTCCGGGGTGAGGAAGGCCGCGGTGGCCGGGGAGTCGGGCAGGCGGGCAAAGAGCCAGCCGGCGAGGGCCAGGGTGGGCAGCCCCTCCACCAGGAAGAGGAGCTGCCAGCCCGCCAGCCCGCCCAGGCCGTCCAGGGCGAGCAGTCCCGCGGCCAGGGGTGCGCCCACCACCTGGGCCGCGGACGTGCCCAGGGAGGCGAGCGTGTAGGCGACCCCCAGGTCCCGCTCCCCGAAGAAGCGCGACATGACCACCCACAGCGCGGGGAAGACGCCGGCCTCTGCCACGCCCAGGGCGACGCGCAGGCCGTAAAACTGGCGGGCGGTCTTCATCCAGGCAAACGCGCAGGCGACGCACCCCCACGCCAGGACCAGGGACGGCAGCCAGGCGCGGGGCCCGACCCGCAGCAGCACGGCGTTGGAGGGCAGCTGGCACAGGACGTAGCCCGCAAAGAACAGGGACGCGCCCGTCCCGTAGACGGCCTCGCTGAAGCCGAGGCGGGCATTGAGTTGCAGGGCGGCGTACGCCAGGTTGGACCGGTCGAGGTAGCACATGAGCTGTGGGGGCGGGATGATGGATCATGGGTGAGAGCGAGCGGTTTCCGGGTCGCCGCGCGCTCGCTCCTTTTGGCCCCAGGCGTTTGGGGCGTTGCCCGCGGCGCCGGTTTAAATCGGCGCGCTCGTTCCCTCGTTCCCCTGCGGCCTCTTGCTCGCGCGCGCTCTCTCCCTCTCGCCCTTCTCACCGTCATCACGAAAAACATGGGCAACAGGGCGCGCGACACCTTGGCCGTCAGCGCGGCCTCATCCATCATGGCGGGCACCGCCTTGGCTGTTGGGGGTGTTGGCAACGCTCGCGCCGCCGCACTCGCGCCACGGTTGTTGCCCGGGCGAAAGGCGGCGAGCGCGTCGCGCACGCTCCCAGCAGCAGCAGGTGAGCTCATGGCGGCACCCATGGTTGCTTTCCTCAACGGGTGGGGTGTGTGGGAGGGCCGGGAAGGCGTGTGTGGGCCGCGGTTTAAAAAAGCTCGCCTGCTTTTTTTGGTCCTATGCTGCCGAAACTAAACAAGGCGGCAGTTTCCCACTATCTATAGTAAATAACCGCTGCACCACACCGCCCACCCCAGCCACACGATGCGCGCCCTCTTGATGCCCGCCCAGGCCGCCCGTCCGGCGCTAGGCCGCCAGGCCACCCCTCGCACCCCCCACTTCCATGCGCCGCCCGCCGCGGGCCCCGCCGCTGGCGGACCGCCGTCCCCGGAAGAGCTGAAAGCGATGGCGGCCGACCCTGCCATGCAGGCGCAGCTGGAACAGGCGATGAAGGATCCGGCTGTGCAGGTGTGTTTGTATGTGTGGATGGAGGACGCGGCGGTGGAGCGCGGCTGTGTGTGTGGAGCGCGAGGAGAGCAGCAGCCAATTCTCTTCCTCGTCAAAAAAAAAAAAAAAAAAAAAAAACGACCCGACCTCATCACTCATCCTTTTGTCAACCCTCCTCCTCCTCCTCCAGGCTCAAATGGCGGAGATGCAGGCTGTCATGTCCAACAGTGCCGTCCAGGAACGCATGGCCAAGCTCCGCACCGACCCGGACCTGGCCCCCATGTTTGAGGACATCCAGGCAAACGGGGTGGCCGCCCTCATGAAGTACATGAACGACCCGGCCTGGCTGGCCAAGGTGGGGTCCCGCATGGGCGACGTGTCGGAGCTGCTGGCGGCTGGCGGTGGAGGGGCGGGCGGCCCGACCGCGCCGGGCGCCGCGTCCGTCCCCCGCCCGCCCGTCGTCGAAACGAGTGTGACCGACCTGTTTTCGGCCGCCAAGGCGGGCGACCTAGAGGCGGTCGAAGATTTCCTGGCCATCGGCAAGGACCCGGGCGAAGCGGACGCGGCCGGGCGGACGCCCCTGCACGCCGCGGCCGCGTACGACCGCTTGGAGGCGGGCGCGGAGCTGATCAAGGCGGGCGCCCCGCTCGACGCGGCGGACGGGGAGGGCAACACACCGCTCCACTACGCTGCTGGCTATGGGCGGCCGCGCCTGGTGGAACTGCTCGTCCGGTCGGGCGCCAACGGGGCGGCCGAGAACGCAAAGGGCCAGACCCCCATTGAACTGGTGAGCGGGGAGCCCCGCAACCCCATCAACGGGCTGGCGGACGTGCTGGCGGTGCTGGAGAACGCGGCGATGGCGGGGGCCGAGATGACGGAATGAATGAGAGAGAATGGACGAGAGATGGACTGCAAAAGAAAAAAACATTGAACATTTTTTTTTTTCACGCGCTCCCACTGCCACCCCGCCCGCCACACACCTTGCTCAGCGCGCCCGCGGTCTCTCCTACCAGGTGCACCAGGTCGGAGGCCCGGCCCGGGTCGGCCGCCACGTCCAGGCCGGCCAGCGCGAGCGTCGCGGACGCCAGGGTTGCTGCCAAGGCCGCCTCCGCGTCGGCCATGGCGGCCGCGGTGGAGGGCTGGTAAGCGACAGTGAGGCGCTGAGAGGAGGACAGACTTGTTGTTGTTGGCGTTGCCGTGGTCGGCCGGGATGGCTGGCGGGGTGGTGGCGGTGGCGGGGCGGGCGAGGCCGCCGCTTCGACAACGGGAGGCTGTGGTGGAGGCGAGGGGCGGGTCATGGGCGGGCGCACAAGCGCGGGCGCGGGCGCTCCAACCGCTGGCAAAGCCCCCGCCCACGCCCGGCACCGCACACAGTACATACGTCGGGCACCCCCCCCCCCACCGCCACCCCCACCGGCGGGCTCCCGCATCAGGGGCGTGGACTCGCACCGCGGGCAGGCATCCCCGAGCATCGCCCACCCGCGCAGCAGCAGGTCGCCCAGGGAGGCGCTCACCTCGCCGCCGGGGCCGACGGGGGCGTCGGGTGGGGGGGTCAGGGGAGGGGGGAGGGGGCGGCGGGTGCTGCCCTCAGGGTTCGGGCGGTCGGTCGTCATGCCGTCCCGGCCGGGCGTGAGAGGCGGAGGCGGAGGTTGGGGGTAGTGGTGGTCGTGCAGCGCAGGTCGGCGTTCCGAGCTTTTGCACTGGGCCAAGCACACCGCCGGCGCCAGGCCCACGGCTGGGCTTGCAAGCGCACGCGGCGGGTGCAAGAGAGGTGCACCGCAGTCGCAGCACCGGCCCGGGATGGGTGGGGCGGTCCAGCCGGCCAGGAGGTGGGCGGAGAGCGTGGAGAGCGACGCGCCGGCCGCTGCCATCAAAATAATGAAGGAGAACGAGAAGGAGAAGGAGTATGCGTTTCATTTCCTCTGTTCCGTCGGCAAGCGCGGCACCCCACGCACCCACCCACACATCCCAGCGTGTGCACACATTGCCTACCCTCCCCCTTCCCCGTGGAATGCCAATGGCCCGCTCCTGAAGAGAGAGACAGACGCCCAAACTCGCTCGCTCTCCCTTTCTTCAATGGCCCGCGTCAAGACTAGTTTCAAGGCGCCCGAGGTGCGTGCCGCGTGCCGCGTGAGGATGAGCTGAGCTCGTATGTTTGCGGATGCGCTGTCCCCCGGCGATAGCAAGGCGGGGCGTGGACGAGCGAGCGCGGGTGTGGTGGGCAAACGCGAGCAGCGCGCGTGGACAAAAAACCCGCTCGCTCGCTCTCTCAACCTCGCCATCTCCATCCATCCCCTGTACATAATATTCTCTGTCCGCTGGTCTCACACACCACCCCAACCCATCACCACCCTCTTCCAGGGCCGCTACGAGCTCGTCTCGGAGCGACTCCCCGGCCCCCCACCCTCCTCCACCGCCCGCCCGACGCGGCTGACCCTGGCGACGCCGGCCGCCGGCCCGCTGGCGGGCGTGCCCCTGGTCATCTTCAATGCGGGCGACGCGGTCCACGTGTGCCGGCTGGCCGAGGTCGACCAGGTAAGATGAGGATGGTGGGGGGAGTGTGTGTGAGGGGG
>Ga0315287_10003784_pt1 | contig 14647 bp, 12 predicted proteins | sample YL17G11_0_MG_FD_205037 | JGI IMG/M metagenome (GOLD analysis project Ga0315287, IMG submission 205037) | Sediment microbial communities from Yellowstone Lake, YNP, Wyoming, USA - YL17G11_0 | ecosystem: Environmental > Aquatic > Freshwater > Lake > Sediment | place: USA: Wyoming | collected... | reverse complement strand
GCAGAACTCAGCAATGACCTCGGCAATCTTGCGCAGCGGTCATTGTCGATGATAGCGAAAAACTGCGGCGGCAGGATTCCGGTTTTCGGTCCATTCAGCGATGCCGACAAGGAAATCCTCTCGGCAGCTGACGGGTTGCTTTCCGAGGTGCGCTCCCACCACCAGGCATTTGCCATCAGCCGGGCCCTGGACACGATCTGGAAAGTGGTGGCCGACACCAATCGCTATTTCGCGAGTCAGGAACCCTGGGCACTCAAGAAAACCGATCCTGCACGCATGGAGACCATTCTCTATGTTACGGCCGAGACCCTGCGTATGATCGGCATTCTGATCCAGCCCTACATGCCACAGTCTGCGGCGAAGTTGCTGGATGCGCTGATCGTCAAGAAGCGCAATTTTGTGGATCTTCCCCAGCGACTGGTGCCTGGCAAGGCCCTGCCGGCCCCTACGCCTATCTTCCCGCGCTTTGTGGAGCAGGGGGAAGCCCCGGCCAAGCCGTGAGCTTTCTCATTGTCGACAGTCACTGTCATCTGGACTTTGACGAGCTCATCGAACGTCTTCCCGTCGTCCTCGCCAACGCGGAAGTAGCCGGCGTTGGACTCATGGTATCCATCGGAACCCGGGTCAGGAAGTTTGAGAAACTATTGCAGTTGGCAGAAGAAAATGACAATGTTTTCTGTACCATAGGCACGCACCCTCATAATGCGCACGAGGAACTTGACGTTACCGTAAAAGATCTGGTGGAGTTCGCCAGGCATCCCAAGGTTGTTGGCATCGGTGAAGCAGGACTCGACTACCATTATGACCTGAGCCCGCGCACCGCCCAGGAGCAGGGGTTCCGCACCCATATCGCCGCCGCCCGCGAGACTGGCCTGCCCCTCGTCATCCACGCACGCGAGGCGGACGCAGATACGGCACGCATCCTCGAAGAGGAAATGCAGAAGGGAGCCTTCAAACCCTTGCTCCATTGCTTTACCGCTTCCATGGACCTTGCAAGGCGCGGACTCGCTGTCGGAGCCCATGTTTCATTCTCCGGCATTCTCACTTACAAGAGTGCGGAGAACTTACGCAAGGTGGCATCGGAAGTTCCCATGGATCGTCTGCTGGTGGAGACGGACTCGCCTTATCTTGCGCCTGTACCCTACCGTGGCAAGTCCAACGAACCCGCCTTTCTCGCCAAAACTCTGGAGCAGCTGGCGGCCACAAAGGGTGTGGCTGTTGAAGCCATGGCGCAGGCCACCAACGACAACTTCTTTCGCCTCTTCTCGAAAATTCCAAGGCCTGCCCGCTATACATGATGCTGACATTGACCATACTGGGCTGCGGCTCTTCGGGCGGGGTACCTCGCATTGGCGGGGAGTGGGGTCTATGCGACCCGGCGGACGCGAAGAACCGCAGGAGGCGCTGTTCCGTCCTGGTGGAGCGCCAGGGTCCACACGGTACTACGCGCGTTCTCATTGACACCTCCCCAGACCTCCGAGAACAGATGCTCAGTGCAGGTGTCGGCGAAATTGACGGTGTCTGGTACACCCATGAGCATGCCGACCATACCCACGGCATCGATGAGCTGCGCGCTTTCTTCCTGCGCCAGCGCAGGCGTGTGTCGGTTTGGGCAGACGCTGCGACCATGGCCATGCTCAAGAACCGGTTTTCCTACTGCTTCCAGAGTTCGGCTGGTAGCGACTACCCGCCAACCCTGCAGCCATACGAGATAGAAATTGGCCTGAATGTTGAAACGAATGGCTCCGGCGGCACGATTTCAGCGACCCCCTTCGCCGTCCATCACGGCAACATTGACGCTCTCGGCTTTCGCATCGGCAACGTTGCTTACACACCTGATCTCAATGGCATTCCCGACGCCAGCGTGCCGCATCTGGAAAACCTCGACCTGTGGATCGTTGATGCCCTCAAGCGCACCCCGCACCCAAGCCATTTCTGCTTGCCCGAAACCCTTGCTGAAATAGCCCGTTTCAAGCCGAAGCGGGCGGTCCTCACCAACATGCATATTGACCTCGATTTTGCCACGTTGCAGCGGGAGCTTCCCGCAGGTATTGAACCTGCTTGCGATGGTCTGAAACTGCCGATCTGATTCTGGGAGTACCAAATGTACAGAAAGCTTGTGGCCTCAGCCTGCGGCCTCACGATGCTGTCGGCGTCCGCCGTGGCGGACAGCACCTGTGACACCGGCAAACTCGCAGGGATCATCGATGGCTACGCGACACTGCCCTTCAGTGCGGCGACCTGGCGGGTCCTGAACGGTCTTGGCAATCCAGCCAACGACCCAAGCTTCAAGGGTGTCAACCGTGCTGTGGAATACGATTGGGAGGCTCAGGAAACCTGGAAGAAGCTGGCGGCAAAAATACTCGCACCCGGCCAGGAACCGCAGCAGATCGGCTATGGCTGCCGCATCAACTATCCGCTGCAAATTCTCCAGGAGCGCGAGAACAAGCTGGGTGTCGACAACACATATGTAAAACAGTGGATCACGGTACAAGAACAGGTACTCAAGGCCTGCTCAGATCCGAATGCTGCTAGCGCCAACATCCCCGACCCGTTGGACGTCGAGCCTGCCCTTGCGCAGTTACAGAAGGACGACCGCGCCTATCAAGAGGCGTCCATCGCATTTTACCGGGACAAACCCAGGGCCATTGAACTGTTCCGCGCCATCGCCGCCGGCAATTCCCCCCACAGGGCAGCCGCGCGCTACAACATTGCCAACCTCCTGGCCAATGCCAAGAACATTGCCGAAGCCCGCAAGGAGGCTAGCGCCATTCTGGCCGACCAGGCACTAACATCAGTGCATGGCATAACCCAGGACCTCCTCGGCTATATAGCAAATATTGAAGATACCCCCGCTGGATGGACGACACTCATTGATGATTCCATTGCCACGATTACGGCGCCCAAGACCGATATCCTGTCGTCGCCGAAGAAACAGGACAATTACATGCGATCCCTTGACGATGTGGATCACCTCGGCATTCGCGCTAAGACGGAAGACTGGTGGTTGCTTGGCACCCTTCCACTTGATGCAACCGTTTCAAAGGCGATCTTTGATGCGTCACGCAAGTATCCCATGGTGCTCTGGATGATGGCAGGTCAAACCCTGCAACAGAATTATGATGGAGCGCCATGGTCTCTCGTGGGAGAGAAGTGGCAGCGACGCGCGACCAGCTACCTTGACCAGGTGACAGCCGTGGCCCCGAGTGGCGCACAGATTCCGGCGCTTCCGCTGGACGTCCTGAATGCATTGCGCGCCAAACCTGATGATGCCACGCGCGAAGCCCTATGGGGCAAGGTGCACGCAGCCATGGCCGCCACCCTGCAAAGCTGTGGTGAAGCGCCCGAAACCGCGGCCCTCGGAACCTACCTCAGCCAAGCCGTCCGCATTTCAGCGGCAACCGGCCATTTCGATGAAGCCTACGACGAATTGGCCAAGATTCCTTTCAAGACTTCGGTTTTCTATTTGAATGGTGCCCTTGCCAAGCTCACGGAGTATGTGCTGGGGTGGGGCATGGCAAAGGAGGGCCGCAACTTACGTGACCGGCTGCTCACTCCCGACCTGTTCGCGGGCTTGCCTGACAACATGAGACCCGGCGTGACAGACAAATTAGCTGAATTCATGGGCTGGGTTGCCGAAGACGAAGCCCACTGGAAGCGCGCGCTCGCTCTGCACAGCGCAAAAACAGGGAATGCGATCTTCAATTTCCTGCCAGTCAAGACACTCACTGCCTATGCTGATGATCCCATGTTCTTAGCAAGTCAGAAAGCGTTGCTCTCCCGTGTGGTTTGGACGAGAACCTATGCTCTGGGACAAACACCGAGCGAGGACTTGACTGCAAAACTCTATGCTGCAAATCCCGAGATCAAGGCTGTGGCCGACAAGGTGGCTACCGATTACCCCAAAGCATCTCCCGAGCGCCAACGCCTATTAACCATACTGCGTAGCCCGCGCATGGGCGTCCTTGTAAACGCACCGGACCGCTGGACACCACTTGAGGAAACTGGTGACGATTGGGCTGACGTCGCTTCCGGTGACCATAATGACCGCAACTGGTGGTGCCCGCTGGAAACCGATCGCCAGCTGGCAGGATTACGCGCCCAACTGAAAGGCAGTGCCAATCTGGTTGATGCCACTGACTACGGTTTCAACAGCCTCAAGCTTATCTTTGACCAGGCTTTGCGCGACAGCCTCAGCGCAAAGACTGAAGCTTTGCTGAAACAGCATCCGATGATCATGAACGTGAGCTGGAAGGAAGTCTCAAGGCTGAGCCAGATGCCGGGTGCACCACAGGCACTGGCACAATCTGCTCTCCGTTGGGGCAAGGCTGCAAAGGCTGGTGATGGCGCCGCTGAAGCCTTGGCCTTGGCTGTACGGGTAACCCATTACGGCTGCAACTGGCATGGTCGCGTAGGACCATATTCAAGGCCGGCGCAGCAGTTGCTGAAGACCAGGTTTGGCAGATCAACGTGGGCTGCACAAACGCCATACTGGTTCGATTGTCAGCGCATGGAGTGGGACAAGGACTACAATAAAGTAGCGGTTTGCGATGCCAAGTCATGGTCGAAGCAGGCGCCGCTGAGATAATCGAGACTACCAGGAGACAAGAGTAAGCCATTGATCAGGGCAATAATTCTCTATCCACTTAGACATTAAAATATTCCATAATATATATTATGCGAAAACAGGATTGACCATGAACCCAGCCGATATGGATCTCCGTCGCATCGCGACCCTGCGCGCCATCATGAAGGCCCTGCGCACGCCAGGAACGGGCTGCCCATGGGACCTCGAACAAAGCTTCGAGACCATAGCGCCCTACACCATAGAGGAAGCCTACGAGGTCCTTGACGCCATCATGCACGGCAACCGTGCAGATCTCTGCGAGGAACTGGGCGACCTGTTGCTGCAGGCCGTCTACCATGCCCAGATGGCCGACGAAGAAGGCGCCTTTGATTTCGATGATGTCATCGAGGCCGTCAACAGGAAGATGCTGCGTCGCCACCCACATGTCTTCGGTGATGAGGCTGCAAGGTCTGCCAAGCTTGCCAAGGGTTTCTGGGAGGACATGAAGGCCAAGGAGCGGCCCGACAAGTCCAAGGGTGGATTGCTGGGATCGGTGCCACTTGCCCTGCCCGGACTGACCCGCGCCCTCAAGCTTCAGGCCAAGGCCGCCAAGGTAGGTTTCGACTGGCCGTCAGTGGACAATGTGTACGACAAGATCAGCGAAGAGATTGCCGAGTTTCGCGCCGCTGCCGATGCTGACAAGGCCGCTGAGTTGGGCGATATCCTTTTCGCGCTGGCCAACGTTGCCCGTCATTTGGGGATTGACCCCGAAAATGCGCTCCGCTGCACCAATGCCAAATTCGAGCGCCGTTTCAGGCACATCGAGGCCGAACTGGAAAAACTGGGCAAGCAACCCAGGGATTCAGACCTAACAGAGATGAACGCCCTATGGAACGACGCCAAGAAGCTGGAAGTCTAGGCCTTCTCCTTCATGGCCTTGCCGAACTTAGCTTGCGCTTGGCCGGCAGAATCGGCATCCAGCCTGACTGACAGTTTCGTCTTGCCATTGTCATAGACCTTGCGGCTCAGAACTTCACCACGCTGATGCAGCCACGCCATGCCCTTGCCATCTGACGGTTCAATGGTGATTTCAAAAGTCAGGCTCTTGGCCGTAAGCCGCTTCTCGATTTTCTCGAGCAACTCCTCAATGCCCTGACCGTCGAGCGATGAGACCAGCACACAATCATCTCGGCGCAACACCTGGGTCTCCCGCGTGGCAAAATCAAGCGGATCGAGAAGGTCGGCCTTGTTCCATACTTCGATGATCTGGCCACGGCGTTGCTCGTCAACGCCAAGCTCTTCGAGGACGATGCGCACGTCATTGCTCTGAGCCTCGGTCTCGCCATGGCTTACGTCACGCACATGCAGGATGATATCAGCCGCCAGCACCTCTTCCAAAGTGGCACGAAACGAAGCGATCAAGGTTGTCGGCAACTCGGATATAAAGCCAACGGTATCTGAAAGGATGATCTTTCGCCCGCTGGGCAAAGACAGATTGCGCATGGTGGGATCCAGCGTTGCAAACAGAAGGTCCTTGGCCAGCACATTGGCCGATGTCAGCTTGTTGAAGAGCGTTGATTTTCCAGCGTTGGTATACCCCACCAGGGCGACAATCGGATAGGGAATGCGCTCCCTGCCCTTGCGATGCAGGTCGCGGGTTTTGACTACCGTTTCAAGCTCGCCCTCGATCTTGGAAATACGCTCCTGGATCAAACGCCGGTCGGTTTCAAGTTGGCTTTCGCCAGGACCACCGAGAAAGCCAAAACCGCCGCGCTGCCGTTCAAGATGGGTCCAGGACCGCACGAGGCGTGACTTCTGATAATGCAAGTGGGCAAGTTCGACTTGCAGGATGCCTTCCTTGCTGGTGGCACGACGACCGAAGATCTCAAGGATGAGTCCGGTTCGATCCAGTACCTTGGCTTTCCATGCAGTTTCAAGGTTTCGTTGCTGGACCGGTGACAGCTGCGCGTTAACAATGACAAGCTCCGCATCGGCAGTTTCCACATGCCTGGCAATTTCCGCCACTTTGCCTGTACCAATATAGGTGGCGGGCTTCGGTGACGCCAATGGCACAACCATGGTATCGATGATGTCGAGATCTATGGCTTTCGCCAGTCCAATGGCCTCTTCCAGCTTGCTTTGCGCATCCCGCTCGAAACCGTTGTTTTCGAGCCTCGTCTTGCGTTCAACATGAACAACGAACGCACGCGTAAGCTCAGGGCCTTCAACTTGGAAATCAACGCCGGCACCAGCCTTGGCGTGCTTATTTAAATTCACGCGCCGCCACTTTCTTCATCAAACAGGCTGATGGGACCACCAGGCATGATGGTGGAAATTGCGTGCTTATAAACTAGTTGTGACATGCCATCGCGGCGCAGCAGAAGGCAAAAATTATCAAACCATGTGACAATGCCCTGCAGCTTGACACCGTTCACAAGGAACACTGTAACGGGAACCTTTTGCTTGCGCACATGATTGAGGAAAGTATCTTGCAGGTTTTGCGGTTTTTCTTGTGCCATTTTCTTTTCTCTTTTTTGGAGGCCATTTGCGCTCGTATACCTAAGATTACGGTATCACACATTTTCTGCCAGGCAAAACCCGTTAAAGTGCCTCCTCCTCACCCTTGGTTACCAGGCCTAATAGCTTGATTTTGCGATGTAAAGCCGATCGTTCCATGCCAATGAAAACGGATGTCCGCGAAATGTTCCCACCAAAGCGGGAGAGTTGGGCTGCTACATAGTCACGTTCAAACGCTTCCCTCGCCTCGCGCAGAGGTAGTGTCAGCAGATGCTCGCCGGAAAACATGCCGCCCGCCCCGCTGGACGTTCCAACATCCGCCGGCAACATCGCAGCCGTGATTTCACTCTGTGGGTCGCCACTGGCAAGGATCATGATGCGCTCAACATTGTTCTTGAGTTCACGCACGTTTCCGGTCCAATCGCGGGTCTGCAATACCGCAACGGCATCATTGCCGATGCGACGCAGCGGCTGGCCCGCCATGTTGGAATAAGTTTTGGCAAAATAGTCAATTAGCCCGGGAATGTCTTCACGTCGTTCGCCGAGGCTGGGAACGCGCACCGGAACAACACTCAGGCGGTGATAGAGGTCCTCACGGAATTTGTTTTCAGCAATGAGAAGCACAAGGTCGCGGCTGGTCGAGGAAACAATGCGCACATCCACGCGAATTTTCTTGAAACCCCCTACCCGCTGGAAGGTCTGGTCGAGCAAAACGCGCAAAACCTTGCCCTGGGTTGCCAATGGCATATCAGCCACCTCATCAATGAAAAGCGTGCCGCCGTGGGCTTCTTCCAGGGCCCCAACCCGTTGTTCCGTATCCGGGCCACCCTCAATACCAAACAGGCCTTCTTCCATGTGATTTGGTTCCATGGTGGCAGCGCTGACGGTCACGAAGGGACCATTTGCACGCGTTGAAAGGGCATGCAGCGTGCGGGCCGTGAGTTCCTTCCCGGTTCCCATTTCGCCGCTGATCAAGACACGACTGTTGGCGGGTGCTATTTTCTTCAGGAGTTGGCGAAGCTGACGCATGGCAACCGATGAGCCATGCAATTCGTTGTCAACGCCGGCGCGACCTTTCAGCGACTCGTTCTCCCGCTTGAGCCTTGTGGTTTCAAGCGCTCGCCCGATAACCAGCAATAGTCGGTCTGCATTGAAAGGTTTTTCAATATACTCGTAGGCACCATATTTTATGGCAGCGACCGCCGTTTCGATATTGCCATGGCCGGAAATAATGACCACGGGCACTTCCTGATGCCTTTCCTTCATAACCTGAAGGAGGTCCAAGCCGTCGAGCTTGGACCCCTGCAGCCAGATATCCAGGATGATCAGGGACGGCCGCCGCTGACTGACTTCGGTCAACGCTGCGTCGCTGTTGTGAGCCAGGCGGGTTTCAAATCCCTCATCCTGCAGGATGCCGGCGATCAACTCCCTGATATCAGCTTCATCATCGACAATGAGTATGTCAGCGGCCATTTTTTTGCTCATTCTGCTGAAATTAGAAGAGGTTCAGATATTGGGGCGAATTCGAGGGTAACCTGCGCGCCGATGCCGGACGGCGCATCCTGGAGGCGCAAGCGACCACCATGTTCTTCCATGATGCGTTTGACGATAGCAAGTCCGAGACCAGTGCCTTTTTCGCGCGTCGTCATGTAGGGCTCGGCAAGGCGACTGCGATTTTCCTTGGGTAGGCCCACTCCATTGTCCGTAACAGTGACGTAGGGTATATTGTCGTGGAGACCCGCTTCAACCATCACGTGCCCCTTCTCAAGGTCATTCTTCAATTCACGTCCGTCGATGGCTTCGCCGGCATTCTTCACAAGATTTGTGACGGCTTGCGATACCAGGCGGCGGTCAAACATGAACCTGAAATCTGCCTTGCTCACATCGATATCGATATCCATCTCGCGCGCCGACACCCGTTGCAGAACGGTGGCGTCGCGCACTGTTTCTGCAAGGTTCATCAATTCGGGGGCAGCCTTCGGCATCCGCGCGAACGACGAGAACTCGTCAACCATGCGACCTATGTCGCCAACCTGACGAATGATGGTATCCGTGCATTGTTCGAAGACATGCCGGTCAGAGGTAATCTCCTTTCCATATTTGCGCTTTAAACGTTCAGCTGAGAGCTGGATGGGCGTCAGTGGATTCTTGATCTCGTGGGCGATGCGGCGGGCAATGTCAGCCCAGGCAGTGTTTCGCTGGGCGGAAACCAGGTCTGTAATATCGTCAAAGGTCAGCACATAACCATGCTTGGCATCGTCGGAAAGCTCGGTGGTAATGCGCGCCACAAAACTCAAGTCGCGACCCAGCAGTTGAGTGTCAATCTGGCCTTCGGCAAAACCAGAGGGCCGCGATTTGGCCAGTTCAAACAGCGCTGAAAATTCTGGCAGCGCCACACTTAGCGGCTTTCCAAGCAGGGCCTGCTCTGGAGCGCCCAAGAGATGCAGAGCGGATTTATTGGTAAGCGATATCCTCTGGTCGGGATTGATGCCAATAACGCCGGCACTGACACCTGCCAGCATGGCTTCTGTGAATCTGCGCCGTTCATCCAACTGGTCGTTAGTCTTGATCAACTGGTTGCGTTGCTGGGCAACCTGGTCAGTCATGAAGTTAAATGTCCGCGCCAAGGTATCAAGGTCACCGATCCCCTCTATCGTGCTGATTTTTGTCGAAAAATCTCCCTGCGCCACTCGGCGCGAAGCATCAAGCAGGCGCACAATGGGTGCCACCAGCCGGTCAGAGAACCACAGCCCGATCCAGATTGCCGCAAGCAGGAAGACAAATGCTACGACCGCATACATCAAGGCAAAGGTAAGCTGAACACCGACGCGTTGACCGAGCAACTTGTCGTACTCTGCCTTTGCCTCACGCGTTTTGGTGAGTTGATTGATAACCGTGGGCGAGATTATTCGGTAAACATATAAGTACTTGCCGCCAAAGGCTTGCAACTTTATCAGTGCACGGACGAGGTTGCCACCGGGAGCGGGCGGCATGAGCACCAGCTCACCCTTGTCTGCCCTTTCCATCATTTCCGGCGGTGGCGCAAAAAACCTGATCTTGTCATTGGCCGTCACATTGACTTCGATCTTCTTGTGCTCCTGATCGAACACGAAGGCCCCCACCAGACCGCGCAACGCGGCATGACGGCCAACGCGGCGCACAAATTCGGCCCGGTCAGTCTCGAACAGGCCCTTCTGCTGGTTGAGGTCGGCGGAAATATTGGCAACATCCGCCCGGGTGGCCTGGGCGGTGTTGGTGACGTATTCCTCGGCAACGGTCACCGCGGAATTCACGATGGCTTGGGTACGCTGTGAAAACCAGGTATCGAGCCCCCGGTTCAAGGTCACAAATGCAAATACTGCAACCACAATGGCTGGCACCACCGCAATGAGGCTGAATAGGGACACCAGTCGGATGTGCAGGCCAGCTCCCGCTGTTCCGCGCCGGCGCTCCTTAAAGAGCACAAGGACTTCGCCTCCAATCATGGCCGCCATGACGATGAACAAGCTGGAATTGAAGAGGAGTAGTGCAGATGTGACGTTCACTGTCGGCAAAATCGGAGTCAGTCCCGTCAGAATTGCAAACGTGGAAACACCGCTAACAATTCCAAGGACAACGAGCGCAAAGCCTGCCCAGCCTGTCAATCTCCGTATTTTATTGAAAATGCGTTGTTCGCTGTGCTCGACCATGGGTCCAATTTCACCACTACTGTTGCCTGAAATCAACAGTAATAGTGGCAGATTTACGACAGTTTGCCCCACTGCAACCCGCGGGCGCTTTTTACATTGCGACTGCGCAGCTTCGTGCGCAGCGTATTGCGGTTAATTCCCAACAAATCAGCGGCTCGCAGCTGATTTCCGTTGGTCGCAGCAAGGCTCGCCCGCAGCAAGGGAGGTTCAATTTCTGCAAGAATGCGCTCATAAAGCCCGCCGGGCGGCAGGTTTGGCCCAAATGAAGCAAAATAGTCTGAAAGATAGTTCTCAAAGAATTCAGCCGGCTGGTCAAAGGCCGTCACATGGCCATTCTGCGCCTCGGCGGGTGGATTGCTCACCAGCTCCCGGGTCACCGAGGCTGCCGTGATCGTATCATCGCTTTCCATGGCCATCAGCCGCTTGATGAGGTTTTCAAGCTCGCGCACGTTACCGGGCCAACGGTGGGTTTGCAGGGCTGCTATCGCCTCAGGGGAAATTTCTTTGCGCGGCAAGCCTTCAATTGATGCACTTTCAAGGAAATGGCGCGTGAGATCCGGCAAATCCTCCAGACGTTCGCGCAAGGAAGGTATCTGCAGTGGAACAACATTGAGCCGGAAGAAAAGGTCCTCGCGGAACTGCCCCTGGGTGATCAATTGGCGCAGGTCACGGTGAGTTGCAGCGATGATCCGCACATTGGTCTTGATGGGCGAAACGCCTCCCACTGAGGTGTATTCGCTTTGTTGGAGGACACGCAGCAGGCGGGTTTGCGCCTCCAGCGGCATGTCACCAATCTCGTCAAGAAAAAGTGTTCCCCCTTCAGCCTGCTCAAAGCGTCCCGCCATTCTTGACGTGGCACCCGTAAAGGCTCCTTTCTCATGCCCGAAAAGCTCTGACTCAATCAGTTCGCGAGGAATAGCCGCCATGTTAACGGCAACGAACGCACCCTTGCGGCGGCGCCCGTAATCATGCAAAGCGCGTGCCACGAGCTCCTTGCCCGTGCCCGACTCTCCCACGATTATCACTGTCAAGTCAGTCTGAGTGAGTCTGGCAATGATGCGGTAAATATCCTGCATCGCCGGCGAGCGGCCAACGATGGGGAGATTTTCCGAGTCCGGCACTGCGCGGGCCTGTGAAATTGATGGCTTTGATGATTGCTCAAGCGCCTTGCCGACGGTTTGAACCAACGCATTCAGGTCGAACGGCTTTGGCAGATAGTCATAGGCGCCGCGCTCGGCTGCGTTGATCGCTGTCATGATGGTGTTCTGAGCACTCATCACAATAACTGGCAAGTTAGGCCGCAACTTCTTGATGCGCGGAATGACATCGAAGGCATTTTCATCAGGCAGCACGACATCAGTGAGCACGACATCGCCTTGTCCTTCACTCACCCAGCGCCAAAGAGCGGCCGCAGTGGCGGTGGAGCGGACGCTGTAACCTGCGCGGTTCAAGGCCTGGGTCAGTACGGTGCGAATGGCATTGTCATCGTCGGCCAGCAGTATGGTCTTCGGGCTCATCAATGTGCACTTTCCATTTCGGTTTTTCTTCTCATTGCTGGCGGAGCATGGGCAGCAGCACGCGAAAGGTGGTGCCGCGCTCGCGCGTAATGCATTCCACCATGCCTCCATGGTCACGCACGATCTTGGCAACGAGGGCCAGCCCCAAGCCCCTTCCCTGTGGTTTTGTGGTCACGAAGGCATCAAAAATATGCGGCCGCAAGTCCTCAGGAACTCCGAGCCCACTGTCATGGATGCAGACTTCAAACGGCAACGAAACGCGTTCAGTCGAACCAGAAACGGAAAGTTTGACACCCGGCCTGAACGCTGTGGTCAAGGTAATTTCACCAGGCATTCCTGAAGCTGCAATGGATTCTGCGGCATTCTTTGCGAGGTTGAGGAATACCTGGATGAGTTGATCCTGGTTCCCGAGAACGGCCGGCAGCGAGGGATCATATTCTTCTCGGAAAGTTATATTGCTAGGCATTCCAACACTTGTCAGGCTTTTGACGCGATCAAGCACAATATGAATATTGATAGGTTTGCGCTCCAGCGGCCGCTCATCGGAAAACACTTCCATCTGATCAACAAGATCACGAATCCGATCGGTTTCCTCACAAATCAATTTGGCCAGCAACCTGTCATTGTTTTCCAGCGAAGGTTCCAGAAGTTGTGCCGCCCCCTTGATTCCTGCCAGCGGGTTCTTGATCTCGTGGGCGAGCATTGCCGCCATTCCGGAAACCGAACGCGCAGCTCCCCGGTGGTTGAGTTGCAGATCAAATTTCTGTGCCATGGAGCGGCGTAGAAGAGTCAACACCACAAATCGCGGATCATCGTTAATCAAGGCTGACTGCAGGTCGACAATGCGTTCACCGCCCATGCGCGGCGTGCCAACAGCAACCGAATATTCATTCATGACACCAGCCGATTCGCGCACCTGCTTTACAACCTCTAGCACCGGGCTGGCAAAGGGCATTATTTCTTCGAGCTTGTGCCGCGCCAACACTGTCGAAGAGGCTTGGAAGAAATCCTCGGCCGCACTGTTAGCAAAGCAAATGGTACTGGTCTCATCAACCATGATCACTGGATTTGGCAAAGCATCAAAGATCGAACGCAGGGATGGAAGTTCATGCCTCATGCGGCCTCCGCCCTAACCACCTGCAGGGAACCGTAGAGCTGGAAGATCGAGCGCCCCACATAGGCATTGTCTCGTGAGGTCAGGATACGCTGCCGCCAGAGGATTCCATCAGCAGCAGCAAGCAGCCCACGCTCCTCCAATCTCATGATGGCCCAGCCAAGATGCTTGCGGGCTATCCTGTTGCCGAGTCCATGGCCATAGGTCAACAGCATCTGCTGGTGATGTGCAGCTACGATCAGCATTTCAGCGGCAAGGCTCGGCTCTTCGCAACCGGAGCCGGGATCCAGCTGATTGGCGATCACACCTGGCCACCACGGCCTGCCGTAGGACCCCCGCCCGATCATCACCCCGTCTGCCCTTGACGCTTCAAGCATGGCACGCGCGTCATCAGCGCTATGGCCATCGCCATTTGCGATCAGCGGTATTTTGATAAGCTCCTTCACCGCGCGAATGGCAGCCCAATCAGCCTTGCCGCCATAATACTGGCAACGTGTCCTGCCGTGAACAGTGATCATCTGTACACCAGCAGTCTCGGCACGGCGAGCAAGTTCAGGCGCATTCATGGATTGATGATCCCATCCAAGTCGCATCTTGAGCGTAACGGGTACGCGAGCAGCTTCGACTGTGGCTTCAATGAGTTTCACCGCATGGTCGAGGTCTCGCATGAGCGCGGAACCTGAAAGTCCGCCTGTCACCTGTTTTGCCGGGCAACCCATGTTGATGTCGATCATGTCTGCGCCGAGGTCCTGTGCGGCCTTGGTGCCCTCAGTCATCCACCGGGGTTCCCTGCCCGCCAGTTGAATGACAAACGGTTTCAGCTTTTCAGCGCCAAGTGCACGACGAACCATATCAGGCCGTGCACGCACTAATTCCTCGCTTGCGACCATCTCCGAAACCACGAGGCCTGCCCCATAATCATGGGCCACGGCACGAAAGGGCTCATCCGTCACGCCAGACAGAGGTGCCAGAAAAACCCGATTGCGGGTTTTGATCGGGCCAATTTGAATGCTCATTATTTAATCACTTTTTCTATCGGCATAATTTATATGCAGAATACCCATATGCTGCACTGCGTCAAGGCCTCTTGATGCATGTTCTCGTGCATGGTACCGATATTCAGGACCGCGATGGTGGCGTGCTGGTGATGGCGACAATATTCGGCCTCTACCCCTTTCTGCGCAAGCTCTATGCCGATGGCGGTTACAGTGGGTAAGATTTTCCAGAAGGGCCTGAAGCGGGT
>Ga0315287_10003783_pt1 | contig 14647 bp, 10 predicted proteins | sample YL17G11_0_MG_FD_205037 | JGI IMG/M metagenome (GOLD analysis project Ga0315287, IMG submission 205037) | Sediment microbial communities from Yellowstone Lake, YNP, Wyoming, USA - YL17G11_0 | ecosystem: Environmental > Aquatic > Freshwater > Lake > Sediment | place: USA: Wyoming | collected... | reverse complement strand
ACCCAACCGCTCACTCCGACCCCCCCGCCCGGAATGCCGCCCACCTCGGCCTCCGCCCGCTCGATCCTGGCCAGCAGCTCGGCCGGAAGTCTCGCTTCGAGGAGCCGCTGGCGCAGCTCAGCGGCCTTCTCCTCGAGCTCCTGGTAGCTCAGCTCCTGGCCGCGGATGCTCTTGGGTATGCGGACGTAGAGGTATCGCCCGACGAACCCCGAGAGGAAGACCAGCACCATCGACCAGTAGGCGACCGAGACCAGGCCATTGAAGCGGAACGAAGTGTGGAAGGTGATCAGCACGGGACCGAGCACGCCGCAGAAGATGTGGAACTCGAGCCACCAGGGCAGCGGGCCGAATCGCAGCATCCGGGGCCTGCGCTTGCGCAGCGAGTAGAGGTGCATGGCGAGCATGAGCGCGGCTCCGGCGATCCCGAGGCTGCGTCCGATGCTGCCCGACGGGCGAAGGAGCTGGTGGGCGGGCAGGTATCCCCGCACCCGCAGCGGCGTGGTGTAGTAGTGCCAGCCATCGAGACCGACGAGGATCACGACCGCGACGACCACCGCCACCGCGCCCGCCAGCACGACGACGTGCCGCAGAGCCCGGAAAGCGTAGGCCTGCTCGGCGCGCGCCGTAGCGCCGCCGTCCGCCCGCGCGACGCCCTGTGCCGTCACGGGCATCGAAAGCCCGACCGCGTTGTCTGCCATGGCCCCCCAGCCATCCCTGTACATCGGTCAACTATTGACCTGGCCGTGACTCTAACAGCGGCGCAGTCGTACCCGTGTGATACAGGTCACGCCTCGAGGGTGCAGTCCCCCTTTGCCCACGACACACAGGGCAGCACGTAACCATCGGCCCGGTCGGCGGCATCGAGGGAATCCGAGGCGCACTCGACCTCGCCGTTGGCGAGACGCGCGCGACAGGTCAGGCACACGCCCGCCCGGCAGGAGTTGGGGATCTCCACGCCCGCGGCCTCGGCCGCCTCGAGCAGGGTCTGGCGCTTTCCCACGACGGCGGTCCGCTTGCTGAGCGAGAGTGTGAGGTGATAGCCGTCCCCCGAGTCGCGCGACCCGCGGAGCGCCCCGGCAGGGACAGTGGCGCCGGCAGCCCCCTCCCGTGCCGCCGCCGCGGCCTCGAACGCCTCAAAGCGGATCTGCGCTGCAGGCACACCGAGGCCGGAGAGCGTGGCGGTGAGCTCCGAGATCAGGGCGTGAGGGCCACACATCATGAAGATCGAGGCAGTGACGTCGGCGACGTGGCTGGTGACGAACGCGCCGTCGATCCGTCCGTTCGGCAGCCCTGCGAAGTCGTGATCGCGTGTCAGCGTGACGGCCAGCCGGAAATGCCGATGCCGCCGGGCGAGGGAGAGCAGCTCGTCATGGAAGGCCAAGTCACTGCCGGTGCGGGCCGAGTAGAGCAGCGTGACCGGCCGACGTGGCTGACTCGCCAGGCCGTGTCGCACCATGCTCAGCAGCGGCGTGATGCCGATCCCTCCCGCGATCAGCACGACCGGCCCGGCTTCGTGTTCCGGATAGACGAAGCCCCCGGCCGGCCCCTTGACCGCGAGCGCCGAGCCGGCAAGCACCGCCTTGTGCAGGGCTGCCGAGACTCGGCCCTGCCGGCGTACGCTGATCTCCAGGAAACCCGGCGTCTCGGGGGCCGAGCTGATCGAGTAGCAGCGCGCCATCGGCGCGTCATCCACATCGACCCGCACGTTGACGAACTGGCCGGCCTGGAATGCAAAGCCCTCCGGGCGGACGAGGCGGAACGTCCGCACCTCGTGCGTCTCCTCGACGACGGCGAGGACCGGCAGGAGTGCGAACCCGGAGGTCCGTCGCGCCCCTCCGCCCGGAGAGGTCGGGACCGCGGCGCGGGCCGGTGAGGGTGGCCGTGGCGGCAAGGAGTGATGGACGAGCTTCTCGCAGGCCACGAACCACGCCACATGGAGGGCGAGCCCGACCACGAGCCAGCCTGGCTCGCCGAGGAACCACGGCTGGGCGGCGAGTGCCAGTGAAGGGAGCAAGAGCGCGGAGAGGCGGCCGGGGAAGCTGCGGTGCTGGCGCAGCAGTAGCAACGACACATGGATCGTCGTCGCGAGGGCCAGCACCGATGAGGGCATCGTCGTCACGTTTGTCCTCGCCTGCCACGTCTCCCACCTGCGACAGGCGCGTTGATGGTACGGCCGCTCACCGAGACCGACAAGGGAACAGCCCACCGAGCTCTCGCTCCAGGACCTTTGTGGGCCGGTACTTTCGTGGGATCGCTACCCGGCTCCCGGCAGTCGCGGCTCGACGTGGATGGTCACGCGGCCGACATGGCGGAGCCGCTCGCGCAGTGCGCGCTCGACGCGCTCGGTGAGCGCGTGCGCGTCGGCTACGGCTATGTCGGCGCCCACGGCGCAGTGGAAGGACACGGACAGGTCGGGGCCGGTCCGCTGCACGGTCACGTCGTGCGGTTGGCACCCCAAATCCGGGTCGCGAGAGAGCTCGTGGAGGATCTCGAGCACGCGCAGTTCTTCGGCCGGCGTCACGGGACGCGCCAGGGTCGCAGCCGCGAGAGGCTCGATGTGCGTCACGACGTGGTCGAGGGCCCGCGAGGCTCGGCGCACGGCGGCCTCGAACTCGCTCGCCCGCTCATGGGCCTCGGCGATCGAGAGCGAGCCGTCGACCTCGACGTGGAGCTCCAGCGAACGGGAGCCGAGCACGTCCTGGAGCCGAATGTCGTGCACGGCCAGGGCGTGCTCCGCGGCGATGCGCCGCACGACTGCAACCAGGTCTTCGGGGTGCCGTGGTCCCAAGGGCGCGCTCGGTTCCACGTGCACGACCACGTCGGCGCCGGGGAGCAGGCGTCGGACCGCGATCTCGGCACTGTTGGCGATCTCATGAGCCTGCTCGAGCCGGGTGTCGCCACCGACCATCAGCGTGACGTCGGCGAAGGTCTCGGGGCCGCTGCGCCGCACCCTCACCCGCCCCACGTCCACCACGCCTGGCACACGGACCGCCTGAAAGAGGTCGTCACGAAGACCGGGCGGTACCTCGTCGAGGAGGTCGCCCGCCGTCTTGCGGCCGAGCGTGTACGAGACCCACACGACGATCGCCGCCACGCCCAGCGCCGCCACGGCATCGGCCTTCACCAACCAGCCCAGGCCTGGTCTTGCTGCGAGCAGCACGCCGACGAGACCGAGCAGCACCACGGAGGAGGACCAAACATCGGTGGAGAAGTGGAGGGCATCGGCCTCGAGGGCCTGGCTCGAGTACTTCTTTGCCACGCGAGCGAGGGCGCGAGATCTGGAGATGTCGATGACGATGGAGGCGATCATTACAGCGAAAGCCACCGGCGTCGCCTCGACGTGCACGACCTTGAAGAACAGCCGATCGACGGCCTCCACGATGATCCAGATGCAGGTGGCGAAGAGCAGGGCGACCTCGAAGAGCGCCGACAGGTTCTCGACCTTGCCGTGGCCGTACGTGTGCTCGCGGTCGGCGGGACGACCGGAGACACGCACCGCGACCAAGGTCACGACGGCGGCGACGAGGTCGAGGGCCGAGTGGGCGGCCTCGGAGAGAATACCCAGCGAGCCCGTGCTCACCCCGACGACGAGCTTCATGCCGGTGAGTAGCACCGCGGCGAGCACGGAGCTCAACGCCACGGCGCGCTTCTCGCGCGAGGCCGCCTCGGCGCTGGGACCGGACCGGGGGAGGTCCGCCGCGGGCGTCGTCACTTTCCCACCGTCATGCCGGCGGAATCATAGTCGACACCTCCGCGCGCGGCGTCGGGGTGGCTGCCTCCTCTGCCCCGGCACAACGGAGCGCCACGCGGAGGATCTCGGCCGGGCGCCACAGGCGCATGCGCGGGCCCCACGTCCCGGTACCGCGGCAGACGATCACGGGCATGCCGGCGACGTCGTAGCGGCCGCCGAGCAGCGGGTAGACCCGGCCGACGAGGGCGCCAAACGGCCAGATCTGGCCACCGTGGGTGTGCCCGGCGAGCATCAAACCGGCGCCCGCCGCAGCCGCCTGCTCGGCCTGCCAAGGGGTGTGGGAGAGCAGGACCACCGCCCCGGGCGGCACTCCCGCCAGGGCTCGCGCGATCGACCCTTCGTCACTGTCCCGACGGTAGCGCGAGGTGAGGTCGTCGACGCCCGCGACGACGAGGCCGGGACGGACCTCGGCCCAGCGGTCGTGCAGAACCGCGAAACCCGCCGCTTCGAACGAGGCCGGAGCCCCGCCGGTGCGGCGGTGAAACTCGTGGTTGCCGGTCACCGACCAGACCCCGAGCGGCGCCGCGAGCCGGGCGAGGGCCGGGAGGACGCGCTCCTCGCTCTGCCCGTGACCCTCGAGGATGTCCCCGAGCAGCACCACCAGATCGGGGTGCTCCGCCTCGACCTGGCGCACCCGCGCCTCGAGCCAGCGCTCGCCGAGCAGCGAGCCGACGTGAAGGTCGGACATGGCGACGATGACGGTCCCGTCGAGGGCACGGGGAAGGCCCGCCAAAGCTACCTCGTGGCGCTGCACGACCGGTGGGCGCATCCCCTGGACGAGCGCGACCACCGACATCCCGCCGGCCGCCGCCAGCGCCCATCCCCGCAGGCGTGGCGCGAGACGCGGCAGCACGCTCCCGAACCCCGTCACGAGGTCGACCGCCAGCAGCGCGACGCAGGCCAGGAAGAGCATCGCCATCCAGTCCATGCCGAGGAGCTCGAGGACCGCCGCGGTCGCGCCCTCTTCGCCGTGAGCCACGAGGCGCGCGGCCACCAGTCCCGCCCACAGGACGACCCCCGCCACGATCAGCCACCGCAGCGGGAGGTGGCGGCGGACGACCGGAACGGACGCGGCGCGAGCGAAGACGTAGAGCTGCATCAGGGTGCAGACGACGAGGAGGATCGTGCCGAACATGGAGGTTGTTCGCGGGCCGCGCGGCCGCTCAGCCGACGCCGGAGCGTTCGGCCGCTCCCTCGAGGTAGCTCGCCACGACCTCGCTCACACTTCCGTCCGCGCGCACCTCGCCGCGGTCGAGCCAGACCGCCCGGTCGCAGCTCTTCTCCAGCACGTCGGGACTGTGGGAGACCAGGATCATCGTCGTCCCCTGCTCCCGCAACGCCAGCAGCCGCTCCTGGCAGCGCTGGAGAAAGCGAACGTCCCCCACGGCAAAGACCTCGTCGAGGAGCAAGACCTCGGGCACCCACGCCGTGGCGACCGCGAACCCAAGTCGGGCGATCATCCCGGAAGAGTACGAGCGGATCGGCGAGCGGATGAAGTCGCCCAGCTCGGAGAACTCCACGATGCTCTCGAGCCTCTCCCGGATCTCGGCCCGAGTCCGCCCGAGCAACAAAGCGTTGAGGAAGATGTTCTCGATGCCGGTCAGCTCCCAGTCGAACCCCGTGCCGAGCTCGAGGATCGCCGCGACGCGGCCAGACACCTCCACCTCCCCCCGGGTCGGTCGCAGCACCCCGGAGATCACGGTGAGCAATGTGCTCTTTCCCGCGCCGTTGCGGCCGATGATTCCGACCCGCTCGCCGCGGGAGACGACGAGGTCGATGCCTCGCAACGCCCACAGCTCCTCGTACGAGAGCGACCCCTTGAGCCACGAGATGGCGTACTCCTTGAAGCTCGGGATGCGCTGCTTGGCGAGCCGATAGCAGAGCGCAACGCCGGAAAGACGGAGGGCGATGGGGCGCTCGCTCACAGGTAGAACGCCGTTCGGTCGCAGGAGCGACGGAAGACCGCGAGGCCGAGGAGGAACGACACCACGGCAAGACCGACGGCCGCGAGCACCATCGTCAGCGAAGGGAGCCTTCCCTCGTAGATCGGCACGCGGAAAACCTCGAGGATCACGCGTACCGGGTTGTAGCGGAGGATCTGGCGCAGGCGGTCGGGGATGATCGCGAGCGGGTAGAACACCGGCGTGAGGTACATCAGCATGGTCATGGCCACGCCTACCATCTCGACGACGTCCTGGAAGAACGCCGCCAGCGGCGCGAGCAACAGCCCGGCGCCGAGCACGAACACGGTTGCGATGACGATGGCGACCGGCAGAAAGAGCAGCGACGGCCGCAGCGGGTGACCGGTGACGATGAGGATGAGCAGCAGCGGGCCGAGCGCGAAGAGGAGGTTGACGAGCCCCGACGCCACCGTGGCGATCGGGAAGACTTCCTTCGGGACCGGCACTTTCTTGAGCAGCTGGGCGTTGCCGCGCAGCGAGTTCATCGCCGCGAGAATCGACTGGCTGATGAAGTTCCACAAAAGCACCCCGGCGAGCACGTAGACCGGGTAGTTGGGCACGTCGAAGCGGAACAGCGCCGAGAACGCGACCTGCAACACCAGCATGGTCAGCAGCGGCTGCAGCATCGTCCACAGGAAGCCGATGGCCGAGCGCCGGTAGCGCACCTTGAGCTCGCGCGCCACCAGCGCCCACACCAGGTCACGAAAGTCGAAGAGGCGCGGCAATCTGTCAGCGAGTCCCGCAGGCACCCGCCGCGGCATTATCGACCCACTGCGAGAGGCCGGCAAGCCAACCCCGGCGGGTGGCCGCGGTGAACCACACGCGTCGCCGCGGAGGTTTTACGGCGCCGGCCCGAGAAGGTCCGCGCGGGAGAGAGTTACGTCGCGCTCGGCCGGACGCTACCATGTCGGTGTCGTGGAGCGTGCACGAACCCCGTCGGACCAGCCTCTGGTGAGCGTGCTGATCCCGGCTTTGCGCCCGACCTGGCTCCGCGAGGCGGTGGAGAGCGCGCTGGCCCAGGACTTCTCCCCCATCGAGATCGTGGTCTGCGACGACAGTGGCGGTGACGAGGTCGCCCGCCTCCTCGCTCCGTACTCGACCGGTGCGCGTGCCCGCGTGCTGACGAACGCCCCGCCGGTGGGCCTCGTCGGCAACTACCGGCGCCTGCTCCACGAGGCCCGCGGTCGGTGGGGCAAGTTCCTCGATGATGACGACGTCCTCCTGCCCGGCGCCCTCAGCGCCCTGGTCGGAGCGGCCGGCGCCGTCCCGGGCGTTACCCTGGCACACGGCTCCTGCGCGTTCCTTGCCCAGGACGGCGCGCCGCTTCCCGCATCGCCCCGCGGCGTGCCCGCCCTCGAGGACGGCAGGGATTTCTTCCTCGCCTTCACACGCCGCCCTCCGCTCTCCCCCAGCGTGCTCTTCGACGTCGAGGCCGCCCGGAATTGCGGCGCTTTCGACCACCCGCGCAACATCAAGAGCGCCGACTGGGATGCGTGGCTGCGGGTCGCCCTCGGCGGCGCTGTCGCTTTCGTCCCCGTGCCTGTGGTCCGTTACCGGCGCCACGCCGACAGCTTCTCGGCGCAGCGCGACCTCGCGCTCGACGTCGACAACGCCGCCTTCGTCGATGCGGCGGCGCGCTTCGCGCGAAGCTCGGGCCGGCTCACGCCCCGGACCGTGGCGCGATGGCGGCGCTCGACGCTCGCCTGGTACATCGCGGAGGTCCTCAGCGTCCATCTCCCACCGGACAGCTGGGCGGCGCTGCGGCACGCTCTGGGCGCCTTCTTCCGCATGTCCCCGCCGGCTTTGCTGCGAGCTCTGCTGCGACCCCGCACCGCAGGTGCGCTGCTCGCGAGCCCACTGCCGGGAGCACATCGATGGCTGCAGCGGCGCTGGCGGGCGAGGTACCAGGACCGGTCCGAGCCGCCCGGGCGCTGATCGGCCTAACGCCGCTCGGCGAGCACGGTTCTGTAGATCTGGACCAGCGCCCCGGCCAGCGTCTCGGGCGCGTGCGAGGAGCGCACGTGGCGCCACGACTTCTCGCCGTCGAAGGTCGCCGTCGACGCCTCGACCAACGCCTGCGTCAGCGCTCCCACATCCCCGGCGGGCACAAGCCGTCCCACCTCGGGTCGGTCGATGCAGTGGGCGATGTCCCCGACGTCGCTCGCCACGGCCGGCAGGCCCACGGCCATGGCCTCCATCAACGCGAGAGGGTGGCCCTCCCAGCGCGAGGGGAGCACGAAGAGCTCGGCCCTGGACAGGAACGCCTCGACGTCGTCGCGCCAGCCGACGAAGCTCACGGCCTCGGCCTGGCCGAGGCGCCATGCCAGGCGACGGAGGGACTCCATCTCCGGTCCGTCGCCCACCATCACAACGCGGAGGTCGGGAACCTCGCGCCGCGCACGGGCGAGCGCCTTGATCAGCACGTCGAGCCCCTTCTGGGGAGTGAGCCGTCCGACGAAGACCAGCTTGCGGGGGCAGCGAACCAGCCCCCGAGACGTCGTCTCCGGGCTCGGCACGGCATTGCTGACCACCGTGACGTTGCCGCACCTGCGATAGTACCGGGCCAGCTCGGCCGACACCGCGATGACGCGGTCCGCGCGGCGCAGCACCAGACGGTCAAGAACCCGGTAGGCGGAAAGGGCGGTGGAGACCGGGTAGATGCCGTGGACCGTGGCCACCCAGGGGATGCGGCAGCGTCGCCGTGCCCCGAGCGCGACCACGTCGGACTTGTAGTCATGGGTGTGGAGCACGTCCACGCCCAATCTCGCGATCTCTCTGCACAACCGTTCGGAGGCGGAGAGGTCGATGCGCCGGCGCATGCGGAACGGGATCAGCGTCGTGGGCGAGTCCCTGAAGAGCGCCTCGAGCTGCTCCCATCGCGTGCGCCCGTCGTCCGCGATCAGCACCCTGATGTCGGTGTCCTGGAGGGCTGCGCAGCGCGAGACGTTGGCAATCAGCCGGTCCGGGCCGCCGAGCGAGGCCGACCCCATGCGAACGTGCAAGACGGAGATGCGTCCGCCCGGCCTCGTCGGACGCTGATCCCCCCGTGGTGCACGGTCATGAAGGCCCGCCGCCCGCACGCCAGCAGCACCTCACCTCGCTTCGAAGTTGATGATAGCAGGAAGGCCTCTCCTGCCCATGGGCACGTCGATGAGATCGACCGCCCACATGGGCGACGCACGCTCCGCCGCTGCAGCACGGAGCATCGTAACCGGAGACCACCGCCCTCCTCCGCGGCGGGATCCTCCACCGCCCTACTGGCGGTTCAGGATGACTGCCTGTAGGGCGCCACCCTGAGCCCCGAGTGATCGTGACGGCGGCCTGCCGGCGATTGGGGCACTCGGCCGGGCTGAGGGACACTTCGCTCACCACGATCGGGTCGCCGCCCGCCACCGGGCCGGGGAGAACGAGAAGAGCCCACGGTCGGGCGGGCCTTAAGCAACCGAGCACGTCGCGGCACTGGCTCCTCGCACCAGGTTCGCGGCGACACGGAGGAGCTATCCCCCGGCATCGGATACACATTGCAGGCGGACGGGCAGGAAGCGAACGGATGTGACACTCCCCTGCATGTTCTGGTCCCTGGAGGCTGGGCAACAGCGTGACCCTCTTCACGAGGTGCTCTCAGTGCGAGCTCGGCTCCGGCACCTGATCTTCGTAGACGCGGCGGAAGTGGTCGGTGACCTCCGACCAGGTGTGGCGCGCGAGCGCCTTGGCGCGCCCGGCCTCGCCCAGCGCGCGGGCCCAGCGGCGGTTCTCGAGTAGGAGCACGACCGCCGCGGCGAGCTTGATGTCGTCCTGGAAATCGACCAGAAGTCCGTCGCGCCCGGCATCGACCACCCACGGCACGGCACCCCGGAAGCAGCCAATGACCGGCTTGCCGGCGACCCAGGCCTCGAGGAAGGCGATGCCGAAGGACTCGTAACCCGACGGATAGACGAACACGTCCAGAGCGGCAAAAAGAGAGGCCTTCTCCTCCTCGGAGAAGTTGGTGACGAGACTGACCTTCGAGCGCCTGTGCCCGGGCCAATCGGCGAGCACGGTGGCGATCTGGCCAGAGAAGCCCGTTCGCGCCCCGGCGAGCAGCAGCCGCGCCGCGGGAACGCTCCGCCAGACGGCAGGCATCGCCCGAAGCAGTGTGTCGACGCCCTTATGGTGGCCGAGTTGACCGATGAATCCAACCACCGGACCGCCCTCGAGGCCGTAGCGGCGACGTGCCTCGTCTCGGGAGATCCCCTCGTGCGGGGCGGGGTCGACACCAAGGCCGATGACGTGCACGCGGCGCGGGTCCGCGCCGCGCCGGATGACGTGCTCCGCCTCGTAGACGGTGAAGGCGACGTAGGCGTCGGCCTCCCTGATGGCGCGGTAGATCATGGCGCGACCGAAGCCCCAGTCGTCTTGCGGGTGCAGGGCGCCGATCAGCACGCACGGACGCCCGGAGGCGTGCGCGGCGCGCAGCGCGGCGAACATGTGCAGGAGGGGAAACGACGACGCCACCACGATATCCGACGGAAACTCACGGATGGCCCGCTCGAGGCCCGTGATCAGTGGGCCCTGCGCCCACGCCCGCAGGTTCTCGTTACCGGGCAGGCGGTGGCGGTACGCGCGCTCCTGCGGCTTGCGCAGCAGGGCGCTGACGCGGGAGTGAACGGGGAAGCGTCTGACCCGCACGCCGGCAACCTCGCTCCAGCCGACAGGGAGGGTCGGCAGCGCCGGGGTGAAGAACCCTTCTCCGTTCCAGCAGTTCGTGGTGAAGACCGTGACCTCGTCGGCGTGCTCACGAACGAGCCGCTCCGACACCTGTTGGATCAGCCACTCCGTGCCGCCGATCGTCGGGTGGTAGCCCTGCGTGACGTGGAGGACTCGCACGGCGCGCTCTCACGAACCGACGACGCGCCGCGCCGTCCGCCGGACCACACCCCGCAAACCCTCCTCGCGCCACACCCGTCGGACGCGGACCGCGAGTGGCGGCTCGCCCGCCGCTGCCGCCGACTGTGGCCTGGCACGCTGCCAGCGGTCCACGGCGTAGCTGCAGTGCACCAGGTAGCGGCGCAACGGCGCCACGACCTCAGGCCACGACAGCTCGCGCCGCAGCGCCCGGAAGCTGTCGGCGAAGGAGTCCTTCGGGACCGCGAGCAGTTCGACCAGCCCCTCCGCCACAGCGACCGTGTCGCCGATCGGGACGATGCGCCCGACACCGTGCTCCCGCACCCACTCCGCGGTGACGTCGCCTTCGCTGGCGAGCACGGGCAGCCGCACCCAGAAGTAGTTGACGATCCGGCTCCGCGCCGCCAGGTGCGTCTCCAGGGTGTCGGGCTGGAGCGTGACACCGACGTCGGCCTCGCATAGTGCGCGCTCGTAATCCTCGTAGGGCAGCCAGTCGACAAACACGATGCTGCGGTCGTTCTCACCGATCTCGCGCGCGAGCGCCAGGGCCTGCACGGCGGTGTCGTGGGCGGGCACGGCGGGGTTGGGATAGCGCGCGCCGAGGAAGACGAGTCGGGCTTTGGGGACCTTCGCCAACACGGTTGGCCACGCGCGGATGAGGGTCAACGGGTCGAGCCAGTTCCAGATCCCACCACCCCAGAGGACGATCTTTGCGTCGCGCGGCACAGCGGGGTGCACGCCGCGCAACACGGCCCCCGCGACGGGCTCCCGCGCCGGCAACCCGATGCCGACCACGTCGATGAGGCGGCGCAGACGCGCGTCCTCCATGAACGTCCGCGGGTTGATCCTGGCGCTCGCCGTCAGCATGCCGAGGAAGAAGTCGCGCTGCCGCTCGGAGCCGCAGATGAAGAAGTCGCCGATGTGGTTGAGGCGGTTGGCCACGTCGATCGCGACCAGGTTGAGGTGCTCCTGCTCGTGGAGAGGCTTGTCGAAGTAGTAGAAGAGGTTCTCGAGGAAGAACGGGTCGTAGAGGTCGACGACGAGCGACGTCCGGGTCTCCTCGAGGAAACGGAATTTGACCGACATGTAGCCCGAGATCAGGGCCACGTCGCTGTTCTCCACTAGGACCTCGAGGCTCTCCGGCCGATCCTCGTGGTAGCGGACGATCTCGAAACCCTCCGGCTCCAGGGTGGTGTCGGCCGGCACGGCCAGGGTGACGTCGACATCCTCGGCGAGAGCGCGGGCCATCTCCAGGTATCGCGCCCCGGGCCCACCCATGTTGCGGTCGACGACATCGTTGCTGACGATCAACAGCTGACGGCGCTCCCCGGGCTCGGACATCTCCGCCAGATCCCGCCCGTATCGCCCGCGGATCACCGGGAGGTAGTGATCCCGGACGACCTCCATGGAGAGGAGCGGGACACCGTTGTGGACGAGGGGACCGGGGTAGGAGCGCTGCATCTCGAACAGCTCGCGGTCAGGGATGCGCCGCTTCTTCTGCACCGCGGCGTTGGCGCGGCGCAGTGCCGGGCGCTGGCGGAGAATCCCCGCCCACGCCCCCGCATAGGCGAGGACTTCCGCCGTGCGGCCGTGCCGAAGCGCCTCCCAGGCGCCGCGGCGATCTTCGCGTAGGTAGTTGCGGGCGTACGTCGGCCGCGAGTCGGCGAGCAACTTGAGCGTGAAGCGCCACCGCCCGAAGACCGCGTTGCCCAGCTTGCGGGGGGGAAGGCGCTCGGCGCTGCCGTCGGGGGTCCGGCCTCCGAACGCGTGGAGCACGATGGCCCTCGGCGCCGCGAGAATGCGAAGGCCGGACAGCCTCGCACGGTAGCTCCACTCGACGTCCTCGTAGTACATGGGGAAGTCGGGGTCCATCTCCCCGACCTCGCGCCACGCCTTGGCCGGGATCAACATCGCCGCGCCGCACGCCGACGGTACCTCGCGCCAGTGGTCGAACTGCCCAAGGTCGAGATGGCCGATGCCGTTGTCCGTCCCCCACGACCTCGCGTCGACACGATTGCCGAGGCCGTTGAGAAATGCGGGGGCCCACATCAGCTTGAGCTTCGGCGCCACCGCGGCGCAGGCGGGGTTGGATCGGGCCACCCGCATCATCTCGGCGATCGCGTCGGGGTCGAGGGTGGTGTCCTGGTTGAGGAGGAGAAGGTACTTCCCAGTCGTCACAGCCGCGCCGCTGTTGTACGCGGCGGCGATGGACACCGAGCTGCAGAGCCGGACGAGCCTGATGTCGGGGCAGTGCTCCTCGACCCACCCGGCGGTCCCGTCGACAGAGGCGTTGTCCACGACGATGATCTCAAGAGGCCGGTAGGTCTGCTCCCGCAGCGAGGCAATGCAGCCCGCGAGCCACTCCGCCCCGTTGAACCCGAGGATCACCACCGAGACGAGGGGGCCGCCCGCCTCGCGGCGCTCCGGTGCGCTCCCGGCGTGTCCCCGCTCGAGCAAGCCGGCCTCGGCGAGACACGCGAGACCCGCCCGGACGGCGTCCCGGCCGCAGCCGGGAAGGTGGAACGATCGCTCGATATCCGCCAGGGTACGGCCCTTCGCGGCGTGCCACAGCGACGCCAGGCCCCCATCGACCCGGACCCTGCCGCCTTCCGGCGTGGTGAGGAAGGGGCCACCCTCCTGCACGAGCTCCACTCCGGGCGGCGCCTCGTAGCGGAGCGTCTCTGGGCTCATGGCGTGCGAATGCTACAGCAAGCGGCGAGCGCACTTCTCACCGCGGCGCGCCTGAAGGCGATCTCCAGGCGCGACAGGGTCCTTCACCCAGAGGTCCGCCATCCCTCGGTGCGACGGGATCCTTCATCCCTCCTGGGGCGGGATTCAGGATGACCCCGCCGGAGGCGGGGTCAGTTCAGCACCCAGAAGAAGCGCGAGCCGATCCCGTCCACGTGGCCCTGGTCGTCAGTCACGCTCCACGCGATGTTGTGGATCCCGTTCGCCAAAGGGTTTGCGCGGCCTGCCCGGATTCTGGTGTCGCCCCACCGCACCGAGGCCTACTCCGCGGGATCAGGCGAAGACCGCGGCCTACAATGGCCGCCATGCACCGTCGCGCTACCCGCGTCGCACTCCCCGTCGCGGTCTGCCTGCTCGGCATCGCGCTGGTCTTCCACCCGACCCTGCTCAGCGGATTTCAGCGGATGCACTGGGACACCAGCGACACGCGGCATAGCCTGTGGACCTTCGAGCACGCCTATCTCTGGCTCAGCGGGGCGCCCGGGCACGACAAGCTGTGGAACCCGCCGGTGTTCTATCCGGCTCCAGGCACCTTCGCGTACTCCGAGAACTCCCTCGGGCTGTTGCCATTTTACCTGCCGTTCCGACTCGCGGGGTTCGAGCCCGACACGGCGCTGCAAATCTTCACCCTCGCCGCCGCGGCTCTGAATTTTGCCGCAGCCTTCCTGCTCTTCTCGCGGGCTCTGCGGCTCCACGTCGTGCCGGCGAGCCTGGGGGCGTTTCTCTTCGCGTTTGCCAACATGCGCACGTCCCAGCTCGGCCATCTCTTCCTGATGCCGCAGTTCTTCCTCGTCGGCGCCGCCTGGGCGCTCGTGCGCCTCGTGGCCGGAGCGAGCGACAGCGATAGAAGGAGATCGCTCCCCTGGGTCCTGACGTTCCTCGCCTGCATGGCCGCGCAGCTCTGGGCCAACCTCTACCAGGCCTGGCTGTTCGGGTTCTTCCTGCTCGTCCTCCTCGTCGTCGCGGCCTGCCGTCGCGACACGCGGCAGGGCATCGCGCTGTGGGTGCGCTCATGCTGGCGTGGGCTGGTCCTCGGGGGGCTCCTCGCGGCTCTCGCCGTGTTGCCGCTCCTGCTCCACTACGGTGCCACGGTCAGGGCGGTAGGCCAGCGTGACTTCGCCGTCGTGAAACCGTTCCTGGTCGAGCCCCAGGCCTGGATCAACATGGGGCCGCACAACTGGCTGTATGGCTCCCTCGCTCCCCTTCAGAGGCTCAGGGACGTTATCAACGAGGGCGAGAAGCGTCTCGGCCTCGGCCTCGCCGCCACCGTCCTCGCCGTGGCCGGGGTGTGGTTTAGTCGCCA
>Ga0315287_10003782_pt1 | contig 14652 bp, 14 predicted proteins | sample YL17G11_0_MG_FD_205037 | JGI IMG/M metagenome (GOLD analysis project Ga0315287, IMG submission 205037) | Sediment microbial communities from Yellowstone Lake, YNP, Wyoming, USA - YL17G11_0 | ecosystem: Environmental > Aquatic > Freshwater > Lake > Sediment | place: USA: Wyoming | collected... | reverse complement strand
TGGTACAGACCGGGCGCATGGTTTACAAAATAGACCGGGCACATAGTTTACAATAAAGGTATGGAGGTGTGCCATGCCTTGGAAGGAAACCAACGTGCTCGATTCTCGATTGCAATTCATCGCCCTGTATCAACAAGATATTATGTCATTTTCTGAGTTATGCCGTGAGTTTGGCATCAGCCGCACTACCGGCTACAAGTTCATCGACAGATACAGCAGGGATGGGCCACGCGGCCTTGAAGATATGCCCCGTGTTGCCTACTCGCATCCCAATGCCACTGATATCTTAGTCCAGCAGCAGATCATCGATTTACGGTCCCAGCACCCCAACTGGGGGCCCAGGAAGCTGCGCGCGATCCTAATGCGCCAGTTCCCGGATCAGCCCTGGCCCGCTGCCAGCACGATCGGCGAGCACTTGAAGACTCGCGGACTGGTCAGTAGCAGACGCCGCAGAAAAGCTGCCGCCACCCCGAGCTATGATCTGACTAAACCAGACGCCCCCAATGGCGTTTGGACAGCGGATTTCAAGGGCCAGTTCAGGCTTGGCAACAATGATTTCTGTTACCCATTGACCATATGCGACAGGTACTCAAGGATGCTGCTGAGATGCCAAGCGTTGCCCAATACCAGCGCCCAACTCGCTAAACCAGTCTGGATTGCCACCTTTCGTGAATATGGCCTGCCCAGGGTCATTCGCACGGATAACGGCGCCCCCTTTGCAAGCATCGCCACCGGCGGGATCTCCAGACTCTCTGCCTGGTGGATCCGACTGGGCATATTCCCTGAACGCATAGCTCCTGGCAAGCCTCAAGAGAACGGCAGCCACGAGAACATGCACAGAGCTCTCAAGCAAGACGTTGCCAGAAACCCTCGGGCCAACTTCAAGCTCCAGCAGATTGCCAACGATAAGTTCCTGAGCGACTACAACCATCTGCGCCCTCACGAAGCAATAGGTATGCAAGTTCCGGCCGATCTCTACGTAGACTCACCCAGAGCCTATCCACTGATCCTGCCGGACCTGCAATACCCCAGCGACTATATCGTGCGACAGGTCCGGATCAATGGCGATTTCAAATGGCACGGCAGCATGGTCTTCGTAAGCGAAATCCTCACCGGAGAACCCGTCGGACTTGAACAGCTTGACGACCAGTACTGGGCTCTATATTACGGGCTGGTGCCTCTGGCAATCTTGGACGACCACAAGAAGCACCTCATGCCCGCAAAGGAGGCCGCCCCCAAGCTAAAGCAACTCATGAAGGAGGCCAGGGACAATACATCTAAGTGTTAACCATGCTCCCGGTCCAAAGTGTAAACCATGCCCCCGGCTGCTCAGTGGAGGGTGGAAAGGCTGTAATCCCAACCTTGGCCTCCGGACTGTGGAAACGCGCCTGCCAACGACCGGGGGCCACTCCTACCCCCAAGGCTCCAGCAGCACCTTGCCACACTGCCCCGACACCTGCGTCTCCCATGCTTCCTGAATGCGGCTCAGTGGGAAGCGATGGGTGATGAGTTTGTCCAACTGTGTAGAGGTTTGGGCGATCATCTTTAGCAGACGGCCGGTGTCGTTCATGTTGTAATGCCACGCGCCATAAAGCGAGAGGCCCTTGGCGATGACGCTGCTGACGTTTACCTGGCCGTTCCAGCCGACGAACGCCACCCCGCCTTTTCGCCGGGTCGCGTCGATCAAAAACGGCTTCGCGGCTTCCGTCCCACTCGTGTCTATGGACTTGTCCGCGCCTATCCCGCCGGTGAGGTCCCGGACCTGCTGGAGTGCGGTCTCGTCATTGGGGTCGATGACCGCCTCGGCGCCGAGTTCTCTCGCGAGCGCCGCGCGATAGGGGTTCGATTCCACTCCGATCACCCTCGCGCTCCGATAGACAGCGTTTACGACCGCGCCCAAACCCACAGGCCCCAGACCGGTGATCAAGACCGTGTCGAACGAATCGACCTTGAGAAGCTGCATCGCGCCGAACGTGGGGCCGAGGCCGCAGAGGGCCATCGAGGCGTGTTCGTAGCTCATGCCATCTGGAATGTGAGTCAGCCAGCGCTCGGACTGAATGACATACTGCCCCATCGTGGCCCTGCCCGCCTCGCTGCCGGTGAGCTTCTTGAGGTCGCGGTTGTTCTCGCAGTGGATATAGTCCCCCGTCCGGCAGAGATAACACTCCCCGCACGCGGTCTGGGGCTGCACGATGACTCGGTCTCCGACTTTCACCTGCGTGGCCTTGTCGACTTCGACCACTTCTCCGACGGCCTCGTGACCAAACCAGTCACCCGCATCGCCCTTCTCGAATGCGTGATACTCCGTGCACATCGGCGCGACGAGCACCTTCACGACCACCACGTCATCCTTGGGCTTTGGGACCGGCTTCTCCACGACCCCGGCCTGCATCTTGCCCACAACCGCCACTACTTTCATTGATTGTCGCTCCTATTTCCTGTGCTGCAAAATAGTTCAGTTTTGTGGGAATGCTCCGCTAGCCCTGAGTAGGAGCGTAGCGACGTATCGAAGGGCGGTCAAGCTACTACCCGGCCCTTCGATACGGCCTTCGGCCTACTCAGGACCTACGGAGTAATGATTCCCGCAAGACTAGCTTTTGCCGTAAAGGACAAAAGGCCGCCCGGCAGCACACCGGACGGCCGAGTATATCGTGAGCGCCAGCTCATGCGCCTTATTCTTTCCACTGCTTGAGTATAGCGGCGCCAACCTCGCCCTCGAATACCTCCTCGGCCGGGCCGGTCATAAAGACTTTGTTGTCGCCAAGCCACTCGATGAACAGATCGCCGCCCCGCAGGTGGACAGTCACCTTGCGCGAGACTTTGTTGTTGAGCATCGAAGCCACCGCGGATGCGCATGCCCCTGTTCCGCAGGCAAGAGTCTCGCCCGCGCCTCGCTCCCACACGCGCATCTTGATTTCCTGCTGGTTGATCACCTCGACGAACTCAACATTCGTGCGCGCGGGAAAGCTCGGGTGGCTCTCGAACTCCGGGCCGATCTTCGCGACGGGATACTCATCCACGCGTTCGACAAATGTCACGCAGTGCGGGTTGCCCATCGATACACACGTGATCTCATATTTCTTGCCCGCGACCTTGAGCGGCTCGGCGATGACCCTGGTGTTGCTGCCCTTCATAGGGATCTCCGAGCGCATCAGCTTCGGCTCGCCCATATCGACGCGAACCGTCCGCACCCTGCCGCCCACCGAGTTGAGCTTGAGCGTCTTGATGCCGCCGAGAGTCTCGACAGTCATCACCACGTCCTGATGCATCTTACGGTCGCAGATATACTTGGCGAAGCATCTGATGCCATTGCCGCACATTTCGGCCTCGCTGCCGTCGGGGTTGAACATCCTCATCTTGAAGTTCGCGAGCCGGGACGGCAATACGAGTATGATTCCGTCGCCTCCGATGCCCAACTGCCTGTCGCACATACTCCGGGCAAGCGAGGGCAGGTGTTCCTCGACGACTGCTTCCTTCTCGCCATCGATGATCACGAAGTCATTTCCGGCGCCGTGCATTTTGACAAATCTCAACCCTGCTTACTCCTGTGCTTCGCCCTCGGGTGCCGGGGCGCTTTCGCCGCTTTCGCCACTCTCCCCGCCCCTGTCGCCACTCTCCCCACTCTCCACGCTTCTGTCCTCTCTCGGGAGAAGGCTTACGTGTCTCGCGGGCACCACCGATGCCATCGAGTGCTTGTAGACGAGCTGGGAGGACTTGCCGGGGGTCTCGAGTATTATGGTAAACGAGTCGAAACCGCGGACGATTCCCTTTAGCTGGACGCCGCTCACCAGGTAAATGGTGACCGGTATGCTGTCTCTGCGGACTTGGTTCAGGAACGTGTCCTGAAGGTTCATCTGAGTCCTGTTCATGCGTGTAAAAGCTCCTTTATTTGTTCTGACACCTCAACGGCGGTCCTCCCGCCGACGTCGAGCCATCTCACTCTCGCGTCGGCTCGAAACCAGGTATACTGTCTCTTGGCAAACCGTCTGGTGTTCTTCTTGAGGAGGTTCACGGCTTCCTCGAAACCGATCTCCCCACGAATATGTCCCGCTATTTCTTTATAGCCCAGACCCTGCATCGCGGTACTTGCGGGGTCCGTGACTCGCCTCATCAACTCGCGGACCTCATCGACAAGGCCCGACTCCATCATGGTGTCCACGCGCCTCTCTATACGCGCATAGAGATCGTTTCGGTTCATCGTCAGCCCGAAAAACCGGGCGCTGGGGTAGCGCGGCGGACGTTTCGAGTCTTCCTCGAAAAGATCGGACGGCCTCTCGCCCGTGCAATGGTGCATCTCCAGTGCCCTGATTACCCGTTTCACGTTATTCGGATGAATGCGTTCGGCGGAAACCGCATCGACTTTAGCAAGCATCGCGTGCACATATTCGGCGCCGCGCGCCCGCGCGAGCCTGTTCAGATCTTCGCGGTAATCCTTATCGGATGCCGGGATCGAATCGTCCAAGCCGTCGATTGCCGCCCTCACATACAGCCCGCTGCCCCCGACCACTATCGCCGGCGGGTTGGTCGCGAGGATATCATCTATCGCGTCGTGCGCAAGCCTCGCGAACTCGCCCACACTGAATTGATCGACCGGATCGGCGGCATCTATGAGGTGAAATCTCGCCCGGGCCCTTTCATCGTCCGTCGGTTTCGCCGTGCCGATATCCATCCTTTTATAGACGGCCATGGAGTCGGCGGAAACTATTTCGCCGCCGATTATCGACACAAGTTCCACCGCGACAGCGGTCTTACCCACCGCCGTCGGCCCCACGATCGCCACCACGCCGCTGTCTATGTTGCGCTCTACTGATTGCACTCCTGCCAACGTTAATCATACGAGTATATCACGAGCGGGGGGAATGGGCAAGGTTTTTGAGTGGGAAATGGCGAAGGAAGGAAGCGAGCAGGCCATGATGGCACGGGGCATTCATCCTGGACAGTCAAGAGATCGGGCGTTTCGCCAAGGGATTTGCCCCTCGCTTGGTGAACTAAGCAAAGAAGGAGTTCGGCCTTCGCGAAACTCATGAGTCGAACACTGGAGGTTTTGAATAATGTATCGAATCGCGTTTGTGGGCGCGGGTGGGCGCAGCGGCGCCCATGCCGATGCCTATCAACATATAAATGGCGTTGAACTGGTCGCCTGCTGCGACCTCGTGCCCGACCGGGCGGAGAAGTTCGGCTCCAAATACGGCGTCAAGCCTTACATGGACATTGCCGAGATGGCGCGCGCCGAGAAGCCCGATCTGGTGCACGTCGTGACATTGCCCAGGGACCGCGTCGAGACCATGCGCGCCGTTTCGGACCTGGGAGTCCCGGCGGCCACGGTCGAAAAGCCGATCGCGGTGGACGTCGCCGACTGGCGGGCCATCTGCGAGATCGAAAAGACGACCCGGACCAAGTTCGGCGTCTGCCACCAGTTCAGATGGCAGAAGGATCTCGTGAGGTGCCGCGAGGCGATAGCATCGGGCGAGCTCGGCAAGGTGCTGTTCCTGGATGGGTCGGCGGGAATGACCATCACCGATCAGGGCACCCACTGCCTGCATTATGTCAACTCACTGAACGGCGATCAGCCGGTGGTCAGCGTCTTCGGCGCGGTGCACGGGTGGGACCTCGGGAACCCCAACCACCCCGGCCCGGAGAACAGCGAGGCGTATATCACGTTCGCGGACGGCGCGCGCATGCTCTGGAACACCGGCCCGAGCGCCCCCAGAGTCGGCGATCCCGGCACCACCTATCAGCACGTGCGGGTCGCGGCGCACTGCGAGCGCGGCAGGGTCGTGTGGGAGGAGTTCGGCAAATGGGAGATCGCCGGCCCGAACGGCCTCGAAAGCGGCTCATACGGAGACATGAGCGTGTGGTGGGCGAACAACGTCCTCGCCCAGGCCGGCTTCCATAAGGAGATGCTGGCGTGGCTTGACGACGACGCCAAGGCTTGCGGCACGAACTTGAAGCGGTCACTTCACGAGTGGAAAGCCGTCCTCGCGCTCTACGCCAGCGCCCTGGAGCGCAGGCCCATCGACCTGGCCTCCTTTGACCCGGAGGCGGGGCTGGTGGAGAGGCTGAAGAAGGCAATGGGAGTCTGACAAGGCCGCAAGGCGCGGGCGGCAGCCCTGTAGTGTGTTTCGGGCGTTGTCTTGAACAGGCAAACCTATCGCACGTGTCATCCCGAGACAAACCTATCGCACATGTCATCCCGAGCGAAGTCGAGGGATCTGCTTTTCGCTGACAACCTGATGCCGTAATCGAAAAAGCAGATTCCTCACATTCGTTCGGAATGACACAGCCAGAACGTCAGATCGTTTCCTGAAACTCGATAGCGATGACTTATGACCTATAACCTAAGACCTATACCTTCCGGAGGAACGCATTGGAAAGAGCGAAGAGACTGGACAAGATTCCCCCTTATCTTTTTGGGGAGATAGCGAAACTGAAGGCGCAGGCAATCGCCGAAGGGCGCGACTTGGTGGACCTTGGCATAGGCGACCCGGACCAGCCGACCCCACAGGCGATTATCGATAGGCTCTGTGAGGCCGCGAATGACCCGATCACGCATCGGTATGATGAGAGCGAGGCCGGTTGGCCCGATTTCCTGCAGGCTGTCTCGCGCTGGTATAAGAGGCGGTTCGATGTGGATATCGACCCCAGGAGCGAGGCCATGCTGCTGCTGGGCTCCAAGGATGGTCTCGCGCACATCTGCTGGGCGATGATCGATCCGGGCGATATCAGCCTGGTCCCCGACCCCGGCTACACGGTCTATAAAGTCAACACGCTCATGGCCGGCGGCGAGGCTGTCGCCATGCCGCTATTGGAAGCCAACGGTTTCCTGCCGGACCTTACGGCGATTCCGACCGATGCCGCCAAACGCGCCAAGCTGATGTTCCTCAACTACCCGAACAATCCGACCGGCGCGGTGGCAAGCCTGGAGTTTTATAGGGATGTAGTGGATTTTGCCAGAAACTTCGACATAGCCGTGGTCAGCGACATCGCCTATTCGGAGGTTGCTTACGATGGCTACATCGCCCCGAGCACGCTGCAGGTGGATGGCGCAAAGGACGTCGTGATCGAGATGCAGTCGCTTTCCAAGAGCTATAACATGACCGGCTGGAGGATCGGGTTCGCCGTCGGCAACAAGGACCTGATCGCGCACCTAAACAAGCTCAAGAGCAACCTCGACTCGCGGCAGTTCCCGGCCATCGACCTCGCCGCCGCTTTCGCCCTGGACAACGTCTCCAACCAGGCCACCATCGATCTATACAAAAAGAGGCGAGACATTCTGGTCGACGGCCTGAACGCGATCGGCTGGAAGATCGCCAAACCGAGGGCCTCGCTCTACGTCTGGGCGAAGGTCCCGTCCGGCCACACGTCCGCCGAGTTCGCGAAGAGGCTCCTCACCGACGCCGGCGTTCTCGTGATCCCCGGCAACGGCTACGGCCAGTATGGCGAGGGCTACGTCCGCATGTCCCTCACAGTCTCCGGCGACAAGGACGGTGACCGGATAGCCGAGGCCGTGCGAAGGATCGAGGCTGCGGGGATTATCGGGGTTCGATAGGCGGCGGAAGGTGGAGGGCGGGGACTCGTCTGATCGGTGGCGATTCGGAAATCGCCGCCGATTATGGTGTTATATTGTGTGGGCAGCGGGTTGGCGTTCGCTGCCCAGTCTTTCATCCGGCCTGCGCTGCTATCTTGCCGTCAACGAGCTTTTCCACACGCCCCGCGTGTGCGGCCATTCTTGGATCATGAGTGACCATGATTATCGTGATCCCTTCGTCGTTCAGCTCCTTGAGCATTGCTGCTACACTGTCGACTGTTGCCGGGTCCAGATTGCCGGTGGGTTCATCCGCAAGTATCATGGACGGACTGTTCGCCAAGGTCCTCGCCAGCGCGACCCGCTGCTGCTGGCCGACACTGAGCTCCGATGGCTTGTGGTGGAGCCTGTCGGCGAGTCCCACACGCTCAAGCATTGACTGCGCGATTGTCTCCTGTTCTTCTCGACTCTTGCCGGCGATCATCAGAGGCACCTGGGTGTTCTCAAGAGCCGTCAGGTATGGTATCAGGTTGAACATCTGGAAAAGGAACCCGATCTTTGATCTCCTAAGCTCGATGCGTTCGGCAGGTTTCAGGTCGTATATGGAAGTCCCGTCTATGGTTACTTTGCCCGATGTAGGACGTATCAGCCCACCAAGACTGAGCAGCAGTGTCGTTTTGCCGCTTCCGCTTGGGCCGACAAGTGCCAAGTAGTCGCCTTTGTCCACGGTGAGATTCACACCTGCAAGGCCCGAAACTTCCTTCTTTCCACGTCCGTAGTGTTTGACCAACGATTGAGTTGATATGATGGCCATAAAGGCTATACCTCCATCAGAGTAGCCGCAGGGTCAAGTCCGGCGGCGTTCTTTGCGGGAATCGCCGTTGCCAGTAGACTCAGCGCCACAGATATTACGAGCGCCCATCCGAGAAGCGCGGGCATTGGCATAACAGGGATATGCGCAATGCGCGGACCCAGCCAGACAGCCAGAACCGAGCCTAGGACGTATCCGATGATTCCCCCTCCCGTGCCAAGTATGAGCGCTTTGCCGTAGAAGATGGAGAGCACCTGGCGTGGGCTCATGCCGATAGCAATGAGCGTCCCGATCTCCTTGCGGCGTTCCTGGACATTGGCAAACATATAATTTGCTATGCTCACTCCGCCCACCAAAACGATAATGACCAGGAATACCAGCGAGAACTGAGACATCATGTTGTTGGTCTTAAGCTGGGTGCTGGCGATCTGCGAGATTGTAACAACTCTTGCATCTGGGAGAGCCTTGTTGAGCCCGGTGATGAGACCCTTGTTTATCTCTTTGCAGCAGCCGACGATCTCAATCGCGCTTAAGACTCTGCCTTTTCCGAACATACCCTGAACGGTATGAAGATGAGCGAACACCCGCGAATCGTCCACTGTGCCGGTTTGCGGCAGGACCTTACGAACCGTGAGGTCTTTGTTCTTGATGCTGATAGAACTGCCGTTCTTCAGCGAGAGAAGCCGAGCAACATCAAATCCGATGATCGCCTCACGTGGCCCAAGGTCCTTGATGACCTCTTTACGCACCGCTGCCTGGTCTAATGAGGAATCATCATTAGACTTTACTCCTGGAATATCGACCGCACCGCAGCCCACTGGTGTGGTGAATACATCACCCGAAACCTGCCACGCTGGTTTGCTCTTGAACTCGTTCTTGGGCAGTATCCCGGTCAGTATGAAGCGTCGCTCTTTGAGCCTGATAGGCATAGTCAGCTTCGGAGACAGATTATCGACGCCCTGCAAACCCGAAGCTGTTATCTTGTCCACATACGACTCCGGCATTTCAGCATCCGCGAGATCCGCGCTGTAGTAATCGCTGACAGTAGCGGACTTTGGCAAGACGAGCACGTTTGCACCGAGATTGTCCAGTTCGCGAGCGACGGCCTTCTCAGAGAAATGCGTAACCGTCTTTATGCCAACGATGACGGTGATCCCAAGCGTGATCGCGATGAAGCTGGTTATCAGTTGGCTCTTGCGCTCGCAAAGCTCTTTGAGTATTATGTCGATTTTTCTCATAGTGTATCATTCTCAAGTCCATGAACTGCTGGGTCAATTGCAGCCGCTCGGGCCACATCCTCCGCTGCTGCATGACTTTATCACGCTAGCCAAGACTACATCCTTACTGGTTGCACCATCGAATTTGCCCACTATTCTGCCGGGCGGAACGATGACTACCAACTGCGCCTCAGCCGCATTCGTGTCTGCCTTGCACATCGACATGAACTTCGACTCGTCTTTGTCCGAAGGGTCTATTGTCACAATCCCCACCAGGTTTGCGAGGCGCTGATCTGACTTCAAACCTTCGGCGGCATCAAGACTTTCTTTGTTATGTTTCGTCTTGGAGTTCTGCACGCAAATGGCAGCCAGCTTGCCACCCTGGAGCACTTTCAGTACGTCAGCCATTCCGGTGGAGACAAATGCATCTGAGATATCCGTCTTGTTGATCGCGTTTGGATATCCGGCAGTAACGGCCCCGTTGGGAGCAATCACGAGGGTCAGTGGTACGGGGGAACGATCAGCACCATAGCGGGAGATAATCCCTTGATGGATTGAGTTGCCAACATCGGCGCTGACGAAGTTGGCGCGGCTAGAATACTTAGCCTGCAGCTTCTTTGCTTCCGCGAGCATTTTCGTGCTTGCTGAGTCATTCTTCTTGTAGAATGTCACGATTGCATAGCGCTTCTGCCTTGCGGCTGCTTGGATCGCAGTCTGGGCAGGGGATGTCTTGGTCGCAGCCTTTGCCCCAGGCGCTGAGCAGGCCACTCCGATGATGATTGCCGCCGTCGCGGCAAGCCCGACGATTCTGTTGGTTCGCATTGTCATTTCCTCCATTTGTGTGATTTAGATGTTGTCGCAGGCTGTACTTTGTGATTTCTCCGGCCACTTCTCAAGGTCGAACATTCCACCGAATGCCCCTAGAAACTGCTCGAAAGCAAGTCGGTTCAGGGAGTAGTACATCCACCTACCGGACTTCCTCGCCTTTATAAAGCCCGCTTGTTTAAGCGTCTTCAGGTGAAATGAAAGATTCGACTGAGAAAGCTCTAGCGCCAGCATAGTCTCGCACACGCACATCTCTCCGCAGGTCATCAGCAAGTAGAGTACCTTGAGCCTGTGCGGATCTCCCAGCGCCCTGAAGCCCTCGGCAAAGTTCTCGGTCTCGCTCAACTCGAGAACCGGGCGGTGTTCTACGAACTCAGTGTTTGTAGTTAGCAAGTCTGTTGTCCTCCTCGGCATTATACGATACATCAACTCAACAAGTTCCATTGATATTATACCACAAGTATACGCTCTGCGATTCTCTAATGTCAAGGGGAATGGGGCGGGCGCAGCCGCGCTTGTGGATTGGCCGGTCGCATCAGAATCCCGATATATATACCCTCGGCAGCTTGGAGCCAAGCACCCAGCGGAGTCCACCCGCTATACTGCTTGAGTGTATTGCTGTCAAGTCATTCATTCCACAGCCTGGCACGGTTCAAACACGACAGTCGGCGGCGTCCGCCTCCACACAGGGAGCAATACCCGTCGTGAACTCGTATTAGTAATGGGAAACATATTCCCGAGGAGTAGAAACCATGAGAATCGATAGGTTGACACAAGACAGCGACGAGGACATCCAGCCGACCGACTATGAAGACCACTACAACGACGCGACCGATACCTATGCCACCGACGACCTCCCACGTTCCCCAGCCTTGGTACTTGACGCGCCGTGCCGGCCTGCGATAATATAGCCGCAGCACATTCGCAAAGGAGCAATCGAACCGATGAAAACGATCGCTGCATTCCTGATCTTGGCAGCCGCCATAGCAATCGCGGGCTGCGGCAATAAGGAGTCCGGGAAACCGGGCAAAGAGGTCACCACCGCGTCCGGTCTAAAGTACAAGGACAAGAAGATAGGCAGCGGAGAGGCAGTCGTCTCCGGCAACATGGTGACTGTTGACTACGCTGGTTTGCTCGACAATGGCACCATATTCGACACGTCAAAGAGACCCGGCGGCGAGCCGTTCAGCTTCACGGTCGGCGCCGGGCAGGTTATCAAAGGTTGGGAAGAGGGCCTGGTCGGCATGAAGGTCGGCGGCGTGCGCGAGCTGACCATTCCCCCGAGCTTGGGCTATGGGGATGAGGATAAGGGCCGGATCCCGCCGAACTCCACGCTGCACTTCGAGGTGACATTGCTGAAGATCGGCGGGTGATCGATTGCTTGTTTCGGGAAAAGGGTTTCCCGAAACAACGGGATTGTCGGGTGCCCTGTCATTCCGAACGAATGTGAGGAATCTGCTTTCTGTTGCTTCGGATGCATGCAACCGAAGCCGAGTCCGAAGGACTCGCCACCTTCGGCGGCGGCATCGGCAGCATGCTACCGATGCAACGAAAGGGTTTTCCCAAGACAGCGGAGGTTCCGGTACTGTGCGCATCAAGACAATCGTAAAGATATTGCTTCTCTTGATTCTGCTGGGGGTTGTCTCGACCGTTGTAGCTTTCTATCACGTTTACCGCCACGGCATAGGCGACGCGATTAGGCTGCCAGGCAACTACGAGATCGCGAGTGCATACTTTGGCGATGTGGGGATTTCCAGGGCCAGTGATCATGTTCAGGTTATCGGGTCTCCAGTTGATGGATATGCGATAGACGGGCACATAGTTGTTGGCCACGTTGGGAAGCCTGCGTCGGGGGACAGATCGGAGTACGGGTACTTCATGATAGACACCCGCAATGATGTAGTGAGGAAGCGGCTTGGCAAGGAAGAGTACTGCGCACTCCTGCACAAATACGGAGTGCTGCGTATGCCCGTCCTAAAGCGCCCGTTCAGGTGGTTTGCTTTGTGACCTTCGTATGCGAAGTTTCCCAAAACAACGGAGATGCCGCGTGCCTTGTTGCTTCGGATGCATGCAACCGAAGCCGAGTCCGAAGGACTCGCCACCTTCGGCGGCGGCATCGGCAGCATGCTACCGATGCAACGAAGCACGCATGAGTTCTAACCTCTTACTTCTAACGTCTAACCTCTAGATTAGTATACGTCCCCGACGCTCGTGTCCTGAGCCTGGCCGTAGGGGCCGATGCCGAACTGCTTGAAGAGCGGGAATGCCTTGATCCGCAGGTAGAACATCAGGCTGCGGTCTTTGTAGAAGCCGGTCTGATCGGTGTAGACCAGCGAAGCCTCCCAGCAGTGCAGGTCGCGGGTTATCATCAAGTTTCGGTAATCGAACGTGTTGTTGAACCCGTTGTAGCCCGCCACGACCTGGATGCGGGTTTTGTTCCCGATATATGTGTCCAATTGCGGCCTGATCTGCGCGAACTTCTTGAGCACGGCATCATATCGAGTCCCCAGGTCGAACCTGAACTTGTCGCCCGACCTGATCCGAATCTGGTTTACGATCGCGCGCCACTGCCCCCTGTTCAGGTCGTAACCCGTCGATGTGTAAAACAACAGGTTCTTGGTCGGCTGAATCGAGAGCCGCAGTGTGGCGTCCTGCCAGGGGAAGCTCTTCTGGGCGAAGTTGTAGCCGGTTAAAATGTTGAGCTTGAACCGCTCGGTTTCCTTGAGGTCGATGCTGGCGTTGAGGTTGTTGTACCTGGCGATGGAGTCGAACCGGAAAGGCGTGAACCCCCTTGGATTCTGGAGGCGGTAGAACAGGTTGAATGCTGATGTTTGTCCAAGTTTTCGCGTTAAAGTTGCATTCGCATCGGCCGAGTATTGGGCGGTGCTGTCGCTGTAGAAGAACTGCCTGATACCCGCGCCGGCGTTGAGAGCCCACGAACCTGTCAGATTGTGTCTTGTCACCGGCGTGTTCAGCTCGAAATACGCCCTGCCCAGGTTTGTGTTGGCGGGCAGCTCGTCATATTGGCCGAAGCTGACTTTGAGCTGCGCAGGCAGGCCGAACGGCAGCGTCCTGCCTAGCCGCGTCGAGTCGGTAGTCAGGGCCAGTTCCGGCAGCTTCTCGATTCCGGCGAACCTGCCCCCGCCGACGAACGACTCCGCGCTGAGGTCGTTGAGTTTCTGGGCCGACAGCGCCCAATCGAATTTGTCCTCTTTGCGCGAAACCGCCGCCTGGGACTGCAGCCGGGCCGTGCTCGATATGCCGGTGCCGCCAAAAGACGCATAGGCGAAGCTGGAGCCAAGCGTCATTTCATTGCCGAAGACCTGCCGGTGCACCAGGTTGCCGTTGAGCCGACGGGTCTGGGTGAACACGTTGTCCATGCCCTGGCTGACTGTGAGCGACGTATTCGTGCTCCCCACGTTCCTCGTCAGTGTGAGCTGGTTGTTTAGAGACTTGCTGGTCGGCGCGTAGACATAGAAGTTGTCCCGCAGGTTGGACGAAAGCTGCATCTGCACGTTGCCGAATTGCTGCCTGTGGTTCAGACGTCCGGTGAGCGTGGATTGATGGGTTACCCGGTCGCTGAGGCGGTATAGCTCGACATCCCCGCCGCCGTTCTTGAGTTGATAATTGTTGCGGATGCCCGTGCCGATGCCTTTTCTGCTCATCAGGTCCAGCAGCAGGAAGCCGGCCGCCGATGACGTGCCCATGTAAGCATAGGAAGTCTTGACGAAGAAACCTTCCGCGGCGGATTGTCCAAATCGCGGGACCAGGCTCGGGTTCTGCTTGAGTTCATGCAGCGGGATTACCAGGCGCGGCAGGGTGAAGAGCTTGTGACCGAGCGCGTAGGCGGTCACTTGCCTGAGGATAATGCGCCGCTCGGGATACACGGTAATCGAGCGAGACTCGAGAATGTAATGCGGGATCGCGAAGTTGCACGTAGTGGTCTCGGAGTCCAGCGCGGTGATGGACGTCCGCCCGACTCCCTCCACCTCGGCGCCCGTGGCGAAGACCGGGGCTTCGAGATAGCCCCTCGCATATTGCGGCTCGATTGTCGTGGAAGCGCGGCGCAGTACCCACTCGCGGGTGCGCAGATTGAGGGTCAGGCTCTCGCCGCGGACTTCCTCGTTTTCGATGCGAAAGACCACGGTACCCTCGAATGTGGCGATGTTTGAGATATAGTCGACCTGCCCCTTCTGGGCCGTGGTTAGTGTGTTGCGATAGCGGGCGGTGATTCCGCCTTCGCCGATGGTAAGCGCCGGTCTGCCCTCGGGTGT
>Ga0315287_10003780_pt1 | contig 14654 bp, 15 predicted proteins | sample YL17G11_0_MG_FD_205037 | JGI IMG/M metagenome (GOLD analysis project Ga0315287, IMG submission 205037) | Sediment microbial communities from Yellowstone Lake, YNP, Wyoming, USA - YL17G11_0 | ecosystem: Environmental > Aquatic > Freshwater > Lake > Sediment | place: USA: Wyoming | collected... | reverse complement strand
GCGGCGGGTCCACCTCGGGCGGATCGTGGCAGATGCGACCGCGCCCCGGTAGGGGAGAACAGGCCCGCGCTGACGGGACGTCCGGCCCGGCCGGGCGCTCAGGCCAGCCGACAGGTGAGCGCCAACGCGAGGGGGACGTCGACCGCCGCGTGGACCGCGAACGGGAGGAGGAGCGACCGCGTCCGGTCGGCGACGACGCCGGCGACGAGGCCGCCTGCCACGATTCCGACCCACAGGAGCGGTCCGCCGGCGAGGACGTCGACCCCCTGGTGGGCGAAACCGAACAGCAGCGCCTGCGCGACGATCGCCCCGCCGCGGCCGAGTGCGCCCGCTCCCCAGCGCTGGACTGCCCCGCGATAGGCAGTCTCCTCCAGCGCCGCGTTCGCCAGGGCGAGGATGGCCGCCGGGAGGAGAGCCGCCGGCGACGGAAGCCCCAGCTGCACCTCGCCGAAGAACGGTACCGCGAGGAGCGGGCCCGCGACGAAGGAGATCGGCACCAGCACCGGGCTTGCCGCCGCGAGGACGGTGACGCGACGGTCGGGCGGGAGCACGATCCCGAGCGAGCGCCGGCCGCCCATGCGGGGGGCGAGGAGGGCGATCGAGCCCAGGACGAGGGCGGCCTGGACCACCCGCCGCACCACCGGGGCGGCGAGGAGGTCGTCGCAGCCTCCGGGGTTGGCCACCGCGGGGTCCGGGACGAGCCCAACCGCCAGCGCAACGGCGACGGGAAGGACGGAGATCCAGGCGACCCAGGCGCCCGCCGGCGGGGTCGCGGGTCGTCGCAGCAGGGCGGCGCCGGCGACCGCGGCGACGGCCACGAGGACGGGCAGGCGGAGGATCGGCACGACCGCGGCCGCGGCGACCAGGGCCACCGGGATCCACGCGCGCGCGGTCGCGCTGCCGGCGCTGCGCTTCGACGGGCCGCCCATGGCTGCGTCCTGCCCGCGGGCGCCTAGGCGACCGCGGCGGCGACGGCGCGCACGAGGGTGGCGGCTGGCTCGCGGATCGTCGCGGGAGTGCGCGAGCCCATCAGCCACTCGCCGACGCCGACCGCGGCGGAGCTTGCCGGGATGAATGCGCCGGCGTTCTCCGCGCTGATCCCGCGGGCCGGGACCAACGGGACCAGCGCAAGGGGCCCCTGCACCCCGCGCAGGAAGGCCGGCCCCGGGATCCCGTTCCGGGTGGATGCGAGGGCGGCCGCTGCCGGGATCCCGTCGAGGCCATCCGGCGAGTCGAGCGTGGCCTCGAAGGCGTGCACGCCGACGGCGCGCAGGGCCGCGGCGACGTGGGCGAGCAGCGCCGCCCGAAGCCCCCGCGCGATGGCGATGAGGCGTCCTGCCCGAATGACGGGCGGGATTGCGGGTCGCTCCGCCGCGTTCCGCTCGTCGACCATCGGGTCACCTCGTGTCATGGGTGCGGCGGGCCCGCTCCGGGTCGCGCGGGAAGGGTAGGGCACCCGCAAGTGGGGTGCCGGCTCGCCCCCGCGAGTTCGGCCGAATGCGGCCCGGAACGCCCGCTCGACAGGGGCCGTTCAACCCTGCCGGTTCCGTGCCCCGACCCCTAGTGTGGTCGGCGATGATTCGGGCCGGCGATCCATTCGGTGACTTTGCCACCCTGCAGCTCGGGAACGACCGCGTCGGGCTCGTCGTCTGCCCGGCCCTTGGCGCCCGCGTCCTCTCCCTCGTCGACCGCTGGACCGGGCGCGAGTGGCTGGTTCCGGGCGTGCCTCCGGAGGCGGGCCCCGACGGGTCGGCGGCGGGCTGCACCGGGCGGGACGCGCGCTTCACGGGGGCGGTCGCGTTCGGCTGGGACGAGTGCCTGCCGACGGTCGCGCCCTGCCCGGATCCGGCCGACCCGGCCGGCCCCCCGCTCCGCGACCACGGCGACCTGTGGGGCCGGATGGCGACCGTGACGGGCGAGGGATCCTTGCTGGAGGCGACGTGGGCCGGTCCCGATCGCCCGTTCGTCTTCATCCGGCGCCTGAGGCTCGACGGGCCGCGGCTCGTGGCGGAGTACGAGCTGGAGAACCGCGGCACGGCCGCCCTCCCCGTCCTCTGGTCGATGCACCCGCTCCTCGCCCTGGAGCCGGGCGCCCGGATCGAGGTCGAGGGGCTCGTCTCGGTGCGCGTGGCGTACGCGGCCGGGCTGCCGCTCGCGCCCGTCCCGGGTCACGCGGACTGGCCCGAGACGCCAGGCACGGACGGCCGCCCGCTGCAGCTCGACGTCGTCGGGGATCCCACGGCGGGGACGGCGCTCAAGGCGTTCGGGGGCTGGGAGCTCTACGGCAGCTGGGACGCGGCCGGGGGCGAGGGCCTTCCCGGCGTGGCCGCCGTCGCCCAGCCCGACGGCTCGCGCCTCGAGCTGACCTGGTACGCGCCGATCGCCCCCAATCTCGGCATCTGGCTCGACGACGGCGGCTGGCCGCCGCTCCCGGAGGCGTCGCGCGTCCAGCACGCCCTGGAGCCGACGACCTCGCCCGACGAAGACCTCGCTTCCGCGATCGCGGCCGACCGGGCCCTCGTGCTGGCGCCCGCCGAGCGCGTCGCGTGGTCGGCCACGCTCCGGGTCCGCGCCCCCGGAGAACCGCGGGGCGGGTAGCCGCGGGGCAGGGGAGCGGGCGGGGAGCCGCCGGGCCCGCGGTGGGCGATTGCGGCGGGCGTCAGCCCGGGTTACGGCCGAGCAGGAGGTCGCGCCCGGCGACGAGCGCGTGCAGCTTGGCGACGGCGGCCCAGCGCGCGGTCTGGCTGAAGCCGCAGTCCGGGACGAGTGCCAGCCGCTCGGCGGGGACGCCGGCGCGCAGGACCATCTCGGCCCGCTCGACGACATCGGCGGCGCTCTCGAGGTACGAGCTCTTCACGTCGACGACGCCGATCGCGAGATCGAAGCCGGCGTCCGCGAGCTCCGGCAGGACGTCGAGCTCGGTCATCTCGCGATTGGCGAACTCGAGCACCAGCTCTGCGACCCGGAACTGCTTCAGCTGGGCCATGACCGGGCGGTAGGTCCGCTTCGCAAGCGGGCGGCCCAGGTAGTTGCCGAAGCAGAGGTGGACCGCCAGCCGGACGCCGGGCGCCCCGAGCGCCGGCGCGACCGCGGCATTGAGGAGCCCGGCGAAGTCGGCCGGGGCGCCCGGGTGGATCGCGGGCGACGGCTCGTCCACCTGGATGAGGGTGGCACCGGCGGCCACGAGGGCCGCGATCTCGGCGGCGAGGATCGGGACGAACGCCTCCGCCGCCGCGACCCGTGTCTGGTAGACCTCGCCGGGCCCGCTGGCGAGGCGGCCGGAGAGCGTGAACGGCCCCGGCAGGGTGACCCGCAGCGGCCGAGCCGTGCGCGTCCGGGCGAAGCGGTACTCCTCCACGACGCCGAGGCCCGCGGGTGCCGCGATCGGCTCGAGGACCGCGAAGCGGTGCTGCTGGTCGTGGGCGCCGGCCCCCAGGCGCCGGGCCCGCTCGAGCACCCGCAGCCCGGTCAGGTGCCGGTAGAACTCGGCGGTGAAGAAGCCGGCTCGGCGCATCTCCCCGTCGGAGACGACGTCGATCCCGGCCGTTTCCTGGTCGCGGATCGCCGTGTCCACGGCGTCGTCGAGCGCCTCCCGGACGTCGTCCGGCCCCATCTCGCCGCGGGCCGCGGCCTCCATGGCCGCGACGAGCCACGAGGGGTGGGCGTGCGAGCCCACGACGCTGGTGAGGATGGCGGGCTCCGTCATGCGCTGGGCTCCGGTCTGCGGTGAGGCCATGATGCGCCGCCGTCAGGCGTCGGGCGGGGCGAAGGCGAAGGCCCGGGCCGGATTCGCCACGAAGAGGAGCGCCTGCTCGGCCGGGCCGATCCCGCGCCCGGCCATCGCCGCGGCGAACGCGCCAAGCAGCCAGGCCATCCCCGGCGTCCCGCCGTGGACCGTCCAGTAGCCGCGGCGCGCGGCGTCCATCCCGAGCACGACGCGCTCGCCGAGGCCGTCCTCGAAGGCCCATTCGAGAAGCGTCAGCGTCCCGTTCTCTGCGCCCGGCTGCCAGCGGAAGCCCTGGTCGTACTCGACCATCGCGCCGGTCGCGAAGATCTCGCGCTGGTAGGCCCGGTCGACGACCTTGTCGGTGTGCGACAGGACGACGTTCGTCGGGCGGACGCCCCGCTCGACCAGGAAGCGCGCCTGGAGAGGCCCGACCGTCCCTCCCTCGCAGTGGGTGAGGATCGGGACGCCGGTCTGAACATGGGTCGCGGCCGCCGCCGCGAAGACCTTCTCCTGGATCGGCGTCAGCCGGTCGGCGTCGCCCGCGATCTTGATCACGCCGGCCCGGTACGGCGTCCGGTGGACCACCGGCCCCCCGTAGTCGTTGGCGTCGATCCCCTCGTCGACGTCGGCGGCGAAGAGCGCGGCGATCTCGTCGACGCCGAGGATCGCGCTCCAGTGGCGGTCGTGGTAGTACCGCTCGTGGTGGAGCCCGGTCGGGGCAAGGACGTGGATCCCGCTGGCCCGGCTGATCGCCGCCAGCTTCGCGGCGTTGCGGCCGCAGTCGGCCGGCATCGCGTCGACGACCGCCCGCAGGCCGAGGGCGTGCGCCGGGGCAAGCTCCGCCACGGCGTCCTCCACGGAGTCGAGGCGGAAGTCCGGGAAGAGCTGGACGGGCCGCCCCCCGTCGATGACGAGGTGCTCGTGGGCGTACGTCACCCCGAGGTCGGCCGGGTCGATGTCGCCGAGGACCGTGCGGACCAAGGGCATGCGGGTCGGCCCCGAGCGGCCGGACGGCGCGGCCGCTACCCGTCGTCCTCGATGGGACCGTTGAGCATGCGATTCGTCACCCGGACCCCGACGACGAGCAGGGCCACGAAGATGATCATGAGGATCACCGGCAGCGGCAGGAAGATCACGATGTTCGTGCCGGAGATCAGCGTGGCCGTGAAGACGATCCCGGTCGCGATGATCGCCCCGGCGAGGATGATGCCCGCCGCCAGCGTCTGGCCGACCCGGCCGACCTTCCCGATCTCGCGAGAGAGGTCGGCCGTGTTGACCTCGACGACGATCTTGCCCTTCTGGTATTGGTCCAGCCAGGACAGCGTCGCAGACTGCAGGTCGGGGAGCCGACGCCCGAGCTCCTTGCCGGTCTGGATCGCGGTCTGGCGCAGGGCGGCGACGATCTTCTCGGCGCTCACCTCGGTGGTCAGGAGCTCGCGGGCGTTCGCGAGGCCCACGGCCAGGAGGTCGAAGGACGGGCTGAGGGTCCGCGTGATCTCCTCGACCTGGATGATCGCCTTGAGGGCCAGCGTGAAGTCCTGGTTGAGCTTGAGCCCGTTGTCGTAGAGGGAGCCGAGGATGCTCGAGATCGCGCCGCCGAAATCGCCGCCGCCCTCGCCACCGTACTTCAGGTACTGGTAGACGACCGCGTCGATCGCCGCGCGGACCCGGGCCGGGTCCACCTTGCCGTGCTGCGTGCTCATCCGCGTCACGACGGACGAGATCCCGGCGGCATCCTTCTGGACGACCGACCACATCAGGTCGAGAAGGTCGAAGCGCTGGTCGCGGTCCAGCTGCCCGATGAGGCCGAGGTCGATGAACACGATCGTGCCGTCACGGGTGTCGACGAGAACGTTCCCCGGATGCGGGTCGGCGTGGAAGAAGCCGTCCACCAGGACCTGCTTGATGATCGCTCGCAGGAAGTTCCTGGCCACGACATCCCGGTCGATGCCGGCGGCATCCATGGCCTCGACGTCGGTGATCTTGACGCCGCGGATGAACTCCATCGTGAGCACCCGCCGCGCGCTCCGCGCCCCGTCGACGTCCGGAACGCGCACCCCCTCGATGGCGGCCATGTTCTCGTCGAGGCGCCGCATGTGGTACGCCTCGTTGCGGTAGTCCAGCTCGATGACGACGCCCGCCGCGAACTCCTCGAGGATGCCCTTCGCGTCGAGGCGGCGCGCCAGCTCGAAGCGGTCCTCCATGACCCCGGCGAGGTCCTGCATGACGCCGAGATCGGCGGTCACCATCGTCTGGACGTCCGGCCGCTGGATCTTGACCACCACCTCGCGGCCGTCGGGGAGCGTGGCCCGGTGCACCTGGGCCAGCGACGCCGCGGCGAGCGCCTCCTCGTCGAACGTGGCATAGAGCTCGGACGTCGGTCGGCCCAGCTCGGCCTCGATGATCGCGTGCGCGTTCTCGGCGGGGAACGGCGGGACGGTGTTCTGGAGCTTCGTCAGCTCCTCCTGCCACGCCGGCGGCAGTGCCTCAGCCCGGCTCGAGATCATCTGGCCGATCTTCACGTAGGTCGGGCCGAGCTGCTGCAGCATGACCCGCACCTTCGCCGGTGTGCTCAGGGCGGCGAGCTCGCGGTTCATGCCGCCGATGTACTTCTGGAAGCGGTCGCGGATGACCGCCACCGGCGTGGACTCCAGCCCGATCTCGAGGCCGAAGCTGGCCACGGTGTTGTAGACCTGCATGAGGCGCAGGTTCTCCACGAGCTTGCTGCGCCGCGGGGTGGGCAGGCGATCGAGGAGCTGCCAGACGGCGCGCTGGCGGTCGCTCATGTCGATCTGCGGCCGATCGATCCCGACGACGATCTGGATCCCGCTGGCGAGCAGGGTGAAGACGAGCGCGATCAGGGGGCCCCAGATCCAGGTCGGCTGGGCGACGACGAAGTCTCCCGGTGCCAGCCAGCCTGCGACGAACACCAGGAAGACGTTCACGACGATCAGGATCAGGCCCATCGAGCGCAGCAGGAGGCGGCCGGTCAGGACCAGGATGATCGGCCGGACGAACGCCCCGACCAGCGCGACGAAGAACGCCATGAACAAGAGCGTGAGGACCGGGTTGGCCCCGAGCGCGAGGGCCGGCCCCGTGAACCGAGCTCCGGTGAGCGGGTCCGTGTAGTCGACGTTGATCAGCGAGAAGAAGAAGAGGACGATCAGGATCGTCAGGGTGTTGACGATGACCTGGGCGATGAACCGGCGCATCCGGGGACCTCCGGGCTGGCGGGTGGCTAGTCGTCTCGCGACGGTTCGCCGTCGCGAGAGCCGGGTGCATCGGGATCCGGCCGGCCGGTCTCGCCCGGTTCGGCAGCGGCCGGGCCCACGGCGGCTTCGGCCGGGCCCGCGGCGGCAGCCGGGCCCACGGCGGCGTCGGCGGTGGGCGCCGGCTCGGGCTCATCCCCGTTCGGCTCGACGACCGGCGCGGCAACCACCCCGGGCTCCGGCACGGCGGCGATCTCGGCCAGCCGGGCCCGGGCGTCGGCGACGGCGACCTCCACCTCGCGGACGGCGAGCCGCACCGCGCGCCCCACCTCCTGGAGCACGGGTTCCCAGTCCCGGGCGGCCCGATCGACCTCCGGCCGGGACTCCGCCACCACGCGGTCGATGACCTCGCGCCCTTCCTTCGAGGTGACGAAGAGGGCGCCCGCGACGCCGGCGGCAGCCCCCATGACGAAGCCCACGATCTCGCGCACTCGCCCGCTCCCACCTTCTCGCTCGCCGCCGGTCGGCCGCGCTCCTGACGCCTGGACCCGACCGAGATGATCGCCCGCCCATAGATCCCGGGCATCGTCCCGATGGGATGAACACTGCGTAGCGTACCCGACCGCTACCCCCGCGGCGCCCGGTCCCGGGGCGATCGTGCGCGTCGGCCGATCAGCCCGGCGGTAAAGAGGTCCGGAGATGGAGGCCAGCGGGCCGCGCGGTCACCCCTCCGGCAGAGCCCCGGCCACGGACCAGCCGCCGTCGACCGCGAGGACCTGGCCGGTGACGTGCCGCGCCTCGTCGGACAGCAGGTAGACGGCCGCGTGGGCGACCTCCCCAGGATCGAGGAAGCCGCCTGCGAGCGGCTGCTGGCGCGCGGCGAAGGCGGCCGTGGCGGGATCCTCCGCGGCCCGGGCGGACATGGGCGTGGCGACCAGGCCCGGCGCCAGCGCGTTGACCCGGATCGCCCGCGGTGCGTAGGAGGCAGCGGTCGTCGTGACCAGGGCTTCGAGGGCGCCCTTCGCGGCGGCGTAGGCGTGCGTGGCGAAGAGCCCGGGCACGGGGTGCCGGGCAAGGACACTCCCCACCAGGAGGAGCGCGCCGCGCGAGCCCGCCGCGTTCGGGTCCTGGCCGAGCATCCGGCGCAGCGCGGCCCGGGCGACCAGGAACTGGCTCGTCAGGTTCAGGTCGAGAGTCCGCCTCCATCCCTCGAGAGGTACCTCGTGGAGGGGCCCGTCGCCGAAGCGCCGGCCGGAGCCGCCCGCCACCGCGAAGAGGCCGTCGAGGCGGCCGAAGCGGGCGACCGCGGCGTCGACCGCGGCGTCGACCTGCTCCTCCTCGGTCAGCTCGGCCGCCACGAAGTCGGCCTCGCCGCCCCGCTCCGAGACTTCGGCGACCAGCCGCGCGCAATGGTCGGCGGTCCGGGAGGTCACGAAGACCCGCGCCCCCTCCGCGGCGAAGCGCCGGGCGCCGGCTGCGGCGATGCCCGTCGAGCCGGTGACGAGGATGACCCGGTCGTGCAAACGCCCCATCGGCACCGTCCTCCTGTTCCGCTCATCTGCCGTCGTCCGCGATCGCGTCACCGAAGTGTGGCGTCAGCCCGGCGGCCAGATCAACCCCGAGTGGGCGACCGCAGCTCGAGCGGCCCCGGAGCTGCCACCGCGGGACGACCGCGCCGCTCCCGGCGCACGATGACCGCATCGGCGATCCGGTAGGCCGCCAGGAAGACGACGACCGTCGTCGCCATCACGTAGACCCACCACGCCCAGGCCGCCGACGTGTCGGTACCGCTCATGATCCCGTGTGCCGTCGTGAACGCGAAGGCGAGGAACGTCACGTAGTGGAGGACCCGCCAGGCGCGCTGGCCGATCCGTCGCCGCACGTAGAAGCTGGCGATCACGATGGCCAGCAGGTAGAGCGCGAGCTGGCCAACGCCGACCCAGAGCGGGCGATACGGCGAGGCGAACGGGACGAGCATCTCGACGAAGCCGAGCGGCTGGGTCGCGTCGAGCCCGAGCAGAGCGACGTGGACGCCGGCGAGGCCCAGGCCGATCGCCGCGAGATCCTGGTGCAGGGCATAGGTCACCGGCCGGTGGGCGATTGCGTCGAGGATCTTCGTCGAGAGCAGCAGGCCGTAGATCACGGAGCCGGCAATCGCGAAGTAGGACAGGAAGGCGATGATCCGGGTCGCCACCCAGGGGAGGCGCTCGGGGGCACTGCCGGCAAGCCGGACCAGGCCGTCGATGGCGAACGGCAGCGTCGTGCCCAGGACGATCCCGACCGCGATGGCGAACAGCCCCCACCGGATGAACGCCGTGCGCGGGGAGAGACCGCGGTAGGTCATGCGAGGAACCTCGAGGTTCGAGGGAGAGCGATCGTCCGGCCATTATGGAGGAGTACGACCGCGCCGAGCGCGTCGCTGCGCTCGACGAGGTCCAACCCGGCGGCCGCGCCCAGGATCACGATCGTCTTCGCGTAGGCCTCGGCCTCGTGGGCCGTCCCGGCGACGACCGTGGCCTGGAGCACGTCGGAGCGCGACGGCATGCCCGTGGCCGGGTCGATGAGATGGTGACGAGCATCCCCGGCCGGACCCCAGCGGTGGACGGTCGTCCCCGACGTGGCGACCCCGTACGCGCGCGCCCCGAGCAGCCCCCCGGGCAGGGTCAGGACCCCGAGGAGTACGTCGTCGTCGCGGGGATCGCCGATGCCGACCTGCCACGGCTCGCCGGGCGCGGCCCGGACCGCGATGTCACCGTCCGCATCGACGAGAGCGCCGGGCCAGCGCAGCCGGGCCAGGGCCCGGTCGGCCAGCCAGCCCTTGGCCACGCCGTCCAGGTCCAGGCGAAGGCCGGGCACCCGTGTCACGACGCAGGACCCGCGCGGCCCGCCCGCGGACAGCTCCCAGCGGCGGTCGTCGCGGGAGGGAGCGGAGACCGGCCGGGTGGCGGCCCTCGGCAGCGTGGCGGCTTCGTGCTCGGCGCCCAGGCGCGCGTCGAGGAGAGACACGTCGACGACGCCACCCGTCAGATCCCCGGCCTCGAGCGCCCAGCGGAGAACTGCCGCGAGCGTCGGCCCAACGGCGACGCGCGGCCGCGGGTCGCCGTTGAGTCGCATGAGCTGCGAGGTCGGGTCGTGACGGGTCAGCTTCGCGGCCCAGGCACCCACGCGCCCAGCCACCTGGCGCATCTCACCTTCGGCCACGGCGGCCTCGGCAGCCGGGGCGGCGACGTGGATCTCGAGACGGCCTCCCATTGCCCGGGTCCGGTGGACGAGGCGGGAGAGCGGCGCCACCGGGCCCACGACCGAGGCGACAAGCGCCACGGGAAGGTCGAGCGACCGGATCACGGCTTGACGAGACGCCCGGACTGGGTCGTAGTGACGACGATGGTCCGGGGCTTTGCCACCGGCGCCGGGAGCTGGGTCACGAGCACGTTCGGGCCGGCATTCGCGGGGGCGGCGACGCCCGGCGGAAGCTTCACGACGCGCGTGACATGCTGGACGATCGCCACCTCGGCGGGCGAGTCCTTCTGGATCGTCACCACGCCCGCGTTGACCGGGACGGCGGCCGTGGAGATCGTGGCCAGGAGAGCGGACAGGGCCGCGACGCCGCCGGCGGCCACGGCGAGCCGCATGGGACGCGGATCGGGTCGCTGGTGGGCCGGCCGACCGGTGGGCGAGGCCGCGGCGGCCCCGGGGCGGCCGGCCCGGGCCGGAGGGGTCCCCGGGCCGGAGGCCGCCGCCTGGGACCGCACGGCCGGATCGGCGGCGAGCCGAGGGGAGAGATTGTCGCGGATTGCCATCTCAGTCGTCGCTCTCGTTCTCATTCTCGTTCTCGCCGCCGCCCGCCACCACGCGGTGGACCACCACGGCTGCGACGGGGCGCGGCGTCGGCGTCACCTGGTACACGGTGGTCACCACCGTGCGGGCCGGCGGGGCCGGGTCGGCGGGCAGGGTCACGACCGCGGCCGCAATGGGCGCAGCCGGCGCGGCCGGCGCGGCCGGGCCCGCGAGGACGGCGGCGGCGCCCAGCGTGAGCGCGGCCGCCAGCCCCGCCACGACGAGCGCAGAGCGCCGTGGTCCCGCGCGACGAGAGGGGTTCGAGACAGGCATGGGTGGCTCCGGTTTGTGCCGCGGCGGATCTGCTCCGTCGCGTGGGGCTCGGGTGTCGATGGGGGCATCCTCGCGCCCGCCGATGAGCCCGGCCTGTGGCGTCCGTGAGGGATCTCACAGGAAGGCCGCCCGGCCGTTGACGCGGGCCCGCCGGGCCCGGAGGATGGACCCATGCGGATCCTCGTGGTCGAAGACGAGCCCCGGATGGCCGAGCTGATCCGGCGCGTCCTGGTGGCGGAGCACTACGCGGTGGACCTCGCCGCGGACGGGGTGAGCGCGCTCGCCTTCGCGAGCGGCGGCGAGGCGTACGACGTTCTCGTGCTCGACCGGATGCTGCCCGACCTGGAGGGGCTGGAGCTCCTCCGCCTGCTGCGATCCCGGGGAGTCGCCACCCCGGCCCTCATGCTGACCGCGCTCGGCGGCGTCGAGGAGCGGGTTGCCGGGCTCGACGCGGGCGCGGACGACTACCTGGGCAAGCCCTTTGCCTTCTCCGAGCTCCTCGCCCGGGTTCGCGCCCTGGGCCGGCGGCCTGCCGTCAGCGACCCGGGTCTGCTCAGGGCCGGCGACCTGGAGCTCGACCAGGAGCGCCACGTTGCCCGGGTCGGCGCCCGGACGGTGGATCTCTCGGCGCGCGAGTTCGCGCTGCTCGCCTACCTCATCCGCCACGAAGGCCGGGTCGTCACCCGCCAGCAGATCCTCGACGCGGTGTGGGGCGCGGAGCCGGACGTCTACTCGAACGTCGTCGACCTGTACGTGAGCTACGTTCGGCGGAAGCTTGCCGAGCTCGGTCGGGAGGGCCTCCTGCGGACGGTGCGCGGGGTCGGCTACGCGCTCCGGGTCGAGGCCTCGTGAACGGCACGCCCGGGGCCGGGGCGAACGCGTCGCTGCTGGCGCGGACGCGCCGCCGGCTGGCCCTCGCGACCCTGGCGGTCGTAGGCGCCCTGGTCCTCGTGCTGGGCCTCGCAACCGCCGTCATCGGCACCTCGATCCTGGACCAGGAGGTCGATCGCGCCCTTCAGGCCGCCTCGGCGGCGTTTCTCGGCCAGCTGGGCGGCGAGGCCCAGCCCGAGGATCACGGGGCGTCCGAGAGCCACGAACCGCAGGCGTCCGACACGTTCTTCCTGGTTCTCGACGCGTCCGGCGCGCTCGTCGCGAACCCGTCCGGGATCCCGCTCTCCGGGCTTCCCGATCTCGCTGCCGTCGACGCCGCCCGGAAGGCGGGGAGCGACCTGCGGACGGTCGACGCGGGCGGCACCCGGGTCCGCCTCCTGACGGCCCCGATCGGGGACGGCGAGACGACGGCGGGGTGGCTCCAGACCGGCACCGTGTTGACGCTCCATGATCGCCAGTCCGGGGGCCTCGTGCTGGCGGTCCTGCTGGTCGGCGCCCTCGGCCTCGCCGGCGCGGCGCTGGCGACGCTGTGGATCACCGGGCGCGCGCTGGTGCCGATCCGGGCCGCATTCGAGACGGAGCGGCGCTTCGTCGCCGACGCGTCGCACGAGATCCGGACGCCGGCCGCCGTCATCCGGTCCTCGGCCGAGATCCTCCAGCGGGAGGAGCTCGTCGCCCCGGCGGGCCGCCCGCTCGTCGACGACATCGTGGGCGAGGCCGATCGCCTCGGGAGGCTCGTCGAGGACCTGCTCGCCCTCGCCGCGTCGGAGCGGGGCGCGCTCGCGATCGAGACGGGGCCGGTCGACCTCGCCGCGCTGGCCAGGACCGCGGTGCGCCGGGCAACCCCGCTCGCCGAGGGTCGCGGCCTGCGGCTCGTCGGGCCGGACGAAGCCGCGCCCGCCGTGATCGTGGACGGCGATGCCGATCGCCTTCTCCAGGTGCTGCTGATCCTCCTCGACAACGCCTTCCGGCACTCGCCGCCGGGCGGCGCGGTGACGGTCGCCGTCGGGCAGGGGAGTGGGGGCGATGGCCGCCTGGAGGTCGCGGACCAGGGGCCCGGCGTCCCGCCGGCGATGCGCGAGAAGATCTTCGAGCCCTTCGCCCGGATGCCGGCGTCGCGCTCCCGGGCGGACGCGGGCAGCGGCCTGGGCCTCGCGATCGCGCGTCGGCTCGTCGAGCTCCACGAGGGGACGCTCGCCGTGGACGACGGCCCCGGAGGTGGGGCCCGCTTCGTACTGGAGCTACCTACCGGTTGACACCGTCGCCGCACCGGGCATCGGGCGGATGGCGACCGTCGAACGACGTATGATGCACAAACCGACCAGCCGGTCGGTTTTCGACCGTTGCGCCCGACGCGGCGGCCCCAGGCGAGATGCCCGATGACGACGGACAAGCGGTCCCCGGCGCAGATGGAGAAGAGCCGGACCCGGCGCGAGCAGATCCTCGACGCCGCCTTCAACACGTTCGCGAAGCGCGGCTACCGCGACACGGCGGTCGACGACATCGCCGCCGCTGCCGACACGTCCAAGGGCGGCGTCTACTTCCATTTCCGCACGAAGGAGTCCATCTTCCGCGAGCTGATGCGGACGACCGCCGACCGGCTGGCGGCGAAGGTCGACCGGGCGGTCGCCGCCGAGACCGATCCGATCGCGAAGGCCGACGCCGCGCTCCATGCCGTGCTCGCCACCTTCGCCGGGCATCGCACGATGGCCCGACTCCTCTTCCTCGACGCACTCGGCGCGGGGCGGGCCTTCAACGCCGAGACCAACGAGCTCCACGACCGCTTCGCCCGCCTCATCGCCGGCTACCTCGACGAGGCGGTCGCCGACGGCTCGATCCCCCCGATCGACACCGCCATCAGCGGGGTGGCCTGGTTCGGCGCCCTCAACGAGGTCGTCGCCCGCTGGCTCCTGACCGACGACCCGGGGCTCCTGGAGGATGCCTATCCCACCCTGCGGGCGCTCCTGCTGCGGAGCGTCGGCGTCCCCGAGGAGCGGATCGCGGCGGCGGGCCGGCCCGGGGCGGCCCGGTGACCGTCGCCGATCGTGCCGCCGACGCCGCGCGCGAGGCCGACCTCGGGGCCGCGCTCGACGCGCTGCCCGCGGCCGAGTCCGGCGTCCTGCGCACCGCGATCGTGCCCGTCGACGACCTCGACGCGATCGCCCTCTTCGCCGCCGCGCGCGAGCTCGACCTGGAGGCCGCCCTCTGGCTCCAGCCGTCCGAGGGGACGGCGATCGTGGGGATCGGGCGCGCCTGGGCGATCGCGCCCGCCGGGCCCGCGCGGTTCAGCGCCGCCAGCCGGTCGTGGCGGGAGCTCCTTGCCTCGCCGGCGGCGGGGGGCGGCGCCGGCCGGCCGGCCGGCCTGCCGCGGGGCGCCGGCCCGGTCCTCCTCGGGGGGCTCGGCTTCACTGGGCGCGCGCCGGCGGCCGACGATCCCTGGGCCCCGTTCGGGCCGGCCTCGCTCGTGCTGCCGGAGCTGGCATTCGCCCGGACCGTCGGCGGCGCCTTCGTCACGGCCGCGACCACGGGCGCCGACGGGACCGCGCCGCGCGCCCTCGCGCGACGCTGGGAAGCGCTTGCCGCGCGGGCCCGCGAGCTGGCGCCCGCGCCCGGCGCGCTGGTGGCCCGCCCGGCCGCCGCTCCCCTGGCCGCCACCGGGCAGCGGCCGGACCGCGCGGCCTGGGACCGGCTCGTCGGCCTCTTCGCGGGCGCGGTCG
>Ga0315287_10003779_pt1 | contig 14656 bp, 17 predicted proteins | sample YL17G11_0_MG_FD_205037 | JGI IMG/M metagenome (GOLD analysis project Ga0315287, IMG submission 205037) | Sediment microbial communities from Yellowstone Lake, YNP, Wyoming, USA - YL17G11_0 | ecosystem: Environmental > Aquatic > Freshwater > Lake > Sediment | place: USA: Wyoming | collected... | reverse complement strand
CGTACTCTTGGTCGGCGCCCACCAAGAGCTCGCCGCCCTCGACACCCTCGCGGCGCAGCGTGCACACGGCCACCCCGTCGGTGCAGCGCCGGCACATACCCGTCAACTTTTGGATCGAGCGCGCCAGCGGCGCCAGCTCGCCAAGCCACGGGAATGGGCGCAGCTCCGAGTTGCTGTCGAGGCCGAACACCACCAGGCGCGAGCAGCACCAGCGCGCACGCTCCACAAACGAGCGCAGATCCGAGCACCCGAAAAAGTGCCCCTCCTCGACCAACACCAGATGCCAGTAGTGCGTGCCGCGCACGGTGGCGATCGACGACAGCTGCGCCACCGACACACACGGGCGCTGGCGCTGCGAGTGCGTGCTCACCACCTCGGCGCCATAGCGCTCGGCGGCCGCCGGAGACACGATAAACACGGGCCGACCGGCATGCTCGGCCGAGTCGGCCAGGCCATCGAGGGCCGAGGTCTTGCCCGAGAACATGGGGCCGCACACCAGGTCGACGTGCGCCGGCCGGCTGGGCGTGTAGGCGCGGTCGGCCGAAAGCCGCGGGTCGTCTTCGGGCGTGGGCGGCAACTGCATTTGTGGCCGTGTGTGGGCGGCAGATTAAATACACTTGCACGCATTTTAATTTTTACCCAATGCCTCGCACGCAGCTCGTGATTCTCGCACTGGCAGTGCTGGCCGCCGCAGCGCTCGCCGCCCCACTCTCGTGCCGCTACCGCTGCGGCACGGCCCAGGCGTACGCCGACTACGAGATCTGCCGCGACTGTGCCGAGTCGTCGGAGGGCTGCCGCGTCCAGCTGTCGGGCATGTGCGACCAGGCCGTGTACGACCTGGCCGACCACGATCTGGGCGACTTGCGCGGCATGGTCAAGTTTGTGGGCCCCGCCACGATTGTGGGCCGTGGCTCATTCGCGGCGGTGGACGATGCATCGTTCACGGACATTGTGTTTGATGGACACCGGCGATGCCATTGGCCCTATCGCGCCAACCCGATTGCGGCGAGCATCGAGTACCACAACTGCACGTTCCGCAACTGGTGCGGCCGCGACGTTATCAGCGTCGAGGGCTACGGCGACGGCACCCCGTCGCTGGTGGTCAACAACGTGGTGTTCGACTCGGTGGACTCTACAGTGGTGCGCGCCATCAACCTGCACCGCGTCGACATCTCGGTGGTCAGCGCAATGCGCTGCGGCTCGCCCTGCATCCAGGTCAAGATGGATCCGCGCCACTATGAGAATTTGCGCGTTGCCAACGTCAGCTACACGATGGAGCCGGTTGTTGCCGTCGATCTGACGTACCCGTCGCGCCGCGAGCCGGATGTGCGTGCCATTGGCGGCACTGGCGCCGACGTTGGCATCTATCTGTCCAACAACGACGAGGCCGATAATCAAAATTAAACAAACAGAATGAATAAATCACGTGCAGCACACAAGCGGCGGCCGGCACTGGCGTCAATGGCCGAATTCGAGCGATGGGTAGAGCAGGACGAGGAGCTGGCGAGCGGCGCGACGCTGCTGATCCCGCGCAGCGCCGTGCGCGTGCGCCCCGAGGAAGGCCAGTGGACCGACTACTCGGGCACACTGGAGCTGGACCAGACACAGTGCCGCGGCGATCCCCAGGCGCCGTACGCCCGCCCGGGCGTCTATGTATTTGAATTTGCGCTGACGTGGCCCACCGGCGACCCGAAGGCCGAGGGCGACGAGTTTCGCCGGATGTACCGGATGCTGCGCTCGCGCCATGGCGTCGAGCCCACGGTGCCCGTCGATTAAAGTCCCCGACATCTGATTCAATAAAATACACATGCGTCTCTGTGTGTTGCTGTTGGCCGTGCTGGCGTGCGCACTGGCCGCAGGGCCAGCGCTGCCAGAGCCGCTGGCCGCCGCGAACGAGTATTCACTTGGGTCGGAGCGCAGCGCGGCGCAGGCGATCGACGCGTTGGAACAGCGCATGGCGGCCATTCCGGCGCTCGCTGACGTGGAGGACGACATTGACCAGGCCCAATGGGAGGCGATGGCTGTGCCGCTGTCGCGCCCGCTGGTGCGCCAGATTGTCGAGCGCATCCTCGGTGGCGCATGCGACGGCTCGGACGAGCGCCGGTGTCTGCAGGCCATCGAGCCGCTGACGCCGCACCAGGCCATGGCGCTGATGGACATGCACCTGCGCGCGCACCGCGCCGACCAGCCGCCGCGCCGGCCCCCGTTGCTGGTGGGCATTGTCGCGCTGGCGGTGGTCGCGCTGCCACTGGCCGTGTTTGCGTGGCGCAGCCGCCGCAGCCCGTCGGACGACGAGGAGCACGAGCATGCCGAGCTGTTGGCCAGTGGCGCCCCCGTGCACAATAAAAAGAAACGATAGTTTATTGATTATCGCCAGCCGGCACGCAGCGCGGCCAGCCGCTCGCGCGCACTCAAGCCCGGCGGCGTGGCGGGGTGTTTTGCTTCGCCGGCGCGCAGCATGGCGCGGAACTCGAGCATGCCCGAGCCGATGCGGGCGCTGGCCTTTTGGCCCTGGCGCTCGAGGCTGTCGGTGTGGGCGACCATGCCGCGGGCCAGATTCTGGTGGCCGTCGCAGTGGTAGCGCGCGTTGCACAGCGATGCGACGGACATTGCGAGCGAGGAGGTGAGCACGCACAGCCCGGCCACCAGCCCGAACAGCGTCCAGTAGAGCCACTCGCACTGGTCCTGGACAAAGTCCATTGCCGGCGTGACCCACACGACAAGGAGCACCAGCTGTCCGATGGCCATCACCACCGCCACGTACGTGAGGCCGTCCAGCGTGCGTGCGCCGGGCCACCAGTTGGCGATCAGCCACACCAACAGGGCGTAGCCGGCGTACACCAGGAAGAGGGAGATCAGCACGGGCCACGACGCCGAGGGCGCCACCACAATGCCGTACACCGAGAACGCGAAACATGTCATGCACACGGCGACAGTGACGGGCACCAGCAGCCACATCAGATCGGGCGTCCAGTGTTGGGCGGCCATCACCGCTGATCGGAGCTCCTGGGCGCCGGCCATGTCGCACTCGTCGGTGTGCGTGTCGCTTTGCGAAACACAGATCTTGGCCGTGCCGTACGGCGAGCCGCCGATCAGTCGCACCATTCTGCGAGGGGTTTAAACTACCGACAAGTTATATAGCGTTTAATCGAGCATCGAGGACGGCGCCCAGATCACGGGCCCGCGCAGCTTTGACGGCCCGAACTGCGTGTGCACCAGCAGCTGGTTCAGCGGGCGGTGGGAGCCCTCCTCGTCGAATATGGCGATAAAGTCCTCCTTGTCGGACGGGGTGCCGAGCGCCCCGGGCATCGTCTCGATCGCGCGGCACCCGAGCACCGAGTAGAGTTGTTCGAGCGTGAACACGCCGCGCTCCTTGTCGGCGGGGCGCATCTTGCGCAGCCAGCGGACGATGCCGGCGGGCTCGGTCGGCGGCGCCGAATCGGTGATAAACAGTGCAAACGGCCCCTTGTCGTCGCAGAATGCCTTCATTTGCTCGGCCGTGGTGCCGTTTACCGGCTCCATTGACGAGCGATGGTCGACGGGCGGCGGCGTGCGCTCGCGGCCGCGGGCGAGCCGGCGGCTGCGGATGGGGCGGGCGGACGATGACGACATTGGCGTGGAGGCGACGATCGAGAAAAAATAAAAATTTAAATTTTTTATTTTTCCCTCTCCCCAATGCAATCACCCTACACTGTGATCGCGCTGCCCGCTGGCCACTCGTCGGACGCGGTGGACTCGGCGCTCGAACGCTGGTGGTCCGGACTGCCGCCCGCGCCACAGGACGCACACCAACTGGACTGGCTGTGTTTGGCGCGCTGCCAGATCAGTGCGCTGTACATGACGCGATGGCTGATGATCCCCCTGGAACAGTGGCGCGCGCGCTTTGGCCGCAAGCACTGCAACGCCGTGTTGTTGTACTCTACGGACTATGTGCGCCGCGAGGTGCGCGTCTACGGCCTGCTGGTGCTGCGCGCCCTGTCGCCCACCACGTTGGCGGCGCGCGATCAGCTGTGTCAGCGGCACTATCTGCGATCCGAGGAGCTGAGCTGCGCCGAGCTGCTGTCGGCGCCGCCGCTGCTGATGCCCACACTGGAGACGGTGCACTCGGTGGCGCGCGGCTCGCTGGCCCAGTGCGCATTGGAGCCACAGCGCGAGCAAGAGCTCTGCTCGTATGCACTGCGCACACTGGTCGAGCTGTCGCGCGATTTCAGCGTCGCGGACGCCGTGGCCGCGCTGCGCCGCTCGCAGCCGATCGAAGAGTTGCGCAGTGCCGAGGGCCAGCTGCGCAGCGCCAAGGCGCGCTTCTATGCCAAGCTGGCGCTGCTGGGCATGCCGCACGGCGCCGAGCAGCAGCGCGCCGAGCGTGCGTGGCACGCGTGGACGGCGGCCACCATCCGCCTGCTGTGCCCCACCGAGCGGCACGTCGAGGACGCGGTGCGCCGCTTTCACTTGCCGTTCGAGGTGCGCCGCATCGGCGTGGACATGGCCCGGCCGGACGCACTGACCTACAACTATCTGCCGATGCGCCCGTCGAGCGCCGAGTCGATGGTGCGCTTCTGTGTGCTGAGCAAGAGCTCGCACCGCGCAATGATGGGCGCGCGCGGAATCGGCACGCCGCACACGCTGAACGCACAGGGCAAGCTGCTGCCACTGTGCGTCGACGCGGCCGGTGGACGGCTGCGGCGCGTCGATCCCCTGGCGCCAATGCTGTACGACCAAGAGCTGCCCGTGTGCTTTCACTGCATGCTGGTGGGCGGCGAGTCCGAGGACGTGCCGGCGCGCGTGCGCCTGCTGCTGCACAGCCTGCTGTACGCGCTCGAGGCGGACGCCCTGGTGCGGCTGGACCCCGGCTCCACCGCGCTCACCATGGTGGCAGAGACCATGGCCGACGGCACCCTGTTCTGGGGCATCCATGAGCTGGTGTTTGCCAACGGACACCAGCTGCGCGAATTCGCGTCGCAGTGGGCCGCGCGCAACTCTCTGCAGCTGGCCACGCCCGCCCACGGCCCGCCGGCGAGCGTGGACTTTGCGTGCCACCTCCAGTGCGGCACCTACGAGGACCGCGTGCCCGCGGCGATCGCCACGCCGCTGTGTGCGCTGCTGGGCACGCCCGTTGTGCCGCTGCAGCGGCTGGCACTGCGCGCCCAGGCACAGCGCGAGTCGGACGACGGCAAGCGCGGCCCGGTGGCCACGCTCGCGCTGCTGCCCTACGGGTCCGAGATGCCGATTCTGCCGTGGGCGCTGGCCGAGTGGGTGGCCGACCGGATGTTGGTGGACCTGGCGGCAGCCCGACACGCCGTCTCGTCCGAGTATAGCGGCGACGTGCGCCGCTTTGTGCAGGACGCCCTCGGACCGCAACTGCTGGATGTGTTCAACGGCGTGGCGCTAGCGCTGGGCACGCCGCTGCTGGCGCGGCTGCGCGAGCTCTCGCGGCCCGCGGTGGTGGTCAGTTCGCTGGTGGGCGGCACCGACCTGCAACACTCGCACGAATACCGCGAGTTGGAGGACCGGCTGGCAGAGGGCAATGGCGCGCGCATCCAGGAGATGTTCCGATCGGCCGTGGACGCGGGCGCGCGCATCTCGTTCTCAAAGGAGGCGATCGTCGCCAACGGCAAGCTCTATCTGAACTACGCGGGCCAGTTCAAGCTGCGATGGCACGACTTTGGCAGCGGCTCGGGCAAGGGCCGCGGCCTCCTCACGTTTGTGATGTACGCACGCAAGTGCTCGGCCCAGACCGCCTACCAGTGGCTGTGCGAATGGGAGGCCTCGCACCCCGTGGGCGCACTGTCGTCGGCGCCACATGCCGACGCGCCGCCGCCGCCGGGCGAACAGCGCGAGTCCACACACACATTCCATGAGCACAAGGACCTGCTGTGGCGGCATTTGCGTCGCATGGTGCATCCCGAAGAGGACACGGCGTCGTGCCGATATCTGCGCGAGACCCGTGGTTTGGCGGACGCGCCGCGCACGCTGATCGAGCGCAACCCGGCGCTGCGCCACGCCCCCTCGATGATGTGTCCGGACGGCACGTACCGCCAGGCGCTGGTGTGCACCACCGTGTGTGGCGCGGCACTGCAGCGCATCATGTTGGACGTCGGGGCGGACGGCCGCGTGCAAAAGACGACGGCGCTAGAGTCGGCCAAGCGCACGATGGGCACGCTGGTGCTGGCCCCGCAGGCCAAGGACGCCGTGTGCGTGCAGCGCAGCGAGCATAGCAAGCTGTGCGTGGTGTGCGAGGGCGTGGAGACGGCGCTGTCGGTCGCCTGTGCGCTGGGCGACACGTGCTCGGTGTTTGCCACCCTGGGCGTGCAGAACATTGAGCACTTTGTCAATGCAGTGTGCATGCGCGACAATGGCGCTCTGCAGCTGGACGCCGACGCCCGCAACGTGGTGTGGTGCCGCGAGAACGATCCGCCCTCGGACGTGCCCGTCTTGGTAGAGCGCCGCGCCAAGACCGAGCGGGACACGCGCCGCGGCCTGACGGCGCACTTTGAGCGCGTGGCCGAGGTTCGTCCGCCGCCCGAGTACAAAGACTTTAACGACATTCACATGCGCCACCCCGGATCAGAGGGCTCGGCGCTGATACGCGCCTGCTTTGCGCCCCTGTCGATGTGGGCCAACCAGCAGAGTAAATAAACACTGTATTTATTTAGTAACGTTTGCACGACGGCGCAATACGCCCACGTTGGCGGCAGCCAGTGCGTTGAGATCCACCGGTGCGGCCGCGTCCGGCTCGACGACGCGCGTGCGCCACGCCACCATAAAGTTGCGCCACTCGTAGCGCATGTCCACATAGACAAACACTGCCCACAGCAGGCACAGCATCCGACTGATTAGCGCAAACGACGCGGCGATCGCCACCGACACGGCGACCTTGGCGCGGCGCTCGGAGAAAAACTCTTGCACGGCGGCGCGCGGCGCGTGGCCGCGCACCAGCGACGCGAGCACCACCAGCGCCAGCACCAGGCTGGTGCACGCGAATACCTTGTTCTCCCACAGCCAGTGGTGGTGCATGCGGAAAATACAGACTGGGCGGTATAAAACGCCGCGCGGCGGCGCGCCCTCGCCAGAATGGCATCATTGGGCGATTGCGAGCTGTGTGCCGACGATCAGGCCATCCACCGGGTATCGACCGATGCGCCTTCCGCCGTGATGTCCGTGTGCGGCATGTGCCGACAGATCCTGCTCAAGGAGTACCCGCTGCGACGCAATCCGCTGCCCTCGCAGCTCGAGTGGGCCGTGGTGAACAACACGCACTATCGGCAGGTGCTGTACACCGACACGCGCCCCGGCTCGTCGGGCTTTCAGCTGGTCGCAATGTACTTGCCTCCCGGGGGCTCGCTGGGCTGGGAGGCGCACTCGGCAAACGCCCAGTACTTTCTGATCAAGCGCGGCTCGGGCCGCCTCTACACCAGCCGCGACAGCGGCGGAAAGGACCGCGACCTGGCGCAGGATTTCACGCAGGTGCAGGGCTCGGCGTGGATGGTCGCCGCGGGCGAGTACCACGACTTTGAGGCGGGCCTCGACGGCGTGCACCTGTTGACGATCTACTATCCGCCCCACCACCCGGTGGATCGCGTGGACCGCACGTTCGTCGAGGCCAAGTACCGCGACACGGCCGAATATGTGAAACTGCCGCCCGCGGACGTCGTGGAGGCGCTGGCCGGCTGCGCGCGCTTTTCCACGCCGCTGAACACTTCGTACCATGTCGACCGAAAGGTGCACGCGGCCATAAACGAGCTGTTCCAGGTGGTCACGCTGCGCCCCGCCGCGCGCGACCAGTTCATCTACGAGATGGCCAAGTACGGCGTGCGCGTGCGGCCCGTGGGCAGCGCCGCCCTGCCGGCGAACGCCAATGTGCCGCGCGGCCCGCACCAGGTGTTCGAGGTGGTGTCGTCGGGCGACATTGTGCTGCCATACCGCCACGTGGTTGTGTCGTCGGGCTCGCCCTATTTGGATTTCTTCTAGGGCCGATATTAAACACTGATTTTGCGTGCGTTTTTACACACTACGTGAGAGATGGGCAATCGCCACGGCCGCCATCAACAACACCAACAGGCGCGCGCGGCCATTGCCGCCGTCGACCAGGACCCCGATGCACGACGCCGCCAGCGCGTGCGCGCCGAGGTGAGCGCGGCGTCCATGCTGGCGTGCAAGGTGCTGCGCGAAAACTCTGACGTCGGCGAGGCCAACCTGTTCTTTGTGCCCTGTTTGGGCGCGGGGGTGGAGCGGGCAGCACAGCGCGTGGCGCAGGTCAGCGAGTTTACGCTCGCCCAGCCGAGCCCCGTGTACGCGCAGGTGCACCGGCGGCTGGGCGAGCTGCACGACGAGGCCGAGCACCAGATGTGGTCGGACCCCGGTCAGGCGGTGCGCGCGCTCTGGGCCCGCCAGGAGGAGAATCTGCTGATGTACTTGCCTGGGCCGGCAGCACCGGGACACAAGCACGGCGCGACGCAGGTGCGCGTGTACACCCAGTCGCCGATCGAAGACTTGTATGTCAATCTGCCCCTGCTGCTGAGCGGCAAGTGCGACGCGCAGATGATCGCGTTGTTGCGGGCATCGATGGATGCGCGCTGCTATGCGCTCGGCCGACGCCTGTCGATGAACTGCTCGGTCTGGGTTTACTTGCGCATGACCGACGCGTGCTGGGCCGCGCGCCTACTGGAGCTGTCGGCCAACTGCACCAAGCAGGAGTTGGAGGCGATGGTGCGGCACCGCGCGGCGCTGGACGCGTTCTTCCAATCGGACCCGTTCACGCTAAAGAGCCACACGGTGATTGTCAATGTGTACGCGTCGGACATGGATCAGGACGTGGTGGCATGGGACGTCGCCCAGCTGCTGGCCGAGTACGTGATGTCGCAGTTCTACGCGGACCGGTGGGCGCTGGACGTGCCGCCCGCCCTGCTGGCGGACTACATTGCCTCGCCGTCCTACCAGCGCGCGCGCATCATGCAGGCGCTCGCCCCGACGCTGGTGGCGGGCCCACAGAACAGTGCGCCCACGGCGGCCGTCCAGTCCGTGGTGTCGCTGCTGCAGCGGCAGCCGTCGTCGGGCGGCACCAGCGACACGTCCGTGCAGAGCGCCGGCCGCTCGCGCACGGGCTCGTCCATCGGGCTGCGCAAAGTTGACCCCGGCCAGCCGCGCGCCGCGTCGCCCATCGCCACTACAAAGCACAGCCTCTTGTCGCGCTCGACTTCGAGTGCGCTGGTGACGAGCGAGCCCGTGGGCTTCCGACACAAGAGCTTGCCGCCCGGCACGGATCTGAGCGTGTACGGGCTGCCAATGCCGCGGACGCCCGAAGATTAGATTAAAAATCACTGTGTTTATTGGGGTAACGACTCGGAGGGGAGGACGCACAGCACGTGCCACCAGTGCAATCGGGGCGGCAGCTTGGCGAGCTCGTCCAGCTGGGCCAGGTATAGCGGGGACAGGCCGGGCGGCAGGTAGAAGCGGAGTTGTGGATAGGCGTGGTCGGGCCGCGCGAGCCGCCACTTGCGCTGCTCGTGCGGCTTGGCTGCCACCGGGGTCATAAAGCTGTAGCGCACCACCGAATCCCAGCCGTCCTTGCACAACAAGTCGTAGTGCTCTTGGGGCGTGAGCACGGGCGCGTTCTGCCCCGCGGACCGGTAGTCCACGGAGAGCGCGGCGCGGTGTGGCTCGTCGTCGCGCGCGAGCAGTGCGTTGGCGCACCAGACGAAATGGCGCAGGCACGCCATTGACGGCAGCACCACCACGGCGGCTTCGCGCATCAGGCACGCGGCGAGGCTGCCGTCGCCCAGCAGATCCACGATGAGGCCCGCCTCGCACACAAAGCGACAGCGATCGCGGCGCTCGTCCGGCGTGGTCACGGCCAGATACGCCTCGATGCCGAAGCCCGCGTCGGGCACGTTCATGCCGGTCGTGCACAGCCTATACTCTCGGAGATTGGGCATCAGCAGGTACTCGGGCAGCGGGGTGCGCGTGTTGGGCACGGGCGGCATCTCGTCGCGCAGCCACACCTCCAAGCGGCGCACGCGCGATCGGTGCAGCGCACACATTGACTTGCAGGTGCGCGCCAGCCGGTGGCGATCGGGCGGGTGTGCGATGTGCCCAAACACAATGTCCCACACCTCGTTTGGCAACTCCTTCTCGGGTGGCGGTGGCGGCATGCGCAGCACGTGCCGACAATACTCCATCGGAGAGGTCTGCGCGCCGCCGGGGCCGCTGCCGGGCCACGGCTGCGGCGCGTCCAGCAGCCACCGGAGCGCCAATAGTCGCGCAGCCTCCACGCGGCCAAAGTGTGCGGGGTTGTCTTCGAGCGACGTGATCACAGTGTACACGTCGCCCATGAGCTGCACGGCGCGCTTGGCGGCCACGCGCCCTTCCTCGGGCGACAGCGTGCGTTTGGCGGGCGAGGTCTGCATTTCACGGGCAGCAGAATTTTTAAATTTTAATCCCCTTCGATGGCCGCATTCACCGTCTACTACTTTGGCGCGCTCGTCTCGGTGCCGCTGCTCCTGATCGTGGGCGACGTGCCGTGCGGCGACGGCAACCGACGCGAAAAGTTCGGCAACCAGCAGATCTTGGTGCATGCGCTATTGTGGCCGGTGGGCGTGCCGTTCTTTCTGTTGGCGGTGAGGCCGAAACTGTGCGAGTGGCGCCAGACGCGCCGAGCCGAGGAGGAGCACACCAAGACCGTGCGCGCGCGCCGCTCGGCGTGGGATCGGGCGATGGGCGCGATGAAGCGCAAATGAGCTGACATTAAACGCGTTTTAATTATTGATTGGGGATGGGGCGGGCGGCCTACCGGGGATGGATCTCGGTGTGGGAGACATACTCGTACTGTGCGCCCATGCGATATGGCCCGCGGTATTCCATGGCCCAGACCACGACCTTGGCGTTAGAGTGGTAGGGATGCACGAACGCGGCGACAAAGTGCGGCATGGTGTAAAATCGAAATTACAATTTAATCTCATGGCCACCGATGAGACCACCGAGTCTGTGACGGACAACATCGCGCGCCGCGCGGAAGCCATTGTGCACGCGTTTCACAAACGGCAGCTAGAGCTAATGTGCCGCGAGCGCGCCGATCTCGACGCACTGCAGCAAGATGGGCTCGCCGCGATCGAGAGCCGCCGCCGCGAGCTCCTCGACCACACCGAGCGGGCGTTCTTCCGCGCCGATATGCGCTCGATGCAGGCGCAGCGCGACGCCAATGCAGCAACCGCCGATCGACCCACTGACCCGCTTGCAGATCTAGAGCGCGCGCTCGCCGAGATGCCGCTCGCAGACACCGACACGCCGGCAGCGCGCCAGATCCGCCGGCTGCGCGATGCGCTCTCGCTGCACGAGGACCAAGAGGAGGAGTAAGTGCGCTGGCAGTGCCTGCCGCCCCAGCAGCAGGCGGCCGAGGAGCGCGTGCGCCGCCATCTCGCCGGCTCGGGCTTTATGTGATTAAACAATGTTTAATTCTTCGGCGGTGCCCATCGGCGCGGCGGCATGCACGGCGGCAGATCGTCGCGCACATCGGCGTCCATCAGATCCGCGAATATCAGCCGCGAGGGGGCTGTCCCGGCTGCAATGGCACGTAGTAGTTTCGATGCACGATGCGCTGTACTGAACGGGCGATAGCCGGCGGGAGTCATTGCGATCCGCACGCGGGGTACGCCTGGCGGCGGCGAGATCCACGGGGCGTCTGGAGATCTGACCATACGCGACAGTGGGTCGTTAATCGGCGTACTCGAGAACGATGAAATATCGCCGTAGACCTCGCACATCGTCGGCCGGTGTGCGTCGGCCGGCAGTGAGTTTGCATGCATAAGCAGCGTCTCGATCGCGCCGCGCGCAAGCCATGTCACCACCAGTACGTCGACCGACATCAACACGGGCAGCCTCTCAGCGGCGAGCGCGTCAATTACCGGGTGACACACAAAGAGCGAAAAGCCGCGGCTGGCGCGCTGCTCGGGTGTGGTAAGCGTCTCGATCGTGTAGCGCACGGCATATGCACATGGCAGGGCGCCGGGCGGACACGGCCCACCGAATGCGCACTCGTGAACGGAGCCGATCGTCAGGCTCCGCAGTGCCGGCATGTGCAGGGTGCAGCCGCTACACGCAAACACGTGCGTCGAACACTCGCTCATCTCCACGTGCTGCACCGAGGCCATGTACGCGCGCCGCATGTCTCGGCATGTCACGGACAGCGCCTTGCGTGCCGCCGGGCACGCGCACTCCAATATGCACAGCATCAGCTCCCAGCACAGCAGCGGCGCGTCATCGGCCATGGCAGCAGAAAAATTGTAATTTGCAAAATTTACCATGTCCGACGAGCCAATGAATTTCGGCGAGCGGTGTGCCGCCAACGACCTCCATGACACGCTGCACGAGAAGCACCTGCTGGCGCGCTGCCTTCAGGCCGACGCCGCGGTCGCCGCGCTCACCGAGAACTGGCCGCGCACGAGCACGGGCTACAAGGTGCGCGCCAACGAGATCCGGGCGGCGCTCGAGCGCGCCGAGCGGGCGCTGGGCGAGCCGTACTTTCGCGCCGGCCGGCGCCTGTCGCACCTGATCAACGACGAGAAGATGTCTCGCGCGGACCGCACCGCCGCCATCGACGCGCTGGCGCGCCAACTGGACGCCGAGCTCGCCGCGGTGCCAACCTGCGAGGATTAATCATTAAATCTGCCCCGATTTCGCAATTCTAAAAATTTACCATGTCCGTCGGTGCGCTCCTGCAGACAATCCTCGACCGGGAGGCGTTCTCTGCGTTCCGGCAGACACTGCTCGACCGTGTGCCCGATGTCGCCTCGCCGCACATCGACCGCTCGCGTGCGTTGCGTGATTCTGAATTCGCCCGGTTCAGAGACACGGCGCCATGCGAGACATACGCCGACGCTGTCAATATCGAGGCGTACTACGAGCGCCTTGCGGCGGTATTCCGCGACCGCGAGAACCGGATGGGCAAAATGTGCACGACGGCTCGGTGCGCAATCGTCGGCGCGACATGCCACGCAAACGACACAGAGTCCATCGGGCTGGTCGCGGAAATGGTGCTTGCCGGCCTCGATGCACAACTGGCCACCGTGTCCGGCCTCTCCTATGCACAATTAAATCTGTAAAATCACAATGTTTATTTGTTTTCCGAGTCAATGTGCGCGATGAGCTGGCGGCACCACTCCAGCATCGTCAGATGTTGGCTCACGCAGCCCGCGCCCATCTGCCACATCATCCAGTAGAACGCGAGCGCGCTGGCGATGGCCACGGGCACGCCCGTGTCGGTTGCGCCGTCAAAGTCTGGTTGGCGCACGCGCTCGCACACCCACTCCAGCAGGCTGCGCGGGCAGCCCTGGTACGCGGGCGCCACCAGCTTGTCGTACTGCGCGAGCGTGCTGCGCGCCGACTGGGCCAGCTCGTAGCACGGAAAGTAGCGGCCCGTCTGGTACGCCACCCACGCCCATTCCACCGTGGGCACCAGCCAGCCGCACGGTCCAAACGCCGCGGCCAGCGCTACGCCGCTCGTGTGCTTTTGGAGCGTCTCCGAGACCAGCACCAGCCCGGGCTCGGTGCCGTGGAGCGCCGCCAGTCGCAGCGAGTTTGCCTTTGCCAGCGCCCGCGAGTAGCGCGGGCCCGGCTCACGGTACGCCAGCGGCGTGTCCTGCCCGACGCCGGTCACCTCGGACCAGATCGACGGATCGTTCAGCTGTGGCGGATGCGGCAGCATGCACATGTCGCACCATCTCATCGCGGGCGCGCCGTCGTATGTGAGCAGGGGCGCCGGTGCGCCAATGGGCCACGCGATTGCTGCATGTGTCGCCATTTCCAGTGTGGGCCGAGGTTAATTTCGCGATTGCGCTATAAAACTCTCGGTGCGTGCCGCACTCTGTAATAATGCTCGACCCACACGACGACGAAGACTCTGCGCCGCTGCGCTCGCCGATCACGATCGACCCCGATGCCGGCGCAGGCGCCTCTGCGCGCAAGTGCTCGCGCTTTAGCGACAAGCCCACCGCCATGATCGTCGCGATCCTGTCGTGTGCGTGTGCATTCACGGTGTTTGCGCTGATCGGGCTGGTCGCGCACCGCCAGCAGCAGGCCGCGCTGCTGGCCACCGTCGACGCACTGCCCGAGTGGGCCGCGTACGCCCGCGAGCTGCGCCTGGCCGCCGACCGATCCCAATCGCCGTGCGACTCGCTCTACGCGCACTCGTGCGGCTCGATGCTGCGGCGCGCGCCCCAGGACCAATACACTGGCGCGATGGCCGACATGCATCAGCGCGTCGAGTCGGCCCTTGCCGAGGTGGCGCAGGACGGCTGGCCCGTGGTGGGCGCGTGGTACGCGTCCTGCATGAACTCGAGCGGGCGCACCGAGTACGGGTCCGCCGCACTGCAGCCCGCGCTCCAGGCGCTGGTGGCCGTCCAAGACCCCCAGTCATTGACGCACGCCGTCGCCGTTCTGCGCGCCCAGTACGGGGTGGACGCGCTGTTCTCTGTGTACGTCGGTGCCGACGATCTCAATCTGAACCTGAACTCGCTGTACGTCGATGCGCCCGACGCGGCGCTGCCGTGGCCCGTGCCCAACCAGACCACGACGGCGCTTGTCGCGGTGCTGGGCGCAAACACCGTGCAGGACGCGCTCGCCATGGAATTCCAGCGGCTGCAGCCATACACGCTCAACGCCAGTG
>Ga0315287_10003778_pt1 | contig 14657 bp, 13 predicted proteins | sample YL17G11_0_MG_FD_205037 | JGI IMG/M metagenome (GOLD analysis project Ga0315287, IMG submission 205037) | Sediment microbial communities from Yellowstone Lake, YNP, Wyoming, USA - YL17G11_0 | ecosystem: Environmental > Aquatic > Freshwater > Lake > Sediment | place: USA: Wyoming | collected... | reverse complement strand
AGCCAGTTGGCAATCCGCTTGGGTGCAAGATTTGGTGCGGCAGCCAGGCAGGCCTCAAAATAATCACTGACTGGTTTATCCTCCACCAGGCGTTCAATGTCTTCAGAAATTAATCCATTTGCACTTCTGTAGCGCAGCCGGCGGGCATTGGGCAGTTCTGGCATCGAAGTTTTAACTTCATCCAGCCAGGAGTTTTTTATAACAAGCGGGGGCAGGTCAGGTTCAGGAAAATAGCGATAGTCGTTGGCATCTTCCTTACTGCGCTGAGCAACTGTTTTTCCCTGGCTATCACTCCAACCCAGGGTTTGCTGTTTTACCTTTTCGCCTTTGTCCAGTTTTGCGCGTTGTATATCCATCTGGTAAAGGATAGCTTGTTCCATTGCCTTGAAGCTGTTCAAATTCTTGATTTCCACGCGTGTGCCCAATTCTTCACTGCCTTCCGGACGCATGGAGAGATTGGCTTCAAAGCGCATGGTGCCTTTTTCCATATCGCCGCTTGTAACCCCGATCCAGCGCAAAAGCGAGCGCAGGCTGCGGCTGTAAGCCCGCACATCTTCCACCGAGTGCATATCCGGTTCGGTGACGATTTCAAGCAGCGGAACACCCGCGCGGTTGAGATCCACCAGGGAAAAGTTATCACCTTTCTTGTTAACATGTGTCAGTTTGCCGGTATCTTCTTCCAGATGGGCGCGGCGCACTCGGATGGTTTTTTCTCCTTCAGGTGTATTAATCAGAATGAATCCGTTGACCGCCAACGGATATTCATACTGCGAGATCTGGTAGCCTTTGGGCAGGTCAGGATAGAAATAGTTCTTGCGTGCAAAAATGCTGGTTTCGACCACTGAGCAATTCAAAGCCAGGGCGGCTTGCATCGCCAGTTCCACGGCGCTGCGGTTGATGACTGGTAGTGTACCCGGCATTCCGCAGCATATCTCACAGACGGATGAATTGGGCGGGGCGGTTGTGGTATCCACCACAGCGCATGAACAGAACATCTTGGAGCGTGTCGCCAACTCCACATGCACTTCCAGTCCAATGTCGGCTTTGTAGGTTGTATTAACCACAGATAAACTCAGATGAATAAAAGATTGGTTTATTATAGTATGTCAATTTAAATTTCAAACCGGTTAAACGCATTGAATTGTATATATTCTCGAGTTTTATACAAATCATCATTATTTCGGATAACGTGCTCATAGTAATTGGATTGCCAAATTCTTAAATCTTGCTTTTTTGATGAATTAACCTTGTTACTGCAGATTTGTATGGCCTGATAATGGTGGGAATCGAACTCCTTACCGGCTTTCCAAATTCTTCAATATTTTCTTGTTGAATTTCAGTGGAGACACAGCATGCTGTCTCTCCACTGGCAACAATCCAAATTATGCCGTGTAAATGATTTGGCATAATAATAAATTCATCAAGATATGTCCGAGAAAAATGTGTTGGGATTTCTCCCCAACATAAAGATGCGATTAATCCGAATTCATTAAGGGCAACATTATTATCCACTATGTTGCCAAACAAGATATTTTTGTCAAATGTGTTTATCGTTATGAAATATGCGCCAGGTTGAGTGTAATCAAAACCAGATAATCTGGGCGGATGGCTGAATTTTTCAGTCATCAATTATTTAACTTCTGTGTTCATCGCTTTAAATCATCAGTGTCCATCAGTGGTTAAAGTGATTTAACAAACTTGTCAATCCTGTCAAGCGCTTCCTCCAGTTGATCAAAGGCAGTGGCATAGGAGCAGCGCACAAAGCCTTCACCGCCAGGTCCGAAAGCAGAACCCGGCACAACCGCCACATGCTTCTCATGCAGCAGCCGATCGGCAAAGAGTGTGTCATCCAGGCCGGTCACGCTGACCTTGGGGAAGGCATAAAAAGCGCCTTTGGGTTCAAAGGTAGGCAGCCCAATGTAATTTAATCCTTCGACAATCAATACGCGGCGGCGGTCATATTCCTTCTGCATTTTCTGCACAAAATCTTCACAGCAGGTAAGCCCTTCAAGCGCGCCAAACTGTGCCATGGTTGGCGCGGTCATGATGATGTACTGGTGTATGCGCGCCATTCCTTCCATCAGATCACGCGGCGCACAGACAAACCCTATGCGCCAGCCGGTCATGGCGTAATCTTTTGAGAAACCGCTGACCAGGATGGTGCGAGCCTGCATGCCAGGCAGAGCCGAAAAGCAAATATGTTCAACCCCGTAAACCAGGCGATCGTAAATTTCGTCAGAAATAACCACCAAGTCATGTTTCTCGGCAATTTTTCCAATGGCGACCATTGTTTCCCGGTCTGCCACCGCGCCGGTTGGGTTGCAGGGAAAGTTGATCAGGATAGCTTTGGTCTTGGGGGTAACCGCCTTTTCAAGTTCAATCGGGTTCGGCATGAACGCATTTTCCATGCGGCTGGGCACCTCCACGCACACACCGCCTGCCAGGTTAATAACGCCCTGATAAGAAACAAAACACGGAGTGGGAAGGATTACTTCATCGCCCGGATCGAGCAAAGCTGTGCAGGCCATTACCAACGCTTCGGAACCGCCAACGGTCATCACAATCTCATCTTCAGGGTTATAGGATACGCCATATAACTTTTCCAGATGCTCACTCAACGCACGGCGCAGGGGCAGGATGCCGCGGTTGGCGGTGTAATGCGTCTGGTTCTCCCGTAACGAACGGATGCCTGCATCAATGATGGGCTGCGGGGAGGCGAAATCCGGTTCACCGATACCCAGCGAGATAACATCTTTCATGGTAGCCGCGATATCGAAAAATTTGCGGATGCCTGAAGGTTTCAGTTCTGCCACACGTTTGGATAAATATGATTTCGCCATGTAATGCTCCTTATGGATTGGATGAACTTGAAACCTCACGAATGCTCCAGCACCCAGAGATTTCAGAGAAGCCTAATTTAAATAAATCACTGTTCCCGGCAGTCACCAGAAAGAGCTTGGTGTCTGGCTCACGCCATTCTTTTATAATGCGCTTGATAGATAATGAGTTACCCTGCCAAAAAAAGGCTTTGGGATGGTCACACCCTGAGTAACCTGCTTGGCAGATCACCCGCATATTAGATCTCGATCCAGGAATTATCGCCGATATTGATCGCTTCAGCGCGCCCTTTAATGCCCGCCTGCCGTCCGATGATCGAATTCTCCAGCACCATCTGGTCGATTTCAGCTTGCTGCTCCACAATGGAGTTCTGGATGATCGATCGCGACAGAATCGCCTTGCGGCCGATGGATACGTGCGGGCCGATCACGCAGTCTCGCAGTTCAGCCTCGGGATGAATATATACCGGCGGAATGATGGAGATGCCTTTTCTTTTGGCGGCTTCTGTGCTGTTGGCGGCGCCGTGTTCGAGCAAATGCCGGTTTGTCTCCAGCAGTGCTTCAGGCTTGCCCGCGTCCAGCCATATATCCACTTCCTGCACGCGCAAGTTGGCGCCGGAAGCGATCATCAGGTTGAGGGCATCTACCAGGAAATATTCACCATTAAGCGAAATGTCCTTTTCAATCTGAATCCGTATGGCATCCATCAGCACCTCACCGCTGCGGAAATAATAAAACCCAACAACCGCCAGGTTGTTGGCGATGTCATTGGGTTTTTCGATCAGGCGCGTGATCAGGTTATCTTTTCCAACCTCGGCCACGCCAAAGCGGCGCGGATCCAGCACAGGCTTGACCCAAGCGATGCCGTCAGAAGGTTCAGCATCAAGCCCGGATAAATCCGTCTCGATCAGGGTATCGGAGAAAGCCATCAGCATGGGACCTTTGAGAACTTCACGCGCCAGATACAGCGCGTCGGACTGACCTTTCATACAGGTCTGGGTGAAGTAATGGACCTTTTTATCCGGGTGATTGGCCTGCATATGGGGCACGACCTGGTCTTCCTGGTTGGGGCCCATAATAAGCACAAATTCCGCGTCCTTAAAACGGGGGAGAGAGTTAAACTGGTCGAGCACGTAATCCAGCACCGTACGCCCGGCCAGGTGAATAAGCGGTTTTGGTTTGCTCCAGGTGTGCGGGCGCATACGCGTACCCAGCCCCGCCATCGGAATAGCGATCTTCCAGGGTTCTTTCAAGAGCCCTCCTTTGGTATTTTTTATAGATTGTACATCAGGAAGTGGAGAGAGGGAGGTGAAGAATATTCTGGTTTTAAGGACATTTACAATACTTTATAAAAGCAGTGTTAGCCCGCACTGTGATTAGAAGGTTCTTCTTCCCATTTATATTGCCCAATCTTGCAATATTCCTTGAATCCCATTTTGATGTAAACGTTTGCTCCCATTTCTGATGCATACAAAACACCCACCCGATATCCCCTTGCGCGCGCCTCTTGCAAGGGTTTGAGTGTCATTGCATATCCAATACCTTTTCGCCGTGCATTTGGAATAGTGGCAACATTGTAGATGCCCGCAACTCCTGCCCCCAAGAGAAGTGTTGAAGTGGCAACGGGTTCTTCGTTCAACCAACCAATATAGTTCAGTAATGGCACTTGTGAATTGAAACCAATGTCAGAATTGAAATCTAAAAACGCATCCCTGGCAAATTCAGGCAATTTAAAACCAGCGCCAAATACAGTACACCACTTCTGCAAAGTCTTCAGGTCTGTCACTTTATTAATAACCAGACCAGGAGGCTCAGGTGGACCTTTCCTCAGATGGAATAGATCTGCCGCCATGCCAGGCTGATCACCTTTGTGAGTAAACCCATGCGCCAATAAATATTTATCCAAATCAGCAGGCCGTGTGGAGGGACCTGTCCACCACATCATTGGCACTTTTTTGGATTTGCAGCGTGTGATGGCCGTTTCAATTGCGGCATCAATGCAATCTGGTGAAATTTGCGAACGAAGAATGCTGTTAAAGCGTGCGAAAGGAATATCAGTGATGGACCATATCATATCAGGGTCATTATGTATTTCAGCTTGATTCCAGTGCCGGAACATGAGCATTAGTTCAAACAAGTTGGCTTCGATCGCGGCTTTTAATGATGGCTCGGATAAGTCTTGCAAGATTTCGCTCACCTGAAGTTTTCTATCAAGGGGATTTGCCTTAATTTTTTAAAACATGCGTAATAACAGTGGAAGCCGGGCCGCCCATGGCCTGGGTTAGCGCGGTTTTAGCGCCAGGCACCTGATTCGCGCCAGCAGCTCCGCGTAATTGTAAAACCGCTTCAGCAACCTGATAGACTCCGGCTGCAGCAAGCGGGAACCCGCGCGCCTTGTTGCCGCCCAAGGTCAGCAGCGGTAATTTGCCTTTGGGTGACAGGTCATTATCCTGGAGCCAGCGCCAGCCCTCGCCCCGCGCAGCCAAACCGCAGGCTTCAATAGTCAATGTCCCAAAAATTGAATACGCGTCCCAAAGCTCAAACAGGTCAATCACATCCCAATCCAGCCCTGCCTGCGCCAGCGCTTTCTGGACAGAAAGCGTCACTGCGCTGAAAGCCAGCGGATCAGGGCGGTCGTGCAGCGCCAAAGCGTCAATTACAACATTGGAGGCGGCAACACGCACCAAATTCTGAGATTTGGCAAGATCTTCATTGACCAACAAGATTGCAGCGGCGCCGTCCGCGTAAGGCGCAGCGTCAAACAGGTTGAGCGGAAATGTCAGCACAGGCGCCTTGTTATAGACATCCAGGGTGACAGCTTTGCGATACATGGCAATCGGGTTATGGACCGCGTTGGCATGCGCCAGCAACGGCAAGGCTGCAAAGGCCTCCCTGGGCACTTGGCAGGATTCAATATAGCGCGACATCAGCATACCCGCTTGGCCGGCTGGCGTCAGTCCTTCGGTGGCTTCAAAGTCAGAATCCATGCTTTGCGAGACCAACCCTTCAACCTCCAAACCAACCATATCAGTGTATTTTTCAACACCTACCACCAGCGCCGCATTGACATAACCAGATTTGACAGCAAGGTAGCCCATATGGAGCGCGGCAGCACCGGAGGCTTCACCCGCTTCAGCAGTAAATGTTTCAATAGGCCCCAGCCCGGCATTATCTGCGATGAGCGTGCCAAGGTTGGCCTGGCCAGACATGGTTGAAGCCAGGAAATTACCGACATACAGCGCCTGAGGGCGGATGTTGCCGGCATCTTTAATGGCTGCCAACAACGCGCGCGCGGAGAGATTCGCAAGCGATAACTCCCAATGCTCACCTACCGGCGTCATTCCGATTCCCGCGATAGATACTTCACTCATTGAATCCGCCTTATTTCAATGCCAGTAAGTCGCGATAGCGGGCATAAGTGGCATAATCTATCTCCACCCTGCGCGCGATATAATCCGCGGTCGTAAGCGCGAGATTTTGGCGCTCTTCAATAAATTTGGTAACACGCAAATCCAATGCGTCTGAACCTGCACCCGAGCCGTAAGATACCATCAGGATACGGTCACCCGCCTTGGCGACATCTAAAATAGCGGTCAGGCCGATGGGTGAAGCGCCTGCGTAGGTGTTGCCAATAACGGGCGCGAGCAGTCCGGTTTTGATTTGTTCATCCGAAAACCCCAATTCCTTTGCTACCCGGCGCGGAAACTTGGCGTTTGGCTGGTGAAAAACCGCATAAGCATAATCTGAGGCCTTTGTGCCGCTTTCATCCATCATTGTGTGCGCAGCAGTGGTTATGTGTTTGAAATAGGCCGGTTCGCCGGTGAAGCGCTGGCCGTGCTCGGGGTAGCGCTGGTAAGAGCGGCGCCAGAAATCGGGAGTGTCGGTTACAAAGGAATAGGCGGAAATTATTTCTGCGAGCGAACTTTCAGCAGGTCCCAGGACAAAAGCAGCAGCTCCGGCAGCAGCGGTGAATTCCAGCGCATCGCCTGGTTTGCTTTGCGCGGTATCCGCGCCAATGGCAAGCGCGTAATCAGCCATGCCGGAGCCAACCAACCCCATGGCCGCGATCATGGCTTCCGTGCCGGCTTTGCAGGCGAACTCCAGGTCTGCCGCCTGGATATGCGTCGGCGCACCGATGGCTTCTGCTACAACAGTGGATGAGGGTTTGACCGCATAGGGGTGTGATTCAGAACCCACCCAAACCGCGCGGATCATTTCCGGGCGAATACCAGCCCTTGCAAGGGCGTTGCGGGATGCTTCGATGGACATGGTGATGGTGTCTTCATCCAGGCCGGGGACTGATTTCTCCTTGATCGGCAGGCCTTCATCAGACCCGCCCCACATGCGCGCGATCTCGCTCGCTGGCAGGCGGTACTGGGGAATATAAGCGCCGTAGCCAGTTATCCCTACCGGACGGACGGATTTAAGTAATAACGACGATTTTTCTTTTTCAGGTTCAGGGGTCACTTAGCCCTCCAGGATTTCAGAATTTCCACCGCACGGTCAATATGGATATGACCTTCGTTAACCATCTGTTCGGCAATGGGACCAACCAGATCAGGCGGTGCACCTGCAGCTGCAGCCACCTGGCGGGCATGTAAAGCCATGTGGCCGCGCTGGATGCCCTCGGTTGCGAGCGCGCGCAAGGCGCCCAGGTTCTGCGCCAAACCGACTGAAACGATCACCTCAGCCAGCTCACGGGCAGAGGATACGCCCATCAGTTTCAGAGCCGCACCCGCCCCGGGATGGACGCGCGTAGCGCCCCCAATAATACCCACCGCCAGCGGCATTTCCAGTTCTCCGACCAATTCACTGTTCTTGCCTTTTGACCATTTGCTCAGACTGGTGTACTTTCCGGATCGTGCTGCGTAAGCATGCGCGCCGGCTTCCACTGCGCGCCAGTCGTTGCCTGTGGCTAAGACAACTGCATCCACACCGTTCATAATGCCTTTATTATGGGTTGCAGCACGGTAAGGGTCAGCGGACGCGAAAGCCCAGGCTTCGATGACCCGGTCGCGCACCTCCTCACCGGAAAAATCCTTTGTTGCCAGTGCTTCAAACGGTATCGAGCAGGAGGCCTTTGCCAGCCGGCGGTCTGCCAGGTTTGAAAGGATGCGCAGTAAAACACGCCCGCCGCTGATGTGCTCCACCATCGGGCTCAGCCGCTCAAGGGCGGTGTTAATGGCGTTGGCGCCCATCGCGTCGCGTACGTCCATGATCAAGTGAATTACCAGAAAAGACCCGATAGGGGAATCATCAATCAGGCGCACCTGCAGATCGCGCGCGCCGCCGCCCAGTTTTTTCAGCAGGGGGTCGCTAACATCAGCAGCGGCAAGCAGCGATTCTCGTTCCGCCTCCAGCACATTTTTGGCTTCGTTTAGGTCTGCAACATCCAGCACCTGCATCTGGCCGATCATTTCGGGTGCATCGGTGGATGCGGTGAACCCGCCGCCCGCGCGCGCCAGCCTGGCCATAAAAGAAGCCGCGGCCACCACAGATGGTTCTTCGATGACCATTGGCACCCGCACTTCGCGCCCGTTGACCAGAAAGTTCCGGGCAACACCCAGCGGAAGCGCGTAAATGCCGACCACATTCTCGATCATTTGGTCGGCCTGCGTTTCGTTCAGCCCTGACCGCCCGCTGAGTTTTGCCAGATCATCCGCAGACAGGTCGGTTTCCCCGGCAAGCAGTTTCAGGCGCTGGTCAACGCTTAGTTCGTAAAACTTTCCTGTTCTTTTTTTATGGTCCATCGTTGTGTGCGGGTGATAATACGCTTGCACCCCTCCCAAAAACTATCAGAAATTTACAGGCTATAGTGGTCGCCTGATTTGAGCAGCGCTACCTGCGCGGAGGTTTCAGCAGCCACACGCTTTACCCAGGCAGCTGCGTCCTGTTTTATAACATCAAAGGTATCGTAGTGCATTGGCATGACCACGCATGGGTTGAGCAATTTGACCGCGTGCAAGGCGTCATCCGGACCCATCGTGTAATTATCGCCGATTGGCAGCGCGGCAAAATCAAGCCCCTCCTCACCAATCAGGCGCATATCCCCAAACAGGCCGGTGTCGCCCGCGAAATACAGGCGCTTACCGGAATTATCGGTGATCAGGAATCCGCACGGGTTGCCGCCGTAAGACCCATCCGGCATGGATGAGCCGTGCAGGGCATTGGTGAGCTTGACATATCCGAATGGATACTGGTGCCCGCCTCCCAAATGCTGCGCATGGGTTTCAACTCCCTGTCCTTCCAGCCAGCCGCAGATCTCGGCGTTGCTGACCACTGTCGCACCGGTCCGTTTGGCGATTTCCACGGTATCACCGATGTGGTCGCCATGCCCGTGCGTGACCAGGATATAGTTCGCTTCAACTTCATCCGGTTTGACAGGCGAAGCGGGATTTCCTTTTAAAAAGGGATCTATTAAAACTTTGACACCATCAAAATTCAGCAAAAACGCTGCATGCCCAAGGAATTGAATGTCAACCACTGCCTCTCCTTATTTATCCCTAAACCAACCAAGTTAACCCTGTTATTCTAAAGTGTATCGCATGCCAGCGCTTAAAGCCATTAGAGTAAAATAAAAACATACCATACCTTATAAATTATGGAGAAATAATGACTGATCCCCGCATCGATAAACTGGCAGACCTGCTCGTCAATTACAGCGTTGAAGTGCAGCCCAAAGAGCGCGTGCTTATTCAAGGAGAATTCGGCGGTGAGCCGCTGCTGGCGGCGGTTTTCAAAAAATGCCTGCAGGTTGGCGCCTATCCTTTTGTTGTGCCCTACACACACAACTGGCTTGAGACCATCATCCGCTACGCAACGCCTGACCAATATGGTCCGGTCTACGCTCCCTTCCGCCAGATGTTTGAGACCTATGACAAGCGAGTGCGCATTTTAGGCGACTTGAACACCAAGGAATTATCCCAGTTTGACCCGGACAAGGTTGCTGCGTTTCATTCGGTGATGGGAAGAGACTTGCGCATTGTGCTTGACCGCGAGGCCAAAGGTGAAATGAAATGGGTGGTGGGGCTCTTCCCCACCCTCGCGTACGCGCAGGACGCGAACATGACCCTCACTGATTATGAGGATTTTGTCTATAACGCCTGCCTGCCCGACCCGGATGACCCGGTGGGTTACTGGCGCAAGGTTGAAGCCCGCCAGGACAAAGCCATTGCCTGGCTGAAGGGAAAGAAGCAGGTGCATGTTACCGCACCGGGCACTGACCTTACGCTCAGCATTGAAGGGCGCCCGTTCATCAACTGCGCCTGCAAAGTGAATGTGCCGGACGGCGAGGTGTTCACCTCTCCGGTTGAGAACAGCGCCAACGGCTTTGTGCATTTCACGTATCCCACCCTGTATGAAGGTTTTGAAGTGAGCAATGTACGCCTGGAGTTCAAGGACGGCAAGGTGGTGAAGGCCAGCGCGGATAAAAATGAAGATTTCCTGATAAAGAGACTGGATGCTGACCCTGGCGCGCGCTTCCTGGGTGAGTTTGCCATTGGCACCAATGAGCAAATTGACCGCTTCACAGGGGAAATCCTGTTGGACGAGAAGATCGGGGGCAGTTTCCATCTGGCGGTCGGGCATGGTTACCCCGAAGCACTAACCGAAAATGACTCATCCATCCACTGGGATATGATCTGCGACCTGCGCAAGGACGGCGAGATCACAGTGGATGGACAGCTCTTCTATAAAGACGGCAAGTTCGTGGTGGATTTTTAACCTAGAAAGAATTCCATGAAAGTAAAGCTGGCACTCGCGCAGATCAACACCCGGCTCGGCGTGGTTGAGAAGAACCTTGAAACTCACCTGGCACAGATCAAGAAGGCAGGTGAAGCAGGCAGCGACCTGGTCATCTTCCCGGAGCTTTCGCTGACCGGTTATGTGCTGCAGGACCTGGCGTCAACAGTGGCGCGCAAACCATCAGCGGATGACCCGGTCTTTAAAGAATTGCTGTCTGCCAGCAAACAGATCGACATTGTGGCGGGCTTTGTGGAGGAAGATGAACGCAACCGCTTTTATATCTCCAGCGCCTATCTTTCTCTTGGCAAAGTTGTGCATGTGCACCGCAAGGTATATCTGCCCACCTATGGCCTGTTTGACGAAGGGCGTTTCTTTGCCTGGGGCGACTCAACCGCCGCATTTAATACGCGCTTTGGGCGCGCGGGCATCCTGATCTGCGAGGATTTCTGGCATATTTCGCCGCCTTATTTGCTTTGGCTGGACGGGGCCGATCTATTCCTTTTTACTTCCGCCTCACCCGGGCGCGGATTAACCACCGAACCGCAGCTTGCTACGGCTTTCTGGGTGGAAAGCATCAACCGCGCTTATGCGAGCATCTTTACATCCTTTGTGGTGCACTGCAACCGCGTGGGTTATGAGGATGGACTGCACTTTTGGGGCGGTTCCACCGTCTTCAACCCGGACGGCAACCTGGTTGCCAAAGCCCCGCAGGAGAAAGAATCGCTCACCTTCTGTGAAATTGACCTCAACGAACTGCACCGTACCCGCGCGCGCCTGCCCCTGCTGCGCGACGAACGCACCGCGCTGACGCAGCGTGAACTGAACCGTATCCTCAGCCAGGACGGCAGCGCAACCGGAAGATGACGGGAGAAAAAATGGAAAACCTTGAAATTAACACCAGCCTGGCACGCAGTATCCTGACCGGCTTCATCCGCAGCGAGACCCAGCGCGCCGGTTTTAACAAGGTTGTGCTCGGCCTTTCAGGCGGCATTGATTCGGCGCTTTCCTGCTATCTGGCTGCCGAGGCGCTTGGCAGCGAAAATGTGCTGGCCGTTCGCATGCCCTATAAAACCTCCAGCCAGGAATCACTCGACCATGCCCAGCTGGTGATCGACGCCATTGGCGTGCAGTCCCTGACCATACCCATCACCGATATGGCAGACGGCCTGATCAGCCACTGGCCGGATATGTCCAGCCTGCGCAAAGGCAACATTATGGCGCGCTGCCGCATGATCGTGCTTTATGACCAGTCCGTGGTTATCAATGGGCTGGTTGTGGGCACGGGCAATAAGACCGAGATACTGCTGGGCTACACCACCCTGTTCGGCGATTCCGCCTGTGCTTTCAACCCTCTGGGAGACCTTTATAAAACCCAGGTGCGCCAACTCTCGCGCGACATGGGCATTCCGGAAGTGATCATCGGCAAGGCGCCCACCGCTGATTTGTGGTCGGGGCAGACTGACGAAGGCGAGCTGGGCTTTACCTATGCCGAGGTGGATAAGCTGCTGTATCTGCTGGTGGACGAGCGCTTTACCCCGCAGGAGTGCGTAGAAGCCGGATTTGACAAGAAATTTGTGGATACTGTTGTGGCGCGCGTTCGCCGCTTCCATTTCAAACGCGTAATGCCGCCCATCGCCAAGCTCAGCAACCGCACGGTCGGATATGATTTTCTGTACCTGCGCGATTGGGGGACTTAGAATTCTGTGAGAGTGTGATGCCATGGCATTTTCCACTTTCCGAAAAGAGTTATTGGTTTTCATCCTGCTGGCAATCAGTGCCGCCTGCATACCGGGCTTAAGCCTGACGATCGGCGCCACCCAGACACCGCAGGCACCCACAGCAACCATTTGGCTTATGCCGACCAGCACAGCCCTTCCGCCTGACCCATCTCTCCCAACACCTATCCCGCCCACTGCTGATCCCGCTTCGCAGGGGCTTGACCGCGTCAAGATATACCTGGTCGCGATCGGCGATAACGGTGTTTCTGGCAAACTGATTGGCTGCGGCGACAGCCTGGTGCCGGTGGAGGTGCGCATTGAACCCACTCTGGGAGTGCTGCGCGCATCTTTGAATGAGCTCTTTAAACTTAAAGGGCAGCAGTATTACGGCCAATCAGGGCTTTATAACGCGCTTTACCAGTCGGAGCTTTCGATCGCGGATGTGGCAGTGATCGGCAGTGAAGCACGCATTTTTCTGACAGGCAGACTGATGCTTGGGGGCGTTTGCGATAATCCGCGGGTTGAGGAGCAATTAGAAGCTCTCGCGCTGCAGTTCAATACCGTTAACCGGGTCAGCGTTTATATCAACGGTGAACCACTTGCGGATATGCTGGATTTGAAAGGGTGATATTCTTCGATTTTATGATAGAACGATTACTTCTATTCGAGGGTAAAAAAAACGGGCCCTTCAGCCCGTAAAATTTTTAACGCATTCCGTAGCGTTTCAGCGCCGCGTCCAGGATCATATTGACCAGTGAAGCGTGATCGATGCCGTCCGCGCGGGCTTCGATAACCAGGTCCGAGATGACCGGCGCCAGGCCCGGCAGCGGATTGATCTCCAGGATGTACGGTTTCCAATTATGGATAGCATCCAGGCGGAAATCAACACGCGAAACGTCTGTTGCGCCCATCACGCGGAAGACGGCCGCGGCCAGCCAGTTGAGCTCATCCACCAGGTCTTCGTCAATCGGCGCGGGGCAGAGGTAATCCAGCTCTTCAGCCAGTGCCACTTTAAGGCGGTTGCTGTAAACCGCGTCGGTCAACTTGTAGGGCTTCAGGTCCACTTCCATGGGCGGCAGGAAATAAAGCCCTGCCTGCACGCGCGGTGCATCCGGGTTTACGGGCATTCGTCGGGCGACAGGACCGACCAGGTTGCCCACCAGCCCGATGGTCACCTCGCGGCCTTCAATATAATCTTCCACGAGGGCAGGCTGCTTGTATTTGTTGATAATAAAACTGACCTGCTCGCGCAGTTCTTCTTCAGTATTAACCACCGATTTGGCGCTGATGCCCATGCTGGTGCCTTCGCGGCTGGGCTTGACAAACAGCGGGTATTTCAGGTCGTCATTTAAAGCCTCATCCGCGCGGTCAAATTCCTGGAAAGCCGGGGTAGGCAGCTCATGCCACCACAAGATTCGCTTGGTCATGGGCTTGTCCAGCGCCAGCGCCAGGGTGAGCACGCGTGAGCCGGTGTAAGGAATGCGCAGCATTTCCAGCAGCGCCGGAACCTGGGCTTCGCGGGAATCGCCATAATGGCCTTCGCTGAAGTTAAAACAAATATCCGGTTTGTACTTGGTTATCGTGGTCGGGAGAGTGCTGTCGCCTTCCAAAAAAACACACTCATTGCCATCTGCGCGGATGGCTTCCATGATGGCATTGATCGTCTTTTCTGAATCCAGGTCATCCCATTGGTCTTCAGACATGCCCTCGAATTTTGGGGCATTGACTTTGAGGTTGGCTAAAACTGCAACTTTAAATTTTTTCATCTAGTGGTTTCCTATACACTAATTTTAATCTGAAAATAAATTTTCCCAGGCTATCCAGCTGGAATCCAACTCTTTTTTAAGGTCAACATACTGCCTGCCAAGCTCGGAAACAGATTCTGTAGCTTTAAGGGGATTCTCCAGTTTATGACTGACTTCTTTGATCTGGTCCTCAAGCTTGCTGATATGGGCTTCAAGTTCACGCAGCACACGCGGGTTGAGGCGCTTGCTTGGCTCCCATTCTTTTTTCACTTTGCCAGCTTTTTTCTTCGAGTGGATATTTGTTATCCCTCCTGTAAACCTTGAAAGCTGTTCAGCCTTTAATTGGCTGTAATTTCCTCTGTAAGTGGCCAGTGATTTTTCTTCCGGGTGCGCTTCCCAGACCTGGGTTGCGACCGCATCCACCAGGTAGCGGTCGTGCGACACCAGCAGTACAGTGCCGTTAAATTCAACCAGGATGCGCTGCAAAATTTCCTGAGAAGGCAGGTCGAGATGGTTGGTCGGCTCATCCAGCAAGAGAAGGTTTGCGCCCTGGAGCGCCAGGCATGCCAATGCCAGCCGGCCACGTTCGCCGCCGGAAAGGACATTGACTTCTT
>Ga0315287_10003777_pt1 | contig 14660 bp, 15 predicted proteins | sample YL17G11_0_MG_FD_205037 | JGI IMG/M metagenome (GOLD analysis project Ga0315287, IMG submission 205037) | Sediment microbial communities from Yellowstone Lake, YNP, Wyoming, USA - YL17G11_0 | ecosystem: Environmental > Aquatic > Freshwater > Lake > Sediment | place: USA: Wyoming | collected... | reverse complement strand
GCGCCCCGGACCTCCGATGGCGCCCATGGCCAGGGAGCGGATGACCGCCGCCGAGAAGCGCACCGCCGAGAAGCGCACCGCCGCCAAGCGAGGCGCCGCGGCCGGGCGCACCGCAGCTGGGCGCCCCGCAGCGGGGGACACCGCGAGCCGGGGCACCGCAGCCAGCGACACCCACACCGCCGACACCACCGACACGGTCGAGGCGGCCGCCGCGATCATCGAGGTCATCGAGGAGAGCCGGCCCACCGCCGGGGCCCTGGTCCCGGTGGAGCGGCCCGAGGAGCTGGCCGACGACCGCCCCGAGCCCCGCATGTCGGACGTCGACGAGTGGGGCCGCTCCGAGCACATGCGGGGTATCGCCCGCCGCATGTACGACCCGGTGTACCGCAACTGGTTCCGGGCCGACTGGGTCGGCCTCGAGAAGATCCCCACCGACGGTGGCGCCCTGCTCGTCGCCAACCACGCCGGTGCCATCCCGTCCGACGCACCGGTCATCATGCACGGCATCGAGACGGAGCTCGAGCGGCCCGTGTACGGCCTGGCCGACAACTACTTCCGCAAGATGCCGGTGATCGGCACGCTGTGGTCGCGGCTCGGCGGCCTGCCCGCCCACCCCGACAACGCCTACCGGCTGCTGCGCGAGCAGAACCAGCTGGTGCTGGTGTTCCCCGAGGGCTCCAAGGGCCCGGGCAAGCTGTACAGCGAGCGCTACCAGTTGCGGCGGTTCGGCCGGGGCGGGTTCGTGGAGATCGCCATGCGGGCGGGAGTGCCCGTGGTCCCCATCGCCGTCGTCGGCGCCGAGGAGTCGATGCCCACGCTCATGCACATCCCCGGCCTGGCCAAGGCCATCGGCGCCCCCTACGCGCCGATCACGGCCAACATGCTGGCCATGGGCCCGCTCGGCGCCTTCGGCTACTTCCCGGCCAAGTTCAAGCTCCAGGTGCTCGACCCCGTGCACTTCGACGTGCCCCCCGACCAGGAGCGCTACAGCCGGTCGCGGGTCATGGACGAGTCCGAGGCCATCCGCGACCGCATCCAGAGCGCCCTGTACGAGATGCTGCGCAACCGCCGCTCCGTGTGGTTCGGCTGAGGAGTCGCGACGATGGCCACCGACAGCCCCCGCACCGTGAAGAAGGCAGCCGCCCCCCGCAAGCGGCGCAAGCTCGCCAACCAGCCCACCGGCGCCCGCCGGGTGCTGGTCACCGGTCTCGGCACGTTCTGGGGTGGCCTCGTCGCCCAGGCCCTCGAGGCCGACCCCGGCGTCGAGGTGATCGTCGGCCTCGACACCACCGAGCCCACGGTCGAGCTCGAGCGCACCGAGTACGTGCGGGTGGACGCCAACTACTCGATCCTCGCCCGCATCGTGAAGGCCACCCAGGTCGACACGATCGTGCACACCTTCCTGGTGGTCGACCCCACCCAGATGTCCAAGCGGGCCATGCACGAGATCAACGTGATCGGCACGATGAACCTGTTCGCCGCCGCGTCGACACCAGACTCCACCGTGCGCAACGTGCTGGTGAAGTCCTCCACCGCCGTGTACGGCTGCGCCCCCGAGGACCCGGTGTGGTTCACCGAGGACACGCCCCGCAGCCGCGTGGCCCGGCGGCCCATCGAGCGCAGCCTCGAGGCCGTCGGGGGCTACGTGCGCGACTTCGCGGAAGACAACCCCCACGTCAACGTGGCCCTCATGCGCTTCTCCAACGTGATCGGCCCCGACATCGAGACCCCCCTCACGCGGGCCCTGCAGCTGCCGTTGGTCCCGTCGATCCTGGGGTTCGACTCGCGGTTCCAGTTCGTGCACGAGGACGACGTGGTGCGCGCCATGCTCTTCGCGCTGCGCCACGGACTGCCCGGGGTCTACAACGTGGCCGGTGACGGCCTGCTGCCGTGGTCGGAGGTGGCCAAGATCTGCGGCAAGCGCACCATGCCGCTGCCCCCGGTGGGCAACAGCCTCATGTCGGGCCCGCTGCGCCGCCTGGGCATCGACCTGCCCGAGGAGTACATCAGCCTGCTCAAGTACGGGCGGGGCGTCGACAACCGCCGCCTCAAGGACGCCGGGTTCCGCTACGAGTACACCTCCGCCCAGGCGGTAGAGGCCTTCATCGAGGCCACCCGCCTGCGCGACGTGGTCGGCGACCGCCAGTCATACCGCTACGAGCGCGACGTCGAGCAGTTCTTCCGCCACTCCCCCGCAGTGGTGCGCTCGCCGTCATCGCCCGACTGAAACGTCAGGTCGATCGACGGGTCAGGCCCGCTCCTGCACCACCTCGCGGGCGAGGTCGGCCAGGCTCCGGTCGATGCTGTCCCAGGTGTACCGGGCCCTGAACAGATCGGCGGCGTCATCGGCGTACTTCTGGCGCAGCTCCTTGTCGGACAGGAGCCGCAGGCATCCGTCGGCGAAGCTCCGGGCGTCGTCCGCGAAGATGGCGTGGACGCCGTCGACCAGGTCGATCCCCTCGCAGCCCACGGTGGTGGTGACCATCGGGATGTGGTGGGCCATCGCCTCGAGCACCTTCAGCCGGGTGCCGCCGCCCATCCTGATCGGCACGATCGACACGTCGGCACGATCGAGCTCGGGGCGGATGGACTCCACGGGGCCCACCAGCTCGACCCCGGGGACGTCGGCCACCCATTGGACGCGCTCGACCCCGCGACCGACGATGCGCACCACGGCATCGGGCCGGCGTTCGCGTACCAGCGGCAGCACCTCGCGCACGAACCAGTCGACCGCCTCGCCGTTGGGCTCGTAGGCGAGCGCCCCGACGAACAACATGGTGGGGTGGTCACCCGCGAGGTCGCGCCGGTCGGTGCGCACCCCATCCGGCACTTCGGCGCCGTTGGCGATGACCACGGCGTTGTCGCAACCCGAGCGGCCCACGTCGAGCGACGAGCACACCACCACCCGGTCGACCTCGTCGGCGCAGCGGCGCTGCACCTTGTCCCAGCGCTGCTCGTCGACGAGGTCGAACCCGCGCGACAGCAGCCACCGCGTGCCGCCCCTGGCGCGCTCGCCCACGCCCGCCCCCGGCGAGAACCGCAGGGGCGTCCGGCGGCGCAGCCGCATGTACGTGTTCTCCAGGTCCGGGAAGTCGCAGACCGCGGGCACGCCCGGGAACAGGTCGTGGGTGTGGAGCCACGAGTCCACGAATCCGTACCAGACGAGGTCGGGCCGGGGACCCCAGGCCGCCAGCTCCCGGCGGGCCTCGGTCCAGTCGATGGCGATCGGCCGGCGCGGGAGCCCATTGCGTGCCCATTCGGGCAACCACTCGCTGGTGGGGCGGGACCGGACCGCGTCGCACACCACCATCGTGCCCATGTCCTCGATCGGCGACGGCTCCGGGTCGGGGTGGGCAGGCTGGCGCAGCGCGAACAGGTCGAGGGTGCCGGCCTGGGCGAGGCCCCGCATCATGTGGTCGAGGCGCTGGCGGTATCCGTCAACCGCAGGCCATGGGTACATTACGGAGATCGCCAGAACCCTCACGGCGACGACGGTACAGGGAGCCCTCCGGCATGGCGAAAACCCGGTCTACGCACGTCCACCTCGAGCACCACGACCGTGTGGCGGTGGTGACGCTCGACGACCCCGGCCGCCGCAACGCCCTGAGCCTCGGGCTCTCCGCGGAGATCGCCGCCACCATGGCCGCGCTCGAGTCCGACGGCACCACCGCCGCGGTGGTGGTGACCGGAGCCGGCCCCGCGTTCTGCGCCGGGGCCGACCTGAGCCAGCTCGGCGAGTCGCGGGCCGCCGGCCTGCGCACCATCTACGACGGCTTCCTCGCCGTGGCCCGCTCACCGCTGCCCACGGTGGCCGCCGTCAACGGCCCCGCCGTGGGCGCGGGCATGAACCTGGCGCTGGCCTGCGACCTGCGCCTGGCCGGCGACCGGGCCCGCTTCGACTGCCGCTTCCTCGACCTGGGCATCCACCCGGGTGGCGGCCACACGTGGATGCTGCAACGACTCGTGGGCCCCCAGGCCGCCTCTGCCATGGTGGTGTTCGGCCAGGTCCTCGACGCTGCGGCCGCGGCGCGGGTGGGCCTTGTGTGGGAGCAGGTGGCCGATGCCGACCTGCTCCGGCGCGCCATCGAGGTGGCGGCCCGCGCCGCGTCGGCCCCACCCGCGTTGTCGCGGGCGGCCAAGGCCACCCTGCGCGAGGTCGCAGCCCTCGACGACCACGACGAGGCGGTCGAGCACGAACTCACCAAGCAGCTCGCGTCCATGGACCAGCCGGCCTTCGCCGAGCGCCTCGCGGCCCTCCAGCAGCGGATCACCGCGACCGACTGACGGTCACCCCCGGGCCGCCCCCGGGCCGGCTGGAAGCAGTCGGCCCGGAGCCCCGGACCCGTGGACCCCCACCGGACCCGTGGGCGTCAGGCGAACGGGTCGAGCCAGGCCGTGGCCAGGTCGCCGCCGCGCTCGGCCCATTCCTCCGCGGTGATGGCGTAGCGAACGTGGTCCTCCCACACACCGTTGATCTGCAGGTACCGCAGGGCGGTGCCCTCGTCGCGCAGCCCCAGCTTCTCGATCACCCGGCGGCTGGCGGTGTTGCGGGGCACGATGGCGATCTGCACCCGGTGCAGGTGCAGGTCGTCGAAGGCGAAGCGCAGCACCGCCACCACGGCCTCGGGCATGTGGCCGCGGCCGGCCACCGCCTCGTCGATCCAGTAGCCGACGTAGGCGTTCTGGCGGGCGCCGCGATGGATGGTGTTGAGGTTGACCTCCCCGCGGAAGGCCCCGTCGATGAAGATGCCGAAGCCGAAGCCCGTGCCCAGTTGGATCTCCCGCAGCCGCACCGAGCACCGCGACTGGAAGGCCTGCTGGTCCTCCACGGTGTCGGGCTGCCCCGGCCCGGGCCGGGGCTCCCACCGCGTCAGCCAGCCGGCGCAGCGCCGGCGCACCTCGCGCCACTCGGGGAAGTCCTGCACCACCAGCGGCCGCAGCATCACGCGGCGGCCGTACAGGGTCACCGGCTCGGTCGGCGGCGGCGAAGGTGGGGCATTGCGGCGGCGCAGCACGTCAGGCGCTCCCGTCGTGCCCGCCGGCAGCGGCTTCGCCGGCGGCGAGTTGGGAGAGGATCAGGCCGTCGAGGATGTCGGCCTCCGACACCAGGCACTCCTCGAAGCCGAAGAAACGCATGACGGCCACGAGCACACAGCAGCCGCCGACGATCACGTCGGCCCGCTCGCGCTCGAGGCCGGGGTTGTGCACCCTGTCGGCGAGGGCCTCGGTGGCGAGGGTTCGGAACACGTCCTCGGCCGCGGCCTTGGTGAGGCGGAAGTGGTGGATGGCGTCACGGTCGTACTCGCGCAGGCCGATCTCCACTGCGGCCACGTTGGTGATCGTGCCGGCGAGGCCGACGAGGCGGGGGGCGTGGGCCACGATCGGCACGTCGCGCACCACGTCGTCCAGGTGGGCGGTGACCTCGGCGATGCAGTTGGCCAGCTCCTCGGGACGCGGCGGGTCGTGGTGGAGGTGCTTCTCGGTCATCCGCACACAGCCCACCTGGATCGACGCGGAGCCTTCCACCCGGGTGGAGCCCACGGCGAGCTCGGTGGAACCGCCGCCGATGTCGACCACGAGGAACGGCCCGTCGAGGGGGTCGAGGTCCGCGGTGGCGCCGCGGAACGACATGGCCGCCTCCTCTGCGCCGCTCAGCAACTCGGGGCGCACACCGAGGATCTCGGTGGCGGGGCCGAAGAAGTCGTCGCGGTTGGCGGCGTCGCGCGAGGCGGAGGTGGCCGCCATGCGGATGCCGGCCACGTCGTGGCGGTCGATCTCGGCGCGGTACTCCCGCAGCACGGCGAGCGTGCGCTCGATGACGGCCGGGTCGAGCGCCCCCGTGGCGTCCACCCCCTGGCCCAGCCGGGTGATGCGCATGAGCCGCACGGCCTGGGTGTGGCCGTCCGACACGAGCAGGCGCACCGAGTTCGTGCCGCAGTCGATGGCCGCGAACGTGGGCGGGCTCACCTGCCGTCCTCCGGGGCGTCGGCTGCGGGGCTGGCCGGGGCGAGGGCGTCGTCAGCGCGGGCAGCTTCGTCAGCGGGGGCGACGCGTTCGGCCACCCAGCGGCCGACCGGGTCGTCACCACCGGCGAGGTGGTGAGCGTAGTGGGCATGCAGGCACTTCACGCCCCGCCGGGTGCCGCCCACGCCGCCGAAGGGCCTCGGCCCGGTCCAGCCCGCCGGCAACGCAGCATCGCGTTCCGCGGCGTAGCGCCGGTGGCAGGCCTCGAGCCCAGCCGGGTCGACCGCCGCCTCCGAGTCGCGTACACCGCCGGCGGCCTCGAGGGTGCCGATGCGACGGTTGAGGTCGCGGTCGACGAGGTAGTACCGGGTGGGCATGGGCGTGCCGTCGTCGAGCAGGGGCGCGTTGCGGATCACCACCGGGGTGCCGTCCGAGGCGCGGACCACCACCTCGAAGTCAGCCCGCGGCGGTCGGCCGAGCAGGTGGGTGACGGCCTCGCGGTCGGCACGGCTCGCGCCCACCGGCAATCGTCCCGTCGCCTGCACCTGGCCCCGGGCCCGACTCAGCCGCGCCCGCGGCGCCGAAGCACGCGGATGAGCAACAGGATGACGAGCGCGATGACGACCGGCGGCACGACCCGCTTGAGCATCGGCGACCCCGCCGTGCCCAGCAGGTCGACGGGCTCGGGCTCGGGCATGTCGAAGCGCTGGACGGTTGGCCGTTCGGTGACTGCTTCGGGGGCCGCGAGCTCGGTGACCGGTTCGGGGGCCGCGAGCTGGGTGACCGGTTCGGGGGCCGCGAGCTCGGTGACCGGTTCGGGGGCCGCGAGCTCGGCGACTGCGGGCTCGGCGCCCGGCGCGGCCCGGTGCTCACCGGACAGCACGGTGCCCGCGAGGTTGTCGGCGAACTGGCCCATGAGCTTGGCCGACACGTCGGCCATCACCCCGCGGCCGAACTGGGCGACCTTGCCGGTGACGGTGAGGTCGGTGGTCACGACCACCTCGGTGGACCCGCCCTTCGGCTCCATCTGGGCGGTGATCAGCGCACTGGCGTTGCCCTGGCCCCGGGTGTCGCGGCCCTCGGCCTTGAGCACCACCCGGTGGGCGGCCTCGTCGCGCTCCACGAAGGTGGCCTTGCCCTTGTACTGGGCGGTGATGGGCCCCACCTTCACCTTGACGATGCCCCGGTACTCCTCGCCCTCCACCTCCTGCAGCTGGGCGCCGGGCAGACAGGGCGCGATGGTCGGCACGTCGTTGAGGATCTCCCACGCCTTGTCGACGGGCACATCCACCGTGAACGAGTTGCTCAGCTCCACTTGCGGCCACCTCCATGTGCTGCCTGACGGCACACGGTAGCCATTCCCCGGCTCCTTCGGCGACGGCGGGCCGGGCTCGTGCCGGGACCGGGCCGTGCCCGTGCCGTGCCCGGACGCGCTGTCACCCGCGCGCCGGCGACCTCACCCGGCGTTCGGCGGCGGTATCCCGGGCTCGGCGGGGCCCGCGGCCGTGGGGCCCGGGCCGGCGGCGTCATGGAGGTCGCCGAGGGTGTCGATGTCGCGGTCGTCGCCGTCGACCGCGACGTCGCGCACCAGGTCGGGACGCAGCCGCATCAGGGCACGGGCCCCCTCGTCGCCGACCGAGGGCAGGTCGGCCCACACCGAGCGCCCGAGCTTCACGGGGGGCCGCCGCCGGCCCCCGTAGCTGGCCACCACGATCTCGCCCGGCGTGCCGGCCACCGCCCGCCAGGCCTCGGGCGTCACGAACGGCATGTCGGCCAGGCCCACCACCATCGCGGTCGCGTGGGAGGCGGCCACGGCGGCCACCGCCGCGCCGAGCGAGTGCGACTGCCCCGCCGACCAGTCGGCCGCACGCAGCTCGGTGACCCCGAGGGGCAACAGGTCGGCCAGCTCCACCGCCCCGGTCACCACCAGCACCGGGCCGATGCCGGCGGCCACGGCCGACTCCACGCTGCGGCGGACCACCGACACACCTCGCAGCTCGGCGCGCAGCTTGTGGGCCCCGCCCTCGAACCGACTGCCGGCCCCGGCGGCCAGCACCACGGCGGTGATCCCGGTGGGCACGTCAGCGGTGCTCCCCCACGTGGCCCACCACGTGGCCCACCACGGGCGCCGACTGCAGCCCGGCGATGATGCCCGAGGGACTGCGGCGCGCCTCGCCGGCGGGTTGCAGCGTGGCGAACCGGCGTGCCAGCGCACCGAAGGCGAGCCGCCCCTCGAGGCGGGCGAGTGCGGCGCCCACGCAGAAGTGGGGGCCGATGCCGAACGCGAGGTGGTGGTTGGGATGGCGGTCGAGGTGAAGCTCGGCGGCATCGGGGCCGAACTCGGCATCGTCGCGGTTGGCCGAGGCCCACAGCATGAGCACCGGGTCGCCGGCGCGCACGTGTTCACCGCCGACGACGGTGTCGCAGGTGGCGGTGCGCATGAACGCCACCACCGGCGTGGTCCACCGCAGGAGCTCCTCCACTGCGGGGTCGAGCACCTCCGGCTGCGAGCGCAGCCGCTCCCACTCGCCGGGGCGCTCGGCCAGGGCCACGATGCCCCCCGAGATCAGGTTGCGGGTGGTCTCGTTGCCGGCAACGAGGAGCTGGTTCAACAGGATGTACACGTCGTCGTCGTCGAGGGGCCGTACGCCGGTGCCAGCCCCGGCGTCCGGGCCGGCTCCGGCGCTGGCGGCACCCACCAGGTCGGCGACGATGTCGTCGCCACCGTGGCGCCGCCGGTCAGCGATGTGGCGGCGCAACAGGGCGTCGAGCTCGGCGTTGAGCTCGGCCCGGCGCTCGTCGCTCAGGGTGGCGGCACCGGGGATCACCGCGTCCGACCACTCCCAGAACAGCGGCCAGTCGCTGCTGGGCAGCCCGAGCAGGTCGCAGATGACCATCAGCGGCAGTGGGGCGGCGAGGGCCTTGACCGCGTCGAAGGGCTCGTCGGCCGGCAGCGCCGACACCAGCTTGTCGACATGGGCGGCCACCTGGCCCTCGAGGGCCCGGATGCGCGAGGGGCGGAAACCCTGGGCCACCGCGCGGCGCAGGCGGGTGTGCTCCGGCGGGTCGGTGTGCATCATGGTGGGCGGCGTGGGGTACTCGATCCCGATCTCCAGGGCCAGGATCCCCTTGGCCGAACTGAACGTGGTGGTGTCCTTGTTGACTGCGGCCACCTCGGCGTAGCGGCTCAGCAGCCAGATGCCCGGGTCGTCGTGCCACACCACCGGGGCCTCGGCTCGCAGCCGGGCGTAGGTGGGGTGCGGGTCGGTGAGGGGGAAGTCGTCGGCGAACAGCCGGGACGTGAGCTCAACTGCAGTGGGCCGCTCGGTCATGGCCGCAGCGTAGTGACCCGCCGGTCAGCGCCGCGGCAGCGGGCGATCAGGCCGGGCGCTCGAGGAGCTGCACCTCGACGGTGTCGTGGTAGGTCCACTGCCGGCCCACCTCCACGAAGCCGATGGCGGCGTGGAACGCCAGGGACCCCGGGTTGGGCGGCTGGAGGTTGACCTCGCAGCACACCACCGGCGAGCCGACGGCACGGGCCCGGCCCACCACCAGGTCGTAGAGGCGCCGGCCCAGTCCGCTGCCGTGGCGGGCGGGGTCGACGGCGATGCGGTCGACGTAGGCGAACCGCTCGTGGCGGGCCGAGAACCATTGGTAGTTGGGCGAGGCGTAGTCGGCCCCGGGGCCGAGGGCGATCACGAACCCGGCCACCGACCCGTCATCGTGGGGTGACCACACGGCGCACTCGGCCTGGCCGACCAGGTGGGCCAGGCCCTCGCGGTCGAGCGAGCCCACATGGGGGACCCATTGCTGGTTGAGCGCGAGCACGGCGTCGAGGTCGGCGGGGGTGATCGGCTGCATGTCCATGGTTTCGGCGCCCACAACTCGAGGGGTGGGCGGTCAGCCCTTGAACTGGTCGCGCAGCACGTGCTTGAGCACCTTGCCCGACGGGTTGCGGGGGATCACGTCGACGACCTCGAGTTGCTCGGGCAGCTTCTGGGTCATCAGGCCTCCGGCCCGCAGGTGGGCGACCATCTCGTCGAACGTGATGGGCTCGGCCCCCTCGGCCGGCTGCACGACGGCGCACACCCGCTCACCCGAGTCGGGATCGGGCAGGCCGACCACAGCCACGTCGGCGATGGCCGGGTGCGTGTGGAGCAGGTCCTCCACCTCCTTGGCCGACACGTTCTCGCCCTTGCGAATGATGATGTCCTTCACACGGCCGGTCACGATCAGGTTGCCGCGCTCGTCGAGGCGGCCGAGGTCGCCGGTGCGGAAGAAGCCGTCCTCGTCGAAGGCGTCGGCATCGAGGCTCGCGTCGAGGTAGCCCCGCATGACCTGCGGCGCCCGGGCCCGGATCTCGCCCTCCTCGCCCATGGCGGCGACCTCGCCGTCGAGGGTCACGAGGCGGAGCTCCACGCCGGGCATGGGCTTGCCCTCGCTCACCGCCAGCTCGGCGTCGGCGTCGGACAGGTCGGCCATGGTGAGGATCGGGGCCTCGGTGAGGCCGTAGCCCGACAGCACCGGGGCGTCGAAGGCCGCCCGCATCTCGGCCACCAGTGACGGCGGCTTGGGCGCGCCACCGCCGGGGAAGGCGCGCACGTGGGGGAAGGCCGGCGTCGGCTGCCGTCGCTGGTAGGCGAGGTAGGCCTGGTGGAACACGGTGCCCGCTCCGGCGAGCGTCACGCCCTCGCGGGCCAGCACCTCGGGGGTCTGCTCGGGGTGGAACCCCTCCATCAGGATGTTCGAGCAGCCCGTCAGCAGGCTCGTGAACAGCCAGGTGATACCCCCGATGTGGGTGAAGGGGAACACCAGGGCGTTGCGGTCGGCCGCGATCACACCCATGCGCACGCCCATGCCCCCGGCCACCGCGGCGATCGAGGCGTCGGTGTGCCGGGCCCCCTTTGGGTCCGCGGTGGTGCCCGAGGTGTACAAGAGCCACCGCACCGGCGGCTCGGCGGCATCGAGCGCATCGGGCAGGGGCGGGAGCGTGACGGGATCGCCCTGGGGCAGCGCCCGGTCGGCCACGAGCACCCGCATGCTGCCGTTGGCCGCGGCGATGCCCGTGGCCATGGCCTCGTGGTCGAATCCCCGCCAGGTGGACGGCACGATCAGCAGCTCGGCGCCGGCCTGGTTGGTGATGAAGCCCACCTCGCGGTCGCGGTAGACGGGCAGCAGCGGGCACTGCACCACCCCGATGCGGCTGAGGGCGCCCACCAGCACCAGTGATTCGATCCACGTGGGCAGCTGCCAGCCGACCACGTCACCCGTGCCGATCCCGAGGGCGAGGAATCCGGCGGCGGCCCGTTCGGCCTCGGCCCAGTACTCGGCGAAGGTGATGGTGCGCATGTCCTCGTCGACGGCCATGAGCGCGTCGGGGGTCTCGTCGACCCGGCTCTCGAGCAACTCCCACAGCGTGTGGCCCTGCAGCATCCCTGACCCCCGTGCACCGACCCCGACGGCGGGACGGCGTGTGAACTCCGAGGCGTCAGCCTAGAGGGGCGCCGGGGCGTTCAGCCGCCAATGGGCGGCCCGGAGCGACGCCCCCGGCTGATGTGTCGCCGGAGCCGTCCCGCGGCGCGGCGCCGGGGCCGGGGCACCTCGGGCAGGTCAGGCTCCGGGCAGCTTGACCGCGGCGCCCGACGGGGTGACCACGAGGCGCCGGGTGCCCTGCGGCTGCTCGAGGGGGATCGTGATCCTCTCGATCGTCTGCCCGGACGGGCACGGCGACCCCAGCGCGTGGCCGATGGCGACGGGGACGACCCGGACCTCCATCGGGTCCTCGAGGACGATGACCTCCGCCGGCACGGAGCCGTCGGACACGGCGCAGGCCATGGCGATGCTGACCGCCTTGCCCCCGTCGGCCGACTCGACGATGGCCGGCGCCACCATCGACTTGGTCGGCTGGTCCATGAACCCGGCGGGCAGTCGGTAGGTGTAGATGATCTGCCCGGGCGAGGCGGTGACCTTCTCGATCCTCTCGGGCGGCGGGGTGCCATCGGGGAAGGTCATGGGCGTGGTGGACGACGTGGTGGTGCTCGAGGTCGTCGTCGACGTCGACGGGTCGTCGGCCAGGCGCTGGGTGGGCGACCTCTCGTTGCTGCCACTGGTGATGATGATCGCCAACCCCAGGCCGGCGAGCAGCAGGAACACGGCCAGGATCCCCCAGATGGAGTAGCTCTTCTCCGCGTCGTCGCTCACAGGCCCACCGATTTCGTGCGCACGGCCCGAGGCCGGCAGGCCGCAGGTCGGCCGTGCGGCCGACTCCCTAGAGTACGGCGACCGGCGCCACAGGGGTAGACGCGGCGCCCTTCAGGGGCTCGGGGGCGGCCAGCAGGAGGAAGGCGCCACTCCCCCGTTCGGCGCACGCCACCGACAGGTCCTCGAGGTCCCAGTTCTGGCCCTGCAGCAGGCCCATGTCGCGCACCTGGATCATGTGCACGGCCAGGCAGTCCTTCCAGTCGGGCATCGACGGGGGGAAGACCTCGTAGGCGTAGGTGTCGTTCATGCACCCGGCCACGTCGTGGTCACGGAGCCATTCGATGCTGTGGATCGACATTCCCGGCAGCTTCGCCTCCCCGGTGCCGACGGCGTAGCGCCAGCGCGACGTGTTCTGGACCGGCTCCATCGGGGTGCGGGGATCCGCACGGTAGTGGCGCATCTCGCCGGTCCGCACGAGCACGACATCGCCAGGCTGGACGTCGACCTTCGCCAGCTCGGCGGCAGCGTCGAGGTCGTCGCCGGTGATGGCGTAGCCCTGGTCGACGAGGTCGAGGCCGTCGACGCTCTTGGCCCGAGCCACGTCGAGCAGCACGCCGCGGGTGACGATCGGGGGCAGCTTCTCCGCTCCCAGCTTCTTCGCCCCCTCCGAGGGGGTGACCTCGGTGCTGGCGAACCCGTTGTAGAGCAGGCCGTCGTAGGAGATGTGGCTGAGGGCGTCGAGGTGGGTGCCGGCGCAGGTGCTCATCACCACGAGGTCGTCGGTGCCCTCCCACATGCCGGGGGCGTACTTGTCGCGCTCGTTGACCGACGTGTGGGTGAGGATCGGGTTGTAGCGGCGGGCGGGCTGGCCCACCTGCACGCCGTCCGCGCGCAGCTCGACGGCCAGCGACAGCCGCCGACCGGACTGCACCGACTCGGTGCCCCGGCGGGCCGCGGCGTCGTCGAGCAGGTTGCCGCAGCCGAGCTCGTCGTCGTCGCCCCAGCGTCCCCAGTTGCTCACCTTGGCGGCGAGCCCGGCCAGTTCTCCGGGAAGTGGCATCAGTCGAGCACCAGTACGCCTCGGGCCAGTTTGCCCTCGTGCAGCTCGTGCAGCGCGGAGTCGAAGCCCTCGATGGGATAGGTGGCGCTCACCAGCTCGTCGAGCTTGAGGCGGCCGGCCTTGTAGAGGTCGACCATGAGGGGGATGTCGTAGGCGGGGCGGGCCGAGCCGTAGCGGCAGCCCATGAGCGACTTGTCGTTGTACATGGTGTTGACCACGAAGCTGGCCTCGGTGCCCATCTTGGGCACGCCCACCATCACCACGGATCCGCCGAAGTCGAGCATCTCGGTGCCGGCCTTGATGAGGGCGGTGGAGCCGACGCACTCGAACACGTAGTCGACGCCGTTGGGGCTGATCTCCTTGACCGCCTCGACGAGGTCGGTGTCGGGGCCGGGGCAGATGAAGTGGGTGGCGCCGAACTGCTTGGCCAGCGCTTCCTTGCCGGGGTTGGTGTCGACGGCGATGATCGGCAGCGCGTCGCTGAGGGCGAGGCCCTGGATCACGTTGAGGCCGATGCCACCCACGCCGATCACCACGGCCGACTCGCCGTGGGTGACCTTGGCCCGGTTGAACACGGCACCCACGCCGGTGAGCACGCCGCAGCCGATGAGGCAGGCTGAGGTGAGGGGCACGTCGTCGGGGATCTTCACCGCCGAGGTGGCCTTGACCACGGTGGACTCCACGAACACCGACGTGTTGGCGAACTGGAAGGCCTTCTCGCCGCCCACCGTGAAAGTACGGCTGAGCTTGCCGAGCGATTGGCGACAGAACGTGGGCTTGCCCTTGGCGCACGCGCCGCACAGGCCGCAGTTGCCGAGCGTGGTGAGCACCACGTGGTCGCCCACCGCGACGGTGGTGACGTCGCCGGCCACGGCCTCGACCACGCCCGCGCCCTCGTGGCCCAGCACGGCCGGCGTGGGGAACATGATGGTGCCGTCGAGCACCGACACGTCGGAGTGGCACAGGCCCGCGGCGTGCAGCTTCACCCGCACTTCGCCGGCGCGCAGGTCGCGCACCTCCACGTCGTCACGCAGCGTCGCGGCCTTGCCGTCCCACACGATTCCCTTCACGGCATCCGCCCCTTCGTCGTCGATCTCGTCCGTGCGACCCCCCTTCAGGGGACCCCGCGAGCGTAGCCCCACCGGTAGAACAGGTTTCAGTTGGGCGGTTGGGGCTCGGCCCGCCCAATCACCCGCCCCTGGTCACCGGGAACCACTCGTCCCGGCCGCCCGCCCGGTCGCCGGGTCGCCGGGGCCCGGCCGGTGGTCACCGCCGTGCTGGGCCACTCAAGCGCCATTCTTGAGTGACACCGCGTCAATCTGACGCGACACGACTCAACTCTCCGGCTTGACTGGCCCAGCACACCGCGTCGCGGCCGTAGCCGCGCGCCCGCTCGCCGGGGGCCTGGGAGTGTGCGGTCGACGCGAGGCCGGAG
>Ga0315287_10003776_pt1 | contig 14661 bp, 15 predicted proteins | sample YL17G11_0_MG_FD_205037 | JGI IMG/M metagenome (GOLD analysis project Ga0315287, IMG submission 205037) | Sediment microbial communities from Yellowstone Lake, YNP, Wyoming, USA - YL17G11_0 | ecosystem: Environmental > Aquatic > Freshwater > Lake > Sediment | place: USA: Wyoming | collected... | reverse complement strand
TATTACCAACAACTGCGAGTCAACAAAGACACACGTGATTATACCTCAGGTGACTCCATGTGACAAGAATCCGAGATCGCAAACAATAGCAAATCGCAATCCGCCGCCGGCCGACTCAAAATGAGAAATCCCCAAGCAGCTTTTTGAAAAGTGAATATCGAACCGCACCCGAAGGCAGCAACCCCGTTTTGACATTTGCCCCACGGGAATTGAGTATAAAGGGCAAAGGTCAATTCGGCCCGTTAGAGCTTCCAAAACGAACCGATGGAAGCGACTTAAAGGCGCTCTGCGATCCAATCCCGCTCATTTGCGGAAACCCTAAACAAGACTCTAACGGGCTGAAAGTCACTTGGTCCGTTAGAGGCTTTGCCTCTAATCGGACAGGACAACACGAAAGCCGACATAGTAGCGGCGAATGAAAGGCGCGCTGTGGTAGCGGCCCGCTACGCGGCAGTCCTGGGCAAAGGGACCCCAACCGCCCCCGCGCAGAACACGATACGTGCCGCTGGTTGGTCCTGTCGGATTAATCGTCGGACTCGAACTGTAATACGAACTAGAATCCCAGTCGTTGCACCACTCATAGACGTTGCCCGCGATATCGTAGAGACCATAGCTGTTGGTTGCAAAACTCCCGCCAGGAGAAGTATAGGGAAATACTCCGTCATTCCATGTTGGATGATGCCCCCTTGTCGGACTTACATCGAATGCATAACTACTGCTGCTGTAATAGTTTGCCTGGGTGTGGGAAATGGTATCGCCCCAGGGAAACCGCCTGCCGGAAAGCCCGCCTCTCGCCGCGTATTCCCATTCAGCCTCGGTAGGAAGTCGATAGCCGTGTTTGTTGAAATCACACGGCCAATTTGGGTCAGAGGTGTTGTAGCACTGTTCTTTGCCTTCCTGCTGACTGCGCCAGTTACAGTATGCCACCGCACCGTACCAGCTCACTTCGACCATCGGGTCGTTTGACATATCTCGCCCGGATTTCGTCCTCACGCTGAAGACACCCGCCCAGTACGAAATCTGGCTCTCGGAACTGCTTATCGAAGGATCGCAGTAAGGATAATTGGTTCCGGATCCGGCCTTATAAACCACACCGCTCCTAACCGTTATGAAACCCTGGGACAAGACAGAGTTGAGGTAGTCGCAATACTCCCGATTGGTTATCTCGTATTTGCCCATATAGAACGAATCGAGTTTTACTGTATGGATGGGCAGTTCATCGCTCGCGCCTTCTGCGAACGAATCCCCCATCTCAAACGTCCCGCCCGGTATGTATGTCATATCGTCCGGAATACAGGGGTCGGTGGTGAGCCAGTGAGCTGCCATTAGTGCAATGTCGTTAAAGTCGGTCGTTGGCCACTGAGCAGCCAGTACGGCGAAGTCATCAAAATCGACAAAGCAGTCGCCGGTAAGGTCAGCCGACGGACAAGCAGCAAGGGCGGGCTGGGCGAGATAAAGACAGCACAGAACCGCCAATGCAAGTCTTGAGGTCCTCCCCCACATTCTCCTGCCAGCCAACCTGCCCATTCCTATATCCTCCAGGCACCAATATCATACATAGGCCGCTCATTCTCGCTACGGACGAGCCGCCCTAAGACAAATCAGCAGATGTGTTACCGCGACGGTCGCTAAAACAATAGTCTATCATATTTGGCGGACCTTGTCCAGAGGTTCTCTCACAAAAGAGGTGTGAATCTGCGTTAATCCCTTTGGGACCGTGGGTCCGTGTCTGAAAGGGCAAGCCGGGTGGTCTCTGTGGGTCCGACCCTACCGAGGCGCCGCCATGGCGGTTTCCCGGTAGGCAGCGATGATCAGCAGGAATATCCCGACGGCCAGACAGATTGCTTCCGGCCTGGATAGCCTGATGTCGCGGAGGTTCATCACTTTCTGCGGCTTCCACGGTCCGCTCCACCGCCACCAACTGCGGTAATGGTAAACGCCCAACGGCACCGTGGCGGCGACGATGAGGATTAATCCCAGGGTCTCCAACCCGCCGATGGTCTGCCCCAGGGCCATCGCTTCCCGTACGGAGCTGTATCGGTCGAGGTCGTCGCAGAGAAAGGAATTCGTCCCCACGACCAGGCCCCCTGTGATCGCAAGAGACACCGGAACCAGATAACCCACGGGGACGCCCTTGACCCGATTGAAGTTGCATAAGACGATGATAAGGGTCACAACACCCATGTTGAAGAACAGAATCATGGCGAACTGGGACCAGAAGGCTGACTGCCTGCCCACCGCTTCGGCGGACGCCATCTGCGGGCTGCTCCGCATGAAACCGTCGGGCAGAGCATAGTACGCGAACACAAAGAAGACGTTGAAAAGAATGGCGTGCAAGCCATACAACAAAAGGGCGCGCTTGAGCACATGATCTTGCGTGAGGCCTATCTTGGGGATATCTATCATCTTCGTCTTCCGTGATACACAACACCGAATGTCGGTGCGGTTGCGGCCCAGCTATTCGGTCAAGGATTTCGCCGAGAAGCGTCCTCGGCACTGCCACTTCGCGGCCTTCACAATGCCGTCTGGTCTCAACATAGACACCCCGCTCTACCACAAATCAGCAGAGGTGTTGCCACGACGTTCGCTAATAGCGATAGGTTACCATATTTGGCGGGCCTTGTCCAGAGGCAGAAATCGCGGAGATTTTGGTTTGAGGGCGGGGCGGGTTCTGGTAGAATTGCGAGGCGTTGAGCATTGACGATTGGCGATTGATGATTGGCGATTGACGATTTTGGAGGATAGCAAGGATGCTGCGAATAGGCATAGCGGGTTTCGGGTTTATGGGGCGGACGCACTATCAGTGCTGGAGCAAGCTCAAAGCCGCCAAAGTAGTCGCAATCTGCGACACAAATCCCAACATCGTCGAGGACACCAAGAAGGCCGTCGGCAATATCGGCGACGCACAATCAAACATTGATTTCGGCAAGCTGAAACTCTACGCCGACTACGGCAAGATGCTTGCCGAGGCTAAGCTCGATGCGGTCTCTATCACGCTGCCGACGTGCCTGCACCCCGAATTCTCGATAAAGGCGCTGTCGGCGGGCGTGAACGTGATGTGCGAAAAGCCGATGGCGCTGACGGTGAGGGAGTGCGACAAAATGATAGCGGCGGCCAAGAGCAGCGGCAGGCGTTTGCAGATCGGCCATTGCGTGCGGTTCTGGCCCGAATACGCAAAGACAAAGCAGATTGTCGATAGCGGCAAGTACGGCAAAGTCATCGCCGCTTCGTTTAGACGGCTCGGCTCGGTGCCGACCTGGAGCATAGACGATTGGTTCCTCGATGAGCAGCGGTCCGGCGGGATGGCGCTTGATTTGCATATTCACGACAGCGATTACGTGCAGTACCTATTCGGAATGCCAAAGGCCGTCGCGAGCTTCGGGGCAAAGGCCCCGGGCGGCGGACTTGTCCATATTGTCACGCAGTACATTTACGACGACGCGAGGGCGATAACCGCCGAGGGCGGCTGGGCGATGATGCCCCCGTTCGGGTTCGAGATGAGCTTCAACATAATGTTAGAGAAGGCGACGATTCTCTACGACCTGACTCGCAAGCCGATGTTCAGGGTCTGCCCCGCGAAAGGCGAGGCCTTTACGCCGGAGGTCGAAAAAGGCGACGGCTGGTTCCTGCAGATTGCGCACTTCGCAAAGCTTATTGCGGGCAGGAAGCTCAAACCCGTCACCACCCTCGAGCAGTCGCGCGATTCGGTCAGGATCGTCGCGGCGGAGAAGGAATCGGTCAGAAAAGGAAAAAGGATTGCAATCGATTAGGAGAGTTGAAAAATGAAGTGCAGGAATTGGCCAGTAGGAGTGTGCTCGTGGTCGCTGCAGACCGATATTGCGGGTGTGGCCGATGCGATGAAGAAGCTCGGCCTTGAGCACGTGCACCTCGGCGTGCGGGCCGCGGTGGAAAACCCGGACGTGCTCGCCGCCATCCGCAAACAGAGCTGGACGATAACGGCGACGATGATAGACTTTCCGCAGGAAGACTATTCGAGCCTCGATGCGATAAAGGTAACGGGCGGGATCGTGCCGGACGACTGCTGGGACCGCAACCGCAAGCTCTTTCTCGGCGCAGCGGAAGTGACGGCCAAACTTGGCGTCAAGTACATCTCCACGCACGCCGGCTTCATCGATGAATCCGACCCGGCCTACGCCAGGAAGGTGCACGACCGAATCAAGACCCTGGCCGATGCGGCGGCGAAGAAGAACCTGACGTTGCTGCTCGAGACGGGCCAGGAGACCGCGGAGGAGCTGCGGGCGTTCCTCGAAGAGCTCGACCACCCGGCGATAGCGGTGAATTTCGACCCGGCCAATATGATACTCTACGACAAGGGCGACCCCATCGAGGCCCTGCATACGCTCGGCCCCTGGATAAGGCACCTGCACGTCAAGGACGCCGCGCGGACAAAACAGCCCGGAACGTGGGGCGCCGAGGTCCCGTGGGGCAGGGGCGAGGTCGGGGCCGGGGCGTTTATCAACGGCCTGAAGGAAATAGGGTTCAAGGGCGCTATGGCGATTGAACGTGAGGCTGGCAATGACCGCCCCGGCGACATCAAGCTCGCCGTCGAAAAGCTAAAAACTCTTTGCGCATAGACCCGCCGAACAGAAACCATCTGAGTTAAGGAGAACGAAATGGACGCCAAACTGTTATTTGCCCTGAGCTTTGCGATGTTTATGGAATTTGCGGTGTGGGCGGCGTGGATGCCGGTGCTGGCCGCACGACTGCTCGGACCTCTGAAAATGACGGGCAAGCAGACCGGCTGGATCTACGCCACGCTGCCGCTGGCCTGCATCGTCTCGCCGCTGATTGCAGGGGTGCTGGCCGACAAGTATTTCGACACTAAGCACATACTCGGCGTAGCGCATTTGGTCGGCGCCGTACTGCTCTTTTGGGTGGCCAACAAGACGAGCTTCAAGAGCATCTTCGGAATTATGCTGCTGTACTGCCTGTGCTACGCAGGGACGCTGCCATTAGTCAACGCGATACTGTTTGCAAATGCCTCCGATGTCGCCGACCAGGGCAAGGTATTCATCTGGGCGCCGATTGCCTGGGCGCTTATCGGGTGGTTCCTCACCGGCTGGCGATGGATATTCAAGACCGGAGAGCAGGGGAAGGACTGCCTGTACCTCGCGGCCATACTCTCTCTGGTTATGGGGGTCGGCTGCCTGATGCTGCTGCCTGCGGACGCCCCGGCAAGCGCCGCCGATGCAGCGGGCGCCACAGCGGGAGAAATGCCGATCGTTGAGACCTTCAAGATGCTCAAAGACGGCAACTTCCTGCTCTTTTTTGTGGTCTCGATGATTTTCTTCGGCCTGATGCAGTTCTACTTCCTCGGCACCGCACAGTTTATGCAGGATATGGGAATCCCCAACAAAAACGTCCCGGCATCAATGGGCATCGCACAAGCCGTACAGGCCATCGCGACTTTTTTCCTAATGGCTCTGTTCATGGACAAGCTCGGATACAAATGGACCCTGATCGTCGGATCGACGTTCTGGTTCCTGCTTTACGTTGTCTATATAGTCGAGAAACCGCCGTGGCTCATCGTCATCTGCCAGTCGTTCCACGGGATGGCGTACGTGCTGTTTGTCATCGTCGGGCAGATATTCGCCAACAGCCAGGCCTCCGACAAGATACGAAACTCTATGCAGGCCCTGCTCTTCGCCGCGACGACCGGCGTGGGCCTGTTCCTCGGCACGCAGTTCGCAGGCTTCATAATGGACAAATTCAGGCAGGAAGGCAGATTCCAGTGGCGGTCAATATTCTTCGTCCCCTGCGCGATTGCGATTGTGTCCATCGTCGTATTTATGATCTTTTTCAAAGTGCCGACGCCATAGCGCCTAAATAGGAGCCTATCGCTTCTGCGTTTTGCGCTTTGCAGGCTTCCAGCAGGAAGGCCCAAGCGGCCTATCAGGGTTAATAGGCGTCATTGCGAGCCGACCGAAGGGAGGCGTGGCAATCTCCGGCATTCGCGTGGCTGTGAGATTGCCGCAGTCGTCCCCTGGGGACTCCTTCGCAATGACTATGGGGGCTTTGCCTGGTGCAGTCACGTAGGGTGGGCTTTAGCCCGCTTGGTCCCTATTCTGACTTCTCCTCGAAGCGGCTCAACCACTGGCTGGAAGGAATAAGGATGGCGATCTGTCTGAACAGATTCCTCGACTTCGGCCCAGGGGCCTCCGTTCGGAATGACAGTGTCGCCCACGGGGTTTTGCGGGGGTCGCAGCTCAAGAGGGATAGTCAAGCTGAGGACTTACATCTGGAAGTAGCTGGATTCCGGCCTCTTTAGCCACTGGGCGAGGGTCTGAGCTTTTCTATCCTTCTCAGAGAGGATTGGGTCTTTTACGGGCCAGTCGATACCGATTTGGGGGTCGTTCCAGAGTATGCCGGATTCACCTTTGGGGCCGTAAATGCCGGTGCAGAGGTATTGAATTTCGGCGTAATCCGACAGCACGGCAAAGCCCCTGGCGAAGCACGCCGGCGCCCAAAGCTGAATCTTATTCTTCGCGGAAGCCTCGATGCCGAACCACTCGCCCAAGGTCGGCGAATTCTTTCTGATATCGACCGCCACGAGGAACGCCGCCCCCGCAGTCACCCTCATCAGCTTGCCCATCGGCGGCTCCCACTGGAAGTGCAGCCCGCGCACGACGTTCCTGACCGAGGCCGAGTGATTCAACTGAACAAAGTTCCCGGGCAGGCCAAGCTCCACGAACTGGTCTTTGCGAAAGACCTCCATAAAAAAGCCGCGTTCATCCTCGAACACGTCCGGCTTGACCACGATCACGCCCTCTATCGGCGTCTTCTCAACCTTAACCTGCATACTCAGTCCCCGTATTTTGCTTCAATACCGCTCAAACTCAACGAGCGCACCGGATAATCTCACTTATCCGGCGGTGTATCTTCGTCCGATGAGCCTTTTTTTCGTTCTCGGTCGCGGCCCTGGCCCGCCTCCTTCAGACTGCGGGCAATGTCTTCAAGCTGCCTGTTCATCCGGTCGGTTTGGCCTATGAGCTTTTCAAGCTGCGAATGCGTCGTCTTTGAGCCGAAGATGCTCTGGGCGAAGATGAGCAGGAACATCACCGCCACCGCCCCGCCGACCGCCAAAAAGCTCGTCGAGCGAGAAATCTTCTCTAACAGCTCAATCATCCCCTGTTCCATTGCGACACCGTCCTTAAAGAAGCAAATTCAGACATCCGCCCACCTAACAACGGCTTGCCATACGATAACAGGCACGCCCCCGCACGTCAAACTCAAAATATCTCTCCGCCGCCTGCGCTGCCTGACTTATGAGGCCTACATCATTCCAAGCCGGGTTGTGCGCACGAACCCATTGCGGTTTATACCGGAGCAAACGTGCCTTTTACCGGGGGGAAGCTTTCCGCAACACGAAAGGAGACTTCCTCCCCTCCATCCGTGCATCACAATAACGTGGACAGTTTAGCACATTGTCGGGGAGATTGTCGAGGAAAACACGTCCTATAATGTGTCAAAACCGGCGATTCGCTTCTTTTTCCTTGACATTTCCTGCGTAATTTGGTATAAATTTAATAGATAGATGTTGGCTGCGCTCACGGAGGGGCTTGAGAAAGCCCGGTTTGATACTCAGGAAATTCGCCCGGCACGGCAGAGCCAATGTCCGCACGAACTGTTTGGTGCTTGCAGAAACCGAATGCGAACGATAGCAATGATAAATCAAAAAGGCGGGTGCGGCAAGACGACGACGGCCATAAACACCGCAGCGGCCTTCGCCGCCCTCGGCCATCGCGTGCTGCTGCTGGACCTCGACCCGCAGGGGCACGCCAGTATGGGTCTGGGCATTGATCCGGAGAGCCTCAGCAGGACCGTTTATGACGCCATGATCAACGCGCAATTTCCGCTTTCAAGCGTCATACTCAAGACAAAGATTGAGTGGCTCGACCTGGCCCCGTGCAACGTCTTGCTGGCCGGCGCCGAGATCGAGCTGGCCGGCTCGCTTGGAAAAGAGCTCATCCTCGCCACGAAACTGCGGGCGCTCGGCGAGAGGTACGCCGTCTGCATTATCGACTCTCCACCGTCGCTGGGCATCCTGACGCTGAACGCGCTTGTGGCCAGCAGAGACGTTGTCGTGCCCGTCCAGGTCCATTATTTTGCCCTTGAAGGACTAAAGCGGCTGCTCGAGACCGTTCGCATTATCAGAGAGCGATTCTATCCGTGTTCGTGCGAGATACTCGGCCTGCTGCTGACCTTTGTAGAAGACGGGACGCACTTTAGCAGGCAGATCCAGCAGAAGATGAGAGAATTCTTCGGTGAGTTGGTCTTTGACACGGTCATCCACAAGACAATAAGACTGGCCGAGGCCCCGAGCGCCGGCGAATCGATCCTCACATACGCCCCCGAAAGCAGAGGGGCCGCGGACTACGAGTCGCTCGTCCGGGAGATACTGGGCGATCCGGTCTGGGCCGAGGAGGTGGGATATGTCAAAAAATAAGCAGAGGTCGGGACTGCAAAAGGATTTCGCAGGGATATTCGAGGGAGTGTGGGTCCCCAAAAAGGCCCGCGCAGCGCGCCAGGCTCCGAAGCCAAATCCACAGGAGCAAGAGCAGCAAGCAGGGCAGGCAGGCTGGACAAACCCGGCGGAGCACGTAGAGCAGATAGAGAAGATAATCGCCTCAATGACTTGCTCGAAGGGCTTTGAGTGCTTCAAATCGGGATTTGAGAATCTCTGCAGGGCAAATATTGTCGGCAACAGCCAGATAATCGAGTGCGCGCCGGAAAACAGGCAATCGTGCGAGTACCGATTCGGCTTTATGGACAAGAGCTTCTGCAAGTGCCGCCTTCGATACTACATCGCCAGGAACCTCAACAAGTAGCGAACCGGCCCAAAAATCCGCGAACTGAAGCCAAGTCGCAGACCCCTATCCGGGAATCCCGCCTCCAAACGAATGGGCTTCTCAATGCTCAGGCCGGATGCTTCACGGAGCCTGCCCTGAGCGAAGTCGAACGGGTTCAGCACGGCAATCTGAATCGACCGGTTTGAGAAAGGAAACTATAGGAAGCGGTCTTGCCGAAGATCCCCTCCGCCAACGCGACATGCAGATTTTTTCACCCCACCCGACTACTCAACCACCCTGGGAACCGACCTCGGAATCAGCTTTATGCACGATTTGCTCGATACAAGACGATGCATTTCCATCTTGCTCGCCCAGTTGTGGCAGTCAATTTGAGCCGCCACCTTGTGGTTGAACTTAATTACCCGCCTTTTCTTGAACGGACCAAACATTCTCGTTCCACCCCACAACCTCAATCGTTTGCGTTTTTTCGGCCCGAGCGTCTAAGACCAATCTTCCCCATTACTTATACGTCCTAAGAGCCAGCCAAGTTCTAAGCCGTCAACGTCCCGGGCACAACTTCCGGGCCTTCCTTCACCCTGCAATTGCAGCACCATCCGTAGCCCTTAATAACTATCGGTCTTTCAAACATATCGCTTTAATAACACTCTCAGGCAATATCCGAGCACATACGCACCGCGAGAAAAGCCATAAGAGGCAGCCTCTTTTGGGACGTTCCATAGCCAATGTTGTCCCGCCCGCCTGCAGATATGAGCTGCTGATCAGTCCTGTGCTTGTGATGTATTGCGAACCTCATCGAAAAATGGGGTTTTTCTCTGCTCGACGCAGGCCGCGGCGTACAAGTACATCGCCGCCGACCAGCTCTGCCAGTCCTCGCCGTGCGGCGTCCCATCCTGCGCCCTGCACCACTCATTGAACCCGAACTCGACGTCGGCCAGTCGCGCCGGACGAACAAGATGCGTAAGGGCAATCAGCTTTTTTTCGGCCAGCCGATACCTCCCCGCCGCCACCAGCGCCGCAATGTAAAATCCGCTGATAAAAGGCCAGACTCCCCCGTTGTGGTATTCGCCGGGCTGGTTATACCGCCTGTATCGCGGCATCCAGTCGGGGTCGTCCGACCGAACATAAGGGAAGAAATTCGGCGGCAAATCAACCACCAAATCACCATTTCTCCGCAATTCCCTGCATTCCGCTTCTATCCAGCTTACAAGCTCTTTGGCCCTGGTCCGGGTCGCAATCCCGCTGAGAATCGCCAGGCTGTTGCCCAAGAGGTCAAAGCGCTCGCTCCCATAGACTTTGTACGACCACGCCGCAAAATAGGGCTTGTACCGCAGCACGAGGCCTTCGTGCACGTGCCGGTGCTGCCTTTCGCCCTTCACCGTGAAATGCCCCATCATCTCACGAAGCACGGACGCGCGCTCGTGCTGCCCGAAGAGCCGCAGATAGGTATATACCACCGTATTTACGTACAATGCGTAACCCAGCACCCACTGTTCATCGCGCCAATCGCTCGTCGGCAACTGCGCCACAAGAACACGGTCCGAAGGGCTCTGATATTTCATCCATCTCATTGCCTTGCGCACGGGCTGCTCGAGAAAATCGCTTTCGCCGGTCACTTTGCGAAAAATGCCAACCGCCATCAGGAACAACGGCGTGCAATCACTTGCTCCCCGGTCCTCCGGGTCGTGAACGAGTGACGGAATATGCCCGTGCCGGCTCTGGTTCCGCCCTACGGTCTCAAGCACCCTTCGCAGACACTTAATCAGCTTATTGTTGCCCGAGACCAGTACGCCGAGCGAACAGATCATCAAATCGCGCGTATAAGGTTCCGGGTATCCCCAGCCGGCCGTCCTCGGCAGCCGGCGGAATGGGCCGTGAGCGTTATGCAGCAGGACTTTCAGCGCAACATCCCTTGCGCGCTCGATCAACCGCCAGTCGCGCTTTTCCATCTTAGGATATCCCCAGCCGCTTAGAGATAATTTCGACAAACCTTTTGGCTACGACACGATAGTCGAATTTCTCCACAGCGCGTTTTCTGCCGGCCTGGCCCATCTTCTTTCGCAGCTTGGCGTCCTGCATCAGCTCCATAAGATAGTTCGCAATATCGTGCACACTGGCCCGGTAATCAACCGTTCGTGGCTTGTCGAAGACCACTCGCTGTCTATCCTGGTATCCGGACTCGCCCCCAACCGTCGCCTCCTTCAGCCTGATTTCCTGGGCCACGCCCGCCAACAGTGCGGTTTGCCGGTGGACCATCGTATCGAGCATTCCCATCGCCTTGATGCCTATGACCGGCTTGGCGCAGGCATTCGCCTCGACCTGAATCATCCCGAATCCCTCAAGGCGCGACGGCGCGGCGTATATATCGCAAGCAGCCAGGAGGTACGGCATAAAGTTTCGAGACATGACACCTGTTGTGTAAACGACGTTTTTCTCTATGCCCAACTGCGTCGCAAGCTGCAGGTCAATAAGGTTCTGCTGCTCGGTGCGCGGCTGAGGCCAGACCTTGCACACGTATTTCCAGTCGGGCGCCTTGGTATCGTTGATTGCGAGGGCCTGCATAACCTCCTGAGCGCCTTTGGACGTTGCATCTCCTCCCACGGTAAGAACCATAATCTGGTCCGGGGCCACTCCCAGCGCCTCCCTGACCGCAACCACCTTCGGGTCGTTTTTATCGCGCGGAATAAAAGAGTCGGTATCACATCCCACCGGCAGAACCTCGATGTTTTCGCCGCTCAGCCCGTCTCTCACATACACCTTCTTGACCCACCTGGAAGTGACGAGAATTAACGGCAGAGCATTAAGAATCTCGTGATAATTCGCCATATAGCCGTCGGCAACCAGCCAGGGGACAGGCTGAACACCGTACCGCTGAGGATGGAGCACCAGGTGCGGGGTATGACCCCAGTAACCAACTCCAATTACAACATCCGGCTCAAACCAGCGATAATACCACTCTTTCTCCTGTCCCGATTCGAAGTGCACCGAGTGGACCTCAATACCCAGCTCCTGCAGGCCCCTGTGGAGCAGGTTACCCTGCGTGGCCAGTCCAGCCGGCGAGGGCGGATAATCGTACATTGCAAGCACCTTCATTGTCCTAAGCTCCTGTCACTCAAGATATATGTGAACCTACTACTTCTTTGTCCCCAGCCGCCAAAAGGCCTCCTGCTTAGGAGTCGTTTGCGCCTCAAAACTCTCAGGGCCAAAACCATAGATTCTTCTTATGATGTCATACTTGGCCTGCCAGATTTCTTCGGGAAGGTTAACTATTATATCTGCATTCCGATTTGGGCGAGGCAGATGCTTTCCGCCGCCGTCTTCGTATGCAAACATTCGCAATTCTTTGGCGGACAGCCGCCCGCCTTCGCGCAAGGCCATAACCGCCTTGGCCGCATCTTCGTGCCTCAAATGGCGCGTATATTCGCCCCAAAGCCCGTGAGTGATAACCAGGTCGAACCTGTCCGAGGGCAGTAGTGACATTATGGTACTCTGCACATCACGCGCAGGCAGAGGCAATTGCTCGGGACCATCGTCGAGGTCGCCCATTCGTCCGGCCGCGTTCAACCGCTCTAGGGCTTTGGAGAATTTGGGGGCGCGGTCCGGGTCGCTTGCCCGACAGAGCGTAACGATAGTCCATTTACTCTCCGGGTGCATCAGTATCGTGCCGCCGGCCCACAGAGTCTCGTCGTCCGGATGAGCTACAATTACAGCACAATTATGAAAGTCAAAGACCTGATGATGCGCTTTTGGTTCAACCATATCCTCAAATCTCAAAGACGAATCTTCAATCACTCAGAGTATTAAACCTGCTCGCACACGCCTCCACAACCGGTGCGTAAAGCCGCTCCAATCCGCGGAAGCTGCGAGACTCTTCTACTCATTACGCGGGCCGGGACACTTGAGCACAAACTCAATTAGCTCATCCACGTTCGCTGTAGCAAGGGCTATGCAGGAGTCCGCGGCGCCGTAATACATAAAGATCTTTTTGCCTTTAGTCGTCCAGCCACACGGGAAGACAACATTATCCACGTCGCCTTCGCGCTCATAACGGGCTTTGGGGCCAAAAACCCACTCCTCCGACCGGCGAATCACAACCGTTGGCTGCTCAAGGTCAAGCAGGGCAAGTCCCAGCCGATAAATGGAGCCTGAAGCCGTCGTCCGCACACCGTGGTACAGAATGAGCCATCCTTCCGGCGTTTCGAGAGGAGGGGCTGAAAGCCCTATCTTATTGGCATCCCACCACCCGCCCGAGCGGGCCCGAATCACTTCCTGGTGGTCGCCCCAGTGCTTCAAGTCCGGAGAGAAAGAAATCCAGATGTCCGCCGACTTGGCTGCAGGCCGATGGAACATCGCCCAGCGGCCATTGAACCTGACGGGGAAAAGTGCGGCGTCCTTATCTTCGGGCGGCATAACAGGACCGAGACGCGTGAACTGGCGGAAGTCCTTAGTCGTGGCCAACGACACAAGCGGCCCACCGTGAGAAAAGGCCGTGTACGTAGCCGCCCACGTCTCCAGCTCCGCCAGCCAGGTCAATCTCGGGTCCTCAATGCCCCAAATCTCTTCAGGATGGTGTTCCGGGTCAGGCTTCAAGGTTGGAGCGGGGTCGATAACCCATCCAGCCACGCCGTCGTCGCTGCGAGCCACCGTCAGATGAGAGAATCCTCTGAAATCCTCTACCCGAACCAGCAGCACGGTCTTATCACCGACAATGGCCGCCGCTGCATTAAAGACCGAATTCGCCGGATAGGGCCAGTCTTTAACCGAGAGAATCGGATTGTCGGGGTGCCTGGAGAACAGATCGTGGGGAACCCTGTTATTCGCACTAGTTTTCATAATTGCACGTTATCTCAAGAAACCTTAAGACGGCCCAAGTATCTGGGTCAGTCCTTTCCTTATCAGCATTGTGGCGATAGCCGCTAACAGAAGGCTCATCACTTTGGAGAGCGCCTTTGAGCCGGCATCACCAAGCACCTTTATCAGAACCGAGGATGCGCTGAATATTATACCAGCCAACAGGACATTTACCACCACCGATACAAGGGTGGCGACCAGTCCGTACTGCGATATTATGACCATTGAGGTTGTCAAGACCGCGGGGCCGACAATCAGCGGCGTGCCGAGAGGAACGGCGCCGAGCTGCTGACCCGGCATTCGCTGCTTCTTAACCGGGTTGATAATGTCCGTTATGGCCAGGCAGAAGAGTATCGCGCCCCCGGCGATCATGAAGTCGCCTATGGTAATACCGAGCACTTTGAACACGGCCTTGCCCAGGAACACAAATCCGACCGCCAGAAGCAGCGCAGTCAGCACCGACTGAGTGATGGTTTTTGTCTTTTCGTCTCGCCTCATCCCCTCTGTCAGGGAGACAAAGATGGGCAGCACGCCCACGGCGTCAACCGCCACAAATATCGGGATGAAAGCTAACAGAATATTTTTGGCCATGCAACGAATCCTGCAAAATAGAATCAATATAGTTCGTTTGTCCGTCTATTTACCTTCTTGACTATTTCCATAGCCCACAGTGGAAACGAAGAAATGGCAACCACCAAGACCCAGTCAAATATGCCCAGCGGCCTGGTCTTGAATATGTTTTGCAGAAATGGGATATAAACGACCGACATTTGCAGACAGAATGAGCCGGCCGTTGCAAGAATCAACTTTTTATTTGTAAGCACCCCTATCTTGAATAACGATGCGGTCATACTGCGGCAATTAAAGGCGTGAAACAACTGGCTGCAGGACAGGACGATGAATGCGGCGGTCCTGGCCCTTTCAACGTCCCTCTTTTCGACAAATAGAACGAAGCTAAAAGCCAAGAGGCTGCAGAAAGCAA
>Ga0315287_10003773_pt1 | contig 14663 bp, 10 predicted proteins | sample YL17G11_0_MG_FD_205037 | JGI IMG/M metagenome (GOLD analysis project Ga0315287, IMG submission 205037) | Sediment microbial communities from Yellowstone Lake, YNP, Wyoming, USA - YL17G11_0 | ecosystem: Environmental > Aquatic > Freshwater > Lake > Sediment | place: USA: Wyoming | collected... | reverse complement strand
TTCTACCGGTACGCCCAGGCGACGCTCGACCGCAGCTACGTGCCCATCGCAGTCAAAGACCTTGTCCGCGACTATTTCAGCGCCCTCGATCCCACCGGCCAGGAGACGAAGTGACGGACCAGTCCCCCACCCTTCCCGCCTCGATTGTCGAAGCCGACTCCGCCCCGATGGACGCCGACCAGTTCGTGGAGCGTGCCCGCGGGATCGAGGCGGAGGTCGGCCGCGTCATCGTCGGCCAGGCGGACCTGGTCCGCCAGACGCTCACCTGCCTCCTCGCCGGCGGCCACGCCCTTCTCGAGGGCGTCCCCGGCCTGGGCAAGACCCTGCTCGTCCGCACGATCGCCGACGTCGTCGCCTGCTCGTTCAATCGCATCCAGTTCACGCCCGACCTGATGCCCGCCGATATCACCGGGACGAACATCCTGGTCGAGGAAGCCGGCAGCCGGGTCTTCCGTTTCCAGCAGGGACCGATCTTCGCCAACCTCGTCCTCGCCGACGAGATCAACCGGGCGACGCCGAAGACGCAGTCGGCGCTCCTCGAGGCGATGCAGGAGCACCAGGTGACCGTGGCCCGGACGCGCCATCGCCTCGACGAGCCGTTCTTCGTGCTCGCGACGCAGAACCCGCTGGAGATGGAGGGAACCTATCCCCTTCCCGAGGCCCAGCTCGACCGGTTCATGTTCAAGGTCCACGTGCCGTTTCCGACCGAGGACGACCTGGCCCTGATCCTGGAGCGGACGACCGGGTCCGATCGACCGGCCGGGTCGGTGGCCGCGGGCGTCGAGGACGTGCTGGCCATGCAGCTGCTGGCGCGCGCCGTGCCGATCGCGCCGTACGTGACGGCGTACGCCGTCGCCCTTCTCGCCGCGACGCATCCCGACCAGCCGCGGGCCCCCCAGCTCGTCCGCGAGTACGTTCGCTACGGCGGCTCGCCGCGCGGCGCCCAGGCACTCGTCGCAGGGTCGAAGGTGCGGGCGCTGCTCGACGGTCGCTACAACGTCTCGGTAGAGGACCTCCGCGCCGTCGCCCTGCCCGCCCTCCGCCACCGGGTCATCCTGAACTTCGAGGGCGAGGCGGAGGGCGTCACCGCCGACGCAATCATCCGCACGATCCTCGACGCCGTCGCCCCGCCGGCCGTCGAGTAGGCCGGTCGGCCGACCCCGCGACATGGAGCGCCCCACCCCGGAGGCCGGCAACGCTGCCCGGACGGCCCGCCCGAGCGGCGGCCGTCCCGCCTTCCTGCCGTCCGCGGTCGACCCGACCGTCTTCGACGAGGACTTCCTGCGCCGCCTCCAACGCCTCGCCGTCCTCGTCAAGCTTCCGGTCCGGGGCGGGCTGAAGGGCGGTCGGCGCAGCGTCAAGCGGGGCCAGTCCGTGGAGTTCGCCGACTACCGCGACTACACCCTCGGCGACGACCTCCGGCAGCTGGACTGGAACGTCTACGCGCGCCTCGAGAAGCTCCTCGTCAAGCTCTTCATCGAGGAGGAGGACCTCACGGTCACCCTCCTCGTGGACGGCTCGGCGTCGATGGCCCACGGGTCGCCGGACAAGCTCGTCTTCGCCAAGCGCGCGGCGGCGGCCCTGGGGTACATCGCGCTCGCGGCCGAGGATCGAGTCGTCCTGGCCTCGTTGGGCGGGCGGGCGGCGCGACGGCGGGCCGCGCTGCGTGGCTCCGGGCGGGCCTTCCGCCTCCTCGCCGACCTGTCTGCCATCCAACCCGCGGCCGGGGTCACCGACCTCGTGGCCGCCTGCCGGCATGCGCTGGCCCAGGTGACCGGGCGCGGCGTGATCGTCCTCATCTCCGACCTCCTGGACCCGGGCGCCGAGCGCGCCCTCCGCGACCTCGCAGGGACCGGCTCGGAGGTCATCGTCCTCCATGTCCTCGCCCCGGACGAGCTGAATCCGACCCTCGACGGCGACCTCCGGCTCGTCGACGCGGAGACCGGGTCCACGGTCGACGTCACGCTCGACCTGGCCGCCCGGGACCGCTACACGGAACGCGTCGGAGCGTGGCAGGTCGAGCTCGCGGCGCTGGCCGCGAAGCGCCGGATCGCCTACGTGCCGCTGGCCTCCGACGTGCCCCTGGCCGACCTCGTCTTCGCCGAGCTCCGGCGACGCCGGGTCGTGGGATAGGAGGGCCGAGCCGTGCCGTTCGCCGCGCCGCTCGCCCTCCTCGGCCTCGCCTTCCTGCCGCTCGTCGTGGCCTTCTGGATGCTCAAGCTCCGACGGACGGAGCGAACCGTGAGCTCCACCCTGCTGTGGCAACGCTTCGGCGAGGACCTCCAGGCGAACGCGCCATGGCAGCGCCTGCGTCGCTCGTTCCTCCTGCTCCTCCAGTTGCTCCTCGTGATCCTGCTGGCGTTCCTCGCGGCGCAGCCCTTCGTGGAGCGACCTGCGACGCTCGCCCGCGATCTCGTGGTCGTCGTCGACGCGTCCGCCAGCATGGCGGCGACGGACGTGGCCCCGTCGCGCCTGGAGGCGGCCAAGGCTCTCGCCCTCGACGCGTTGCGCGACCTGCCGGCCGGCGGACGGGTGAGCGTCGTGGCCGCCGGGGCGACGCCCCGGGTCGTCGCCAACGCGACGGCCGACATGGGCCGGGTCCGGGTCGCGCTCGCCGGCATCACGGCGACGCCCGCCAGCGCCGACATGGGCGAGGCGCTGGCGCTCGCCTCGGCCCTCGCCGCGCGCGCCGGCGACGCCCAGGTCCTGGTGGCCACGGACGCCGCGTTCAGCCCGCCGAAGGGCCTCGAGGTGGCGGCGCCCGTCACCGTCCTCCAGGTGGGCCGTGAGCGCAAGAACCAGGCGATCGTCGCCTTCGCCGTGCGGAGCGCCCCGACCGCGGTCACCCGCTCCGTCTTCATCTCCGTCGCCAACCTCGACCTCGAGCCGGCCGACGAGCGGGTGGAGCTGTGGGGCGACGGACGGCTCCTGGAGGCCCGCGACCTCTTCCTCGACCCGGTCAGCCGGGCCGACATCGGGATCGACGACGTGCCCCTCGACGTGCGCGTCCTGGAGGCCCGTCTCGCAGGGGACGACCAGCTGGCCCTCGACGATCGGGCCTGGGCGGTCGTTCCGCCCGACCGGCTCCTCCGGATCCTCCTCGTCAGCGAGGGTGACCCATACCTCGAGACCGCGCTCAGCTTCCTGCCCAACGCCGAGCTCTACGGCGTCACGCCGGCCGACTACGGCACGGGCACCAAGCCCGAGCTGTTCGACCTGGTCATCTTCGACGCCGCCCTCCCGGCCACGCTCCCGCGGGTCCCCACGCTGGCGATCGCCCCGCCGCGGAGCGGCCCGCTCGGGACTGTCACCGGGACGCTCGAGGACCCGGCCCTCGGCCGGCCCACACCCGACGAGCCCCTCCTTCGCTACGTCGACCTGACGACCCTCCACGTCGCCCAGGCGGCCCGGCTCTCGCTGCCCGCCTGGGCGCGGACCGTGGTCCCCACGGCAGCCGGCGATCCACTGCTCTACACGGGCTCGCGGGACGGCGTCGCCACCGGCGTCCTGGCCTTCGAGCCGCGCCGCTCCGACCTGCCGCTCCAGGTGGCGTTCCCGATCCTGGTGAGCAACCTGGTCGGCGAGCTGGTGGGCGCCTCGCGCGCCCCAACGGCGGCCGTGGCGCCGGGCAGCCTGGTGAGCCTCCCCATCCCGTCGGGGGCCACCGGCCTGCGCGTCACGCGGCCCGACGCGACGACGCTCGACCTCGCCCCGGCCGTGACCGGCGGCGCGACGGCCACCTTCGCGGCGACCGAGCAGCTCGGTATCTACACGGTGACGCCCCTCGGGCTCGGGGGCGCCGGCCGGGCGCCGTCGGGATCCCCGGGCGGCTCGCCGGCCGCGAGCCCCACGGCGGCGCCGGCCTCCTCCGCCCCGCCGTCGCCGCTGGTGGTCGACCCGTCGGCGCCGGTCCAGTTCGCGGTCGACCTGTTCGACGTGGGCGAGTCGACGATCGCGCCCGGGTCCGCGGCGGCCGTCGAGCGGTTGGGATCCGCGGTGACGGGCAACGGAGCCGGCGGTGCCGGGAACGACCGGCCCCCGGCCCGTGACGACCTCTGGATCCCCCTCGCGGCGATCGCCCTTGCGTTCCTCGTGCTCGAGGCGATCATCGTCCAGCGCGACGCGCTCGTGCGGATGCGGCGCTGGCTGGCCGGCCGGCTGGGGCGCGGAGGGGCACCGGCCCCGCCGGCCGGCTCGACCCTCCCCCGGCCCGGGAGGCCCGCCTGATGGGCGTCACGGCGACCGCTCCGATCCTGCTCGTCCTCATCCCGCTCGTCGTCGGGCTGATCGTCGGGCTCCAGCTCATCGGGAAGCGCGGCCTGGGCGACGCGCGCGCCCGGCTGGCACTCGTGGTCCGGGCCGTGCTGGTCTCCGCCCTGGTGATGGCCCTGGCCGGCGTGGCCGTCATCCTGCCCGCCGACCGGCTCTCCACGGTCTTCGTCATCGATCTCTCCGACTCCGTGGGCAACGGGGGGCGGGCCGAAGCGCTGGCGTTCGTCCGCGACGCGCTCGAGAAGCGGCCCGACGGGGACGTCGCCGGCGTCGTCGCGTTCGGGAAGGACGCCCTGGTCGAGCGCCTGCCCGCCGAGCTGACGGACCTCGACCGGATCGCCTCGACGCCGGCCCGGGGCGCCACCGACGTCGGGGCCGCGCTGCGCCTGGCGGCCGCCCTCTTCCCCGACGCCGCCCAGCAGCGGATCGTCCTGCTCTCCGACGGCAACGACACGACCGGGGCCGGCCAGGTCGAGGCTGCGCGTGCCGGAGCCCGCGGGATCCAGGTGACGACGCGCACGATCGGCCTGGGCGCCGCGGACGAAGTCCTCGTCGACCGGATCAGCGTCCCCACGACCTCACGGCTCGGCGAGGAGCTGGAGGTGGCGGTCGACGTCCGCTCGACGGTCCCCCAGCCGGCCGCGATCCGGCTCTACGCCGACGGCGCCCTGGTGGCCACCGAGCGGCCTGCCCTGGACGCCGGCGTCACCCGGGTCGTCTTCCGGGTGAGGCCGAAGGAGGCCGGCTTCCACGTCTTCCGGGCCGTCGTCGAGGCGGCGAGGGACACCTTCCCGCAGAACGACCGGGCCGACGCCTCGACCCTGGTCTCCGGGCCGCCGCGCGTCCTCGTGGTCCCCGGCGACGAGGCCGTCGCGGCGGACCTGGTCGCGGCCCTGCGGACCCGCGAGGGGGACGTCGTGACCATGCTCCCCGAGGCCGTCCCCGACGACCCCGCCACCCTGTCCGGCTTCGACAGCATCGTTCTCGTCGACGTGCCCCGGATCCGCTTCACGACCAAACAGCTCGAGGCGCTCCGCTCGGCGACGAGGGATTTCGGGAAGGGTCTCGTGATGATCGGCGGATCCCGGAGCTACGGCGCGGGCGGCTACCGCGACACGCCGCTCGAGGCCGCGCTCCCCGTGGAGATGCGGGTCCGGGACCGCGAGAAGCAGCCCGACGTCGCCCTCGTCGTGGTGATCGACGAGTCGGGCTCGATGGCGGCCTGCCACTGCAACACCTTCGACCGGAACCAGGCCGTCCAGCTCTCCGGGGTGCGCAAGGTCGACATCGGCAAGGAGGCGATCCTTCGCGCGGCGGCAGCCCTCCAGGCCACCGACGAGCTTGGGGTGGTCGCCTTCAACGAGCGGGCCAACTGGGTCGTCAAGCGGACGCCGCTCCGCTCGATCACCGACCTCCAGGGCAGCCTCGGGGCCATCGACGCCGACGGCCAGACCAACATCTACGCGGGGCTCGAGGAGGGCGTCAAGGCGCTCGAGGGCGCCACGGCGACCCGTCGCCACCTCATCCTCCTGACCGACGGCTGGTCCAGCTCCGGCCAGTACGACGCGATCCTGGCCCGCATGAAGGCAGCGGGCATCACCCTCTCGACGGTGGGCGCCGGCGGCGGCGCCAACCCCTTCCTCGAGCAGCTCGCCGTGAAGGGCGGCGGGCGCTTCTATCCGGCCGTCAACCCGGCCTCGATCCCCGACATCTTCCTCAAGGAGACCCAGCAGGTCTCCGGCCAGCAGATCGTCGAGGAGCGCTTCTTCCCGGCGATCAGCGCATCGTCGCCGATCATCCGCGGCCTCGACGCCGGATTCCCCTCGCTCCTCGGCTACAACGGCACGACGGTCAAGGCGGCGGCCACGACGGTGCTCGTCTCCGGCCGCTCCGACCCCGTGCTGGCCCAGTGGCAGTACGGGCTGGGACGGTCGGTGGCGTGGACGTCCGACGCGACCGGGCGCTGGGCGAAGAGCTGGGTCGGCTGGAACGGCTTCACCCGCTTCTTCGGGCAGCTGGTCGCCTGGACGTTCCCCGGCGAGGAGTCCGGCGGCATCGAGGCCCGCTTCGTGCCGGGGCCCGGCGGGACCACCCTGCGGGTCGAGAGCGCGGGCCCCGACGGCTCGCCGCGCGACTTCTACGCCACCAGCGTGGTGATGGTGGACCCCGAGCTGGAGCAGCGCCGGCTCGACCTGGCGCAGGTCGCCCCGGGCGTCTACGAGGCTCCCATCGGCGACCTGACGTCGGGCGCGTATGCGCTGCGCGTCACCCAGACCCTGGCCGGCGCGGCTGCCGTGGGCCGGACGCTTGGCCTCGTCGCGCCGGCCCCGGCGGAGTACCGCCTCCCCGGGACGAACGAGCCGCTGCTGGCCGCCGTCCGCGACGCGACGGGCGGGCGCCCCGTCACGGCCGCGGAGGACGTCTGGCTGCACGACCTCGGCACGACCGCCGGGGAGACGCCGCTCTGGCCGTGGCTCCTGGTCCTCGCGCTCCTCCTGTGGCCGCTGGACGTCTTCCTGCGACGCGTCCAGGTGACCCGACGCGACCTCGCATCGGCCGGCGCCTGGGTCCGGGGCATCCCGACCCGGCGCGGTCGGGTGGCCGCCCGGCCGGCCCCGGTGGCGGGAATGCTGGCGGCGCGCGACCGGGCCGGCGGAGAGACCACGCGGGCGGCGATCCGTCGCGAGGGGGCGGCCGTCCCCGCGACGGGCCGGGCGGCCGGCGGGGAGCACCGGGAGGAGGTCCCGCCGGCCGCACCCGCGGCCGCCCCGGCGCCGGCCTCCGCGTCCGCACCCTCGGAAGCGACGGCCAACGAGCCGGCCGACACGCTGGCGCGGCTCAGGGACGCCAAGCGCAGGGCCCGGCGCTAGATCCGTGGAGCGCGACCCCCACGCGCCCATACAATTGCCCTGGCGGAATGGGTGTCCTGCCTTCCGCGACGGGCCCACGGGATCGGAGGTAGGCGAATGCCAGGCGAGTTCACCGGGCGCATCCTGCACGTCAACCTCGCCACGGGCGGGCTGGAGGTCGAGCACCCGCCCGAGTCCTTCTACCGGAAGTACCTCGGCGGCTCCGCGATGGGGCTCCACTACATCCTCCAGGGGACGAAGCCCGGCACGGACGGCCTGGACCCGGACAACGTCCTGACGGTCATGGACAGCCTCCTGACCGGGGCCCCGATCGCGGGCCAGAGCCGGGTCACCGTCAACGCCCGCTCGCCGCTGACCGACGGCATCGGCGACAGCCAGGCGGGCGGCTTCTTCCCCGCCGAGCTGCGCTTCGCCGGCTTCACCGGGATCGTCATCCGGGGACGGTCGCCGGAGCCCGTCTACCTCTGGATCCACGACGGCGAGGCCGAGCTGCGACCGGCCGGTCACCTGTGGGGCAGGACGACGTCCGAGACAGAGGACCTCCTCAAGGTCGAGCTCGGCGACAACAAGATCGAGATCGCCCAGGTGGGCCCGGCCGGCGAGAAGCTCGTGCGCCTCGCGGCGATCATGAACATGGCCAACCGGGCCAACGGGCGCACGGGCATGGGCGCCGTGATGGGCAGCAAGAACCTCAAGGCAATCGTCGCGCGGGGAAGCAGCAAGAAGCTCGCCCTCGCGGACGCGGCCGGCCTCAACAAGCTCGCCCGCTGGGGCTCCGCCGAGATCCCCAACAACGCCGACGTCATCGGCCTGCGCAACCACGGCACGGAGAGCGTCCTGGAGGCCCAGCACGCCGCCGGCACCCTGCCGACGTTCAACTACAACGCCGGCCAGTTCGACGGCTACGAGGCGATCTCCGGCGAGACCATGACGGCCACGATCCTCAAGGAGCGGGACACCTGCTACGCCTGCGCCGTCCGCTGCAAGCGCGTCGTGGAGACGGAGTGGCGAGGCCGCCCGGTCGAGCCCCGCCATGGCGGCCCCGAGTACGAGACGGCCGCCGTCTTCGGGTCGTACTGCGGAGTCGACGACCTCCCGGCCATCTCGCTGGCCAACAAGATCTGCAACGAGCACGGCCTCGACACGATCGGCACGGGGGCGACCGTCGCCTGGGCGATGGAGTGCTTCGAGAAGGGCCTGCTGACCGAGGCAGAGATCGGCTTCCCGGCCCCGTTCGGCGACGCGGCGGCGATGGTCCGCCTGACCGAGATGCTCGCCACCCGGCAGGGCATCGGAGACACCCTGGCGAACGGCTCGCGGCGGGCCGCGGACCTGCTGGGCAAGGGTCACGACCTCCTCATCACGGTCAAGGGCGCCGAGGCGCCCGCCCACATGCCCCAGGCGAAGCGCTCCCTCGGGGTGGTCTACGCGGTGAACCCGTTCGGCGCCGACCACCAGTCCTCCGAGCACGACCCGATGATCGAGGAGGGCGCCTCGGATCTCTACCTCGGCCGGCTGAAGCTCCTCGGGTTCGACAGCCCGCTCGAGCTCGATTCGCTCGGCCCCGACAAGGTGCGCTTCGCGCTGAAGACGCAGCAGTTCTACTCGTTCCTGGACACGGCCTCGCTCTGCCAGTTCGTGTGGGGCCCGGCCTGGAGCCTGTACGGGCCGCAGGAGACGGTCGACTTCGTGCGGGCCGTGACCGGCTGGGCGGACTTCGACGTCGACGAGCTCATGGAGATCGGCGAGCGGCGCCTGAACATGCTGCGCGCCTTCAACGCCCGCGAGGGGATCGGCCGGCGGGAGGACCGCCTGCCCGCCAAGTTCTTCCGGCCGCTCACCGGGACCGGCCCGACCGCGGGCGTGGCCCTCGACCCCGCGGCGATCGAGGGCGCCCTCGACGAGTACTACCGCCTGGCCGGCTGGGACGGCCGGACCGGCAACCCGACCCCGGACACGCTGGCGCGCCTCGGCCTGGAATGGGCCGTGTAGAGATGCCCTGACCACGGGGCGCGTTCGGGCGCCCCGTGGCGCCCGGTGCTAGCCTCCGGGCATGCTCGCCCCCCCGCTTCGGCGCCCAACTCTCGTCGCCGCCTTCGTCGCCGTGGCCCTGGTCGCGGGGGCATGCTCCGCCTTCACGCCCCAGGCGCCAAAGCCGACCGCGACGGACTTCGCCGGGATCGTCTCGGAGCTGGCGCTCGCCGGGGTTGGGGTGCAGAACGTTGTCGCCGGCGACCCCGGTTGCGACGATCAGCGGCTTGCCCGCACGGCCATCTCCTTCGACGCCTCCGGCCTGGACCAGGCCGAGCCGACCCGCGTCTACCTGTACGCCTTCAAGAACACGAAGGCCTACGACGAGCTGCGACCCGTCGTGGACCTCTGCGCCCGAAGCTACGTCGTCGACCCGGCCGCCTACGGCACGGTTGACGCGACGCCGTACGTTCTCGCGGGGCCCGGCCCGTGGGCCCCCGACTTCGTGGACGCTCTCCGCGTAGCCCTGGGGCGGGCCGCCGTCGGCGGTTGAGGGCGACCGATGCTAGCCTTCCGCCCGTGAGCGACAACAGCGCTGCCCCCCGGCCGGTCCCGGGCCCCGGCAACGGCCAACCGAACGGCCAGCGCAACGGCCAGCGCAACGGCCACGCGCCGGACGACGCCCTGGGCCGGGCCATCCTCCTCGAGCTGCGCGAGGGCGGCGCCATCGGTCCCGACACGGTGGCCGCCCGCCTCGGGATCAGCCGGACGAGCACCCTGCAGCGTCTCCGCGAGCTCGAGACCGCCGGCTTCGTGGCGCGCCAGGCGATCCGCCACGGCGTCGGCCGTCCGCGCCACCTCTACGACATCACGGCGGCGGCCCAGCGAAGCCTCCCGGCCAACTACGACGGCCTCGCCACCACCCTCCTCGAGTCGATCGCCCAGGTCGGCGGGGATGCCCTCGTCGAGGAGGTGTTCCAGGCCCGCCGGGTCCTCCTGCGCGACCGGATATCTGCCCGCTTCGCCGAGCGCCTGGGCCCGCAGCCCAGCCTGGCCGACAAGATCCGCGAGCTCGCGCTGGTCCAGGACGAGTCGGGCTACGTCAGCCGGGCCGAGACGACGCCGGCCAACGGCGACCCGTTCGAGCTCCGCGAGCACAATTGCGCGATCCTCGGCGCCGCCGCCGGCCACCCCGCCGCCTGCCGGGCCGAGCTCCAGCTGTTCGAGGAAGTCCTCGACGCACGCGTCGTGCGCACGTCGCACATCGCCTCGGGCGACCGCTCCTGCGCCTACCGGATCGAGCCGCGCGAAACCTGAACGCCCGCCACGTCACGCCTCCTCGCGCTCGACCTCGTCGCGGCGGGCCGGCTCCAGGCGCGGCAGCGGGACGTCGCTCACGTTCGGGACGAAGGATGCCTGCATGGCGGTCCGGGCGACCTCGACCTGCTCGTCGAGGGTCAGGATGCCGAGCCGCCCGAGCGTCGCCAGCTCGTCCCGGATGTACGTCTTGAGCATCTCCGGGCCGTCGGTGTTGATCGTGAAGCGGACCTCGTTGCGGCGGAGGGTGTCGAAGATCCAGCGGAACTCGTCCCAGCCCGAGACGACCCGCGTGTTGAGGTTGGAGGTGGGGCAGACCTCCAGGACGATCCCCCGCTCCCGGATCATCGCGAGGGTCCGCGGATCGTAGGCCGCCTTGACGCCGTGCCCGATCCGGTCGGGCTCCAGCTGCTCGATGACCTCCGCGATCTCCTCGACCGGGCCCGACTCACCGGTGTGGACCGTGGTCCCCAGGTGGTGCCGGCGCGCCTCCCCGAAGAGGCGCCGGTAATCCTTCACGCGGAAGCCGTTCGACTCGGGGCCGGCGATGTCGACCCCGACCACGCCGCGGTCGCGCCAGGCGATCGCCTTGTCGGCGATGATCTCGTTGAGGTGGTACGGGAAGGCCCGGTCCAGGCACAGGATCAGGCCGGGCTTCACCGGGTACTCGAGGGTCGCCCGGTCCATCCCGCGCACCGCCGCGGCGATGATGTGGTCGAGATCCTGCTCGCCGCCCCGGTTCCGCTTCATGGGGTTGAAGCGGAGCTCCGTCGTGGTGACGTTGTTCTTGCGGTAGGCGCCGCCGATCACCTCGTAGACGGCGCGCTCCACGGCCAGGGGGCTCGACTGGATCAGCTCGGTCCAGTGGAAGAGCTCGAGATATCCCTCGAACGACCGGCCGCGCGTCGGCGACACCGTGATGATGTCCCGGAACTCCCAGTAGTCCTTCGACGGGAGCCGGATCCCCTGCTGGTGGGCGATCCCCCACATGATCGCGGGCGTCACGGCGCCGCCGAGGTGGCAGTGGAGCTCGGCGAGCGGGATGGTGCGGGAGAGCTGGCGGACCACGACCCGGGCCCCCTCCCTAGCCCGCGGGGCCGGGCACGATGCGCCCGTCCGGCCCGACCGCGGCCCGGCGGCGCAGGGCCCGGAGCTCCGCGCCCGGCACCTGGTCGCGGGCGTGGTAGCTGGAGCGGACCAGCGGCCCGGATTCGACGTGCCTGAAGCCCATCGCCTGGGCCTCGCGGCGCAGGTCGGCGAACTCTTCGGGGTCGTAGTAGCGGACGAGCGGCAGGTGCTCCATCGTCGGCCGCAGGTACTGGCCGACCGTCAGGATGTCGCAGTCGACCGCCCGCAGGTCGCGGAAGGTCGTCAGCAGCTCGTCGCGTTCCTCGCCGAGGCCCACCATGATCGAGCTCTTGGTGTGGACCTCGTGGCCAAGCGCGCGCGCAAGGGCCTTGGCCCGCTCGAGGACGCCCAGGCTGCGGTCGTAGCGGGCTCGCTTGCGGACGGGCTTCTGGAGCCGCTCCACGGTCTCCACGTTGTGGTTGAGGATGTCCGGCCCGGCCTCCATGACCGCGCGGAGCGGCAGGTCGTCGCCGTTGAAGTCGGGGATCAGGACCTCCACGCCCATCCCGGGGCTGCGGTCGCGCATCTGGCGGATCGTCTCGGCGAAGACCGACGCGCCGCCGTCCGCCAGGTCGTCCCGGGCGACCGAGGTGACGACCACGTGCTCCAGGCCCATCGCGGCGACGGCATCCGCCACGCGCCGCGGCTCGTCCGGGTCGAACCAGGTGGGTCGCCCGGTCTTGATGGCGCAGAAGCCGCAGGACCTGGTGCAGACGTCGCCGAGGATCATCACCGTGGCCGTGCGCTGGTCCCAGCACTCCCCGAGGTTCGGGCAGCGGGCCTCCTCGCAGACGGTGTTGAGGTTGAGGCCGCGCAGGAGCTGGCGCAGGTCGCGGACGGCCTCGCCGGCAGGCATCGTCGCCTTCAGCCAGTCGGGGTGGCGCCGCGCGCGCGGTGTGCCGGCCGGTTCGATCACCGGGAGGTCGAGGCCCATGCCTTCAGTCTAGCCGGGGGACCGGTGGTGGGTCCCGGAGCGCTCGTTCAGTGGACGGCCGTGTCGGGCCCGACGCCCTCCAGCCAGGCCTTGACGTCGCGCAGGAAGTACCCCGCCCGGGCGCCGTCGTTGGCGCGGTGGTCGATGCCGATCACCATGTTCATGATCGGCCGGATCGCGATCACGTCGCCCTGCGGCGTCTCGACGACGACCGGGCGCTTGGTGATCGCCTCCATGGTGAGGATCGCGACCTCGGGCACGTTGATGATCGGCATCGTCAGGTTGCTGCCGAACCAGCCGGTGTTGTCGACGGTGAAGGTGCCGCCGCCGAAGTCGTCGAGGCGCAGCTTCCTGGCCCTTGCCCGGGCGGCAACGTCGGCGATCGCCCGGTTGATGCCGTTGATCGACATCTGGTCGACGTCACGGATCACGGGCACGATGAGCCCGTCGTCCACCGCCACCGCGACGCCGACATTGATGCGACGCTTCGCGACGAGGCCCTGCTCGGTCCATGTGGCGTTGAAGGTCGGGTTGCGCCGGAGGGCCTCGACCGAGGCCTTCACGACGAAGGGGACGAAGCTGAGGGAGATCCCCTCGCGGGCCTGGTAGTCGCGCTTGAGCGAATCGCGGAGGCGGACCAGGTTCGTCACCTCGACCTCGACGTGGACGTAGGCGTGGGGAACCTGGAGCGCCCGCGTCATCTGGGCCGCGATTCCCTTCCGCATCTGGGTCAGCGGGACCAGGACCTCGTCGGTGCCCGGCGGGAAGACGAGAGGGGCGCCGGGCGGGGCCGTGGCGGCGGGGCGACCAAGCATCGGGAGCGCGGCAGGGGCCGGGGCGGGGGTCGCGACGGCGGGGGCGGCGGGGGCGGCGCCGGTGCGAATCGCCTCGACGACCGCGAGCACGTCCTCGCGAGTGATGCGACCACCGCCGCCGGTGCCGCGGACCTGCGCGGCGGCAAGGCCGTGCTCGCGGAGCAGGCGCCGCACGGCGGGCGTCATGCGGGCGTCGGCATCGGCCACGGCCGGGAGCGTGCCGACCGCGTGCGCCACGGGCATGGCGGCCGCGGGAACTGCGGATGGTGCCGGAGCCAGAGGCGCGGGCGGCGGCGCAGACGGCGATGCGCTCGTCCCGGTCCGCTCGACCGGTACCTCGGCGGCCTCGGCCGTCTCGATCTCGGCGATCGGGGTCTCGTTGGGAACCGTCTCCCCTTCCCCGACCAGGATGGCAATCAGCGTGCCGGCGAAGGGAGATGGCACCTCGGCGTTCACCTTGTCGGTGATCACCTCGACGATCGGTTCGTACTTCTCGACGCGGTCGCCGGGCTTCTTCAGCCAGCGCCCGATCGTGCCCTCGGCAACGCTTTCGCCGAGCTGCGGCATCGTGACTTTCGCCACCGGTCCCTCCTGGGCGGAACCGCGTCCCGCGTCACATGGTCCTGCACATCGGGCGCGCCGCCGGTTCGGCGACGCGCCCGGGCCCCGCTAGTTTGGCCGATTCGGCGCCCGCCGGCACGCGGCCCGGCCGCCCGGCGGCTCGGCGGCTCGGCGGCCCGGCAGAGCCGGGCCTCAGTACGCTGCGAGCGTCCGGATCGCCTCGGCGATCTTGGCCGGGGAGAGCATGAACGCCTCTTCGAGCGGGAGGGCGTTGGGCGAGGCCGGCGAATCCGGGCCGGCGAGGCGCGTGACCGGACCGTCGAGGTAGTCGAAGGCTTCCTCCGCGACGAGCGCGGCGACCTCCGCCCCGAAGCCGCCGAAGCGGTTGTCCTCGTGGACGATCAGGCACTTCCCCGTCCGGCGGACCGAGGCCAGGATCGTCTCCGCGTCGAGCGGGCGGATCGTGCGGAGGTCGATCACCTCGGCCTCGATTCCCTCCTCGGCGGCGCGGGCGGCCGCCTCCAGCGCGTAGTGGAGCATCAGTCCATAGGCGACGACCGTCAGGCGGCCCCCGGTCCGCGGGATCGCGGCCCGCCCGAAGGGAACGGTGTACTCGCCGTCGGGGACCTCGCCGCGGACGCTGCGGTACATCTTCTTGTGCTCCAGGAAGATGACCGGGTCGGGGTCGCGGATCGCCGTGCGCAGGAGGCCCTTGGCGTCGTAGGGCGTCGCCGGGATCACCACCTTGAGGCCCGGGACGTGTGCGAAGAACGCCTCTACCGACTGGCTGTGGTA
>Ga0315287_10003772_pt1 | contig 14664 bp, 13 predicted proteins | sample YL17G11_0_MG_FD_205037 | JGI IMG/M metagenome (GOLD analysis project Ga0315287, IMG submission 205037) | Sediment microbial communities from Yellowstone Lake, YNP, Wyoming, USA - YL17G11_0 | ecosystem: Environmental > Aquatic > Freshwater > Lake > Sediment | place: USA: Wyoming | collected... | reverse complement strand
CGCCCCCCCGCGCCCCCGCCCCCCGGCCCCCCCCCCCCCCCCCCCGCCCCCCCGGCCCCGCGCCCCCCCCCCCCCCCCCCCCCCCCCCCCCCCCCCCGGCCCCCCCCCCCGCGGGCAGAGTAGGCGAGAGAGCGCGAAGGGAGAAAAAACGAAGGAAGCAAAAAGGCTCACTCTCAACTCGCCCGTCGAGGACGAAAAAAATCTTTCAAAAAAATGAAAAAAATCTCAAAAAAAGGCGACGGCCTCTGCGACCTCGACGAGCGCTACGAGTCGAAGGACGGCACCCCCGTGGGCCCTCGCGCCGACTCCACCTGGCTCTTCGTCTACCCCGACGGCCTGCGCCGCGTCCTGAACTACGTCAACACGAGGTACAAGCCCGAGGAGATCTGGCTCTCCGAGTCCGGCCTCGACGCGCCCAACGAGGCCAAGCTCACCGGAGACGCCGTCCTCGACGACGCCTTCCGCCTCGACTCGTACCGCCTGCTCATCGCCGCCGCAGACGCCGCCGTGCAGGAGGACGGCGTGCCGCTGACGACCTACCTGGCCTGGTCGCTGACCGACGGGCTCGAGTGGCAGGAAGGCATGACGAAGAGATTCGGGATCACGCACGTCGACGAGAAGACCAACGAGAGAGTCCCAAAGGCGAGCGCAGTGTGGCTCGCTCGCGAGTTCGGCACTTTGCCCAAGGGATCCAAGGTGGAGTTCCCGCCGTCGTCGGGCGGCGCATCTAAGGAAGAGGCGGAGACGCCGGCGACGACGAAGAAGGAGGACAAGAAAGAGTAGATAGTTTTTTTGGTTTAGGGCTTCGAAAAAAGAGAGAACTTTGCTTCTTTTCCGTGATTTCCCAGTTTTTTGGCTCTTCTTTTGCGCTTTGATGGGAGCCTTCTCGGTTCTTTGTGCGTGACTCCTTTCATTTCGTTATCGATCTATCTAGTGAAAAAAGCGCGATTTCAAAAACATAGCTAAAACTCGCGGGGTCCCCTTTTCTCTCTCTAGTATTTTTTTTTGTTGCAGGAAAAAAAGGTCGTTCTCGATTTGTTTTTCTCTCTTGTTTCTGTCCCTCGTTTCTCTCTCACCATATCTTCTCTCTCTCTCTCTCCCTTTTCCCTCTCCCTTTACTTGCTTGGCAGGTCCTTCGAGGCCAGCTCCAGCGTCAGCGACCTCTTGAGCTCGATCGCGGACTTCCTCGCAGCTTCGAGATCTTTTGAGGCCACGGTCGCGGCCTCTTTGACCGCGGCGTCGACCTCGGCCTGGAGCTCGGCCGCCTCCCTCTCGACGGCGGCGAGCGCGCTCTTCTCCTCGGACGCCGTCGGGGCCGCGGGCGCGGCCGCCACGGAGGAGGAGGAAGCGAACGCCTTCGTGGTGATGTCGTGGGCGGAGGCCTCCCTCGCAGAGGGCGATTTCGAAAACATTCGCCCGAGCTTGCCCTTGGGTTTGGCGGCGGCGGCGGCGGCGGCGGCGGCAGGAGCTGCGGCGGCGGCAGCGGGAGCTGCGGCGGCCTTCCCTTCTCTCTTGCTCTCCGCCTCGGCGCCAGACTCCACGTCGTCCCCCTCCGCTCCTCCTCCCCCTCCCCCTCCGGAAGACCTCTCTTCCCTGGCAGAGAACCCGCGCGAGTAGAGACGAACGAGCGTGTCAGAGACGGCGGCGGCCCCCGAGGTGAGGACGGCGGCGCCGGCCGCGAGCGCGCTGCCGACGGCGGAGGGAGGGGCGGCGGCGGGCTCTGCAGCTGCCGCCGCTGCCGCCGCTGCCGCCGCTTCTTCCTCCTCTCCGGCCTTGGCGGACGCCACAGCTGCTGCTGATGCATCTGGGACCTCCTCTGCATCGGCAGAGGAGGTAGAGGCCTTGGACTTGGCCGATGCTGCTGCTGCTGCGGCGGTGGCGGCCCCGGCCGCCGCCGCCGTCGCGACCCTCTTCCCTCTGCCCGCCTCGATATCGGCAGCAGCAGCGACTTCCGTCCCCGCCGCCCCCGCCGCACCGCTGCCTCCTCCTCCTCCTTCTCCCCGTTTTCCGCCAAACAGCCTCCCGCCCGCGGGCCTGGCGGCAGCCCCGGCGGCGAACCCCGGAACCAGGAGCCACCCCACCGCGGCGAGGACCGAGAGCACCCAGCCCCACGAGGGGAAGATCGGCGGCCTCGACCCCAGGGCGCCCTCCGCCTCGGCGCTGTGGCTCCGTAGTCCGGTGGCGGTGAAGCCGTAGAAGAGGCCCGCGACGGCGAGCAGCGACGCGCCCAGGACGGCCGGCACGACCGAGAGGAGCGGCGCGCCCCCGGGGAGGCCGAGGAGCCCCCTGCCCGCGAGGGAGGCCAGGGAGAGGACGAGGGCGGCCGCGGCGGACGCCGCGAGCAGGGCCGCGAGCGCGACTCCGAGCCCCGGGGAGGCCCTGCTCACGACAGACCCCGGAAGCGACGACAGCGGCGCCGAGGCGACGGGACCACGCGACGCGTGGAAGTTTGCGTACCCCGCTCCGACAGAAAACGGAGAGGTCATCGAGTCTCTTTGGTAAGCCCACCGCTGAGCATATGCCAACATGCCGGCGGAGCTGGCGCCGAAGAGCGGGGCGAGGGAGAGCGCGGCGGTGAGGAGCAGGAGGGAGGCGAGGGCGAGGTGCTGGGCCTGTTTGTCGGAGAGGGGATGGAGTTTTTTTTTTTTTTTTGAGAGGAGAAGAGGGGGCCGAGAGGCTTGAGAAGAAAGCTGGACGTCAACAGTCGCGGCGAACGAATGCCGGCACGTCCAATTGTTGTTGCGGCTCTCTCTCTCTCTCTCGCCCTCTCCTCAGCAGCAAGGTCGTCTCGCACCCTCCAGCTCCTGGACGCGAGGAAGCCATATTGCTTCCGGGCCATCGTTGGAGGAGGATGCGTTTGGAGCGAGAGCAGAATTGCGATGCGAAGATTGGGGAGCGTGACGACCCGCAGTGCTCACGAAGAAGGGGAAAAAAAGTGTGCACTTGCTCGAACTTGCCCGAGGACGGGTTTTTCTTCTTCGCCTGCAGAAAAAAGAGAATAAGACAGAGTCTCCGCGCCACGCGTCAACGAGGCTCCCTTCCCTTGACGACAAGTGCCTTGACGAGACACCGAATTCTGCGAGAGGGAGTGTCTCTCAACGGCGAAGAAAGAAATTTTTGAGCGTTATCGTTACGTTTCTTTCTTTACACCAGCAGGAGCAAAGAGAGAGAGAGAGTTTTCTCGTCGCGTTTTTTCTTGTTGGTTCATAAGATCTCTTGATAAAAGAGCTGGCCGTGGAAGGTTTTTGTCTTTCGCGTCCTGAAGTTCGAGCTGGGGGGGAGGAGGGGACAGAGCTGAGAACGAAGAAGAAGGCCGAAGATAGAAAATCTGTTCGAAGAAGAAGAGCTGAAAAAAAACGAAGAGAAACTATGCGCTCCTGGACGACGTTGCGGCAGTGCCGCCGCTCCCCGCAGCAGCAGCCACCTCCGCCGCGATGCCCCTCAGTGCCGCCTCGACCTCGCCCCAGTCCCTCACCACCTCGACGTTCGGGTGTTCCCCGATGGCCGCGGGCGGCTTCGCCCAGGGGTAGGCCCCCTGCCAGTCGTAGAGCAGCACGCGCATGCCCGCCTCGGCGCACTCTGCGGCGTACCCGGGGTTGTCGTCGACCAGGACGGACGCGCCGATCGCGCCGCAGAGCTCGGACTTGCTCGTCGACCTGCCCTCGAGCGCCCAGTGGTTGCCAAAGTGCACGCCGGCGTCGAACAGGGGGAGGCCGAAGTGGGCATCCAGCCAGTCGAGGGTCGGCTGGCGGATGACGTGCTGCCTCGAGGTCACGACGGCGAGCGACGCCCCGAACTCGCGCGCGGTCCGCAGGGCCTCCGCGGCCCCGGGGATGGGCTCGATGCCGTCGGAAAAGTGGCGCGAGTCGAAGAAGGCGTGGACGATCTCGTTGGAGGCGTCGCGGGAGCAGCCCCAGACCTTTTCGAGAGAGAGGGGGGAGAAGAACGAGAGAGCGTTTTGAGAGAAGCGTCGTGAGCGAGTTTTTTCGTGAGCGTTTTTTTCGTTTTCCTTTTTTTTTCTCTTGTTCTCCCTCTCTTTCTCTTTCTTCTCCCTCTCCCTCTTTCTTTCTCTTGCTCCGTTTCTCTTGATCTCACCTTGGCGAACTCATACACGTGATAGTCCGAGATGTCGACGTCGAGGCCGTACTCGTCCTTGCAGAAGCCGTTGAGCTTGTGCAGGAAGCGGCCGAGGACTTGGATTTGGATATTTTTTGAAGTGAGAAGAAAGTGAGGAGGTCGGGGTCGAGGTCGAGTTTTTTTTTCTCCCTCCCCATTCGATTCGATTCGACATCAGTGCTCTCGTCGGCGTCGACTTTTTTCGGTTTCTATCTTCTCTCTTCCAAAAAACTCACCTTCGTCGACGTCGATGGCGACGCGAAGGACGCCCGGAGCGGGGCGCGAAGGCTGCTGCGGCGGCGTGGGGAGTACGGGCTGCTGCCTCGCGGCGGCAGCGGCGCCCCTCGACGCAGAAGAAGAGGCCGCTGCCGACGACGCCATCGACGGCGACGGAGGCGAAGTCGAGCTGCTCCGCCCAGCAGAGCTCGACTTCGCCACGTCGAAGCCGCCGCCCGAGCTGGACGACGGCGAATGTGCTCCTCCTCCTCGTCCGTTGGGAGGGAGGGAACGCCGAGCCTGGGCGCGGATGGCGCCGCCGCGGACAGCGTGCTGATGCTGCCGCCGAGCGACGAGCCCAGTACGAGTCGAGCTCATCTTCGAGGCCTGGGCAATCAAAGTCGTCTCTCCCTGCACCGGAACGAGGGAGGGACACGCCCGGATAACAATCCTGGACGTGAGAGTATGCTCTCTCTCTGCTCTCACCGATCGAAATCGGAACGGAAAAACGAGCCCAGAGAGACGGAGGAGGCGAAGGGAAAAGCGAGAAAAGAAGGTGCGACGACGAGGAGACCGCCGGCACTTTTCAATTTTTCTGAAGAGAGAGTTTTTTTTCTTTTCCGTTTTTCTCCACGCCGACGGTCACACTGACCATCGGCTCGACGATTGTCTCCGTCCCCCCCTCCCGTATTCGTAATCCAGGCCCTGAACGATGGTCTCCAAGACTTGCAATCGCAAGTTTATTGTCGGTGCGTGCCTCCGATGATTGGCTCGAGATCAATGGCGCTTTTGAGCCCGACGAGAGAGGCCGATTCCGTTTTCGAGTCTCTCTCGAGGTTGACGCAGCAATCGAGTTGTTCTTTTTTCCTCCTATTTTTTCAGCCTCACTTTTTTCCTACGCTCACGGTCCCCTCGATCCCCTTTCTGTTTACCCTCTCATGCGCCAACCTCGACACTCTTGAAACTCACACAGGAGGGAACTGGAAGGCGGTGAGTAAAAAGCAACGGAAAGAGAAGACGATAGAATCAACAGCAGGAGCTAGCGCTTCCCCGTCGTTGAAAGCCCGCCGTTTTTTTCCTCGTCGTCCTCGTTCATCTTCCAAGAGGCACCCCTTTGGTGCCTCTCTCTCTCTTTCTCGCTCGGAACTCACTGTCTCCTCTGAAACGAAAACGAAAACAGAACGGCACGCGGGACGCCATCGCCAAGCTCCTCGCGGGCCTCGCCGCCGCCGCGCCCTCGGCCCCGCCCGACGTCGACGTCGTCGTCGCGCCGCCGTTCCTGCACCTCTCGGCCGCGGTCGAGGCCCTCGCCCGCAGCGTCAACGCCGCGCTCCCCGCCGGCGCCGCGCCCTGGGCTGTGGCCGCCCAGGACGTCGGCGAGCGCGGCGTGGGCGCCTTCACGGGGGACGTCCCCGCGGACCTGCTCCGCGACGCGGGCGTCTCGTGGGGCGTCGTCGGCCACTCGGAGCGCCGGGCCGCGCCGCGCGCCGAGGCCGACGCGACGGTCGCGGCCAAGGCCGCGGCGGCGCTGGGCTCGGGCCTCTGCGCGATCGTGTGCGTGGGGGAGACGCTCGAGGAGCGCGAGGCGGGCCGCGCCGTCGAGGTCGTGGCGCGGCAGCTGCGGACCGTCGTCGACGCCGTCGTGCGGCTCAGGGGGCCGGCCACCGCGACGGTCGACGGCAGCTCCCCCTCGTCGGCGGCCAACGGCGGGCGTGCCTGCGGCAACGGCAACGACGACGTCGGGGACAGGTGGCGGCGGCGGCTCGTCGTCGCCTACGAGCCCGTCTGGGCGATCGGCACCGGCCGCGTCGCCTCGCCGGCCCAGGCGCAGGAGATGCACGCGGCGATCCGCGCCGTCGTGCGCGCCGCCGTCTCGGCCGAGGCCGCCGAGGCCCTGCGGATCCAGTACGGCGGCAGCGTCGGCCCGGGGAACGCCGCGAGCCTGGCCAGCTGCCCCGACGTCGACGGCTTCCTGGTCGGCGGGTCGAGCCTCAAGCCGGACGACTTTCTCGAGATTATCAGGCTGGGGGCCGAGGCCAAGAGGGAGGCGGCGAACAATGCCGCGGAGGGGGCGAACGGCAGCGGCGGCGGGAAGTAGTTTTTCCCTTGCGGCAGGGGAGCAGGGACTGCGGCGGCGGCGGCGGCGCAGGCGCGGCAGCAGCGGCGTCGACCTGGAAGCGTGGCGGCCCTCCCTCCCCCTCCGCCTCCCCCCCGCCGCCGCGACCTCCCGCTCCCTGCGCCGCGCGCGCTTTCTTTCTCTGGACACCACCTCGACTGCCGCCTCCTCGCGGTTGGCACGCGGATTTCTCTGTCCTCTTCTTTCTCTCATCATTTCTTCACTTGCTGCTCAGAAAAAAAACAATTCTTTTCACTTTTTTGAGATATTTTCTTTTAAAAACTTCGTTGTTACCTGTTTCCTTCCGCTGCTGTCGCCGCTACTGCTGCTGCTGCTGCTGCTGACCCCCGGCTTGTTATGCGAGAGCGAGCGGGAGAGGCGAGCGCGCTCAAACCCGGGCGCGGTAAATTTTTGACCCCACCTCCACTGAGAGAGCAAGAGAAACTTGTTACGTGAAACCAACAATTTTTTTCCGAAGAGCTCCTGGAATCACTTTTGAAAAAAAAAAAAAAAAACGCCTCTCTCGAAGAACCATTCGACATGAAGACTTCGCGAAGCTTTCAATTGCAGATGATTCTGGGCGAGCTCCTACTTCTGCTCATTGCGGCCCTCGACGCGGCGCTGCGAGCGACCAAGGTGCTCAGGCTCTCGGTGGACAGGCCGCGGAGGCCCTCGGCCGAGCAGTTTGCGAAGCAGCAGAGGCAGAGCCGCGTCGCCGGAATCGCGACTGCTCCTCTTTCTTCCTCGTCCTCGACCTCGACGACGTCGTCGGCAAGGACGGCTGCGACGGCGGCGGCGAGGGCACACGGCCCCGCCCTCACAGCGGCCCCGCCCCCGCCCGAGCGCCACCTCGACGCCGTCATCATCGGCGGGGGAGCCGCCGGCGTCTCCACCGCCGCGGCCCTCTCCCGCGCGGGGTTCGCCCGCGTCGCCGTCCTCGAGCGCCACGCCGCCCCGGGCGACGTCTGGAGGACGCGGTACGCCGGCCTGACGCTCCACGACATCGCGGACGACTGCGCGCTGCCGTTCGTCGAGGTCCCGAGCTCGCTTCCGGTCTACCTGCCCGCTGGGGTCTTCGCGGACTACCTCGACTTCCACGCGAGGATCCATCGGATCGACTTCCGCGGCGGCGTGCTCGCGACGGCGGTCGAGCCCCTCGCCGCGACGCCCTCCTCCGCCTCCCCCGCTGCTGCTGCCGCTTCTCCCGGGGGGAGCGAGGGCTCCCCCTCCTGCTCGTCTGGGGGGGGGGACCGCTGGCGCGTCAGGGCGAGGCCGGTGCGCGGCGACGAAGACGGGGGCGCGTCCCCCTCCCCGACCCCGTGCCCGTCCCCGTCGCCCCTCTGCTTCGAGGCCCGGAACGTCATCTTCTGCGACGGCGGGCTGTACAACTCGCCGAAGATCCCCGCGTTTGCGAGGGAGGCCGTCGCGGCCCGCGCGGCGGGGACCAAGTCCGAGTTCCTCGGGGAAGTTATTCACTCGTCGCAGCTCAGCGCGCGCGAGGGTTCTTGCGCGAGGTTCGCCGGGAAGCGCGTGCTGGTCGTCGGGTTTGGTGCGGTTGGTGAAAAAGAGAGTTTGTTCCTCCTCCTCGGACGACGATCGCCTCTCCGCCGCGAGTTTTTATTTTTTTGAACTCTCACCCTCTTTTTCACTCTTCTCTCGCCGCCCCCCCCCCCCCATTTTTTTTCTCGTTCTCTTCCAGGCAACTCGGCGATGGACATCGTCCAGGAGCTGGTCGCGGTCGGGGCGAAGGCGGTCATCGTCGCAGTGCGGGACCCGAGCAGGAGGGCGGTGGTGCGTCTCCTTTTTTCCTTTTTTTTCCATTTCTTTCTTTCTTTGTTCGAGGAGAAAAAAAAAACCCGCCCCTTTTTCTCAAAAAAAAAAAAGGCTGCCCCAAATCCAACGCGCTTCTCCAGGTCCCCCTGCTCGCCTACGGCGCCTACCAGGAGCAGCTCGCGCGCTACCCCTGGCTGCTCTGGGCCGACAGGGCGGCGACTTTCTTGGAGTCCAGGAGCGTCGCCAGCAAGGGCGTCCTGAAGAGCGCCGAGGGCGGCGGCTGCGGGGGCGGCCCCGAAGGCGGCTCCCCCTCCCCGGCGCCCTCCCCGCTCCGCCTCCTCCTCGCCGCGGCCGCCTCGGCCCTCGCCCCCCTCCCCCGCTCCCTCGCCACCGGCCTCGACCTCCTGCTCGACGCCGCCACCGCGGCGCGCTCGCTGCGAGCCTGGGCGGCGCTGGGGGCCCGCGGGGGCGACCTGTCGCCCTACGGCCTGAGCACGCTGCCCGGCGGCCGCGGGGACTGCGGCCCCGTGACCTGGACCAAGAGGACCGCCAACGTGCTGGTCATGGACACGGGGGCGGTGAAGGAGGTCATCCGCGGGAACGCGCGCGTCGTCGTCGCGGCCGTCGAGCGGCTCGGGCCCGGCCGGCGCGTCGGGCTGCGCGCGACGCCGGGCGCGGTGGCCGCCGTGCCCTCGGCCCCCGGCGCCGGCGCCGCCCCCGCCGCCGCCGCCGCCGCCGCTCCTGCCGCTCCCGCTCTCGCAGGAGGGGAGGGAGAGGAGGAGCCCAGGCCGCCCTCCTCGGCCTCGCCCGCCACCGCCGCGCTCCTCGCCTCGGTCGGCGGGGAGGTCCCCGGCGGCGAGGCGCCCGTGCTCGCCCCCGCGCCCCGCTTCCTCGAAGACGTCGACGCCGTGATCCTCTGCACCGGCTTCGACACGATGCAGCAGGCCTACGGGCTCATCGCCGACCCGAGGGTCAGGGAGGCGCTCGGCGGCGCGGGCGCGGCGGGGTACCTCGTGCCGCCGGAGCAGCGCGGGACCGGCGTCGTCGCGAGCGGCAGGGCGATGCCGGCCGGGGCCGGGCTGCTCGCGGGCCTCTGGTTCGTGTTCGGGCGGCTGACCCAGGTCAGGGACGGCGCGCTGGAGGTGGCCGCGAGGATCGCGGAGGCGGAGAGGGGGAGGGGGCAGGGGAGGGGGCAGGGGAGGGGGGCCCGAGGCGCGGTTTCGAAGCAGGCGTGAGAAACAAGAGGGGAAACTGAGAGAAAGGGGGAGAGAGAGAGAGCAGAGAGAGAGAGCGAGAGCGAGAGAGCAGAGAGAGGGAGCGAGAGCGAGAGAGCAGAGAGAGGGAGGGAGAGAGAACGAAAGAAACAACAACAAAACAGAGGGAGATGAACCATTTTCGAAAGCTCGTCCCCCGTCCCCGTCCCTGTGAAATTCCTTTCCCTTCGCAGCCCCCCCCCCCCCGTCATAACACCCTTCAGAGAGCGGAGTCTGTCTCCGAGAGAGAGGCAGCACAGCGAGAGAGATCTGAAAGGCGACAGCAAACAACCTCTCTCTCCCTCACTGAATTCTTTTTTTTGTCGGTATAATGGTAACAATTGACGCCCAGCGCTCTCTTTCTACGAGTCCTGCAACGAAGCCTGGAGTCAAACGCGCAGGGAAAAGAAAAAGGGAAAAAAAGAGGGAGAAAGAAGAGGAAAAAAAACCCGCCTCTCATTTCTCTCCCTCTCCTCGTCCTCCTCTCTTCATTCCTGTCTTCACTCCTCCTCCTCTCTTCACTCCACGGGCTTCTCGATCCGCAGCTCAACCGTGTGCCCGGCCTTGACGTCCCAGGGCTTCCAGGCGGCCATCTTGGGGATCAGGGCCAGCTCCTCGTCGCACTGATGTTGAGTTTGATGTTTTCGGGTTTTTTTCGCAGGGAGGTCGATGATGAGCGCTGTTCATTCTTCTCTCTCTCCTCTCTCTCTCTCTTGCTCTCTCTCCAAACCATCCTCCATCTGATTCACCTGCTTCGACAGGGCCTCGAGCTGGAAACCGAGCTTGTCCTCGACCTCGGCGTCGGTCGCGTCCGAGTCGACGGCGGCGAGACTGTTTTGAGTGAGAAAAAGGGGGTCGAGGTCGAGATCGATGTCGAGATGAGCGGGGCGGAACGAGTGCGGAAAAAACGCAATTGAGCTCCTCGATTTCGAGCTCTTTCCGCCTCCTCTCGCCCCCCTCTTCCTCCTAGGGCAAAAGAATCACGCCTTGCTCGTCTCGCTCTCGAGGCAAGATAAGAGACAAAAAAGAAACTCCTCACCGCTCCCCGCACAGCGCGGCAAGGCCCCTCCGATACTGCGCCGCCGCGGGCACCCCTGCCTCGTCCAAGGCGGCCATCACGCGCCCGAGCTTCGCGCGCAGCGTGACGCGGGCCTGCGGGTCAACCTCAAGGCCGACGATGCCCGTGGTCTCCTTGGCCGCGGCGGCGAAGGAGCGGCGCGAAGAAGAAGAAGAAGAGGGCGATTGAGTAGAGGAGGAGAAAGAAGTCGATGCGGCGATGGCGGCGGCGGCGGTCGTCGTCGTCAGAGCTCCTCCCGTGCTCGTCGACGCGGCGGCGGCGACGGCGCGGCCGCCGAGGGTGGCGAGCGTGCGGAGCATTCTCTCAGGCCAGTGAAAGGAACGAGAGAGCGCCGAAGCAAGAGAGGGCGAAAAACGCTGTGCTTGCCCCCCCTTTTTGACGGAGAAGAAAAAAGCAAGAGAGAGCGACTGAGTTTGTTCTCGTCGTCACTCTCCAGAACGAAACCGAAAAAACGACAACAAGAGGCGGACGCGTCGACACTGCGATTTCCAGGCGCTCTTGAACAAAGCCGTGTCGAGCTTTCTTACTTTCTTCTTCGTCCTCCGCGAGCAAGTAACTCACACGTGATCTCCCATGGTGCGCGAATTGAATCGAAACGAAACTCAGAAGAGAGCTGAATGCGGCGACGAAGGGTGTCGATTGTCGTTTGCCGCGTCGGCGTCGTCGCGTCGGCGCGATTCCTCCTTTTCTTTTCCCTCTCAACCTCTTTTCCTTTCTCTTCACCTCAACAAGAACACCAGGACGACGCCTCCTCCGCTCCCTTCCCGCGCGCCGCGGCCGCGCTCGCCAGGGCCCGCGCGACCGCCTCCGCCCCCTGCTCTCCGTGCAAGTCCCGCCTCGCCGCCGCGAGGCCCCCCCCCGCCGCCGCGGCCGTGGCCGCCGCCGCCGCCGTCGTGGCTGCGGAGAGGACCGACGGGAGCTCCAACGGCGGCGGCCTCCTCGGCCCCTCGGCCCCGCTCGCCGCCGCGGAGCTCGCCACGGGCCGCGCCAAGGCCTCCGTCGCGCTCGAGGAGCAGGGGGCGGCGGCGACCTCCCTGAAGAAGGAGCTGGAGGCCGCCCTCGGGGGGCTCAGGGCCGAGCTCGCCGGGGCGCGCGAGGCGCGTCGCCTGCGGCGGAGAGGGGAGGGGCTCGCGGTCCTCGGCGCGGTCTCTCTGAACAGCTCGCCTTCGGCTTTTTTACCTCCGAGGCAGCAATGAGGAGGGGGTCGAGAGGAGAAGAGAGTCGGAAGTGTAACATCGTCTGTCTGTCTGTTTTTCCTTTTTTTTTTTTTTTTTTTACAAAACGAAGAGCAAGGAGAAAAAGCTCCGGGAGGAAGAAATGGGAAAGAAGACGAAGAAGCAGAAACTTCCGCGCTCCCTCTCTCTTTCACGCCACCCCGGCCGCGCTCATCTCGTCGAGGACCCGCGCCAGCACCTCCGCCGCCAGCGGCACCGCGAGCTCGTCGCCCCCCTGCTGCGCCGCGGAGCCCCCGCCCCCGGCGCTGCGCCTCGCCACCAGCAGCCCGTGGTCGCGGAACTCGGCGAGGTGCGCGCGCAGCGCCGGCTCCGAGGGCGCGACGAAGCGCTCGCGCGCCGCGCGGAAGAGGTGGTCGAACGGGACGCCGCCCGCGGCGTCGAGGCCCCCCGCGCCGCCGCCCCTGCCCCCGCCCGCGCCGCCCGCCCCCGTCGCCTCCCTCGCGGCGTCCAGCGCGGCCAGCTGCGCCTCGGCCAGCAGGCAGAAGACGGCCCTGGCGTTGGGGACCAGCGCGCCCAGGACCGCGAGCGCCGCCGCGAGCCCGCCGTCGTCGCCGGCGCCGCCGCCGCCGCCGCCGGCGAGCAGCGTGGGCGCGCGCGCGGCGTCGGCGGCCGCCGGCGGCGCGAACGTCGTCGCGTCCACCCACCGCCACGCGAACAGCGCGGTCGCGCGCTTGTCCCACAGCAGCGGCGCGTTGGCGTGGTCCGCGGTCGCGACCAGCCGCACGCATGGGCACGCGGCCAGCGCGGCCAGCGCGGCGGCGTCGGCGTCCGACGCGGAGAGCCTGTCGATGTTGTGGACGGCGACGAGCAGCCGGCGCGAGGGCCCGTGGCTCGGGTCGACCTCCGCCAGGGCCTCGAGGGCCGCCGAGGCCGCGCGCCCGCCGCCGGCGGTCGCGGCGGCGTTGCGGGCGCGGCTGGAGACGCCGAGCGCCCTGGCGGCGCAGGCGGCGAGCCCGCGGCCCGAGGCGCCCGCGGCGCCGCCGTCGGCGACGAGGACTCCGCCGCAGGCCGAGGCCGGGGTCGAGGCCGCGAACTTTTCCAGAATGGCGCGCTTGGAGCCGAAGCCGTAGAGGATGACGGAGTGGCCGCGGCTGGGGGAGTTTTATTTTGTGTGTGTTTTCGTTGGGAGCAAAAGGTCGAGGGTCGAGGGCGCGATGAGAAGGAGAGAAAAAAACAAGGGATCGAGATGGGAGTTTCGTCGCCGAAGTCGACGTCTGTGAATCGCTTCTCGCCTCTCTCTCCCCCCCCTCCGATAAGCACGACTCACCGCATCCATTCGCGCCACTGAGGGAACCGAGCCTCGATCGCGGCCCTGCGCTGGGCCTTGGCGTTGGCCCTCTTTGGCGGCAAAGCCGAGAGCGCGGCCCTCGCCTCCTCGACCTCGTCGGTCGAGCAGCGCAGCGGCTCGGCAGCGGCGGCAAACGCGGCCGAGGCGCCGATGCGGCGCCCGGGGCGGCGGGCAGAGATGTAGTCCCGGTGCGTCGAGGCGAAAACGGTCTCACGGGGCGGTTCTGAATCGCGCGACTTTGTGGTGACGGTGGCGATTGCTGCCCGCTGCTGCTGCGCGACTGGAGGGGGGGCAGGAGGAGGAGCGACGACGCCGGTGATTGTTGGAAGAGCAACGGGAGCGGCATCGGCGACAGCCTTTGCCTCCTCGACGCGGGCACGCTTCCTGCTTTTGGACGACGCTGCTGCTTCTGCTGCGACAGCAGCGGCAGCAGGAGCGACTCCATCGCTGCTGGCGGCGGCTGGAGCCTCCCCCCTCGGAGCGGGACGGCGCGAAGAGAGAGCCATCGTTTTTTTTCCCCCCCGAGTCGAGAGGCGAATGAAAAATGTCCCGACACGGTGATATCTTTTCGTTTTCTTTTTTTTCGAAACCCCGAGAAACCTCTTGTTTTTACACGCCACCCTCTTCAGACCTGCTCCAGCCTCAGGCCCCTGAAGCTCTCCGCGACCTCCATCCCGCCCGCGCCCTCGCCCCCGGCGACGACCCTGGTCGGGAACGGCCTCTTCACGGGCTGCCCGGTGCTGCACCTCTCGGCGGCGGAGGCCGGGGTCCCCGGGCCGTACCGGCGGTAGACCGCATCCTGGACCCGGAGGTCGCCGCCCGCGTGCCCCGGCACCGCGCCGCGCACCCACAGCAGGCCCCTCGACGCGTCGACCTTGCACACCAGCAAGCTCTGCACCGTGGCCCTGCGGCCGCCGTGCCTCCCCGCCATCTTCTTCCCCTTCCAGACGCGCCCCGGGTCCTGGCACGCGCCCGTGCCGCCGGGGCTGCGGTGCGCCTTGGACGTCCCGTGCGTGGCGGGCTGCCCGCGGAACCCCCACCGCTTCATCACGCCCTGGAACCCCTTCCCCGTCGAGGTCCCCGTGACGTCGACAAACTGCCCCGGGCTGAAGTGCGAGGCCAGCAGCGGCGTCCCGGGCGGCAGCAGCGCGTCCTCGCTGACGCGGAACTCTGCGAGGACGCGCTTGGTGTTCGGCAGGCCCGCCGCGGCGCAGTGGCCCTGCTGGCGCCCGTGGGCGCGCTTGGGCTTGACGGAGCCCGCGCCGACCTGCAGGGCCGTGATGGGGGTCTTGGCCCTCGGCCTGAAGACGCTGCCGTTGCCGGGAGTCGAGCTTTCGGGCGGCGGCGGCGGAGACGAGGGGTTCGGAGAGGAGGAGGTCGAGGTCGAGGCTGCTGCTTCTCCGACCCTCTCCTTCACCTGCACCACCCTGCAGTCGTCGACCCAGAGCACCGTCAGGGGCACGCGCGCTCCCGTCGAGTCCCAGTCGTGGGTCATGCCCACTTTCACGGCGAGGAGGCCGGTGCGGCTGAAAGAGGTCGGGTTTTTCATTCGGGAGGTCGTCGAGGTTGAGTTTTTTCTTTCTTTCTCT